>Ga0153954_1000286_pt1 | contig 43779 bp, 48 predicted proteins | sample TSFL038MetaG_FD_102277 | JGI IMG/M metagenome (GOLD analysis project Ga0153954, IMG submission 102277) | Attine ant fungus gardens microbial communities from Florida, USA - TSFL038 MetaG | ecosystem: Host-associated > Fungi > Mycelium > Unclassified | place: USA: Florida, Wekiwa Springs State...
CGCGAAATTGCGGCGGAAGCACGCCTGCATTTCTATGCGCGCTCCCTCAGGCGGACCGGTACCGGTTTTCACCTCGCGCCTCTCTGTGGGGCCTTCGCCGTCATCGTCGCGGTCGTGTTCGGTACTCTCTCGGTACATCCGTTCTGATTTTTCACGTCGCTCGCTTGAATGGCGCGACATCGATGCCGCTGTCTTTCAGGGCCTTGCGCACGCCGCGCGCGATCTCGACGGCGCTCGGGTTGTCGCCGTGGATGCAGACTGTGTCGGTCCGCATCTTGATCACCTTGCCGGTGACTGAAACAACCGCACCATCCTGCACCATACGCACCACGCGTTCAGCGATGTCCTTTGGATCATGCAGAAGCGCACCCGGCTTCTTGCGCGACACCAGGTTGCCGTCGTCCTCATAGGCGCGGTCGGCAAACACTTCATGCGCCATCGGCAGATTGGCACGCTCGCCGGCCTTCACCAGTTTCGAATTGGCGAGCACCACGAATACCAGGTTGGGATCGACCGCCTTGATCGCGTTGGCGATCGCCTGCGCAGTCATGTCGTCCTCGCAGGCGACATTGGAGAGCGCGCCATGCGCCTTGACGTGGGTCACCCTGTGGCCGGCCGCGGTCGCAATCGCCTGCAAGGCGCCGATCTGGTAGGCGACCAGGTTTTCGATTTCCGATGATTTCAATCCGGGCACGGGCCTGCGGCCAAAGCCGTGCAGATCACGGTAGCCGGGATGAGCGCCGACGGAAACGCCGCGCGCTTTGGCGAGCTCGACCGTCTTGCGCATGATGTCGGCGTCGCCGGCGTGAAAACCGCAGGCGATGTTGACGCTGGTGGCGAGCTCGATCATCTCGGCGTCATGGCCCATTTCCCAGGGCCCAAAGCTCTCGCCGAGATCGCAATTGAGATCGACGTTTTTCATGTTCCTCGTGCCTCTCTTCCAGTCTTGTTATTGATTTTTGGTCAGCGCTTCCGCCTGCCAGGTTCGTGCATCGACCGCGCTGACGGCGCTGCCTGCGACATTAGCATCTTGCAGCGCCTCGATGTTGAACTCGGTGCTTTCGAGGCCGCGGAGCTGATCGGGTAGACTGCGCAGCAGCTCGGCGAATTTCCTGGCCTCAGCCTGCGCTTCCTTCATGCTGACCGCTTTGAAGCGGAAGCCGGTTCCGGCTGGGGTCTGCGCAAAGCGGCCGAAGTCGGCCGAAATCACCGTTGCGATCTTTGGGTAGCCGCCGGTCGTGCCGCGATCCGGCATCAGCACGATCGGTGCGCCATTGCCGGGCACCTGGATGCTGCCGTTGACGGTACCGTCGGAGACAATGTTGTGCCCGTGCAGATGCGTGATGGCGGGCCCCTCGAGGCGATAGCCCATGCGATCGCTGGTGGCCGAAATCTTCCACTCGCTATCGAGGAACAGCGCCTTGGCTTCGTCCGAAAATTCATCATCCTGCGGACCCAGCACCACCCGGATCGGTCCCGAGACTGCCGGCAGCTCGATCCGGCGCTCTACGGCGGCGCTTGCAGGCTTGGCCAGGAGTTCGTCGCCGGCCTGCAGGGGCCGCGGATAGGGATTGCCAAGACCGGCCCGCTGATTGACGGAGACGCTGCCATAGGTCTCCTCGCCATCGATACCGCCTTCGATGGCGAGATAGGAGAAGGCGCCGCCCCTGGCGTAGCCCAGCGTCAGCGTCTCGCCATCGGCGATGGTCATCGACGTATCCATGGCGACCGCGCGTCCCGCAATATCCGCGCTGCGCGGGGCACCCGCGAGCGCGACCCGGACTGCGCCGTCGCGCGCCGTAAACGAAGCGGTAAACGGGCCGACTTCGATGCCGGCCGCGAACAGCTCATTGCCGAGCAGCGTGTTGGCGGCCGCGAGCGACAGCCGGTCCATCGCGCCGCTTGGCACCAGCCCGTAGCGCTGGGCGCCATAGCGGCCGCGATCCTGGACGGAGCTGGCAGGTCCGATCGAGGTGACGACGAGCTTGCTCATGCGGCCACAAGTTCCGCGACGATTTCGCCAGCGTCGGCGGCCCGGTCCTGCTCCGCGAAGGTCCTGGGATCGACCGGATAGAACGTCACACGATCGCCAGGCTCGGTCAGGAACACGGGATCGCGATGCAGCTGAAAGGTCCTCACCGCGGTGCGCCCGAGCAGATGCCAGCCGCTTGGTGCGGCCAGGCACTGGATGCCGGCCTGCACGCCGCCGATCGAGATCGTTCCCGCCGGCGTGAACACCCGAGGATTTTGCCGGCGCGGCATATGAAGGAATTTGTCGAGCCCGGAAAGATAGGACCAGCCCGGCGTGAAGCCGATCATCGCGACGCGATAGTCGCCGGCGGCATGCCGCGCCACGATTTCATCAGGGGTGGTGTTCAGCGCCTTGGCGACATCTTCGAGATCGATGCCGTTTTCGCCGCCATAGGTGACGGGGACGCGCCAGCGCCGTGCCTTGGCGGCCGGCGGGGCCGGCTTTTGCGCCAGTGCGATCAGCTTTTCGCCCAAGGCGTCGAAATCGATCCGCGCGGGATCGTAATGCACCAAGAGCGACCGGTAGGTCGGGACGGTCTCTGTCACCCCCTCGACGGCGGCTGCCGCCATCGCTCTATCCAGCGCCAGCACGCGCTGATTGGCGGTGTCGTCGATGTTGCGGGCAAATTCCACCGTGATGGCGCTGTCGCCACTCGGCAAAAGGCGGGGCGGGGGGAGCGACGCGGCCATGGCATGCGTTTTCGCTCAAACTCTCGTGCTTGTCACGCCCTTGACGTGTTGCTTCCGCCCCGCAAGATGTGCCCTGTCGATTGTCCACGCTGGAGCCAGCTTTTTCGATGTCTTTGCCCCCTGACGCAGTCGCGACCCTGTCGCGCGTATCCACCGCCACCATCACCACGGTCCTGCTCAAGAAAGGCCTGCGGAACGTCTGGATCCGGGGTGCGCGTCCGCTGAAGCCGGGATTGCCGCGGCTGGTCGGCCCGGCCTTCACGCTGCGCTTTGTGCCGGCGCGCGAAGATCTGGCGACGCCGGAATCCTGGTCGTCACCGATCTCGACGCGGACTGCGATCGAGGCCATGCCCGCCGGTTGCATCGCCGTGGTCGACGCCATGGGCATTACCGATGCCGGCATCTTCGGCGATATTTTGTGCGCCCGCATGGTCAAGCGCGGGGTGACCGCGCTGATCACCGATGGCGTGGTCCGTGACGTCGAGGGCGTTCTCGGCACCGGCCTGCCGGTGTGGTGCGACGGCTATGCCGCTCCACCCTCTGTCGCCGGCCTCACTTTTGTCGGCTGGGGCGAGCCGATCGGCTGCGGCGGCGTTGCGGTGTTTCCGAACGACATCATCGTCGCCGACCAGGACGGTGCGGTGCTGATCCCGCAGGCCCAGCTCGATCACATCCTGGCGGAAGGTCCCGAGCAGGAGCGCATGGAAGCCTGGATCGTCAACGAAGTGAACAATGGTGCGCAATTGCCGGGCCTCTATCCGATGAATGCGGAAACCAAGGCGCGCTACGCCGCGTCGAAGAAATAGCGTCATCGCGCGCAAATAAGGTGGGCCTTACGCGCTCAAGCCAGAAAAGAAACGGGAGATACCCCATGGACATTTATCCCTCCGGATCGCGACCGACACGCCGCGGACCAGCCGAAAGCTTCACGGGCACTGTTTGGCAGGACCCCGTCATCACGCCGCAGGCGCCGGCTCGGGTCGCCGCCGCTCGCGTAGCCTTTGAACCGGGCGCGCGGACGGCGTGGCACACGCATCCGCTGGGTCAGACGCTATACGTCATTTTCGGCACCGGCCGCGTCCAAACCCAGGGCCAGCCGGTCCGCGAGATCAAGGCCGGCGACGTCGTCTGGATTCCGCCGGGCGAGAAGCATTGGCATGGCGGCGCTCCGACCACCGGTATGGTCCATATCGCCATGCAGGAATCGCTGGAGGGCAATCACGTCACCTGGATGGAGCACGTCACCGACGCGGAATACAACGCCAAAGTCGGCTAGCGCGGCGTCGACCGATCAATTCCGCGACGCGGTCCATGTGCCCGAGCACAGCGCGCCGCGCCAGGTGCCTGAGCCCGACGCGCCCGCGAGGTGACCAAAGCCGGTCGCCTTCTTGAGGCCGCTCGCCAGCGTAACGCTGATGTTGCCGGCGTCGGCGACGCGGCCGGAAGCACTCACCATCGAGCTGCGGACCTGGCCGTTGCTGATGCCGATCGAGACGGTCTGACCGTTGCCGCATTCTGAGCGGGAGGAAGCGATGCGGACGCTCCACTCGCCGTCGAAGGCGGTGGCCGCAGCGGCGGCGGGGGAGGCCAATCGTATGGCCAGAGCCAGCGCGAAACCGGTGATGATAATGCTTTTACCGAAAAATCCCATGACGAGCCCCTTTCGTGTTTCGATGCAGGGATAGTCGCGGCTCGCGGGTGTCAAAGCTGTGACGGCTGTCACATCACCGGTGGTACGTGACTTCGCGCACAAAAAAGCCCTGCCGAACGGCAGGGCTTTCGCTTTCGGACGCGGACTACTCCTAATTCGCGCGAGTCCAGGTCTGGCCGCCACAGAACATGCCGCCGAAGGCACAGCCCTGCACGCGCAGCGTGTCCGTGCCTCTCATCGCGATCGTTGAATCATAGGTGCTGCCAGTGTTGGGATCGAGGATGCGGCCGCTCCATTTCAGGTCCTTGCCGGGTCGCATGTTGATCAGCACCTGCTCACCATTCGTGTTCGATTTGGCATCGACCGAATAGCCGCAGAGATTGGGGCCGCATTGTTCGATGCGGACCTTGCCTTCCTTCTCTTCGGTCAACCAGATCCCAAGCGGTGAGTTGGGATCGCGCGGCTGCTGAGCCGGGGCGGGCGCGGGAGTCGGCGGCGGAACGGCGGCAACCGTTGGGGTCGGTGGTTGCGGAGCCGCTTGCTGAACGGGTGGCAATGGTGCCGGCGCTGGAGGCGGCGGCAGGACGGTGCTATCCGCAGGCGCATTGTTGGCGGTCGTCGTCGCGGGGGCAGGCGCAGTGGCAGTTGCAGCGGGAGGCGGCGGTGCAGGAGGTGCCGCAGCGGTGTCGGCCGGCGCGGGCGCTGGGGCTGGAGGCGGTGTTACGGGCGCAGCCTGCGGGTCGACCTTGGCGTCTTGGGGCGTCGACTTGCTGCGCTGGCTTTCCTCACCCTTCGCCCGCTTCGATCTCCGGCCGGTATTGTCGTAGACGCCTGGAATGGAAACGGTACCGCGGTCCGGATCGATGCGGATGGTGCGGCCGCCATATTCGAACTGGTATTGGGCCTGCGCGGCGCTGCTCGCCAGCAGCACTGCGGCCATCACCAACAGCCTCTTCATCGTGACCTCCTGAGCAGCGGAATCCCCAAAATGGCGAACCTGCGCTGCGGCCCTTCGTAGCAACGTGACTTACATCACTTTCATGACGTAAGTCGCGCGCCAGCGGCTCTGGTTCAATCAAGTCTAGTCCGCTACGGCCATCGGGGCAATTTGAGCCGCGCCCCAACTCACTCGAACCAGGCGGCATAGATTTTCTTAAAACTGCCGTCTTCCATTGAAATGTGCAGCCACTGATCGACAAAGGCCTTCAGCGCCTCGTCGCGCTGCAGCCAATAGGCCTTCTCGGCGAAGTCAAAGGGCTGGTCGGGATGCAGCGCGCAGAGCAGGCCGGGATGCAGCTTCTGCTGGTAGCGCGTCTCGGATGCGTCGGTCATCATCACGTCGGCATCGCCCTTGGCGATCTCGTCGAAGATCCCAGTGTTGTCGGGGAAGACCTTGATCTCGGCTTTCTTGAGATTGGCGCGCGCAAAGCGCTCATTGGTGCCGCCGGGATTGACGATGACGCGCGTGCCGGGCTTGTCGATCTCGGAGAGCGTCGAGAACTTCTCCCTGTCGGTGCAGCGCGCGATCGGCGTCTTGCCCTCGCGCATGATCGGCGTTGAGAACAAGCCTTTCTTCTGTCGGTCGAGCGTGACTGACACGCCGCCCATCGCAACATCGAATTTCTGCGCCTCGAAATCCTTCATCAGTTGCGGCCAGGCGGTCGGCACGAACTCGACCTTGACGCCAAGCGCCTTGCCGAGCGCCTCGGCCATGTCGACGTCGAAGCCGCGGAATTTCCGCGTCTCCTTGTCAAGATAGGTGAAAGGCAAATAATCGCCGGTCATGCCGACGCGGAGTGTGCCGCGGCTGATGATCTGGTCGAGGAGGGCAGGTTGCTGCGCGTGTGCAGAAACGGTGACGGTCAGCGCTGCAAAGACGCCGATAAACGTACGAAACATCTTGCTTCAAGTCCGGATTTAATGACACGAACCCGCAGCGTGTAGACGACGCGGGGGAAATCGCAACTGTGACCATTTCGATGTATGAGGCTTCGGTCGGCGTCTTCACGCCGTTTCTAGGCAATTTGTCCGATCTGCTGGACCGTGGATCGGCGCATGCCGAGGCACGCAAGATCGATCCGTCGATCCTGCTGAACATGCGGCTCTGCCCCAATATGTACAGTCTGAAGCAACAGGTCAGCGAGGCCAATCGCCACGTGATCCTGGCGAGCGCATTGTTGGCGCGCCGCGATCCGCTGGAGCTTCCGGCGAGCGAGACTGACATCTCCGGATTGAAATCGCGCATCAAGCAGGTGGTCGAGTTTGTAGAAAGCCTGCCGCGCGCCGAAATCGACGGCGCTGCGGATCGGGAAGTCGTCTTCACCTTCAAGAACGGCAACCAGCGGAAATTTACCGGCCGATCGCTGCTGCTCACGTTCAGCGCGCCGCAGTTCTTTTTTCACGTGACGACCGCCTACGACATCCTGAGGCATGCCGGCGTCGAGCTCGCGAAGAAGGACTTTCTGGGCCCGCCCCGGGCGTAGGGGACCGGGCTTCAGGCCTCGCCATCACCTTTGCGGACGAGATCGGCGGCCGCGGCACGACCGGTCATCTCGTGCCTGAGCTGCTCGAAGCGACGGCGTGCGTCGTATTCGCGCTCGTCGACCAGCCTGACCGCTTCGTCCCGGCTCATCGGGCCCGTCACCATCGGGGTTGAGTTCTCGCCGAGAGTTTCGTCGACGAAATATTCGCCATTGTCCGCGCGGCGCGCGGTCCATTTGAAGCGGAGCGCGGCGATCGGACCGGGACCGATCCTCGAATAGTTTTCGCCGTCGGAGAACGGCACGGGCGGCGGCGCCAGCGGGACTGGCTTCTCCGCCTCGTGAGGCGTTTCTTGGTGGTCGAGGATGCTCGCAATGGTCGCGAGCGCGTCGTCCGTCGGATCGCTCTGAGTCAAAATTCCATCCCCCAGGTTCAAACACATAAGAGCGCTGCCGGCTTGCCTCGGCATCCACCTAACGCATGATCCGGCCCCGAAGGGCCGCGTTAGCGCGAGGACGATTCATCCTGAAGCCATCGCGCCTTCGCCGCCCAGTCCATTATCTTGATGCGATTAAGGCTGAGTTTTGTCCAGTCCATGTCCCGAAAAGGGACATGACGACAATGGTTTAGGCGCAGATCGGAGGTATTTTCGTCTTCCACGGACGTGCGGCTTCGAGCTGCGCCGCAAGCCGAAACAGGGTGGCCTCGTCGCCAAAACGAGCAGCGAACATCATGCCGAGCGGCAGTCCGGCCTTGCTCCACGCGAGCGGCACCGACATCGCGGGCTGACCGGACATGTTGAACATCGATGTTCCCGGCATGTAGCACCGCAGCGTCGCCCCGATACGCGAGAGATATCGGGGCCGAGCGGATTGCGGGGCGCGCGTCGAACACCCCGCAAACGGAGGCGGGAATGCGGATCGCCGCGCCGAGATCAGAGCACGTCCTGGTTGATGACGTTCTGCCGGATCGGCGCGCCATCAAGAGCGCTCAGGATATTCCGCGCGGTCTGCTCGCTCATGCGGTCGACGGCCTCGACCGTGACGCCCGCGACATGCGGCGCCATGATCACATTGGGCAGGCCATGCAGCGGCTGCCCAACCGGCGGCGGCTCCTGCTCGAATACGTCGAGGCCGGCGCCCGCCAGCTTGTGCGACACCAGCGCCTCATGCAGCGCCTTCTCATCGACGATGCCGCCGCGCGCGGTGTTGATGAGATAGGCGGTCGGCTTCATCAGCTTGAAGCGCGCCGCGTTGAACAGGCCGACCGTTTCCGGTGTCTTCGGGCAGTGAATGGTCACGAAGTCGGCGCGCGGGAGCGCCGCATCGAGATCGGGCACGGCCTCGCAGCCTGCCGCGGTGATGTCGGACGCGGGCTTGTAGGGATCGTACACCAGCACCTTCATTTCCATCGCAAGGCAACGCTTTGCCGTTCGCGTGCCGATGCGGCCGAAGCCGATGATCAGCACTGTCTTGCCATAGAGATCGAAGGGCAGCACCCCGAGGCGGCTCGCCCAGGTGCCGTCCTTGACCATCGTGTGCATTTCCTGCGCGCGCTTGGCGAGCGTGAGCATCATGAACAATGCCTGCTCGGCGACGGACGGCGAGTTCGCGCTGCCCGCCACCATCAGCGGCACCTTGCGGCGGGACAGCGCCGGGACGTCGACGGCGTCGTAACCGACGCCGATCCGCGTCACGACTTTCATGTCCTTGGAAGCCTCCAACTCGGTCTCGCCAAAGCGGGTGGCGCCGAGCGCGACGCCATGGACCGGCGCATGCTGCTTCAGCATGGCCTCGAAATCCTTGGCGGAGATCAGGTTCGGAAATTCGACGAGTTCGACGTCGTCTCGTTCGTTGAGGAGAGCCCGCGCCCCTGGCGACATGGTTTGGGTAACGAAAATCTTCTTCTTGTTCGTGGCCATTTCCTGCCCTTGAGGTTCCTGTCCGCCGTCAAAGGACGGCGCCGGTCTCCTCGTTTAGCAGGTGCATATTGTTGAGGTCCACAGCCAATCGGAGTGGGGCACCGTCGCGTGCGCCGGCGCTCGGATTGACCCGGCCGCAAACCTGCGTGCCTTCCAGCGTGAAGTAGACCAGGGTCTCCATTCCCATCGGCTCGGTAACGTCGAGCACGGTCTCGAAACTCTCCACGCCCGGCGCCGCATGCCCATTGGCTTCGGTGAGATGCTCGGGCCGGATACCCAAAAGCAATTTTTCGCTTCGCGGCACGCTCTGGTAGCGCGCAACGCGCGCCGACGGCACCGGAAAGGCGAAGCGGTCGGTCACACGGACATTGAGCTTGCCGCCCGCGTCTTCGAGCCGGCACGGCACGAAGTTCATCGCAGGCGAGCCGATGAAGCCGGCAACAAAGCGCGTCGCCGGCTTGTGGTAGAGTTCGTTCGGCGTGCCGATCTGCTCGATCTTGCCCTTGTTCATGACCACCACGCGGTCAGCGAGCGTCATCGCCTCGACCTGATCATGGGTCACGTAGACCGTGGTGGTGCGAACCTTCTGGTGCACCTTCTTGATCTCGATCCGCATCTGCACCCGCAGCTTGGCGTCGAGGTTGGAGAGCGGCTCGTCGAACAGGAACACTTTCGGATTGCGTACGATGGCGCGGCCCATCGCCACGCGCTGGCGCTGGCCGCCGGAAAGCTGTTTCGGCTTGCGGTCGACCAGGTCGGTGATGTCGAGCATGCGCGCGGCTTCCGCGACCCGGCTCTTGATCTCCGCTTTCGGATAGTGCTTCAGCCGCAACCCGAACGACATGTTTTCCGCGACCGTCATGTGCGGATAGAGCGCGTAGTTCTGGAACACCATGGCGATGTCGCGGTCCTTCGGCGGCACGTCGTTGACGACGTCGCCGCCGATCGTGATGTCGCCGTCGGTGATGTCCTCGAGGCCCGCGATCATCCGCAGCGTCGTGGACTTGCCGCAGCCGGAGGGGCCGACCAGCACGACGAACTCATGGTCGGCGATGTCGAGATCGATGCCGCGCACCGCCTCGACATCGTCGTAACGCTTCACCACCTTGCGCAAGCTTACGTCCGCCATGAGTGTCAGCCTTTCGTCGCGCCGGCGGTCAGGCCGGCAATGTAGTAATCCATCAGGAAGGCGTAGATCAAAAGCGGAGGCGCGGCGCCGAGCAGCGCGCCGGTCATGATCTGGCCCCAGTTGAAGACGTCGCCCTTGACCAAGGTGGTGATGATGCCGACCGGCAGCACAAGCTGATCGGTCGAGGTCGTGAACACCAGGGGATAGAGGAATTGCGCCCAGGAGACGGTGAAGGCGAAGATGGTGGCGGCGATCAGGCCGGGCAGCGCCACGGGAATGAAGATTCGCGTGAGCGTCTGGAACCAGGACGCGCCGTCGATCAGCGCGGCCTCATCCAATTCCTTCGGGATCGAGGCGAAATAGCCGATCATGATCCAAGTGCAGAACGGCACTGTCAGCGTCGGATAGACGAGCACCAGCGCGTACCAATGGTTGATCAGTTCGATCCCGGTCCAGTCGCTGAATTTCGCAAACATCTTGAACAGCGGCAGGAACAGCAGGCTGTCGGGAATGAGATAGGTGAGGAACACGCCGGTCGCGAGTGTCGCCGATCCCCAGAACTTCATACGCGCCAGCGCAAACGCGGCCGGAACGCTGATCAGCATGGTGACGGTCACCACGATGATCGCCACCCAGGCAGAGTTCCAGAAGAAGCGCAGGAACTGGTTGGAGGTGAGCAGCGCGATGTAGTTCTCCAATGTTGGATGGTAGACCCACCAAGGATCGGTCGCCGCCGAAATCTCCGCGCTGCTCTTGAGCGAGGTGATCAGCATGTAGATCGGCGGCACCAGCGAGAACACCGCAAACAGCGTCAGGAAGAAATAGGACCAGCGCAGCGCCCAGACGCGATCGCGGCTGATGCTGCCCAATTTGACCTTGCGGGTCGGTCCGGCCTTGTCGATGGCGAGCGTGCTCATGCTTCGTTCCCGCGCTTGGAGATGTCTCGCAGGATGAACACCGCCGCGATCGCCAGGATCGGCGCCATAAACAGCGAGACGCTGGCGCCGAGTGGGATGTCGCTGCCCTCGATGCCGACCTTGAACGCCCAGGTCGCGAACAGATGGGTCCGGTCGAGCGGTCCGCCACTGGTGAGGATGCGCGTGATGTCGAAATTGGCGAAGGTGACGATCAACGAAAACAGCGTGGTGATCGCGATGATGTTGCGCATCATCGGCAGCGTCACATACCAGGTGCGCTGCCACCAATTTGCGCCGTCGATAGCAGCCGCCTCGTAGAGCTGCTCCGGCACCGACTTCAGCGACGCCAGGTACATGATCATGAAGAACGGCGCGCCGTACCAGATGTTGACCAGGATGACCGAGAAGCGCGCCCAGCCGGCCTCGCCGAGCCAGGGGATCGGCCCGATCCCGAGGAAGGATAGCGAGTAGTTAAAGGCGCTGTAGGAGGGATCGAACAGCCACAGCCAGGCAAGCGTGCTCATCGCCGGCGGAATGACCCAGGGCACCAGCAGCATGCCGCGCCATTTGCGCTGCTTCTTGGCCGGAACGTTGTGCGCGAAATTGGCGACGATGAAGCCAATCAGCGCCTTGAAGATCACGGCGGTGATGGCGAAAAGGCAGGATTGCTTCACCACCATCCAGAAGGTTTCGCGCTTGAACAGGAATTCGAAATTCCCAAAGCCGACGAATTTCGTCATCGCCTTGTTCAAGGTCGCCAGATGGATCGAATAAAGCGCCGGATAGATCACGAAGATCGAGATCAAGAGGATCAGCGGCAGCGCCATCAGGAAAGCGACCGTTGATTTTCGTCGCATCGCGTTGCGCAGGCCGGAACGTTTCCTGACGATTCCTGCCGGTCCGACCCTGGTCGGTTGGAATGCGACATCAACCATGGTGCTTCTTCCTTGCGGGATCGTCGTCCTTACGGTGGCCGGCGATCGGTTGAAGGTGAAAACGGTGGCGGCTCGCGATCCATTTCATCGGACCGCAAGCCGCAAACGTCCAGGTCTCAGCTCCCCATCGAGTCTCAGCTCCGCATGAAGCCTTCGCACTCGCCCTCGGCCCAGGAGAGCGTGTCCTCCATCTTCTCGCCCTTGGCGTATCTCAGGGCCATCTTGGTCATGGTGGCCTGGAAGTAGATCTGCTGCGCGATCTTCGGCGGCGCAGGAGCTGCCGCGATCGATAGGACCTGATGGTTGTAGGGGTTGGGGTAGTGGTAGAGCGTGCCCTTCGGTGGTCCTTCCTCGGCCCACACCTTCAACGTCGTGAGCTTCTCATAGGCCGGCAGGTCATAGCCGCCGCTGGCGACCACCATCTTCTCGATCGAGGATGGCTTCGACAGATGCACCAGCAGGCTCTTCGCTGCCTCCTTGTTCTTGGAGAAGGTCCAGATCGACCAGAAAAACGGCAGGAACGGCGCAAAGCGTCCCTTCGGACCGATCGGGAAGCCGTGGGTCCAGCACTGCTCAGCAACCTGCGGCGCGTCGCGCTTGGCGACCGCCCAGGCGCTGGGCGGATTGTTGATCAGCGCGCCCTTGCCGGCCACCAGCCATTTGTTGTTGGAGGCGTCGTCCCAGGCCGCGACGTCCGGCGGCAGGAAGGCGATCAGCTTCTTGTAGTAGTCGAGGGCCTGGCGCACCCCGTCGGATTTGACAGTGATGTCTCCCTTGGCGTTCACGAGTTCCCCGCCGAACGCCTGGAAGATGGCGCCGGCGGTATCGACGTTGTCGCTGGTCTCGCCGAGGCCGATGCCGAAGGGGAAGCCGCCCTTGTAGCAGGCTTCCGCGGCCTTCAGGAACGTATCCAAAGTCCAGTTATCGGCCTTCGGCGCCGCACCCGCGGGATACATCTCCTGCACGTCGATGTTGGCGTATTTCTTCATGAGGTCGATGCGGGAGCAGGGGCCCTTGATCTGGCTGCCCACGGAGGCCGGCACGCCCATCCACTTGCCGTCCAATGTGCCGAGATATTTGACGGTGCCATTGACGGCGCCGTTCTCCTTGATGATCGGCTCCATGATGTCGTTCACGGGCTCCATCAGATCGGAGTTGGAATGGCACCACCACGTCGGCATCTGGAAGATGTCGTGGCCCGATTTCGCTTGGGCTTCGGCGGCGATCGTGACCAGGTTCTTGTTACCCTGGCTCGTGATGTAATCGCACTGGACCTCGACCTTTTCCTTCTCGCCCCATTCCTTGCAGAGTTCGGTAGAGGCACTGTTGGCGCCGGGAACCCAGTGATCCCAGAAGCCAATCGAGATTTTACCGGCCGCATATGCGGAGCGGACATAGGGCGCGGCGACCAACGCCGCAGAAGACAAAGCAGTAGCAGCAACAAACTGACGTCGCGTGAGCTTTCTCCGTGACATGGCGTTCCCTCCCTGGTGAGCCAAATCAGAAATGTTCGGGAAATCTCAGTCTTCTTTTTCTTCTCGTTCTTGTTTTTCTTCCTGCGGCCCAGCGAGCGGCGCGGAGATTTCGTCTGACGTGATCAGAGCAGAATTGCTGGCGTCTGTCGAGAAATCAGGCGTGCGAACGTCTAGAACTAACGTTGTGCGTCGAGACAAAGCCAGACGACGCATCATCGCGACGCAGGAGAAGCCGGAACAACCGGTTATTGCAACGCACACGATGAGGCCAGCGGACTCAACCTCACGTTGGCCTAAATCCGCCGCAGTCAATCGTAACAGCTTCGCAGGGCAGGCTTTTCTTGGGCGCGCGAGCGCGTGCGGCGGTAGACGGTATTGGCTGCAACACGGTAGAAACGCGGTGAGGGAGCCTGCCTGCCGTTCCCAAAAAATTTCGCCAAAGTCAAAATCCGGATCGATCATGGAGACCGAACAATGACCAGCCCGACATCAGGCTTGCGAGCACGGTTGCGACTGTGTGTCCTGCTTGGGGCGGCCGCAGTACTGCTCATCGACGCGCCGCGGATCGTGGGTGCGCAGGGATTGGTCCAAGGCGTCGAGCGGGGCGCCCGTGAGGGCAACAAGGCCGCCGGCCCCGTCGGCGGCGTGCTGGGCGGTGCGATCGGCGGCGTTGTCGGCGTGGTCACAGGCGTCACCGGCGTGATCACCGGCAATAACGGCAACAACAACGGCACCAATAACAACGCCAAGCCGACCGCGAATGACAAACAGGGCAGCGGGGGCACCAAGACGGCGAAAGCGCCCAAGGGCGCGAAGGATGCTACAAAGGAGGCGAAGGACGCCAAGCAGGTCCAGGTGCTGACCCAGAATGGCGCACCACAGCTTACGGCCGAGCAGATCGTCGCCAACAGCGATACCTATATCGAGCGGATCAAGACGGAGCTGAACCTCACGCCGGAGCAGGAGAAGAACTGGGCCGGCTTCTCCAGCGCCATGCATTATCTCGGACACAATGGTGCGGACCGGCTCAACCTCCGCATCGCCCGCGCCAAGCGCGATCCGCCGGATGACATCATCGAGCAGATGCGCAACGAGGCGCAGTTCCTGGTCGATCGCGCCCAGGACCAGCGTAGCGTGGCCGATGCCGCCGAGCCGCTTTATGCGAGCCTCGACGAGAAGCAGAAGCAGGTTTTCATCGACGAGATGGTGCGGTTAAGTCACGAGCGCGGGCTGGATTAGCGCATGATCCGGACCCGAAGGGCCGTGTTGGCGCAAAGTGTGCAGCGGTGTTCCCTCGCGACAAACGCGGAACGCGTTTGCGCGGAGATCATGCACAAGGCCTGCGTACCGCCTGACAAGGCGCGTTGCTGCGGCGAATAGCCGAGTACGCGCACCCTGGGGTAGGTTAAAGGCGCGGCACCCGGCTATCCTGCCGCAGCGGCGCGGCATCATCAGGTCGCCATTCAATGGTGAAGAAAAACAGACCGATTCACGCCACAGAGATGGCTCAGCCGTGACCTTGTCGGGTTAGAACGCACTTCACCGCACAAATCACCCCACAAACGTCATCGGCCGGCCCGAAGCTTGCCCCGGACCGGCCGACGTCTGATGGGCGATCAGTGCGCCGCGTTACGCCTTCGGGAAGTTCAATTCCACGCCAACGCCGTCGGGATCGTAGAGGAAAATCTGTGTATCGCCGGTGCGAGGCACGATCTGCTCGCGAAACTGGACGTTCTTTGCCTTCAGACGCTGGCGCACGCCGTCGACGTCGGTCGCGGCAAAGGCGATGTGGTCGAGCCGGCCGGTGTCGTCATATTTCGTCGTGGTGCCGCGCACCACGATGCCCTCGCGCGGCGTGCGCGGGCCCAGCAGATGCACCGTGGGCTGACCGCCTGAATAGAGCCAATACCCCGGAAAGCCGAGCGGAGGCCGGTCGCCATTCTCAAGCCCAAGCACGTCGACATAGAAGTCCTTGGTCTTCTCGAGGTCCTGAGGTTCGATCGTGTAGTGCTGCAGTCCGCCGAGCGGCATGGTTTTTCTCCTTCTTGATTGGACCCAGTTGGTTAGACCCAGTTGGTTAGACCCAAGTGAGATCGGCTTCGGCGCCCATCATCCAGGCGCCGACGGTTTCGAAATGACTGATGCGGCCCTGCAATTGCTGGGTCACGGTGTGGATATCGCGAAAGCGGCGTTGCAGCGGATGGTTCTCGAAGATCGCGGTGGCTCCGGCGGTGTTGTAGGCGAAGTCGACCGCCTCGCGCGCCTTGTGGATCGCGTGGGTTGCAGCCATCCGCACCGTCATGCGCTGGGCAACGGTGATCATCGCGCCGCCGCACAGATCCTTCCAGATTTCTGCCATCGATTGAAGCACATAGCCGCGCGCGGCGCGCAGATTGACCTCGGCTTGCGCAAGGCCGGACTGCACCACCGCGTTGTCCCTGATCGGGCTCTTGTTGCCCTGCGGGATCTTGTTCTTGGCGAGGTCCAGGAAGCAATCGAGCGCGCCGCGGGCGATGCCGCAGGCGACACCGGCGAAGCCGACCTGATAGCAGGTGCCGCTGCCCATTCGGTAAAGCGGGCCGTTCTCGCGACATTCGCGATCGAACTCCCGCGTGATCGAGTGATCGGACCGCACGAAGAAGTCGTTGAGCGCGAACTGGTCGCTGGCGGTGCCGCGCAAGCCCACCGTGTTCCAGATGTCGGTCCATTGGACATCCCCGGTCCGCACCAGCATCGTGCGCTTGGCCTGCTGGCCATTCTCTTCCAGCCGCGGCGAGCCGTCCGCCTTGAAGATCGGGCAATGCGCCCCGAGCCAGGTGGCGTGGCGGCCGCCCGACGCGAACGCCCACACGCCCGTGACGCGGTAGCCGTCCTCGCATTCGACCGCTTTGACCCGGGGGCCGGGTCCCCAGGCCAGCACCGCACGCGGGTCCTGGCCGAAAATTGCCTGTGCCACCGGCAAGTCGAGATAGGCCGCAGCCATCGCGCAGCCGCCCGCTTGGCTCAGGCACCAGGCCGTCGAGGCATCGGCCTGCGCGATGGTCTCGATCACGTGGAAGAAGGTGACCGGGTCGGTCTCGATCCCGCGGGAAGAGCGGGGCAGCAAAAGGCGGAACAGTTCCGCCTCATGCAGTTTGTCCAGCAGGGCAGGCGGCAGCCGCCGGCTCTGCTCGATCTGGTCGGAGGCGGCCGCGACCGCCGAACGGACAGCTTCGGCGCGCGCGACCACGGTTCGATCGCCGGCCAGATCCGCAGATGTCGTAACCATCATGTTCAAGTCTATGCCTGTCGAACCTGAGCCGTCGGCGCCACCGGCAAGGCGGAGTTCAGCTCCCTATCGATCTCCTCGATCGACTTGCCCCTGGTCTCGATGCCGAAGAAATAATACACGACACCGGCCATCAGGAACCAGCAGCCGAGATAGACGAACGCCATCGGAATTTGCGTCATGGGCACGTCGGGCTTCAGATAGTTGTTGGAGCCGACGATCAGCGCGAGCCCGACCGGACCGAGGATCTTGCCGATGCCGCCAAAGCCGTAGGCCGAGCCCATCCCCGAGGTGCGCAGATGAGAGGGCCAGATTTCGGCGGCATAGGGTCCGACGATGGCAAAGCCGCCATCGGCGAAGAAGAATCCGACTGCAAGGATCAGCCAGAATGCCGACCAGTCACCCCACATCACATTGTAGTTGTAGCCGGCGACGATGGTGAGGACGCCGGCGCCAAAGCCGAGCAGGCCGCCTGCCTTGCGACGTCCCATCAGTTCCGAGAAATAGGAGAACGAGACGCGGCCGACGAAGCCGAAGATGGTGAGCAGGATCATCATCTTGGCTGCTTCTTGCGGGCTGACCTTCAGCAGCAGCACGAACAGCGATGGCGCCCAGAGCGTGATGCCGTAGACGCCGGTCTGGGCGCCGGCATTGCCGAGCCACGACACCAAAAGGCTGCGTGGATATTTGAAGAGGTCGAGCCAGTTGGTGGTGATCACCGGGCCGGCATCGGCCGCAGTCGGCATGGGCAGCGAGGACGGCGCAACCTGCAGCGCCCAGGCGAGCGACTTGCGCGCTTCCTCATAGCGGCCCTGACGGCAGAGCCAGCGCGGGCTCTCGGGAACCCAGAGCCGGACCAGCAGCACCACCACAGCTGGCAGCAGACCGATCGCGAATAATAGTCGCCACTGGTCGGTGCCCATGAAGGCGCCAAGCACAGCACCGATGCCGACACCGAGCGGAATCACGCAGGTGACGAGACCGCCGATCCAGCCGCGTTTGGAGGAGGGCATGAACTCCTGCACCAAGGGCAGGTCGACGCAATAAAGCCCGCCGACGCCCGTGCCGACAAAGAAGCGCATCACAGCGAGATAGACCCAGCCATTGTCAGGCGTGAAATAAAGCAGGCCGGTCGCGATCGAGAAATTCAGCACCGTGCCGATGAAGACGATACGGCGGCCGATCCGATCGGCGAGCCAGCCCCAGGCATAAGCCCCAAGGATCGCACCGATGCCCGAGCTCATCAACACGGTGGCGGACTGACCGAAGGTCAGCTTCCAAGGTCCGATCAGGAAGGCGAGCACAAAGCCGATCAGGAAGTAGTCGAAAAATTCCAGCGCATCTCCGATGATGGCTGCCGCCAGGATCTTGATCTGATTGCCGGTCAGACTCGTCCTGCGGTCGAGTTCATTGAACATGGCGTTCTCCCATTGGCGCCTGTTCATTTTTTTATGACGGGCATCGCGCCTACACACCGCCTGAAGGCAAAGCTAACCTGTGATTGTGGCGAACGGCAAGGGTTGTTGGGTATCAGCACTTGCGGAGATGGCAGCCATCCGATTTGTTTAGGTGTCGGACTTATCTCGCAGAACGAGAGTTTGGGGCAGACGGCCATGGAAGAACGGCGCAAGCATCCCCGCACCGAAATCGACGAACCGGCATTGGTATCCGCGGGCGGCGCGGTCATGAGTTGCATCGTGCGCAACATCTCTGCAGAAGGAGCTGCGATCGAGGTCGATAAACCCGCCTTTGTGCCGGCGCGCTTCCGCCTGGTCATGGCGAACGGCACCAAAGTGCATGAATGCAGCGTCGCCTGGATCCAGGACAAGCGGGTGGGCCTGGTCTTCGTTGCAACGCCGCAAATGTCGGACAGTGACTCCTAATCGCGATCGAGCGAGTCGTAGACGACGCCTGCCGCCATCATGCCCAGCGCCCGCGCGGCGCTCGCAGACGCATCGATCACGCGGCCCCTGATGAACGGGAGCAGCTCAGATGCACGAGGCCCGGAACGCCTAAGAGCTCCGGGCCTCGTGATTTACCCTCCCCCCGGGCGAAACGTGGGCACTCTCTTAATCAATTCTGGAGGGCGGGCCCATTCCGGTAGACTACGGTTGTTGTGAGCTTGCCGGTTGCGGCGCGCAAAATTTCTCAGTGCTTCAACAACGGCGCAAGCTTGGCTTCCAATTCCTCGAACGACATCGCGCCTTTGAACTGCTCGCCATTGATGAAGAAGGTCGGCGTTGCTCCGACCTTCAGCTCTTTATAGGCGAAATTCTGGTCGGCCTGCAGCTTGTCGAGCGAAGCGTCGTCCTTCACGCAAGCTTCCACGGCCGGCTGGTTCATGCCGAATTTCGCGCCGATCGCGGTCAGGGTGGCCGTGGTCTGGTTCACCAATTCCTGTTGCTGCTTGAACAGCATCGTCGTGGCTTCGAAAAACTTGGAGGCATCGCCATTGGCAGCGCAGCGCGCCAGCATGGACCCCGCAGCAGCCTTGAAGTCGAGCGGGAACTCGCGCGATACGAACCGGACCTTGCCGGTGTCGATGTATTTCGACTGCAGCATCGGGAAGACGTTCTCCGCAAATGCCGCGCAGTGCGGGCAGGTCAGCGAAGAATATTCGACGATGGTGATTGGCGCCGTGGCCGCGCCCAGCACCATGTCGGGTAGGGCGACCGGCTTTGCCACCAGCGTGGCCGTGTCGTTCTCGGCCGCGGCGGCAGGAGAAGACGGAGAGAAGAGCAAGACGCCGGACAGGCCCAGCGCGGTCGATACAAGCACGCCCCAAAACGCACGGCGAACACCCAACACAGAACATCCCTCTATGGCACGCATCTACACGGGCTTGCGGCGCGTGCAAACGCCGGCCGGGAGATTAGAGCCAGACGCCGTTCAGGTCCATGCCGTACGCCGTCACATCCGCGACGTGCGTAGCACCTTGGAGATGGTGGAGGCCGTCATGGCAGCGCGATCGGAAGCGATCTGGGCTGCCAGCTTGTCCTTTGCCCGCTCCTCGATCAGAATATTGATCAGCGCCAGGCGCTTCTCATCATCGACCGCGTCGACCAGCAATTGACGATAACGAAGATAGTCGAATCCCGTTTCATGTTTACGCATGCCACGCCCCCACGCTCATACGCACAACACTGATGTAAAGACTCTTCCGCAACTCGCGGATGGGAGCAAGGGAGGCTTGATGGTTATCAACTGTTCTGCGCGATGCGGACGGCAGATCAGGATTCGTTAGTGGCCTTCAGCCAGTGATTACTTCGTCGCGCTGTCAGCTTCGAGGCACTGCAGCAGGAAGGCCGTCGCTCGCGCGACATGACCCTCTCGACGCGTGTCTGCCGGCGTCAGCGATTCGCTCAGCTCCAGCGGCGCCACGACATTGAAGCGGTGGGCAAGGAAGCGGTGGGCAAGGAAGCGGTGGGCAAGGCTCGCCGGTTGTTGAACACGCTCAGACCACCGGCACGCGTCTGGCTGCCACCGCCGCCGGCGAGATCACCTGGATATCGAGCGGCATCCGCCAACGTTCGGTGAAGCGCACCTCGGGAGGCTTGTTGGTTGCGGTCGCGCCTTCCAGCACAAAGCCATCATAACCCTTGCTCATCACCTCGTTGCATTTCTGCACGTAGATCGGAAAGCCGCCGATGTAAGGCATGAACACGCGCGGCCGCCCGGCGATGTTGGTGCCGACATACCAGGAACTGCAGGTTGAACGCAGAGAGACCTTTGAAACCTCGTTGACGTGTTCGACCCAGGCGTCCTCGTCTTCGAGCCGCGGCTCGATCGTTGCCGCACCGACGTCGCGCATGTGGCCGAGGCAATCGACGAGCCAGTCCACGTGCTGCTCGATCGCCTGGATCATGCTCGCAAGCACGGATGGACTGCCGGGACCGGTGATCATGAAGAAGTTGGGAAAGCCGGCGGAGGCAAGTCCAAGGTAGGTGCGGGGACCGGCGCGCCATTTCTCTGCGAGCGTCAGCCCGTTGCGGCCGGTGATCGCGATCTTGTCGAACGATCCCGTCATGGCCGCAAATCCGGTCGCGGAGACGATGGCATCCACGGGATATTCGACACCGTCGACCACGATGGCGTCGCGCGTGAAACGCTCGATCGGCTTCTTCGAGACGTCGACCAGTCTGACGTGCGGCAGGTTGTAGGTTTCGAAATAGCCGGTATCGACACAGAGCCGCTTGCAGCCGAACACGTTCTCCGGACATAGCAGCTCGGCGGTCGCCGGATCCTTCACGATGGCGCGGATCTTCTGCCGTGCGAAGTCAGCGATGGTGTCGTTGGCTGCCTTCTCGAACAGGAGGTCGCCGAAGGCGCCGAGGAAGGGCAGCCCGCCGCGCGCCCAGGCCTCCTCATAGAGAAGCTCACGCTCTTCCGCGCTCGCTTCCAGCGCCGGCTTGAGGTTAAAGGGAAAGTAGAAGCCCGTTGGCCGCGCTCGCGCCTTGGCTCGCAGCGCCGGATAGTCGGCCTTGACCGCCTTCAGATAGTCCGGCGTCAGCGCCTCGTTCCAGGCCGGTACCGACCAGGTCGCGGTGCGCTGGAACACGGTGAGCTCTGAGGCCTGCTTGGCGATGATGGGAATCGACTGGATCGCGGACGAGCCGGTGCCGATCACGCCGACGCGCAAGCCGGTGAAGTCGACCCCCTCCTGCGGCCATTCGCCGGTGTGGTAGATCGGTCCTGCAAAATCCTCGATGCCTTCAAAGCGCGGCCGGTTAGGCGCCGACAGGCAGCCGACCGCCATGATACAGAATCTGGCGGTGACCTCGTCGCCGCGGTCAGTTTCGATTCGCCAGTGTTTTTGCCCTTCATCGAAGGTCGCCTTGGTGACACGGGTATCCAGGATGATGTCGCGGCGCAGGTCGAATCGGTCGGCGACGTGGTTGGCGTAGGCAAGGATTTCCGGCTGCGGCGAATATTTCTCGGACCAGTTCCATTCCTGGTCCAACTCCTCCGAAAAGGAGAAGGAATATTGCATGCTCTCGACGTCGCATCGCGCACCGGGATAGCGATTCCAGTACCAGGTGCCGCCGACGCCGCCGCCGGCCTCGAACACCCTTGTGGTGAAGCCGAGCCCGCGCAGCCGGTGCAGCATGTACATACCGGCAAAGCCCGCGCCGACAACGACGGCGTCGTAGCTCGTTCCGATTTCGGCAGGACGCGCCGATTGGGCTCGCGCTTTCCGCATCATCACCTCCCTGTGCGCTCGTTGTTTTTTCTGGAATTATGACCTCGTTTGCGAAAAAATCGACCATCGAATTGCGCAAGCGAGCCCAGCGATGTCGGCGGAGCCGTCGCGCGTGAATGCAGCGCAGCGTCCAGACCCAAACAACTCGCCGCACGCCGGAGACGATGATTCCCGCAAGCACAGGCGAAACGCGAGTCGCGCCGTGTATGCGCATACCCTCATGCGATCCCGTACCGTCCTACTTTGGACTGAGCAGGCTTGAAGGATCGGCCGCCAACTGGCAGAGCTTCGCCCACAGAAACGCTGGAGAGGAATATGCGCCTTGGTACTGTCGAAGTCGTCAACAGTCTCGGACGGCACGAACGTGTGGTCATCGACACCGAGCAAGGTCTTGTGGACGCGACGGCTGCGCGCATCGCCTTCCTCGAGCGCAGCTTTCGGGCGTCGGCCGCCCGCCGCATCGGTGAGGCGCAAACACCGCCCGATCTGAAGGAAATCATCGCCATCGGCGCTCTGGGCCTCGACTGGGTTCGGGACGCCTGTGCGTTCGTTCTCGACAACGGGATCGAGGCTACTTCCGGCGGCCAGCGGACGGTCTATCAGCGCGGGGATGTGGCGCTGATTGCGCCAATTCCCCGCCCTCCGGCGATCAACTGCTCCACGACCTGGGCGGAGCACATCAAGTCCGCGGAAGCCAAGGGCAGCTCGGTGCACTGGCCGCCGCCTGGCAGTCCGCTCAAGGGATTTTACAAAGCCAATGCGATGTCGGTTGCCGCAGCCGACAGCGTGGTCCCCATACCGCCCTTCGCAGACGGTGATCTGGACATTGAATGCGAGCTTGCCGCCGTGGTCGGCACGGGTGGGACCAATTTATCGAAGGAGGAGGCCGTCAAGGCCATCGCAGGGTATTGCATCTTCAACGACATCAGCATCCGGAAGCGGCAACGCGACGAGATGCGCCTGGGACTTGGCCCGACGACCGGCAAGGACACAGATGGCGGCAACATCATGGGACCCTTTCTGGTGACCTCCGACGAGGTTGGCGACGTCTCTGACCTGATGATGTCGCTGCATGTCAACGGCGAGACCTGGTCTTCGATGAGCACGCGCGAGATGGCATGGCCCATCTCGGACGTGCTGTCATACATGTCGCAGGGGCAGACCATCCATCCCGGACATATCATCACCTCCGGCTCATATCCGGGCGGTTGCGGTTCCGATCTCGGACGAACGTTGAAGCCCGGCGACAAGTTCGAGCTTCGGATCGCGCGGCTGGGCTCATTGGCCAACCAGTTCGCGCAGCGCTGAGGCTCCTCCGGTGGAAGCCGCCAAAGTCGTCATCAACCAGGTGCGCAAGGTCTACAGCTCCGGCAGCGCTGATATCGAGGCGCTGTCCGGCATCGATCTGTCGATCGAGAGCGGCAGCTTCTGCAGCGTGGTTGGACCTTCCGGATGCGGCAAGTCCACCTTGCTCAGGATGCTGGCGGGGCTGGAGACGCCGTCCCAGGGAGAAATCCGGATCAGACAGCGCGATGAATCCCGTGCGCTGGTCGCGACGGCGTTTCAGGACTACAGCATTTTCCCCTGGAAGACGGTCGAAGCCAACGTGGCCTTCGGGCTGCGGGCTCGCGGGACGCCCGGCAAGGAGGCGAGGGAGATTGCGCGCGGATGGATCGAGAAGCTCGGCCTGCGCGGCTTTGAGCACGTCTATCCGCAGTCGTTGTCGGGCGGCATGAAGCAGCGTGTCGCGCTGGCGCGCGTATTTGCGCTCGATCCCGAAATCATGCTGCTCGATGAGCCATTCGCGGCTTTGGACGCACAGCTCCGCCAGCTTCTGCAGGAGGATTTGCTGGCGCAGTGGGAGCAGGAACGCGACCGCACCGCGATGTTCGTGACTCACAGCCTCGATGAGGCCATCCTGCTCGGCGACCGCGTGGTGTTGATGTCGGCAAGGCCCGGCCGGATCAAAAAGGTCTATGACGTGCCGTTCGGTCGGCCGCGCACGCCCGCGATACGCAGCCTCGGCCAATTTGCGGAATTCCGCGAGCAGCTATGGTTGGAGCTGAAGACCGAGGTCGACCGGCAAGCGCGAGGCGAGGCGGCGTAATGCTCGACAAGGCAACCACGCCAGGCGCCGAACGCGTCATCCGTCCGACGGCGAGCGACATCGATCCCCACGCGCATGCGGTCAGGCAGCGGCGCCTGTACTTCCTGCTCGCCTGGCTGGCGCCAGTCGTCATCATCCTGTTGTGGGCGGCCGGCGTCCACTCCGGCATCATCGATGCGCGCTTCTTTCCGTCCCCCGAGACCGTCGCATCCGAGGCCGTCGATCTCACCACGTCCGGCGAATTGTGGACGCATGTCTGGGCGACGACGCGGCGCGTCGCGCTCGGCTTCCCGATCGGGGCGGTGGCCGGAATCATGTTCGGCCTGTTTCTGGGCCGGTTTGCCTGGGCGAGGGCGGCTTTTCAGCCGACGGTGACCGCCGCCTATACCATCCCCAAGCTCGGCCTCTATCCCTTGCTGCTGCTCATCTTCGGCATCGACGACATGCCGAAGGTGGTCCTTGTTGCGGTGAGCACGTTCCTGCTGGTTTGCATCAGCGCCGCCGGCGCCGTCGCCAATATCCCGCAAAACCTGCTCGACGTGGGCAGGGCCTTTCATGCTTCCCGCCGGATGCAGTTCTTTGAAATCATCCTGCCGTCGGCCCTGCCGGAAATCTTCACCTCGCTGCGGATCGCCATCGGCATGGCGATCCTCGTCGTGATCGGCACCGAATTTGTCAACGCGCGCGACGGCGTCGGCTTCCTGATCTGGAACTCGTGGACTCTGTTTCAGCCTGAGCCGATGTATGTCGGCATGGTCGTGTCCGGCATCATGGGTGTCATCGCAACCGGCGCGGTTGGTCTACTCGAGGGTGTCGCCATGCCGTGGCGATCGAAAAAGCGCGGCAAACGCAACAAGCCCGCTCAGCCGTCGTAAGAAATTCTGGAGAAAACCATATGTATTCGGCTTTTTTGACCCATGCCCGCCTGCTTGCAGGCACCATTCTTGTCGCCAGCGCCATCGGCGCCATGCCAGCGAAGGCCGTCGACTACAAGGTCGACTGCACGCCACTCAAGGATACCGAGACGGTGAAGGTCGGGGCCTTTCCCGGTCTCTCCATGGCAACCCACCAGGCCGCCGACGGGCTCGGCTACCTCTCGCAGGAGCACCTCAAGGCTGACACGATCAAGATGACCGGGCTGGCGGAAGCCGTCGCGCTGCTTGCCAAGGGCGAAATTGACGTAGCAGTCGCCGCCGTCACCGGAGCATTTCTGAGCGCCCAGGCCGCGAAACTCGACGTTCGCTTCGTGATCTCGCAGGGACAGGAGAACCCGGACAGGCCGGCAAGCGGCTTCTATGTGCGTCCGGAATTGCTCGACAATGGCACGATCAAGACGATGGCCGATTTGCGCGGGCGCAAGGTTGCGCTGTTCGGTCCGACCGGCAGCTCGGGCTATTTCCTTTCCATCATCCTGAAGCAGGGCAATCTCACGCTGTCGGACGTTCAGCTTGCACCGATGCAATATGCGGACATGGTCGGCGCCATGCGTAACGGCGCGATCGACGCGGCGATCGTTTCGGCACCGTTCAATACGCTGATCGAGCAGGACAAGTCGGGACGCCGGTTTGGCGATCGGGATGCGCTGGCGCGATTGCCGATCACCGCTGTCGCGTTCGGACCGAACCTCCTGCAAAATCGCCCGCAGGTCGCTTGCGCCTATATTCGTGCCAGCCTGCGTGCCGCCCGCGAGGCACTGAAGGATCGCTACAATGAAGATCAGCGCGTCGTGGCGGCGCTAGCCAAGGAGACCGGGAACACGGAAGCCGTGGTCCGCGCGACGCCGCCTTACTACTATGATCCCGATCTCGGCTTTAAGGACTCGGTCCTCGAGGATTCGCAGAAGTTCTACATCGCCAACAAGATGCTGCGGATCCCGCAGCCGATGTCGCCCGATCAGATCCTGGCGGAGCGCCTGAGGCTCGCCGCGATCAAGTCGCTGGATCAGAAATAGAGAAGGCGCTATAGCCCGCCATGCCAAACGTTGGCTTCGGTCGGACTTCTGATAGGGATCGTACGATCCGGATGGATTATGCGTCATGACACCCACCGCCAAACGACCCTATCGCGGCGTCTTTCCAGTCGCGCCGACCATCTTCGACGCCAGCGGCAATCTCGACCTCGACGGTCAGCGCCGCTGCATGGATTTCATGATCGATGCGGGATCACAGGGCGTCTGCATCCTCGCCAATTTCTCCGAGCAATTCGTCCTCACCGACGCCGAGCGCGAGACCGTGATGCGGGCTGTGCTCGACCATGTCGCCGGCCGGATCCCGGTCATTGTGACGACAACGCATTTCTCATCGCAGGTGTGCGCGGCGAGGAGCAGGCAGGCGGAGGAAGCGGGCGCCGCCATGGTGATGGTGATGCCGCCCTATCATGGTGCGACGTTTCGCGTCGCTGAGCCCGGCATTTTCGAGTTCTTCCGGATCGTGTCCGATGCCGTCAATATCCCGGTGATGATCCAGGACGCGCCGGTCGCGGGCACGCCGCTCTCGGTCGATCTTTTGGCGCGGATGGCGCGGGAGTTCGGCAACATCCGCTACTTCAAGATCGAGGTGCCCGGCGCGGCCAACAAGCTGCGCAGCCTGATCGCGGCGGGTGGCAGCGTGATCGAGGGACCCTGGGACGGCGAGGAGGCGATCACGCTGATGGCCGATCTCGACGCCGGCGCCACCGGCGCGATGACGGGTGGCGGCTATCCCGACGGAATCCGCCAGATCATGGACCCGTTCTTTGCCGGCCGGCGCGACGAGGCCATGGTCGCCTATGCTCGCTGGCTGCCGCTGATCAACTACGAGAACCGCCAATGCGGCCTGCACGCCTGCAAGGTCCTGATGCGCGAAGGCGGCGTGATTGCCTCGGACAGCGTGCGTCATCCGTTGCAGCCGCTGCACCCGGCGACCCGCGCCGGCCTGATCGAGATCGCCCGCGGGCTCGATCCGGTGGTGCTGCGCTGGGGTCGATGATCTCGGCCTAATGTTTAGGCGCTGATACTGACGCCGTTTCGGTATGAGCACGATGCGCAGCGGCATTTGTCCGTCCAAGCGACGGCTACAGCAACGGCAGAATCAAATGCAGGACCTGCGGGTCCTGGCTGCGAACCGTCTTGAAACCGAATTTGCCGAACACCTTGAGCATCGGAACGTTCTCCGGCAGGACGTCGGCCGCAAGTTGCCTCAATCCGGCCGACCGAGCCAGGTTCACGAGATGCCGCGTCAGTAACGCACCGATGCCTTGTCGCTGGTAGCTGTCGGTCACGATGAAGGCCACCTCGGCCTCACCTGGCGCGACCACGATGTAACGTCCTCCGCCGACGATCTCGCGCCCGCCGTCGCGGTCGATTTCAGCGACCAGCGCGACGTGATCGACGAAGTCGATATTCATGAAGAAGGCTTTTTCCTTCTCCGAGAATCCCCGCTTGGTCACGAAGAAGCGGCGGCGCAGTGATTCCGAACCCGTCTGGCCGATGGCTGCGAGCATTCCGGCCTCGTCATCAGGCCGCAACGCGCGGATCTCGATGGCTCGCCCATCCCGGAGTTGCTCTTGGGCGGAGTAGAAAGTGGACAACGTCACACCCTGTTCCTGCGGCGACAATCGACGAATTGACGGATGGCGGGGGCCTGCGGGTTGATCTGGATCAACTCGGCTGCGGAGGCGGGGAGGCCCGATAGGCGTGCGTGATCGTCGGGCAGCTGTGCTATGGACGCTAGACAAACTCCCTTGCAAACATCCCGGCCGGACCAGTCTGGCGAGGCGGTGATCCAGGTCGCCATTCGCCTCAGCCTCCTTGCTCTCCTGATCTACTGGTCGTTCATCCTCCTGCGTCCTTTCATTCCGGTTCTGGCTTGGAGCGTCGTACTCACGGTCGCGCTATTTCCGGCCTATGAGTGGCTGTCGGCGCATCTCGGCCATCGGCCGCGAATTGCGGCTGCTATCACGACCATTGTGGTTCTGGCGGTCTTCCTCGGACCTGCGACCTGGCTCGGCCTTGGCCTGGTCGATGGACTGCGCAGCATCTTAGATCAGCTCACGTCTGGAGATCTGGGAATCCCGACGCCGCCTGATCGTATCCGCGACTGGCCGGTGATCGGCGCGCCCCTGCATGACATCTGGGAAACGGCATCGGGAAATCTGGACGCAGCCTTTCGCCAGATTGCGCCGCACTTGAAACCGCTGGCGGGCCCGATCCTGGCGATCGCCGGCAGCGCCAGCACCGGAACGCTCAAGTTCATCGCGTCGGTGCTGATCTCAGGCTTCCTGTTTCCGTCGGGGCCGCGGCTTGTTGCGACCGTCAGAAATGTGGTCGCGAGAATCGTTCCGGAGCGCAGCGCCGATTTCCTGACACTGGCCGGCGCGACCATCCGCACGGTAGCGCAGGGCGTGATCGGCATTGCTGTACTGCAATCGCTGCTTGCCGGCATCGGGCTGAAGATCGCCGGCGTGCCACATGCCGGCGTCCTCGCTTTCGGCGTGCTCGTGCTCGGCATCGTACAGATCGGATCGGCGCCGATCCTGCTTCCCGTCATCATCTGGATCTGGATGGTCAAGGACGTCGGCGCGGCCGTGCTGATCACGATCTACCTGGTGCTGGTCGGCATTTCCGACAATGTGCTCAGGCCGCTGCTGATGGGGCGCGGCCTGTCGACACCGGTTCTCGTCATCTTCATCGGCGTGTTAGGCGGAACGCTGGCTCACGGCATCGTCGGCCTGTTCGTTGGGCCGATTGTCCTGGCGGTCGCCTGGGAGCTGATGATGGCATGGGTCAACGAGGGTAGGGACGATACGCCAGCGAGAGCGGAGCGGCCGTGACGGACGACAAGCCATAGCGATGACCGATCCGTCAGCGCTCCGATGGAAGACCATCAATCCGGCAATCGGCGCGCCCTAGATGTCCAGCTCCGCCAATCCGGACCTGTCCAGCAGCACGATCTGGCGCTGGGTCTGGCCGAGGAAACCAAGGATGCCCTTGGCGTGAAGGATGGATAGCGCGCGGGAAACCGTTTCCAGCGTGAGCCCAAGATAGTCGGCGATATCGCGGCGGCACATCGGAAGCGCCATGATGCCTGCGGCCGTAAGCCGGCGATCCATTTCCAGCAGGAACGCTGCGACCCGTTCCAACGAGGTCTTGCGTCCCAGTAGCAGCATGTGGTTCTCCGCATGTTGCAGATTGCTGGCCGTCATATTGAGGAGATGGCGCGCAACCATCGTGTCGGTCTCGGCGATATGCGCGAGACTGACGCGCCTGGCGAGACGCACAGTCGTGTCGACAATCGCCTCGGCCGTGAAGCGGTACGTCTCGCCATTTTCCAACCCGAAGATGTCGCCGGCCAGATGAAACGCGTTGATCTGGCGGCGTCCGTCCGACAGCAGCTTGTAGCTTCGGACCGCGCCTTCGATCACCTGGTAGACAAAATCCGCCGGCTCCGCTTCGCCAAAGATCTCGGCACCGCGATTGTATTTGAATTCGCTTAAAAGCGCCTCACACTGGGTAAGCGAGGAAAGTTCGCCGAGAAATCGCGGGCGGCCGGCGGGCTTGACGTTGAGATTGACGAACATCGATCATCTCCCCCGCGTTGAACAGACTGTATACGACAGCGTTCCTGACGTGAATCGTCCGCGCTTGGCGCCGACGTCTCACTCGTCCGCCGCGTCTCCTACGACGTCTCCCGTTGCGAGAACACTTGGCTCGGGGGACATTGTGCCAACGGACATTGTCCCTGCGGACAATGGTCAACGACCAAATTTCGGCCCTTCACCATGCGTCAGATGACCAAGTGGGGCCTAGCGGCCCTTGCTTGCATATTTATCGCGACACTCGTATTAATTTTGGTGCCGATACAGTCCGGGCATGGTCCTCGTCGTGCGTATCAATGGGCTGATTTTTTTTCTGTCGCTGCTACTCGTGCCGGCGGAACTGTCGGCAGCACAAGTGCGTCCGCGATCGATCCTTTATCTGGATCAGTCCGACATGCGCGGCCCCTTTTACTTCCAGATCTTTTCTGCCTTCCGCACCGAAATGAACGCGAAAGGCACGGAGCATCTTACCCTATATGCCGAAAGTCTTGATCTCTCCCGCTTCAAGAGCGAGGCCTACGAAGCTGGTCTACGGCAATTTCTGAAGGAGAAATATCGCGACAGACCGGTCGGCGTCGTCGTGGCGGTCGGTACAGCAACCCTCGAATTTGTTCTGCAAGCTCGAGCGGAGTTGTGGCCGGAGGTCCCAGTGGTTTTCACCATGGTGAACAAGTCAGACCTTGAACGATTGAAACCACCGCTGGATGTAACCGGCAGTATTGTTGAATTAGGGCTGGCAGATGCCGTTGCGGCCGCACGCGCCGTCGTACCCGATCTGGAAAATATCGCCCTTATCGGTGGTCCGTGGGAGAGTCAGGTTGTCTTTCGGAATTGGCGGGACGAACTCCAGACAGCCACAGCGGGCCTCAACGTCATCGATCTGGTCGGCCTCACCATGAATGAGACGCGTAACCGCGTGGCCGGTCTGCCGGATCGAAGTGCGATCATTTACTCCGCCACCTATTTCGATCGCGGGGGAACCTATTATCCTCCGGCGACGGCTCTTTCCCTCATTGCCAAAGATGCAAATCGGCCGATTGTCGTCGCTGCCGAGACGTTTCTCGCGCCTGGCGGCATCGGCGGCTATGTCCTGCTCCCGGACGTGATGGGCGCGGATGCCGCTCGGCTCGCGCGGCGCATACTCAACGGAGAAGCGCCGTCTGACATCCCCGCCAAGGTGGCGGAGGTCGTGAAGCCGATCTTCAACTGGACGCAAATGCAGCGCTGGGGCGTGAGCGAATCCCGCCTGCCGCCTGGAAGCGAGATCCGCTTCCGTGAACCTTCCTTCTGGGAGGCCTACCGACATCAGAGCATCATGATCGCCGCGATCATCCTGGCCCAGGCGGTGTTGATTTCCATCCTGCTGCATGAGCACAAGAGGCGAAGCGATGCCGAGAAGGAGGCCAGCACGCGCATGGCGGAGCTTGCCCATGTCAATCGGCAGGTGATGGCCGGGGAGTTGTCGTCATCGATCGCCCATGAGCTCAATCAGCCGCTCGGCGCGATCCTGACCAATGCCGAGACGGCAGAATTGATGCTGCAGTCGCCATCGCCCGACCTCGTCGAATTGAGGGAAATTCTGGCGGATATCCGCCGCGACGATCAGCGCGCGAGCCAGGTGCTCCAGCGCCTGCGTGGTTTTCTCAAGCGGGCACCGTTCGAGGTGAGGGATATCGACCTCAACGAGATCATGCGCGAGGCGTTCGGCTTCCTCGCCGTGCAGGCATCCAACCGGAACGTCGCGCTCTACCTTCAGCCTGCAGCCAGCGACCTGCGGATCATGGGAGATCCAGTTCAACTCCAACAGGTGATTCTGAATCTTGTCGTCAACAGCATAGAGGCGCTGTCCGCGATTCCGTACGGACGGACCATTATCGGGCGGACGGAATTGAATGGCGGTTCATCGGTGATCGTTTCGATCTCAGACTCCGGCCCCGGTATTCCACCAGAAAAACTCGCCGATGTTTTTGATCCTTTCTTCACGACAAAGAAGCAAGGCATGGGGATCGGGCTTTCCATCGCCCGCACCATTGTCCAGGCTCACAGGGGACGCATCTGGGCGGAGAACCAGGCTGAAGGTGGTGCGGTGTTCCGGCTTTCGATGCCGCTGGCAGTGCAATAGTAGGCCACTTGGGAGGGAGACGTGCCTGGTATTGTTCACATCGTCGATGATGATGCGTCATTCCGGACCGCGATCGAGCGGCGTCTGAAGAAGGCCGGTTACGACGTTACGACCTATCCCTCGGCTCAGCAATTTCTGGACAGCCTGCCTGACGAGAATCATCGGGGGTGCATCCTGCTGGACGTTCGCATTCCGAAATTGAGCGGTCCCGAATTGCAGGAGGAGCTTGGCAGGCTCGGCTCGACGCTGCCGATCATCTTCCTCTCGGGCTATGCCGACGTTTCGACGACGGTGAAAACCATAAAGGCCGGCGCGGAAGACTTCCTGACCAAGCCGATTTCATCGGAGCAACTGCTCGGCGCGATTGAGAAGGCCATGGCACACCACGAGGCTTCGCAGGGGCAGAAGCGCAGGCAGGATACTCTCCGTGAACTGCTGGCCACATTGACCCCGCGCGAGCGCCAGGTGTTCGAGCGTGTCGTGCAGGGCAAGATCAACAAGCAGATCGCGCAGCAACTGGGCGCCACCGAGCGCACCATCAAGGCACACCGTCACCGGGTGATGGAGAAGATGAAAGTTCAGACGCTGGCCGAGCTTGTCTCGGCCGCCGAGCGCCTCGGAATCCTGGCAGGGAACTCAGGCCAGTCGACCGAAAGCTAGGCGCCGCTGACTCGCAAGCATTGTCCCAAGGGACAATTGGATTGCCGGTGACAACGTCCTATCCGTGACGCAAAGAACAGTCTGGGCGATTGACTGCAAGACGCGAAGCGGTCGTTCCGGTCCGGCGGAATGATCCAGACGGGGCGGCGGCCCCAGCGTTTTGGGGATGCGGTCAGCAAAGGGAACCGGCGATCTTGTCGAAGCAGAGACTGGTGTTCGTCGTCGATGACGATCCCAACATGCTCAGGGGTATGAAACGACTCCTGAAGGAACACGGCTATGACAGCCTGCTGTTTCCGTCTGCGGATGCCTTCCAGAGGCATGGCCACTTCGAGCAGGCGGTCTGTGTCGTTCTCGACATCAATCTCAGCGATGACTCCGGGATCGAGGTACGACACCGCCTAAAGGCGGCCGGCGTCAGTCTGCCCGTCATCTACATCACGGGCAAGGACAATCACGCGACGCGGATGGCCGCGATGGAATCTGGCTGTATTGCCTACCTGACCAAGCCATTCGAGGCAAAATCGCTGATCGAGCCAATCGAACGGGCATCGGCCGGCCTGGCCTAGCGGTTCGACACCTCATTCGTCGATGTCTTGATTCATCGATGTCTTGCTGAAAACGCAATGCCAGTTCGTCCGGGAGCTTGATTTGGATCAAGACTCCGGCAGGCCGCCGCAGTCTATTCGATCTCCAGGATTGCCGCATCCCCCGGAGATTGCCACGTGGCACAGAGCAAACCTGAGGAACATCGGATCACCAGTTCTTCTCCGGTCCCGGCGCGCGCGGATCAATGGCGCGGCTTGGTCGAGACGGCTAAAGCCGGGTCGGGGCGGGGAAGGGACCGCGCCGCCTTCGAGGTCCCACTCTCCCAGCTCGCGATCACCGAAGAATACCACGCATATTCCCGGTCCGCGTCTGATGGCGACGTTGAACGAGCGTCCGGCATGCGCAAGCTTGATGTGAAGGAAATCCGCGGCTACAACGCTGTGCAGGGCCTGAAGCTCGTGCGTCTGGAGGACTTGGCGAAATTTTCCGATCGCCGTCCGCCGGCATCGTTTAAACCCGCCGCGGACTGAGGCTGCACGTATGGGGCGTATGCGCAGGGTCCTTGCCAACTGGCTCGCTTTGACAGTGCTGGCCGCATTGATCGGTCTTGCGACACCGTCTCATGCGATCACCGGCACCGTTCGCGTCACCATCGCCAAGGCCGGCTTTGTCGTGGGCGCCGGCGGCGGCAAGGGTGTTCTGACCTTTCGTCACCGCAACTATCCGTTCACGGTGCAGGGGTTGAGCCTCGGTCTCACTGCCGGCGCGTCGATCAACAAGCTGGTCGGACGCGCCGACTATATCAATGACCTTTCCGACTTTTCCGGCACCTATAGCGTTGTGGGAGCCGGCGGAGCCTTGGTCGGCGGTGTCGGCGGAGTTCAGCTTACCAACGCCAAGGGCGTGATCATTACCTTGCAGGGTCCCAAGGCCGGCCTCGAACTCTCGGCCAATATCACCAAGGTCGTGATCACGCTGGATCATTCCCGTTCAACCCCCGACTGACAGCACTGGAGCAGCACATATGAAACACTATCGCATGCAATTCCTCGCCTTTTCCTTGCTTGCATTGTTGACGTTTGGCTTTGCCTCGTCGTCGCAAGCCGAGACCTGCGCGATCCGCGCGGTCTTCACCAGGGGCGGATTCATCGTGGGTGCCGGCGGCGGCCATGGCGTGATGACCTGTCGCGGCCACCACTATCGCTTCGCCGTGTCGGGGATGAGTGTGGGCTTCACGATTGGTGCGTCGACTGCCCAGCTCACTGGGCGCGCGCTGAACGTGCGCAGCCCGGCCGACATCGAGGGCAGCTATGCTGCGATCGGCGCCAGCGGTGCGCTGGCAGCCGGGGCCGGTGGCGCGCAGTTGCAGAACCAGAGGGGCGTGATTCTGCAGCTCACCGGCGGCAAGGTCGGCGTCGAACTGTCGGCGGCGGTCGGCGGAGTAACGATCACGCTCGAACGAGCGTGATCTGATCTCAAGGTCAGTATCGCTCGGCAACGAACTTCACACCGCGCAAGGTTTGGTCGTTGTAACGACCCTTATTGGATCGCTTCGGCAACCGGACCTTGTCGCGGGATACTTTCCTGTATGGAATGCTCTTCAACAAATGCGCGATACAGTTCAGCCGCGCCCGCCGCTTGTCGTCGGAGCGGATGACATTCCAGGGCGCGTGCTTTGAGCTCGTTGCCTTGAACATCATGTCGCGGGCTCGCGAATAGTCATACCAGCGCCGGTAGGACTCGGTGTCCATCGGGCTCAGTTTCCACTGCCTCAAAGGATCGTCGATCCTTGCCAGGAAGCGCCGTTCCTGCTCTTCCATCCCGACTTCGAGCCAGATCTTGATCAGGATGATGCCGGCATCGACCACATACTTCTCCATCTCCGGGCATAACGACAGGAAACGATTGTGCTCGTCGGAATCAACAAAGCCCATGACATATTCGACGCCGGCGCGGTTGTACCAGCTGCGATCGAAGATGACGATTTCACCCCCCGCCGGAAAATGCTGCATGTAGCGCTGGAGGAACATCTGCGATTTTTCCCGATCGGACGGAGCGGGGAGGGCGACGACCCGGAACGCACGCGGACTGACCTTTTCGGTGATCGCCTTGATGGTGCCGCCCTTGCCGGCGGCATCGCGGCCCTCGAACAGGACGATGACGCGGGCCTTCTTTTCCTTCACCCACTCCTGCAAGTGGCAGAGCTCAACCTGGAGCCTGCGCAGCTCCTTCTCATAATCCTTACGCCTCATCTTCGATGATGCCTTGTCTTCGGTCGCCATCAGTCTCCCCAGGCAATGACAATGCTGATATCGCCGGGCAGGCCGCCCGGAAAATCGACGATCTGATACTTGATGCGATAGCCGCGCGGCTTGAGATAGTCGGACCAAAGCTGGAAAATCTCGAGCGGGATACCCCGAAGCGTCTTTTCCCAGCCGGGTTCCTGTTGATTGATGGCCCGGCCATTATCGGTGCAGACGGAGTTGGGAAAGCGGTATACTTGGACTTCGCTCAATCCGTTTCGTACCGCGCGCTGTATCACGGTAGAGGCAAGCTTGACCTTTTCATCTTCTGAGAGACCCGAGGGCTTGCTCAACCGTTCGATCAGCGCTCGCTTCTCCGCCTCCACTGCGGCCAATCTCTGAGCGTGCTCTTCGGCTTTCTCCGTCTGCTGCATGGCGGCTTGTCTCTGGATTTGCTGCGCGGTCGGCAGCAGGTCGTCGATGTTCACGGGCATGGCGCCTCCTTCCTGACGAGCCATTCACCGCTCTGCCGTTGGCAAGGCTAAGGCGGCTTTGACATGTCGGCCCTTGATCCAGATCAAGCTTTGTGATCCATGAAGTCGCACTGTCAGGTGGGCGAAACCACCTTCGGACGCGCGGCGGAGAGGATATTCTATTGACTGATCAGCTGCATCCAATGACGCCCCACCACTTGCCGTTCTACATCGCCAAGCCCGGCGAGACGGATGTCCTGATGATCGTGATGGGCATCTTCTTGATCCTTGTGGTACTAGGCGTCGGAAACATCTATTTGCGTCTGCACTCGTTGCCGGAGCGGATGGCGCACAAATCACAAAAGCTGCAGTTCGAAATCGTCGCGGTCCTCGGCCTGATTTCGCTCTTTACCCACATGCATATTTTCTGGATCGCAGGTCTGCTGCTGGCGCTGGTCGACCTGCCTGACTTCAGCACGCCGCTCTCGCGGATCGCCGGGTCAGTTGAGAAAATAGCGGATAACGAAAATCCTCCGGCCGAGCCGTCTGCGGAGGGAACAGCAGTCGCTCAAGCGGCTCCGGTGGCGGAGCGCACCGAGCCCTCCGCTTCAAGGCCGGTGGGTGCCCCCGGGAAGGAGGTCGGCAGCCATGTTTGAGCTGATGCTCTGCTCGTTGTTCACCCTCGTGCCGGATTATCTCTATCGCCGCTATGTGCAGGGAAAGCGCATCGGCAAGGAGATCACGCTGTTCTCGATGTGGTATGAGCTCCGCTGGGGCATCACGGGATGCGTGATGCTGACCGTGCTGCTCATCACCATGATCTTCTACTACCATCCGTCCACGACATCGGCGACGCTGTTCTTCCGAACCGTGCCGATCGTGCCCGAAGGTTCAGGACGCGTTGCCGAGGTGAAGGTCGACTTCAGCGCGCCGGTCAAGAAGGGCGATGTGCTGTTCACACTCGATAGCTCGAAGCAGCGGGCCGCCGTCGAAACCGCCAGGCGCAAGATCGCCGAAGTCGATGCGCAACTCGTCAACGCGACGGTTGACGTGGTCAAGGCGGAGGCCCAGCTCCAGCAGGCCAACAGCGACTACAAGCAGGCCAAGGATGAGCTGGACGTCAAAAGCGACTTGCAGCGGCGCAATCCCGGCATCGTGCCGCAACGCGACATCGACAAGCTGCAGGTGCTGGTCGACGGCCGGCAGGCGGCAATCGACGCCGCCGCCGCTGCAAAGCGGTCGGCAGAGGTTCAAGTATCGACACTGTTGCCGGCATCAAGGGCCAGCGCGGAGGCCGAACTGGCCCAGGCCCAGGTTGAGCTCGACAAGACCGTGATCCGCGCCGGAGTTGATGGGCGCGTCGAGCAATTTCTCCTGCGCCCGGGCGATGTCGTGAACCCCTTGATGCGGCCGGCCGGCGTGTTGATCCCGGAGGGTGCCGGCCAGCGCGCGCTTCAGGCCGGCTTCGGACAGATCGAGGCGCAGGTCTTGAAACCGGGAATGGTCGCAGAGGCGGCCTGCACGTCGCTGCCGTGGACGATCATCCCGATGGTCGTGACCAGCGTGCAGGACTATATCGCTGCCGGTCAGTTCCGCGGCGGGGAGCAACTCATCGATGCAAGCGCAGCGAAGCCCGGAACGATCCTCGCATTTCTCGAGCCCATGGCAAAGGACGGCCTGGCCGACGTAACCGCCGGCAGCAGTTGCATCGTCAATGCCTATACCAGCAACCATGAGGAGATCGCGTCCAAGGACACCCCCGCGCTCAAGGGTTTTGTGCTGCATGCGATCGACACCGTCGGTCTCGTGCACGCCATGCTGCTGCGAATCCAGGCGCTGCTGCTGCCGATCAAGACGCTGGTGCTGAGTGGCCACTGATGGATCGAATCCGATTTCGAGGGAAAGGCACATGACGGGTATTCGAAGGACGGCGCTGTCGGCCGCTGCAATACTGGTGTTTGCGCTGCCTGAATGCGCCGGCGCCGTTGAGCTCACGGGCGCCTGGGCGCCGGATGCCGACAAATGTGACAAGGTCTTCGTCCGTCGGGGGCGCGCCAAGCAGATCGATTTCGCCGAATTTTCCGGCGTCCATGGCGGCGGCTTCATCATCGACGCGGACCAGCTCAGGGGCAAGTTCGCCAAATGCAAAATCACGACGCGAACCCAAGACGGGCAAGGCCTCAACCTGATCGCGGCCTGCGCGTCCGACATCATGCTGTCCAACGTCCAGTTCGTTCTGAAGGTCGTCGATGACGACAGCGTCACGCGGGTATTCCCGGGCATCGAGGGCATGGAGGTGAAGTATCACCGCTGCCGGCTATGATGCGTCGCATCGGTGTTCTTGCCCGCCAAGTCGAGCCCAGCCGCCGCGCGTAGGCGTGCGTCCGAGCCGCCGCTGCCGATAGGCCTCGCCTGACCATTCCGTCGCACCCAGCGGTCGTCGCGATCGAATAATGTGCCTTGGAAGCGACAAGGTCAGCCGTTTTGATATGGATCGATAGCGGTGCAGCTTGGGCGCCGACGCTTGAGAAGCGGAAATTCCCGACCCGTTCCACGCGGCGACCAGCCGGTCCTGGACGAGGAGGGATAACCCGCCACGGGAGAAAAGCGAGGCCGATATGGGCAAGGGCGGCCAGGCGGCCAGGCGGCGAGGTCCGAAATCCTGCTGTTTCCGCAGCCGGCGCTGCAGCTCATCTATGACACGGCGCCGATCGGGCTTGCTTGCCTGTCGCCGGACTGTCGTTACCTGCAGATCAACCAGCGTCTCACCGAAATCTGCGGCATCTCGGTCGAGGACCATCTGGGGCGATCGGTCCGGGATTGCGTGCCGGCGCTTGCAGATTCAGTCGAGGAGATCGTCCGCTCGATCATGGCGACCGGTGAGCCCGTCACCGGCATCGAGGTCGCCGGCCAGCGCGCCGATCAGCGCGAGGAGCGCTCCTGGATCACCTATTGGCATCCGCTGCGGTCGCCGAGCGGCGAGATCGTTGCCGTCAACGTGGCCGCAGAGGAGATCACCGAACGCAAACGCAATGAGAAGGAGATGCGGCGCGCCCGCGAGGCGGCCGAGCGGGCACTCGAGCATCTCCGCGAGACCCAGGCCTCACTGATCGAGGCCGAAAAGCTCGCCGCGCTCGGGCGGCTGGTCGCAGGCGTCGCGCATGAAATCAATGGACCGGTTGGCAGCAGCCTGACGGTCGCGTCCTCGCTGCAGCGTCGCTACGAGATGTTCGCCGCCGAGATCAAGCGTGGCGATATCAGGCGCTCCACCCTGAACGAATTCCTCAACGGGGTCAGGGATGCCTCGCTCCAGCTCGTCGCCAATCTCAATCGCGCGTCCGAGCTCGTGCAGTCATTCAAGCAGGTGGCCGCCGATCGCGGCAATCTGGAGCAGCGTTGCTTCGATCTCGGCGAACTCACCGAGCAGGTGTTTGTCGGGCTGCGGCCGGAGCTGCGCAAGCAGGGGCTGGTGCTCGATCTTGCTTGCGAGCCCGATCTCATCATGGACAGTCTGCCCGGGCCCTGCGGACTGGTGCTGAGCAATCTCGTCCTCAATTCGGTCGTGCATGCGTTTCCGGACGGAAGCAGGGGAACGATCAGCTTCAAGGCCCGCGCGTTCGGAACCGAGGAGGTCGAGATCGTGCTCGCCGACAATGGCTGTGGGATGAGCCCGCAGATCCGGCGGCGGGCGTTTGATCCCTTCTTCACCACCCGCCGCCACGAAGGGGCGACCGGTCTCGGCCTGCACATCGTGCACAACATGGTGGTGGACCGGCTTGAGGGACAACTGGCGCTGACAAGCGAGCCAGGGGTCGGCACGACGGTCCGCCTGATCCTGCCACGCCTGCTGAGATCTAGGCCGGAGTCCGAAAGCTCGAGACCGTGAAGCCGATCGCGATCGGCGTGACCTGCAAGCATTGATTTCGATCAAAGCCCGGCTCTCCCGCTGGTGTTGGCTGAACCTGCCGTCTTGAGGGAGAGGACTCATGCTGCGTTGCAAAGCTGTGCTGTTGGCATTGGCCATCCATATCGCTTGCGCCGTTGGCGCATCTGCTCAGCAGCCCGCCACGGCGCCGTCGTTGCAGCCTGAACAGACGCTGCTCAAGCCCGAGCAACTCGAGGCGCTGGTGGCGCCGATCGCGCTTTATCCTGATGCGCTGCTCGCGAATATGCTGGCCGCAGCGACCTATCCGCTCGAAGTGGTCGAAGCCGATCGCTGGATCAAGGAGAACAAAAACCTCAAGGGCGATGCGCTGGCGACCGAGGCCAGCAAGAAGGGCTGGGACGACAGCGTCAAGGCGCTGACCGCGACGCCCTCCGTGCTCGACATGATGAGCGACAAGCTCGACTGGAGCAAGAGCCTCGGTGACGCGATGCTCGCCCAGCAAGCGGATCTGATGGACGCGATCCAGCGCCTGCGAGAAAAGGCGCGGGCCAACAACAAGCTTTCATCGAACAAACAGCAGAAAGTCACGGTCACGAAGCAGGAGAACAAGCAGGTGATCGTGATCGAGCCGACCGATCCGAGCGCGGTGTATGTTCCCTATTATGAGCCCGCCACGGTTTATGGCGCTTGGCCTTACGCCGACTACCCGCCGTATTATTTCGGCTATCCATCCTATATCGGTGCGGGCGTGGTTGCCGCGGGCATCGCCTTCGGCACCGCCTGGGCGATCGGGCGCTGGGGCAATTACTGGGGCGGCAGCTGCAACTGGGGCAACCGCAACGTCTACGTCAACCACCGCACCACCAATGTCTGGAACCACAATCCGGCGCACCGGCAGGGCGTCCGCTACAACAACGTGAACGTCCAGCAACGCTTCGGTAACAACAACATCCGCGCGGGCGCCAACAACCGCATGGATTTCCGCGGCAAGGGCGGCCAGCAGGTGCTCAATCCCGGAAACAATCGTCCGGGCGCCGGTGATCGCGCCGCCAATATCGGAGATCGTAGTGGCGACCGTACAGGTGACCGTGGCAACCGCGCCGATCGTGCTGGTGATCGCGCCGGCAACCGTGGTGATCGTGGTGGCGGCAACCGGGCCGGCACGGCCGATCGTCGTACCGGCAATGCCGGCAACCGCGGCAACGCCGGTAACCGTGCCAAGCAGGGAGGCGGAGCCAATCGCGCCGCCGCAGCGAACCGCGCACGGGGCGGCGGCGGTGGCCTCAACGTGTCGTCGGGCCGAGCGGCTATGGCGGCGTCCGCGCGCGGCCGGGCGAGCTTTGCCAGTGCCGGTGGCGGCGGGTTCCGGGGCGGCGGCGGAGGAGGAGGTTTCCGTGGTGGTGGAGGCGGTGGCTTCCGCGGCGGAGGCGGCGGACGACGTTCCGACCTGGCGTTGAAGCATGACGTCGTTCTCCTTGGCCATCTCGACAACGGCCTCGGCTACTACCGCTTCAGCTATCTCGGCAGCCGAAGAGCCTATGTCGGCGTGATCGCGCAGGAAGTGCAGGCCGTGCAGCCCGATGCGGTGACGCGCGGCAGCGATGGCTATCTCAGGGTCTATTACGAGAAGCTCGGCATCAAATTCCGCACCTACCAGAACTGGCTCGCCTCCGGCGCGCGCGTTCCCACCGGATCGAGGATGTGACCATGAGAATATTTCGGCTTGATCATATCCGGCTCGCCAGCGTGGCAACTATCGCGGGTCTGCTTTGCGTGGTGCCGGCGAAAGCGCAGCAGTCCTTCAACAGCCCGGATGATGCGGCAAGCGCGCTCGCCTCGGCGGTCAAATCCGGCATCAGACAGGACGTGCTGAGCGTCCTCGGCACGGATGGTGAGGACATCATCGATTCCGGCGACGAGGTCGCGGACAAGGCCGCGCGCGAAAAATTCCTCGCCGCCTACGACGCCAGGCATGCTGTGAAGGTCGATGGCAAGAAGGCATCGATGATCATCGGCGCCGATGATTTCCCATTCCCGATCCCGTTGATCCACACCAAGACCGGCTGGCAATTCGATACTGACGAGGGCCGCCAGGAAATTCTCTACCGCCGCATCGGGCGCAACGAACTCGACACGATCCAGACCTGCCTCGCCTTCGTGGATGCCGAGGACGAATATGCCGACAAGGATCGCGGGGACGGCGTAGGGACCTATGCGCAGCGGATCGTCAGCAGTCCCGGCAAGAAGGACGGCCTGTACTGGCCGTCGGACGCCAATGACAGTCCGCTTGGCCAGCTTGCCGCCGGGGCGTCCGCGGAAGGCTACAAGGCCGGAAGCGAGCCGCAGCCCTATCATGGCTACTACTACCGCATTCTCACGCAGCAGGGGCAGAGTGCTCCGGGCGGTGCGCTCAGCTATATCGTCAATGGCAAGATGATCGGCGGCTTTGCGCTGATCGCCTATCCCGCCGACTACGGCAATTCCGGCGTCATGACGTTCATCGTCAGCCTCGCCGGGACGGTCTACCAGAAGGATCTCGGCAAAAACACGGAGGCGCGCGTCAAGAGCATGACGTCGTTCGATCCGGACAGAACATGGACGAAGGTGGACGAACAGGCTCCAAAATAAAATGACCCCGCCGAGTGCGCAAATTCTCAATTCCTTGGAGCCGGGGCCTGCGAGTCACAGCGCGTTATGGCGAGGATCTGACTTTGAAACGTAGTAGAGCACATCGCGACGTCGTCCAACGCGCCGAGCGAGCACATTCGTGCACTGAAGCAGGAAAGCAATTGCGAGGATCTCAAGGATCATTTCGAAAAGCCTCCGGGTTCGAAAATTCGCTTGCCCCCAGCCCGGAGAAGCCAAGTCTAAAGCGGTCTGTTGCGCGGCAAGTTCGAAATGTGCAGTTCCAGCACAGGAACCAGAACTCAGTGACTTCCCGGCAACAGCGTCGAGAGATTGTTACGCGCGGGAATTGCTACCGCGCATCGATTTGGCGGAGCTCGAACACTAAGATCTACTGATATTCCGATTGGATTGGCACAGTGCTGAGCCGCAACACGCGTGATCTCACGTCTCGGCCTGGTTGCAGCCGGCATCGAGCGCAGTCTCGAGCCACTTGATGAGGTTGGGGGCGGCGAAGGGCTTTGCCAGAAAGCAGATGGCTCCCACCTTCATCGCCCTTGCGTGGAGATTCTCATCGGGGAAGGCGGTGATGAAGATGAAAGGTGTGTCATGGCCCTTGGCGCGCATCGCCGCCAACAGGTCCAGACCGCTCATGACCGACATCTGAACGTCCGCAATCACGCAAGACGTTTCTTCGAGGTGCGGCGACTGCAAGAATTCCTCTGCCGACGCAAAGGTGTGCACGATATAGCCGCGCGATCTCAGGAGATTGTTGGTGGCAGTCCGGATCGAGGCGTCATCGTCAACGACTGAAATGACCGAAGGCACGGGCAAGACGACCCTCCTGAAGCGGTAAGGCTTGCCAAAGCTTTGCCGGCCCATGCTGAAGGGTGGGCCTACTCGCTGAAATTGTAAAATCATACTTAGGTTTGTGGCGCAGGGGCGCGAAACGATTCCGTCGAAGCGACATCGCCCTGCAAGCCTTTGTTGTGCATGGCTTTTTCGAGAGCGATGATCCGGTTCGCATCAGCGCGGCCCGGCGGGCCCGCCGGAAGGCTTGGCGGGACGGACTCCGAGCGCCTCGGTCATCCTGATCAGATCCGCCAGCGACCTCGCCCGCATCTTCTTCATGATGTGCCCGCGGTAGATCTTGACGGTGATCTCGGCAAGGCCCAGTTCGGCCGCGATCTGCTTGTTCATCAGGCCGGAGGCGACGAAGGACAGCACCTCGCGTTCGCGACTGCTCAAGGTGTCGAACAGCGCGCGCAGGCCCGCAACCGTCTTGTCAGCTTCCCGCCGTTTGCGGTCCCGATCGATCGCGCTCACCACGGCGTCCAACAGGTCCTGATCGCGGAACGGCTTGGTCAGGAAATCAACGGCTCCGCCCTTCATCGCCCGCACGGTCATTGGAATATCGCCGTGGCCGGTGATGAAGATGATGGGGATGTGAATGTTCGCCTGGGCGAGCTCGGTCTGCAGATCGAGACCGCTCAATCCCGGCAGCCGGATGTCGAGCACCAGGCAGCTCGCGACCTCCGGCAGCTTGCCTTTCAATAGTTCGGAGGCCGAGCCGAACGCCTCGACCTCGAATCCCACCGATTGAATGAGATTGGTGAGCGCCCTGCGCATGGAGACGTCATCATCGATGATGAAGACGATCGGCTCCCTGACCGATTGCGTGCCGCTCGAGGGCTCAGGCGGAGATTTGGGTCGCTCGGTCACGCCGTGTCCCCTTGGTGCACCGGCAGGACGAGTCGGAAGATGGCGCCGCCTCCCTCGTTGCGGGACGCCGAGAGCCGTCCCTCGTGAGCTTCCATGATCGAACGGCAGATGGAAAGTCCC
>Ga0153954_1000287_pt1 | contig 43742 bp, 30 predicted proteins | sample TSFL038MetaG_FD_102277 | JGI IMG/M metagenome (GOLD analysis project Ga0153954, IMG submission 102277) | Attine ant fungus gardens microbial communities from Florida, USA - TSFL038 MetaG | ecosystem: Host-associated > Fungi > Mycelium > Unclassified | place: USA: Florida, Wekiwa Springs State...
CAGGCCATCGGTAAGCCATCCTGCTTACCTCCGTGACCACAATCCATCCATCGAGTCCCCAAACCAGTTCCAACGTTAAGTTAGTAACTCACGGATTTCTAGCCCTTTGCCGGACCGTTGTTTCATTTAGCGTGAAACACACTGGTCAAACGTCTAGAGCAAGTACCGTTCGGATGGCATACACCTAAAGCAAGAGAGTGGAAAATCCCACGTCGAAGTCAACAAGCGTATTGGGGTGGCACTAGTGAACAAGCCACCAGTATCACCCATACGCCCATCGACTGAGCATCGGTTTAGGGTGCGTACCACACAGAAATCCCAGGGAGATCGGCGAGAATCGCGGTGGCTTCGCCGAGATCCTGCTGCCGGGGAAGGCTCACGGTGACGGGGAGGAATGCCGGCGAAGCGGGAGGGGTGGGCCGAGCCGGAGTGGGGTCGATGAGGCGGAGGCGACGTTTCCAGGACTGAAAGCTGGCCTAACTGAGGGCTTCTCGGGCACAGAAGCGCGCGATCGTCAGGCCGCTGCTCGTCTGTCGACGGATCCGCTCGCGCCATACCGCGTGGAGGTCGAACTCTGGGGTCCTGGCCATGAAGGAGACTCCTGCGTAGGGAAATCTTGATCCACTCTGCAGGCTACCAGTCCCCTCAAGAATGGTTATTCCGAGCGCTTACGGTTTACGGCGACGATCCAAGGGGCAAGTCTCGATCCCACCCCCGGGTGCCTCCAAGCCACGTCCCTGTCCACCCAAACAACACACTCTTCCATCAACATTCCGTTTCCGGACAGCCTCAGACATCACAGCCTCAGACATCATTGCGGGCAAGTTTTGGAGGCTGCGAGAGACTATTATTGCGGGAACGAAGCCTCAATGGGTTCAGGACCAGCCGACTGGAGTGTCTGCCGTCCGTTGATCCGCCAATTCCCTCCCGCATCGAGAGTCCAGTGCATCGTGAACTCGAGCGGAATGATCAGCGGCCAGACTGGTTCTGAACCGCTCGTGGTTGAAGCCTGCGGAGTCGATGCCGACGCCGGGTAGACATAGGCGTGGGACTCACCACTGCGTTGCTGAGCGTTTTCGGTAAGGACAAGCACGTCCGTCCGTACCGAGTTGGTTTTCCATCGCTCGCGTGCCTTGACGAGCCTGGGATGGACGGTTTCATACCATTTCACAACGTCCTCGACGGTGTCCGTAGAGGCAGCCTGTTTGAGAGACGCGAGATCGTCATCGGCGAACTTACGGACGGTCAACGCCGTGATTTCCGTCAGACTTTCGGGTGGCCGACTCAGAAAGAACCAGGCCCCTACAACCAGCAGCAAGCCGGCTGCTCCAATACCTGCTTGCTTGGGGGAGATTGACGAGAGGCTTTCTTTCAATCCTTCGATCCCGTCGGAGAAGTTGCCAGTCAGCGCTTCAACCCCGTCACCGGAGGAGCGTCGAGGTTCTCGAGCGCGTGCGGAAGCATCGGCCTTTGGGGACTCGACTTGAGGTTCGCCGAGGACGGTTCTGTCCGCGGTGGGCATGTGAAAGACCGCGTGGCATTTCTTGCAGACAAGACGAGTGTTGAGTTTCTCGTGCGGAATCGATCCGCCTCGGCCACACTTCGGGCAATCCAATTGAATCATTGTTCAGTGAGCACCCTAAAATTGCGCCTATTCAGGGCTTGAGCACCTCAAATCGGTCGATACCTTTCCTGAAGATATCGCGTAAATCTTAAGATTTTCTGAAGATATCACGGAAGATGCGCTCAGACCATCTCCCAAATCCAGAAAATCCTGTTCACCATTCGTATTGAAATGAATCACGCGATGCATCATAACAAGCCTTCGACTTAGACGGCTATAAAAAGCCCCATCAGAGAATTTATAACAAGAGATTTTTCTTAGCCGGGTTCATTCATTTATTAGGCTACGCAAGCCGGATCTTGCTCTCCATCGAGGCGGTAGCGGTGGGATCTGGGGAGCGGAACCGCTCTCCAGGTTTCGGACGGCCATGTTGACGATGGGAGTCTTCGGAGTCACCCAGGCAATTCTCTTCTTCACCGTAACGAGGCTTCCTCAGCCGGGCTCGAAATTGGAGCGCCACGTCAATCCCGTAAGGCGGAGCGCGTCTCGAAATCCTCAGCAGTGATCTTTGCTCCCCAGGTTGCTGGGATTTTCAGGAGTCGCTTCACCTCGTTGTAGGACATTCCGGCTTCAACAAGCTTCTTCATGTTGGGCAGGAAGGTCATCTTGAAGAAGGCACCCATCTTCTCGGCGATCTGATGATCGAAGGATTCGGCGGTGATCGTCGTCGCTTTCTTCTTCTCGGCGGCCGTCTTGTGGGCCTGGTAATCCTGGTGGTGGCCGAGTTTGGCCTTGGCCCCCATGATTGCCGCCACCATCCCTCGTTCTTTGGCTTCGGAATCGGTCGCGCCGTCGAGCACGGCCTTGGCGTAAGTGTAGGTGGCGAGGATGTCAAACTTGCCAATCGAGATGTCTTTTTTCGTTGACATGGGTTTCTCCGTCGGGGATGCCTTGGCTTTGCCCTTAAGTCCCCACAGAAAAACCGATGCCACATCAGGCAGAAAACACATACCAAGAAAAGATTCCGAGTTTTATCACGATTTTCCGATCCGTGACGAGCCAATCTTGGCGACAGCCCTGTCTTGAACTCGAACGCGGTGGACCATCGAGTTTCGCGAACCACTGGTACGGGACGGCCAGTGGATGCGAAGATATCCGAGGAAAAAGGCGGGTAATAACTCCACGCTTTTGAATAAGCGTCCATCCCAGGCTTGTCGTCTTCTGCTTTCCTGATGGCTTGATCTATTGAGGCAGCGGAGATCCGGGATCATGAAGCCTGTTCCCAAATGGGGCATGGTGCTCTTTACAGTGGTGTCCCTGGCGCTTTACCTCGGGCTCGCGGTCTGGGGTTGGGGAGGTTGGTCCGCGTTCATGGCGCACCCCGCTCGGGCTGGCGCTGTCGCAGTGACGGTGGTTGCGTCGATCGCGGCGGGGTTCACGAGTGGCAATTTGTCGAGTGGCCGACACGAGGACGCCAAGAACCGTTGGGTCTTGCCGGTCTTCATGGTTCTCGGCTTCGTCCTGGCGTGGTTGCCGGCGTACACCGACCGCCGCGACATCGCGACGATCGACGGCGATGTCGTACGTTATCTCGGGTTGACGTTGTACACCGTCGGGTGCATCTTTCGGATCCTGCCCGTGTTCGTGCTAGGGCGTCGGTTCAGCGGCCTGGTGGCGATCCAAGAAGGGCACGAGCTCGTGACCGACGGCCTCTATCGTGTGATTCGCCATCCCAGCTACCTCGGCCTACTCCTGGGCCAGTTCGGTTGGGTCCTGATCTTCCGCAGCGCAATCGGCATCTTGCTCTCGCTCCTGATGCTCCCGCCCCTCGTGGCTCGCATGAATTCCGAGGAGGCCCTACTCGAGTCGGAGTTCGGCGAGCGTTATGCCGATTATCGCCGGCGCACCTGGCGGCTCGTGCCATATCTCTACTGAAGACCGAGCCGCTCCGGAATGTGCCGCCAATATCTATCGCAACTGCCCCGGACAACAATCCTTGTAAACCGCGCATCGTCGGCTGGCAACGACATCTACGGCTCCTGATCCACACCAACCGAGCAGAGAAATCTCGAAGTAGGGCAGCTCTCGAAGTGGCGAGGGCAGCTTGTCCATCAGCGTCACGCAGCCGTATACACACCTACCGATGATGACGGTTTGCTCAGATACGCCGCGAATCGAACGGCATTGGACAATCCTGTTGCTCTCAGGCAATCGCCCGGAGCCTGTCCTCTTCGCAATCAATCGCGACATGGGACTGTCAAGCACGCTCTCGTTTTGTGAGTAGAGCTCACGAAGACGACAGGTGGCTTGCGATCGCTCGCGAGATTCACCATGATTGCTGCCATGTTGACTCAAAGATTCCAACGGGTCTGCAACTATCCTCACGCAGACCAACTCGGCCTTCGGCGAGGTCGTGCAAACACCGAACCGGTATCCAGGCAGACCGGGCTCAGCGCACATGCGAGTGCTTGCCCTTGCGCTACTAGGAGAGGCCACATCCCTCGCAACCGAAGGACAGACCACAGTCTCAAGCACCGATTAAACTAAAATATTAACAAATAAAATTCAGACCAATTAACTAATTAGGGTGGGCATTGCCCACCAGGGATTGAATTCCGGTCGAATCCATGTGATTGGTGGGCAATGCCCACCCTACGGGAAAGCAACTTGGTGGATGAACCACTAAATTGGAGTAGCCAGCAGGTTTTTTGGAGGGCAGGCCTTGGCCTGCCGAGGCTCAAGCGAACGGCCCAGGCAGGCCAAGGCCTGCCCGACGAGAAGAATTCGTTGATGGGCGATGTCCCCTCTACACGAAGGGAACTCGTCGGATGCACCACTAATTTCTCAATAAATTTAAAAATTTAGTTCTCGATAACGTAATAATTAAAGACAAGACAGGTCATCCCCCCTCCCGGCCGGGTGCTCGTATCCGCGCGGCCGGGAGGTGTGCGCCAAGACGATATTCGCCCAATCCTCCCTTTCGTTCCTTCTACGGATAGGGACGCAGAGCTTGCGGAGCGCAGTTCGCGTTCGGTAGCACTCTGCACGAGCAGACCTTCCTGCTGACCTGAGGCGAGTTCGCGATCATCAAGAGCTTCGACGCGAAGCGAGTAGGCTCTTCATAGGGTCAATTCTCCTGAGTCTTGGGCGGCTGGACTTTGAGGTCGCCCAGATCCTTGGCTTCACCGGAAGTGACGACCATGTCCTTGAAGAGGTCTCCGAAAGCTTCGAATCCGGATCGGCTGACTGCGTCGTAACGAAGCCCGGGTACCAGGCCTTCGATTTGAAACCGGCCGTCGTCGCCAACTCGGACGCCTGAGTTCCAGTCGCTCCAGGGCAAGATGTCGTGAGTCTCGACGTACTTATTTTCGGAGCCGCCAGGGCTCCCGATGAACATCTCTTTACGAGGGTTCCCTTCGTCGTCGACGATCCGGCCAGAGACCGTCCCCCAAGGCTCGATCTTCACGCTCACCGAGCCGGTTTCATTCCCTCTCAGAAGCACCGATCCGATCAACTTGCGTCCTTCGTGCATGACGACCAGGCGCCTTGGCTTATTCGGGACAAGGGCGTGGACCTCGAAGCGGGCTGACTCCTGGGGGAACGGGGCCGTTGCGAAGACTTCGCTCATCCCCTTGACCATCGTCCCTCCGACAGGGGATCCGTCGGGCCCAACCACCTCGACGGCCACCGATCGGCCCGGGTCCGCTTGGAAGTCACGGATCGTCTCCCCAGTGTCCGAGGCGAGGTCGATCTCGACGAGGATCGCGTGAGAGCGTGGCGAGGAAAGATAGGGAACGGTCTCGAAGCTCTCTAGCTTCGGATTATATCCCTTGATTCTCTCGTACCCGGTGACCGGCAGGAAACTGTTCTCCTCGTCACGGACGGTGATCAATCCCCGGCCGGGCAGGACCACGAGCTCGTAACGCCCTTCCTCGTCGATGTAGCCGTATTTCGGGTAAACCCGGGAGTAGCCCTCATAGGCGTGGAGGTGCGGGTTGTCGGAAAAGGCATAGTAGTTGGCGTAGCCTACCGCCGGGCCGCCAGTCACCTTGTCGGTCACTTTCCCCCGCACAAAGATGCCCCGCTTGAGGGTGAAGTCGAAGGCAACGGGTTCGAGAGCCGGCGAGTTGGCCGGGACCTTGAGCATTGACGTGAGGTAAGGGAGGCCCTTACCCGGGTTTAGGAACAAACGATACGCCGCGGCTTTCGGGAGACCGTCAAGGCGGTAATGCCCTTTGGCGTCGGTCGTGGCCTCGATCCCTTGCGCGGGGACGAAGCTCTGCTCGTCGAAGACGGCCACGTTGATCTTCAAGCCAGCGATGGGGGAACCGGAGTCCTTGTCACGGGCGATTCCCTCGACCCGTTTGCCCGGAGGCAAGGCTACCTGGAACTTCGGGGTGTGGACGATGAGCGGGATGGCCCTCATGAATGCCCGATCAGCCATGCGGATTTCCGGCTCGTCTCGACTCAACACATAGACGGAGGTCGTGGCAATGCCTGGGCCACTGACGAGCAAGTCAGCGATTCGGTCGCGGCCAACCCCGTTCAGCCGGAACCGGCCATCGGAACCGGTCGCGGCCTCGACCGGGAGGATCTTCCGAAGGGTAAAATGTTCCAATCCTTGCCAAAGGTTCCCCTCAGCGCCGTTGCGCGCCCGGGCGATCCAGTCAGCCAGGCCATCCTTCTTCCCCTTCTCGGCGAACCAGAGATTATAGACCTCGACCCGTGCTCCCACGACGGGATGTCCCTCGAGGTCAACGACCCTCCCCTCAATCGGCGGCCCTTCCAAGGGGAGCTTCAAAACCTGCTCGGCCGGCGGGTCGGCCCGCAAGACCCCCTGGACCCAGCCGATACCAAACCCGGGAGCCGACGCGATAATCCACGGGAAATGGGCCTGATACCCAACGTTAGGCCGGCCTGGCTTCGGCAGACGCATCACGAATCGGCCGTCCGGTCCACTGGTCGTCTTGGGCCCGGCAGACTCGTCTCTGTTGTACGCGACCCTCACGACGGCTCCGGCAACAGGTTGGCCGTCGGGAGTCGCGACGATACCACGAACCTCGACGGTCTCCCCGGGTCTTGCTCGCGTCGGTTCTTCTTTGGCGGCGGGTGTCGATGTCTGTGTTTTCTTGGTGGGCACAGCATCGTCCGGGCGTCCGCCGGCCGTGGCGAGCATACCGGCCCCGAGAACCAAGGCCGCCAGTGCGGCCGTCGAAACCGTCTTCACTTTAGTCATGAGCATCCCCCTCAGTAGGATGTGAGCCAGAAGTGTCGCACCGCTCGAGGCCGAGCCACCCGTCACTGCGGTGATCGTCGCGCGCACCAGTGCGGGCGGGACGATCTCCGGGGCCATCGCTGCCGAGGTCCCTGGAGGGGCCAGGAGTGCCCCGCCCCCCAGGGCGGTGACACCCCGTCGGGTCAGTCGCCCCCTCAGTCGCTGCCGAGCCTTGGCCAGCCGGCAGCGCACCGTCGGCACTGTCCATCCGAGTTGCCCGGCCGCCTGCTCGTACGTCAGGCCTTCCAGATCGCAAAGCACGACCGGAAGGCGCTGGCCTTCGGGAAGGCGGCTGATCTCCTCGTGCAGGATCGGCTTCCAATCGTGGTCGGTCTCGGGACCGGGACGAGATGCGTTCGGCAAGGCCATGGCGACTGCCTCCGCCTCCTTCCGGCGTCGTCGCGCAGCTTCGACGCCGGCCTGTACACTGGCCCGGTAGGCGACCCGGTGTAGCCAGGCGGCAAGGCCGTCACCCGCTCGGATGGAGCCGGCTTTCTTGGCCAGGATCAGAAAGGTTGCCTGGAAGGCATCCTCGACATCATGCTCGTTGCGGAGGATGGCTCGACAAGTTGACAGGACCATCGGGCCGTGCCGGTTCACAAGCGCCTCGAACGCCACCTCGTCCTGCGAGCTCGAGTACCGGGCCAGAAGTGCCCCGTCCCCCAAACCCGCAAGCGAGCCGGCCCCGAAGATTGAGCGGAGATGCCGAAACGCCGTTCCCCATGTCACACTCGCCATGCCAAGTGCCCCTCCCTCGGAGGTCTCTCGTCCCGTTCGACCTTAAGAGAGGAGATGTCACCCGAGTATCTCGACATTTTCTCGAAATGATCGAGAAGGTACACGGCGCAACCGGAGACCCGAGGAACGGCAAGTGTTCTGCGCACTGGCCTCCGCGTCACGACGAGGGGTAGTCTTCGTGGCGGATGTTCAGCTTGGGCTGAGGATGACCATGGGCACCGTTTGGTGACTACATCCCTGTTTCGTGTCTACTTGACGCAATGGTGATAAGAGCCTAGATTTCCAATAGCTCCCGAACGGGAGTCACCAACACTTCAAACATGTTCCCCATTTCCATACTCACGCCCGAAGGAATACAAAGGGGTAACGGGACATGGAGCCTCAGGGATCCGCAGTACCGAAGCAGCCGAAGGCAACGGCCCCAGTCGTCCTGGTGATCGGGACGACCGGCCTGATCGGGCGGCATCTCGTCGACGAATTCGCACGTGAGCCCGGCGGCGTCCATGTCCGCTTCGCCGCGCGCAGGCCTGAGCAGGTCGAGCGGCTACGGGCCGAAGGACGAGACGCTGTGCTCCTGGACCTTGACGACCCGCGCACCTTCGCCCAGGCCCTCGTGGGCGTGGAGCGTCTCTTCCTGCTCACCGGCTACACGGTGGCGATGTTCGTGCAGAGCAAGACACTGGTGGATGCAGCGAGGAAGGCTCGGGTGCGACACATCGTCCATCTGGGCGTCTTTGGCAACTGGGACTGTACCGCTCCGCATTTCGCCGGGCACCAACTGGTCGAGCGGTACATCGAGGCCAGCGGTATTGCTTGGACACATTTACACCCGAACGTATTCATGGAGCTTCTCCCCACCATCATGCCGATCCGCAACGGAACCTTCCCAATCTTCTGGGGCGAGCAACGGGTCGGATGGATCGCCGCCCGAGACATCGCCGCCGTCGCGGCGACGGTGCTGCGAGACGGCCCGGAGGAGCACGGTGGGCAAGACTACTGGCTGAGCGCCGAGGTCGCCAGCGGCCCCGAGATCGCCACCATCCTCACCCGGGTGCTCGGCTACCCCATCCATTGCGAGATCAAGCAACCTCACGAGTTCAAGGCAACGATGTCGGCCACCGGCGATTACCCGGTCGAATCCTGGTACGCCGAAGCGACCCTGGAGGGTTTGCGTCAGATCCACGACGGCCGGATGGGCTATATCGGCACCGTCCGCGACGACGTTCCGTTCGTGACCGGCAGGGCCTCGACGAGCCTACGACGATGGGCCGAAGAGAACCGGGAGCGGCTGATCAGGCAGGCCTGAGCACATAACGGCATCTCTGAATACTGAAGTAATCACACGATAGCACGGCTCTTCCGCCTTACGCTGGGGCGGAACCGTGCCGAGGTGATGCGCCCAACCCGCGATTATGGTTCGTCGACCAGACTTCCGGGCTACCGGATCCCCTCAAGCACCCGTTCTGCCCGGACTCCCTACCAGAAATTCGAGCGAAACGGAAAACGCGCGAAGGGTTCGACCCGCAAACTTCGCAGGTCTTAATCCGGAGGCGTAGCTCAAGGACCAGCACTCGGGCAAACGTGTGGCGTCTCTCTCGCCCGGAGACAGGCCGCTCCGGCTCGCTCGAAAGTCGGTTTGGTCAGCCAGAGAAGACGGACAGAGAAAGAGTGAGGCGATCCTGGAAAAATCTCCAGCAGAAGCCGGGATCGAGGTTGATCGATCTGCGCGAGGAGGCGGACAACTCGCTTGAGGTGGTGCACCATCTCAAGCCTACGGCTCGAGGAAGGTGGTGGCAGTTCTCTCCGGCGCTCATGACGTCCAATGCCATCCCTCTCTCCAAGCCCGCGAGAACGAGCCGGGCGGTATTCAACTCCAGCCGCACTTGCCGAACAAGGATTCAGGCCGTGCGGATCGCTTCACTGCATGCAGAGATATCCGATCTTCTTGAGGACGCTACGGCTCCTGGATAGGAAATCCACCAAGGTGCTCATTATGTCAGCAACGAAGGGAATGAAGGGCGCAGGATACTACGACAAGCACTCGGGGACCCAACGGTCCGCCATCAGTGCCTTGCAAAGCTGGATCGACGACGCAGTCGCGGACCTGCCATTACCGGACTCCTCCCAGCCGATTGTCGTTCTGGATCTGGGATCCTCAGAGGGGCGGAACGCGATCCAACTCATGGAGACGGTCGTCGCAGGTCTGCGGCGACGCACGGATCAGGACATTGAGACGATCTACAACGATCTGGCCAGCAACGACTTCAACCAGTTATTCGCCAACCTCGAGGAGGCTCGGCTCGGCGGCCGCCTCGGCGCAGACATTTACCCCAGTGTGGTGGCGGCCTCATTCTACAACCCGCTGCTCCCGCCCGGCACAGTCCACCTCGCCACGAGCTTCAACGCTCTCAACTGGCTCAGCCGGCTCCCGGCGGTTCCCTTGACCGACTCCATCGCCTACCAACGGCCGCTCTCGACTCGAACAGTTCCCACCTCTTCGCCCGAGGCAACGGTTGCCTTCACACACCAGGCTGAACAGGACCTTGTCCGGTTCCTGGAATGCCGCGCCCGGGAGCTTGCCCCAGGGGCGAAGCTGCTGATAGCCACCCCGGCGGATACCGACGAGATCCGCATGTGCGACGGGCTCTGGGCCGTCCTCAACGACGCTTCTATCGACCTGGTCGCTGAAGGCGGGTTAGAGCGAGAGGAATATGAACTCATCACGATGCCGACCTATTGCCGTACGGTTGCGGAGTTCCTCGCTCCCCTGGAACGAGAGGAGTGCTCCGTGCGCGATGCGTTTACGGTCGATCGCGCCGAGACGCTGGAGGTTTCGCCGCCAAGTACGATCCAGTTCCGCCGTGACGGCGACGCGACGGCTTATGCCGACGCCTATCTCGGCTTCCTGCGCGCCATCTCCGAGCCGGTGGTACGGGCGGCCCTCAACCGACCGACAGGGGAAGACGAGACCGTTGACCGACTGTTCGGGCATGTTCGGGCCCGACTGGTCGCGGAGCCGGAGCGTTACCAGTGGCACTATAACCTGGCGGTTGTCCTCTTGACCCGTCGCTGACGACAAAAAGCCTATATTTTCACGTGTAATAAATTCTTGCATACAATCACAAAATATTATCGCCAACATAAAGATGCGATGTTTGGGTAGCCGGGGACGAGTCTTCGAGGCCCCGGGGATCGGCCTAGGCTCGTCCTGGGGCGTCGCTGCGCTCCTCCCCGGCCACCCGCGAGGACAAGTGCGCATTTTTGGCCTCTGCTGGATGTTCTGACTGGAGGGAAATTTCTACTTCCTAGCCAGCCAATTCTCTCGTTCATCCTCCAGGCGGACAATTCTTCGATGCCGCAAGATTGTTCGAGAGATCAAAAAAAATCCATGAAGAGTTACGACGATATTTTTCGCACGAGCTACTTGGAGCCGAAGGTCGTGGCGAAGCTGCCTGGGGCGGGGTGAAGAGCCTGATCTGCGCTCAAGCGGACGTCTGCTGAAAAGGAGTTGTACATGAGCGAACATCATACGTCTCAATCGCTCAATCAATTGATCATTGGATCCTGGATCTCACGCGCCATCTACGTTGCCGCGAAGCTTCGGATCGCCGATCGCCTGGCGGATGGTCCGCGGACGGCTGATGAGCTGGCCAAAGAGGCAGGCGTGACGTCCAGGCCTCTGTTTCGGGTCCTCCGCGCCTTGGCCGGAATCGGCGTTTTCGATCAGATGAACGACAGCCGATTTCGCCTCACCCCGATGGGCGAGTGCCTCCGCGAAGACGTGGAGAATTCTTCGTGGGCGTTCTCGATCATGCTGGGGGAGGAGCAGGATCGATCCTGGGACGACCTGCTCGAAACCGTGCGCACCGGTGAAACGGCATTCGACCGCGTGCACGGTCAGTCGGTCTTCGCATTTATGCGCGAGCACCCCGCGCAGGCCCAGATCTTTAATACCGCGATATCCAACCTGCACGGCCAGGACATGCGAGCGATGCTCGACGCCTATGACCTATCAGACGTGCAGACTCTGGCCGATATCGGCGGCGGCGTCGGGTCGAATCTGGCCGCGGTTCTCAGCCGTTATCCGAAGATGCGGGGCCTGCTTTTCGACCTGCCCCACGTCGTTGAACAGGCTCATCCGCGGCTGAAGGCGGCCGGCATCTCGGACCGCTACGTGGTTCAAGGCGGCAACGTCTTCAAGACAGCCCCCATCGGCGCCGATGCTTACTTGCTCTGCGACGTTCTCCACGACTGGGACGATGAGAAGGCCGGCCTGATTCTCGGTAACCTTCGCCGCGCCATGCCGGCTAAGGCACGGCTCCTTGCCATCGATTACGTCCTACCGGAAGGGGGTGGGTGGTCGTTTGGCAAACTGCTCGACCTGCAAATGATGCTCATACCCGGGGGTCGCGAACGGACCGAGGCGGAGCATCAGCACCTCCTCTCCTCTCATGGCTTCCGTCTGACTCGCCTCGTCCCCATCTCAAGTGGCGCCTCCGTGATCGAGGCTGTACCGGCTTGAGGGCAAGAGGCCCTCGCCTCGATCAGGGTCTCGGTTCGGCCAATCACGGATCCTGCGCGATACGAAAACCTGGGCTTGCAACTCGACCGCCAGGACGTTGAGTAACCCAACACGTACCGTGTCGACTTTGGCAACGCGCAGCTCTCCATCCGTGGCTGCGCAGGAGGGAGTTCCATGATACCCAGCGGACTGACTTCACCGGTCATCGAGCAAGCGAGCCTGGACGACGGACACGTACGCGTCGGTGATACCACTCTCCTCACCGCAGTCAGCCAGTTCCTCTACGATGAGGCCGCTCTCCTTGATGCTTGGCGGCTCGACGACTGGCTCGCTCTCTTCCACCCCGATCACGGAAAGTACCTCATCCCGAGTCCGGAAGATCACAGCCGTGACCCCGCCACCACCCTCCATCTCGTACACGACTCGTACATCACCCTCGCTGGACGCGTCAAGCGCTTGAAGAGCAAGCACGCGCATGCCGAAAGCCCACGCTCGCGCACGCGACGCCAGATCGCCAATGTCCGCGTCTGGCAAGGGCCTGACGACTTGCTCGTTCAGAGCGTCTTCGACGTCACTCGCGTTCGCGGCGGCGTCGTCGACCGCTACGTCGGCGTGTACGAGCACCAGCTCTTACCCAGCGATAACCCGGACTCTCCCTGGCTCATTGGCCTCCGCAGGGTCCTGATCGACCATAGCATCGAATCTGCAGGCGGGCAGGTCAGTATCCTGCTCTGATATCCTGATCTGATCCCAACCTCGGCCAGGAAGGTGATTACCATGACGGTCTTGCACAAATCCGAAGCACTTACCACCACGGCAACGGACTGGGTGGTTGAGGACATCGCGACCAGAACCTTCCGCGTCAATCGCAGCGCGCTTATCGACGAGAACGTGTTCCAATCAGAAATGCGATCCATCTTCAATCGATGCTGGCTTTACGTCGGCCACGAGTCGGAGATCCCGAAACCAGGCGACTTCCGTGCCCGGGACGTCGGCAACCGCCCGCTCATTTTCTGGCACGGACTCGACGGCGTCAAACGCGTCTTCTACAACACCTGCCGGCATCGCGCTGCCTTGGTCTGCCGCGTTCCCAACGGGAACGCCAAGACCATGAGCTGTTTCTATCACGCCTGGACCTACGCCAGCAACGGAACACTCAACGGGCTCCCCGCCGAAGAGGGCTACGGCGAAGACTTCGACCGCTCGTGCATGAGCCTGCTCTCCCCCGTGAAGGTCGACAGCTACCGAGGCTTCGTGTTCGTCTGCTACGATCCCAACGCCGTCGATCTGCGCACCTACCTGGCGAGCGCGGCCGAGTACCTCGACCTGGTCACCGATCAGGCGAAGATGATGGAGATCGTGCCGGGGGCACACGAATTCTCCATGGACGCCAACTGGAAACTGTACGTGGAGAACACTGTCGACGGCTACCACGTGATGCCGCTGCATGTCACCTATTTCGAGTTTTTGGAAGAGTTCGAAGGCACCAAGACATCCCTGAGCAACTACAGCGAGGCCATCGACCTCGGTAACGGGCATTCGGTGATCAAGTTTCGCGGTTCTTGGGCACGGCCGGTAGCCCGCTGGACGCCCGCTCTCGGAGAGCACAACCGCAAACATATTGACGCCACCCATGCTGAACTGGTCCGCAGATACGGCCCGGAGCGAGCCGAATTGATCGCCCAGTCCGACTGCAACATGCTGATCTTTCCCAATCTCCTGGTCCTTAACATATTGGGGGTCGTGATCCGCTCGATCTCCCCGACCTCGGCGGGGCATACGAAGATCACCCAGTGGTCGCTGGCTCCTGTGGGACAAGATCCGGATTTGCGAGCGCGATTGCTCGACTATTTCATCACGTTTCAGGGTCCGGGCGGGCTGGCAACCCCGGATGATCTCGAGGCCCTCGAAGCCTGCCAGGCCGGCTTCCGCGCCGGCGACGGTGTACCCTGGTCCGACATGTCCCGAGGTATGCACCGCGAACTTGGTGGCCAGGCTAGCCTCGTCACCGACGAACTTCAACTCCGCACTTACTGGCGACGGTGGCAGTCTCTGTTGAACGCCTGACAATCCGGTTTTCGGCTCCGCAAGTACCCATAGTCGGGATGCCCAACGAGGAGGGCCAGCGCGATGCGTGCCAATGACCAGTCCTTGCTCGTGCGCGTCGTGGCCATAAGGTAATTGACCGGAGCCGAACAAGTTCAACTCCAGTGCAATCACCTCTCCTACACGCTTAAAGAAATCGACATACACAATCCGGCCACAGAGCAAGCCCCCCGTGCTCCGCCCCATCGCGGAAGTTACATACCGCCACAGATTCCGCAACGTTCTCATTCCAACAAAACCAGAATACCATTAACAAATCCACATGACAACCGTTTCAGCTCCCCGATGGCACATCTCATCGACGGAGATAGCTCAATGCTGGGGATAGGTGTGAAATCGATCGCGCGCCCGAGAGATTGTCTTCGAGCAGATCGAGGTCGACCAGGAGGGCGGGTGTTGGCAAATCGTCCTTCAAGAACCGCCTCGAGCCGGCCCCTCAGCAATGCGATCGGTGGACACTTCGAAGCCTCCGACTGGTTCATCCTCCCAGACTGATCCGCTGGTAATACTCTTCCATGTCCGGGGTCCAAAGTCATCGTCTCGATGAGACCGATGGGGCTTCGACACCGGATCGTGGAACCTTCTCGGCGTCGGAAATTGGCTTCGTCCGCCTATTCCTGTTGAAACAACCATTGTTTCGACGTACAATCAGCTAGAATCGCTTCTGAGGGTTTGTCGACTCGCGTTCGAGGCGTCTCCCTCACTCGGCGGTTTGCGCTCCGGTTGCACTCGAAATCCAAAATGGAGTGCGCGGAGACTCTGATAGGGAAAGGACAGATTCATGCTTGCCATTCGGCGGTCGGCGGAGCGTGGGCATGCGAACTATGAGTGGCTGGACACTCATTACAGCTTCTCGTTCAGCGACTACTACGACCCTCGCTTCATGGGTTTCCGATCACTGCGCGTCATCAACGAGGATCGCATTGCACCGGGGGGAGGGTTCCCCAAGCACGGCCATCGCGACATGGAAATCCTCACGTATGTCGTCGAGGGTGGATTGGAGCATCGCGACAGCCTGGGAAACGGGTCTGTGATTCGACCGGGTGAATTGCAGCGGATGTCGGCGGGAACCGGGATCCTGCACAGCGAACACAACGCATCCGCAACCGAGCCGGTTCACATGCTTCAGATCTGGCTCCTTCCCGATCGGAAGGGAATCACCCCTGGATACGAGCAGCGCGCGTTCGACAGGTCGGAGGCTCGTGGCCGTTGGCAGACCCTGGCTTCGAGTGATGGTCGTGACGGTTCGCTCTCGATTCATCAAGACGCCCGGCTTTCCCAGACCTTCTTGGAAAAGGGGGAGCAAGTGCGCTACGAGCTGGGAACCGATCGTCACGCATGGCTGCAAATCGTCACGGGTTCCATCACCGTTTCGGGGCTTGAACTCCATGCGGGAGACGGCCTCGCTGTCAGCGAAACGCCGGCCATCGACCTCGAAGGGCTGGAATCCGCTTCGGTCTTGCTCTTTGACCTCGCATGACCGGGACTGACGGCTCCCCCCTACCCTCGTTCCCACGCCGGAGAGCGCCAGGGTCGTTGACGATCAAGTAAGCCAGGCGGATCCGTGACCATCAACGTTCCCGCCTGGTTGCCGGTGATCGCGCGAGATCTGGCCAGGGATCGGATCTACTCTGGTTTCCCAGGTTCGGCATTATCTATACTAATCGGGAAGCACGTGAAGTGCCTCGACGTGCGCTCCTGCGCCGTGCGCAACCGAGCTAATTCGTTCATCGATTCTCGACCACCTCGTGTATGGGAGAATTGGACGCATCCATGGAACTTGCGAAGCTTGCGTTGGAAGACGGCACAGTTTTTACGGGGAAGGCCTTCGGGGCCGCTGGCGAAATCGACGGCGAGGTCGTCTTCAACACGAGCATGACCGGGTACCAAGAAATTCTGACCGATCCTTCCTATCACGGTCAGATCGTGGCCATGACTTATCCGCAGATCGGCAACTACGGCGTCAATGCCGAGGATGCGGAGAGCGGCCGGCCCTGGGTACGGGGTTTCGTCATCCGCGAACTCAGCCGAGTGGTGAGCAATCATCGCGCGCAAGCGTCGCTCGACGCCTACCTGAAGGAACACGGGATCGTCGGCATTGAAGGGGTCGACACCCGAGCCCTCGTTTTGCTCACACGCGAGCGGGGGGCGATGAAGGGGATCTTGTCCGCTCGGGATCTCGACGATGCCAGCCTGGTTGCCAAAGCAAAGGCCAGCCCCGGTCTCGTGGGTCGAGACCTGGCGCGTGAGGTGATGCCTCGCGACACCGTGGCCTGGGAACCCGGCCTCGAAACGACCTATGCGGTCGCTCCCGAGAGTGCACGATCGCGCCCCAACCGCAACGATGAACGGCGACCCCATGTGGTTGCCCTCGACTTCGGGATGAAATGGAATATCCCTCGTCACCTCGTGGACCGTGGTTGCCGGGTCACGGTGGTCCCCGGTTCCGCTCCGGCGGAGGCAATCCTGGAGCACAAACCCGATGGGATCTTCCTCTCGAATGGTCCCGGCGACCCCGGCGCCCTCGTCGAGGCGACGGCCACCCTCAGCACCTTGATTCGATCAGGAGCCGAAGAGCGCGGGATTCCGATCTTCGGTATCTGCCTGGGTCATCAACTGCTCGGTCAGGCGTTCGGGGCCAGAACCTACAAGCTCAAGTTCGGGCATCGTGGGGCCAATCACCCCGTCCGCAACGAGCAGAGCGGGAGAGTCGAGATCACCACGCAAAACCATGGCTTCGCTGTGGATCCGTCGTCGCTACCTAGCGACGTCGTCGCGAGCCACGTCAACCTCAATGACCAGACGCTCGAGGGGCTTCGCCATTCGCGACTCCCGGTCTTTAGCGTCCAGTATCACCCGGAGGCTTCGGCGGGTCCGCATGACAGCCATTACCTCTTTGAAGAGTTTCGCAACCTCATGAGTTGATCGTCCGCGCCCCGTCGTCGTGCGGGGCGCAACTGCCGTTGTCCCTCCTTCTTCCTCGGGGCTGTTGTTGATGCCCCGAGACGGATGTCTCCAAAAACCGAAGTAGCCAAGCGGACCTGTCAACGTCAAATTCTGCCCAATGCCCCTTCTTTCGCGTCGATTGACGGGTCCCTTGGCGGGCGTTACCTTGAGTTTGCAATCCAAAGCGGTCCTTGAGTGACCGAGTTCCCGCATCAGGAGATGACAAGCCGTGGCTTCGACTTGCGTGGTGGGCTTGCAGTGGGGTGACGAGGCCAAGGGCAAAATCGTCGACTTGCTCTGTGACCAACATGACGCCGTGGTGCGTTACCAGGGGGGCGCGAACGCCGGCCACACGGTCGTGGTCGATTCCGTTACCTATAAGCTTTCCTTGATACCGACCGGGATCCTGCGGCCGGGCATCGAGTGCGTCATCGGTAATGGAGTGGTTATCCACCCTCCTGCTCTGCTTCGGGAAGTTGAGACACTCTCGAAACAAGGCGTGGATTTCGGCAACCGGCTGCATGTCAGTGACCGAGCCCACGTGATCTTGCCCTATCACCTAGCCGAAGAGCGCTTGACGGAAGAGTCGGCCTCGGCCGCGGATCATCTGGGCACGACTCGCCGCGGCATCGGCCCTTGCTATCGAGACAAGGTCGGGCGGGTTCACGGAGTCCGGGTGGGCGATCTCTACCACCCCAGCCAATTTCGCGAACATCTCGATCGCATCGTCGCCTTCAAGAATCGCCTGCTCTCGGCGATGCTCCCCGACTACGAGCCGCTGGATGCACGCGCAGTCGCCGAAGAATACCTCGAATATGCCGAGCGACTCCGTCCCTACGTCTGCGACACCACCAGTTGGCTGCACACAGCGGTTGAAAACAAGAAGCGGCTCCTCTTCGAAGGAGCTCAGGGATCACTCCTCGACATCGACCACGGCAGCTATCCCTACGTCACCAGTTCCAACAGCAGCGCGGTGGGGATCGCCGCGGGTTCCGGGGTTCCGACGCGACACATCGACCGCTGGATCGGCATCGTGAAGGCCTATACCACGCGTGTCGGCGGCGGACCGTTCCCGACCGAGTTGAATGACGAAGTCGGCGAGCGGATCCGACAGGTCGGCAGGGAATACGGGACCGTCACTGGCCGACCTCGCCGTTGCGGCTGGTTCGACGCGGTCGCCGCACGATATTCAGCCAGGGTCAGTGGTTCGACCGAGATTGCGGTCATGCTGCTCGACGTGCTGAGCGGCTTGAAGGAGGTTCGGGTCGCGGTCGCCTATGAGGACGAACAGGGCCGAACCATCCGCGACATGCCCGGTCAACTCGCCGACCTGGAACGTTGCCGCCCGGTCTTCGAGACGTTCCCCGGCTGGTCCGAGGATCTGACCGGTGTCCGCTCCTGGTCCGACGTGCCTTCGTCGGCTCGAGAGTACGTGGGTTTTCTCGCAAAACAAATCGGAGTGCCGGTCTCGATCGTCTCGGTCGGGCCCGATCGCCGTCAAACCATCGTGCTCGGGAACGGCAAGTAAGTCCGGGTCTCCCGCGATACGGCGTTGCTCTCCGCTTTTACCCTTTTCGACGAACTGACAAGGGGCCATGACGAACGTCTCGATCTCCGAAGAAGGACGCGCGCGGATCGCTGCGGTGGGCTTGAGGCCTGAGCAATTGCCCCGGCACATCGCGATCATCATGGACGGCAACGGCCGTTGGGCCCAGAATCGGGGTTTCCCCCGAATCGTGGGCCATCGCCGGGGTATCCAGAGCGTGCGCGCCGTGGTCGAAGAAGGATGCCGGCTGGGGCTCCAGCAGTTGACCCTCTACTGCTTCTCGGCCGAAAACTGGAAACGCCCTCCTCGCGAAGTCAAATTTCTCCTGCGTCTGTTCCGCCACTTTCTGGTGGCCGAACGTCAGGAGTTGATGGACCAAAACGTCCGGTTGACCATGATCGGTCGTCGCGAGGGACTGCCGAGCGATGTGCTCGACGAGTTCGACCGTACGGCCGCCGAGACGGCCAATAACACCGGGATGAGTCTCTGCCTGGCGGTCAACTACGGGGCGCGAGCGGAAATCGCTGACGCCGCCCGCAAGCTGGCCGAAGACGTTCGCGCGGGCGTGCTCGCGGCGGACGACGTGGATGAGAACGTCTTCGCCTCGTATCTTTCGACGGCCGGCCAGCCGGATCCTGACCTCTTGATCCGCACCTCCAGCGAGATGAGGATCAGCAATTTTCTCCTCTGGCAGGTTTCCTACGCGGAGATCTGGGTGACCGAGGTTCTCTGGCCCGACTTTCGAGGTGACGACCTGCTTGCAGGGTGCCAGGCGTTCGCCGCGCGCGTGCGCCGATTCGGCGGTCTCCCCTCCGCCGTGACGAGTTCGATGTCAGCCCAATCGGATTGACAGCGCAGGACGATCCACGACAAAAACACCGCGGACGTCCGCGTCCATCGGTTCTTGAAGTCGAGGCGGTTCACCTTGTAATCATCATCCTGCCCCCACGACTCGACCGGCCTCGGTCCCAAACCACGCGTTTCCTTCGTTCAAGAGCCATGCCACCATGCTAAGTACTCGTCTGGTGATCGGCCTTTCCATGGTCGGGGCGATTCTCTTCATTCTTTGTGTCGACGAGTGGTTCTTCCCCTGGTATCCCTTTTGGTTCTTGCTTGCATTGGTGGCGCTGGGGGCCGCATCGCTCGAACTCGTGGCGCTCTTGGCCGGTACCGAAATGCGATCCTCGGGAAACACCGTCTTCGGCGGAATCATGGCGCTCGTTCTGGCCAACTGGGCACCGCATCTGGCCCCCCGGCTGGCGGGCCAAACGCGGATCTCGGATCCACTCACGTTCGACCCCTTGTCGCCGGTCAGTGCCCTCGGCTGGCCACTCCTGACGTTCGCCGCAATCGTGATGGGGGCCTTTCTGATCCAGAGCGTCCAGTTTCGAAAGCCGGGAACCACCATGGCCTCGATCGCGGGGAGCCTCCTGGCTGTCTCCTATGTCGGACTACTAGGAAGCTTTATCATACAGATGCGATGGTTCGAAGGCAGGTATCACGGGATCTTGCCCCTGGCCTTCATGATTGCCACGGCCAAAGGTTCAGACACCGGGGCCTACACGGTGGGACGCATCGCGGGCCGCCACAAGCTTTGGCCTAAAATCAGTCCCAACAAGACGATCGAAGGAGCCCTGGGCGGCCTCGTCGCCGGGGTGCTCGCCGCCTTGATCGTGGCGGCGGTCGCCCGGTTCGTGCTTCGGGTCCCCACCTTGAGCTGGCCAGCCGCCGCCGGGTTCGGTCTTCTCGTCGGCACCGCGGCACAGCTCGGCGACCTCATGGAATCGATGATCAAGCGCGACTGTTCCCGCAAAGACGCCTCGACCGCGGTTCCCGGCTTCGGTGGTGTCCTTGATGTGCTCGACTCCCTTCTTTTTGCCGCGCCGGTCGCGTTCACGTTCTGGCTCGCTTTCGGGCCGTGAAGCCTCCTCGATCCGAGGATTCAGGCCGCTCGATGCATCAGGAGGGAGGCAGCCAGCCCACGCGACAGTGGGGGGACTTCACATTTCTTTCGTATTTGGGTTCACATTTCCAAGGGGGTGAGATATGAAGGTGACTGGAGTCGTCTCCTGCCCCCGCTGCCAACAGGACATTGCCTTTTTCGGGCTCGCTGCTCCATAATACAATTCTGTCGGCCGATGACTGGGGCGTTTTGCACGGTTTCAGAGCAACCAAACTCAGTCGTCAGGGTACAGGCCGACGAAAGGCGAGGCATGTCGGAAGTTACGATCAGTCTCGACGGTCACGACGAAGAACTCGCTGTCTTCGGCAGCCGGGACCAGTTTCTCCGACAGATTCGCGACGCGCTCGGGGTGAAGGTTCTCGCCCGGCATGGCGAAGTTCGCGTCGAAGGAGAAACCGACCGAGTCGAGCAAGCTCGCCAGGTCTTTGAGGAACTCCGTGCTTGTTACCGCAAAAAACGCGTGATTTCCTCGGAAGAGGTGGCTGACCTCATCGAAACCGCGCAACGTGCGCATGATCCTGAACGGTCCGACCACGTCGAGATCCGTGAAGGTAATCGCTTGGTTCGAGCACGTACCGAAGGCCAGGCTCGTTATCTCAAAGCCTTACGGGACTGCGAGCTCGTTTTCTGCGTAGGACCCGCGGGGACGGGCAAGACCTATCTCGCCGTGGCGATGGCTGTTTCCGCGCTTCGGCGTGGTAAAATCAAAAAGATCGTGTTGGTGCGACCGGCGGTTGAGGCGGGTGAGCATCTCGGATTCCTTCCGGGCGATCTCGAGGCCAAGATCAATCCGTACCTTCGTCCGCTTCTCGACGCCCTCCATGATTTAATGGATTACGACCAGATCCGTCGTTACATGGGGAATGATCTGATCGAGATCGCTCCGCTGGCGTACATGCGTGGACGAACCCTGAACGACGCCGTGATCATTCTCGACGAGGGACAGAACGCCACCGTTCCGCAGATGAAAATGTTCTTGACCCGGATGGGTCAGAATGCACGTATTGTGGTTACCGGGGACGTGACGCAAGTCGACCTCCCCCCCGCCACGACGAGTGGACTCGCGGATGCGGTGGAACGTCTTCGCGAAGTCTCTGGAGTCGGCATCGTTTGGCTTGACCAGAAAGACATCGTGAGACACCCCTTGGTCCAGGCCATCGTCAACGCTTACGAGAACAACCCTGAGCCGGCCCGAGAGTTGGAACTCGGCATGACGGATGTCGTCGTGCCGGATCCGATTCCCGAGGTTGGCCCCTCCGTCCCGGGATGAGACGGGGCAAGGTGTACTCCTTGCCGCAGCCGGTCCGGAGTCGGTCCGGCGCATCCCAGCGTGGGACGGGAACCCTTCCCGTTGACCACGCACGCTTGAGATGCTTCCATGAGCTTTGGTAAACGTCGCTCCAAGCTTTCCCGGGCCCAACTCCGGCCCACTAATCCGATCGCCCTCCAACAAGGACGTCAAGCCAGGCAACGTAACCGGCTTGCGCGCCTGGCGGTGGTCGGTGTCGCAGTGCTCGCCACCGCGGCAATCGTTCACGGCTCGGGCTCTCCGTTCACGTTCCGGCTCAGTCAGCGCCCGAATCGAGAAATCCGGGTCAACGTTCCGGAATTCAAACGGTTAAATCAAAAGAAGACGAACTCGGAGCGTCAGGCGGAAGTGGACCAAGTACCGCTTTCGATGGTGAACGACCCCGCACCGATCCGAGACCTAGCCGAACGTCTCGACGACCTGATCGTGGCGATTACCAAAGCCCCCTCCCTGGATTCCCTGCCCGGAAACCTGCGAGCGACCTGGAAGCTCAACGCCGAGGCCTTCGACGAGATCAAGGCGGCTACCGACACACCGGAACGTCGCGATGCCGTCCACCGTCAACTCACCCAGGCGTTCGTCCCCTTACTCCGCGACGGCGTGCTCGGTTACGACACGCTCCCGCGCCATGAGGAATCGAGCCGGACGCTTTCGGTACGGTCAATCGGTCAAGGTCCCGAAGAAGCCCACGAAGTACCCCGGGAACGCGTCGTGCCCGAGCGCGTCGCCAAACCGGAAGGCCCGGTCTCTCGCGAGTTCGTTGCAGCGTTCAGCTCACCACGACTCGGTTCCATCCTCTTTCGGCTCCTCGCCGAAAAGTTGGCCGGAACACCGACCTTAACCTACGAAGAGCAGTACACGAACCGCCAGCGCGAGGTGTCTCGGGATCGCGTCCAGGACGTCTACGATACCTACCACCAAGGCGACGTGCTCGTCGAGCAAGGCCAGAGGATCGAAGAAGAGCAGCTCATTCTGCTCCGGCTCGAGCATGAGACAGCCAAGCACATGTTGAGCCTCGGAGAGAAAATCCGCCGCGCAGGTTCCATCGTGCTCATCGTCTCGGCCCTGTTCGCACTCACCGGGTACTACATCGTTCGGCATGAGCCCCAGGTGGCGATCGACCTCAAGCGCATCGCTGCCCTCTGCGGCCTCGTGGTCGTCTCGATCGCACTCGTCCGGCTCGTCGCGCTCCAGCCCTGGGACGCGGAGTTGATCCCGGTGGCAATTGCCACGATGATCCTGGCGATCGCGTACAACCCCCACTTCGCGTTGATGGTGACGTTCGCACTTTCCTTGCTCACGACCTTGGCACTGGGGACAGGAATTGGTCACTTCCTGGTCTTGATGGGAGGAACGGCGGCAGGCGCACTCACGCTCAACGAGGTGCGCACCCGGACCAAGCTCATCAAGGTCGGAGCGACCGCCGCGATGGGTTACTTCCTCCTGACCTGGGCCACGGGGCTCTGGCAAGATCAGCCTCTAAGCCTGATCGCAAGCGATAGCTTCTGGCGAGCGGGCTGGGGCCTGATGGCCGGTTTCTTTTTGGGCGGAAGTCTCCCCTTCGTGGAAAACTCGTTCGGTATCGTCACCGGCATCAGCCTGCTCGAGCTTGGCGACATCACACATCCGTTGCTTCAAGAATTGGTTCGACGGGCGCCGGGAACACATAACCATTCGATTACCGTTGGGGCCATCGCGGAAAGTGCAGCCGAACGAATCGGAGCCCATGCCCTCTTGGTTCGCATCGGAGCCTATTTCCACGACATCGGCAAAATGCTCAAGCCCCACTACTTCGTGGAAAACCAGGCCGGGGCTGCGAATCGCCACGCCAATCTCGCCCCGGCCATGAGCACTCTGATCATCATCGGCCATGTGAAAGACGGCGTCGACCTGGGCCGACAGCATCATCTGCCCGAGCAGATCATCGATCTCATCGAGCAGCACCACGGTACGACGCTCGTGGAATACTTCTATCACGAAGCCAACCGACGTAATGACGGCAACCCAGACGCAGCCGCGATCCAAGAGCGTGCGTTCCGCTACCCCGGTCCCAAACCCCAAACCAAAGAGGCCGGGATCTTGATGGTGGCTGACGCCGTCGAGAGCGCCAGCCGAACGCTCTCGGAACCGACCCCCGCACGCATCGAAGGCCTCGTGCGTGACCTGATCGAAAAACGACTTCGCGATGGCCAGTTTGATGAGTGCGGACTGACACTCCGTGAAATTGGCGAGATTCGCGAGAGCCTGATCAAGTCGTTGATCGGCATCTACCACGGACGAGTCAAGTATCCTGAACAGCGGACCGCATGATGGACACAAAGGCGATCAAAAACGCCATCGAAGTTGAGCTCAGTGACACCCAAGGATTTCTCGCCGTCGATCCCGTTGCGTTGGAGCACCTCGTTCGGCGCGTCTTTGCTCACGAGGGAGTCGAGTGCGCCTCGATCTCTCTAGCACTCGTCGACAACGCGACCATTCATGCGATCAACCGCCGGCATTTGGATCACGACTGGCCCACGGACGTCATCACGTTTCCGCTGTCCGACCCTGACGATCCGATCCTCGCGGGGGAATTGGTCGTCTCGACGGAGATGGCTGTGGTGACTGCGCAGCGTGCCGGGCTTGACCCCTGGGCCGAGCTCGCGCTTTATGTGGTCCACGGTTTGCTTCATCTTTGTGGCTACGATGACCATTCCGCTGAGGACCGTGCAACGATCCGCAGTCGCGAAGACGCAATCCTGGCAGGCGAAGGTCTGACGAACACGTTTCCGCTCGTCGGATTCGCCGAGACCGAAGGTCCAGGACGGGAGAGTACGCGGTGGCCGCTCTAAATTTGGGCGCGACGTTGATCCTGGGCCTCTTGGTCCTGGCGACGCACCTCGTTTCGGTCATGTTGGCTAAGGCCATTCGGACCTACTCGCGGAGTCGGTTAGAGGCGCTCTGCGCTGCGCGAGGGCATGCCGAGCGTGCGGATGAGGTCGTCCACTTCGACGAGCGCACCGAACGAAGCGCGGAGTGTTTGGCCGTCGTCACGGGGCTCACCCTGGCCGCCATGCTCGGGGTCACGGCCGACCGCATTGCGCCCCACTTTGCCGCGGAGGCCGTCGTCGCGATCGCCTTGGCGGTGGGTGCCTTGGGCTATGTTCTCGCCGGAGTGGGGGGGCGGATCTTCGCCGAGAGGGTCATCGACACGCTCTGGCCTGCAAGTCCGGTCCTGCGCACCTTGACCACCCCTCTGACCTCGGGGTGGACGCTCGTGGAACACCTGGCACGTCAATTCACTCGCTCCTCGGATATGACGCCGAGGCCAGCGAGCGTCGAGGTCGAAGTTCCGGCGGATGGTGATGATGACGAGGATCTTGAAGCCGACCTCCCCGAGGCCGCTCGGCTCTTGCTGCAACATGCGATTGAACTTACCCGACGCGACATCTCGGAAGTCATGACCCCTCGGTCATCCATCGTCTCGCTGCCTTCGTCGATCTCTGCACGAGGGGCCGCTCATTCGTTTCGCGAGACCGGTTTGAGCCGGATTCCCCTCTTTGGCGAGAATCGTGACGACATCATCGGGATCCTCTATGCCAAGGACCTCTTTCCTAAGATGACCGAGGACTCGGATCCCGATGCGGTCATTCCGCGCAAGCTCGTACGCCCCGCCTACTGTATCCCCGAAACCAAGAATGCCTTCGAGCTCTTGAATGAATTTCGGTCACGACGCACGCAGATCGCCATGGTGCTCGACGAGTACGGCGGAGTCTCTGGGTTGATCACCCTCGAAGACCTCCTCGAACAGTTGGTGGGGGTGATCGACGACGAACATGACCAGCCCACTCCGGCGGACTATGCCGTCTCCGTGGGTCCCGGTCGTTATCAGGTCGACGCCACGCTTTCCCTCGAGCATCTCAACGAGCGCTTGGGACTGCATCTGCCGACCGACGCGGATTTCCTCACGCTCGGTGGGTTGGCCTTCCACGCGTTGGGGCGGCTCCCGGAGCCGGGAGCCTCGTTCCGTCAAAACGGAGTCGAGTTCACGATTCTGGAAGTGGCCGACCACACGATCCGGCGGGTGCTCGTCGACCTTCAGCCGTCAGCCACCGTGGGAAGTTCCTCGCCTTGACCATGGCATCCGCGCTCGCGTCCGGATTGTCCTGCTCAACGACTTGAATCGAATCCACATTTCTTGGCCTGCAACAGTCTTCGCCTGGATGGCGTGTTCGAAAGCCAATGATTAACAGCGTCGTGAGATTGACGTGAAGAGGCTCTCCGGGTAGCACTGATAACGCAATCACAAGTAGACCAAGGCACGCCATCCAACCAGCTTATCTATACAGCCTTGAATTCCATAGATAACCCGCTCGCAAACGGATTCAGGCGAGCGTACAGGCATGCGCCTGTCATCAACGAGGCTTCAATTCCGGCGGTGAGTCCGTGCGACGGCCTTTCTCACCCGTCTCAACGACAAGCCTCGTTGGTTCTTGCTCGTCTTGAGGTTGCCCTCGGCCGGAGTGCATTGCGTGGCCACCGTTCGTTCGCTCGGGATCGTGATTCGGTCGACCGACGTATTCGAGACGAGTTCGGTCGTGACGATCTTCACACGCGAAGTGGGCAAGGTCTCCGGCCTGGCCAAGGGAGCGCGGCGGCTCAAATCCCCGCTCCAGGGTGGGCTTGACCTCTTAGACGTTTCCGATATCGTGTTGCTGCACAAGACGTCCGAGGCGCTCGACTTGGTTACGGAGGCCGCGCCGATCGAACGTTTTGGGTCACTTCGCCGCGATCTGGCGGCTCTTTATGCCGGCTACTACATCGCCGAGTTGCTGTCGGACCTGACCGACTTCCACGATCCACATCCCAAGCTTTTCGACGCAGCCACGATCACGTTACGGCAATTGGGCGATCCCTGGTTGCGGTCACGGCGAGTGCTTCGGTTCGAGTTGGCCTGTTTGCGGGAGTTGGGCTCGATGCCGGTGTTAGATGCCTGCGCGCACTGCGGTCAGGTCGTTGAGGCCAGGGGGGACACCTTCGCGTTCGGACTGGCAACAGGAGGAATCCTCTGCCCCGAATGCCGTCCCGGCCAACCTCACGTCGCGACCCTCACCGGGAGGACTCTGGAAGCGATCCGGATCCTCGCCAGCCCCGGCACCGACTGGCGCGACCTCGACCCGAGTCCTGCGACCTTGCAGCCAGTGCGAACGACGCTGGGGAGCATCATCAGTCACCTCATGGGTCGCCGCCCCCGTCTCTTGCCTTTTCTGGGAGTTTGACCGATGGACTTGGCGTACCGGCATCCCGAACCTGGCCGTTGTCGGCAATCACGGCTCTGGCTCGGAGCTGTGCTCGCGGTCCTCGGGGCGACCACCGGTTGCCAAAGTAGCGGCAGCACCTGGACGGCCTGGCGCATGGCAGGCGACTCCGGTTTGTCCAAAGGGCCGACGAAAGACGAGATGGGCGAGGACTCGCGTAACCTGATGGAACGCTGGCTCACACCCAAGAAGACTCCTTACTCGAGCCCCAAACCCCGCTCCACGCTCGTTCTCGGCTCCAATGGCTGGAGCCCCATGAAGGCCGAATCCAATCCTGAAGCCAGCAACGAACTCAAGGCGGCCGAGAAACTCTTCCAGCAAGGAAAACTCGCCGAGGCCGAGACCGCCTTCAAATCGATCGTGAGCAATCGCAAAGGCACACCCTGGGGCGAACAAGCTCAGTTCTATCTGGCGGAGACACAGTACCAACGCGGGAATTACGTCGCCGCGCATACAAGTTTCGAACAACTCTTTCGTGATTATCCCGGCACGGAATACATCGACAAGATGGTGAGTCGCGAATATGCGATCGCCGAGGTCTGGCTCGCCCAGGGAGATCCCAAGACTCCGTCCGAAAAGAAGATGCCCTGGTATTCACACTTCGATGGCCGCCAGCCGTTCCTCGACACCCACGGCAACGCGCTTCAGGTTCTTGAGCACGTACGACACCACGACCCCGACGGCCCGCTGGCTGACGACGCCGTGATGCGAATCGCCCAGCAATACGCACAAGACGGTGATTACGAAATGGCCGCCATGCACTACGACCAGTTGACCACCGACCACTCCAAGAGTCCTTACCTTCAAGAGGCTCAACTCAAATCGATCGACGCCAGGATCAAGGCCTACCTCGGTCCCGAGTATGACGGTAGCGGCCTGGAAAAAGCACGTGAGCTCATCAAGCAAACGATGGCCACCTTCCCGGACCGTCCCGCAGACAACGAAAAGCTCTACCATACTCTCGACGTCATCAACGATGCCGAGGCCGAGAGGGCGTTCACGAATGCCGAGTATTATCGCCGTACCGGCAAAATCACCTCGGCCGAGTACTACTACGGCAAGGTACGTCAACGCTGGCCCAAGAGTGCGTGGGCTGCCAAGGCGAAGACAGAGCTCGCTGCTTTGGCCAAACTTCCTCGCAAGGAGTTCCAGCCAAGCAAAATTATGACCCAGCCCGGTACGACCGATCCCTTCAGTAGCGGCATGGGAGGCATGGGCGGCATGAACGGCATGGGTGGCATGAACGGCATGGGAGGTATGGGTGGCATGGGCGGCATGGGCATGAATTAATCGGGCCGCGTTCGCTATCAGGCAGCCGTCCCGATCTCCAAGGAGGGTCCGCATGATCTCCCGACTACGTCCGTTCGATCGTCCCACACGGCGCGATCTACTTCGCCTGGCCGGCCTCTTCCTGGCTACCGAAGCCGGCTGTGGCTACTCGATCCGGGCACCCTACGACACCAGTGTGCGGACCGTTTACGTCCCCGTCTTCCGCTCGCTCTCGTTCCGTCGTGACGTTCAACTCCAGTTAACCGAGCTCACGATTAAAGAGATCGAAAAGCGAACATCTTATAAAGTTGTGGGCACGCTCGAGGAAGGGGATACTATCCTCGAGGGAACCGTCAACTATGCCGACAAGAACATCGTGGTCGAAAACCCCGACAACTTACCACGCCAGCTCACGGCCATGGTGAGCGCGTCGGTCAACTGGATCCACAACCCGCCGCTCGACTACGAAAGGAACCGCGCGCCAACCGTCGTCGCCGAGACGGTGAATTTCGCCCCCGAAGTCGGCGAAACCGCGATGGTCGCCTTCTATCGCACCTGCCAGAACCTGGCGACGCAAATCGTCGACATGATGGAAGTCGCCTGGTCTGTCGAAGAGGCCTGACGCAACTCATCTCACCAGCGGAATTGACGGACGGCAGATCCCGATCCGAAGCGAAGCATTCCTCCTGAGGCCCCGGCGTCCTCTGCTCGTCAGAGGGCGTCGGGGCCCGCGCTCTTGGGGTGAGCACATTCGGAATCATCCCATCGATACGTATCATCCTGGATGAATAGCGCAACGGTTCAACCTTCTTCGCGCCACGATCCGTAAGGCCTGAAAGCGGTGTCGGCCGGCGTGCTGAGCCGCACGTCGCCCAGGTCGCGGACTCTGAAGGTTCACTGACGATCAGCCGCGACGGCAAGGTCCGCTACATTCCAGACTGACCGCCGTCATGACCTGCGCGGCCCGACCAACCGCTCGACCGCGCCGATGAACCACCAGCTCCCAATCCCCAATACAAACGCGCTCGCCGCCAAGATCGCCCCAGTACCGGCATCGCCATTGTTCATCACGTAGCTCTCCAGCGCTATCCCGGCGAGGATCACAACCCAATAGAGTAGGAGCCTCGCCCCAAGAAGTTTGTCTGCTCGCCTCCGCATCTCGATACCCTCCCCTGAGCTCCTATTCGCCCACCGCAGGGGTTTATCAGCATCAGACCGGGAAAATCCCCGGGGGACTGTTACACGAATGCCACTACGGATCTCCGTGGAGCGTCCGGCAGTTTTTTTGTAGGGCAGGCCTTGGCCTGCCGAGGCTCCAGCGAACCGCCCTGGCAGGCCAAGGCCTACCCTACGAGAGAACAGCGTGTTATTCAATTAATCGCAAAAACAATCAAAACCCAACACATTATTACATATAGCCCACGCAATCCACTCCTACTTCGTGGATGAAAAACGAAACCCGGCCGGTGACTCATGCGGAGCCACGGGCCGGGCCTTGGGTTGATGCGGATCGCCGTTCCGAGTCAGAGATCGGAGCCGATCACCACTCGATCAGAGGGTAAAGTGGAAGGTCTTGGCCAAGAGTCGCCAGAGCCACCAGCCGAGCGTGGAAGTCCCACCATCGATCTTGGCGAAGCCACGGAGGCCGGGCTGAAGTACGAGATCAGGGTTATCCACGGGGATGATGATCTCGAACACCGCGGTCAGTGGCTTGGCCGCGTTCGTCTTCGGGTCCTGCTTGGTGGCAATTTCGCCGCCCGCGAGATTCGAGAGTTCGGGAGGAATCTCGTCCCGAGTCTTCTGGGCGATTTCGGAGACGCGACTCCGGAACGTGATCTCGGAATCACCATAGATCTTCATCCAGACACGGCGATCGACACGGATCAGGTCGACGTCCGACTGATCGAGAATGAGGTGAGCTTCGAGCTGATGCGGGTCGCCGACTTCGCAGAACGGCTTGCCTGGCTTGACCCACTGCCCCACGGTTTCCGGATGCGGCACCCCCATCACCATGCCATCACGGTGAGCCACCAAGGTGAGCTTACCGATCTGCTCGATGACCTTCTCGATCGCCGGCTCGAGGTCGTGGGCCATAACTTGGTGCTGCTTGGCGATGGCCCGGTGATCATTATTCGGGCTCGTATCAAACCATTGCCACTTCACGAAGTTGGTCGCTTGCTGCTCCTGGATCTGAACCCGCTCGCGGAGCTTCTCGGGGTTGGACAACTTCGCCAACACCGTATCCTTCTTGACCCATTCACCATCGCGGACGTTCAACTCGACAAGTCGACCCGGGGACTCGGCATAGATTTCCTCGGGCTTGGCCGCGGTCAACACCAACGTCCCCTGGACCCGTAGCGGCGTCGGGATCAGGAGGATTCCGGCCAACATGACCGCAGCGATCGCCGCGAAGCCGGCGGCCCTTGCCTTTTTCACCTTTCGCATCCTCCCCGGGGTGCGGACAAACTTGAACGCCTGATACAGCGGCATTCCGATGAGCGGGACCAGCGAACCGACCGCCATGATCGCGCTGATCGATCCCAGCTTGTAAGGCTGGAGGAACTTGTAGAGGAAGAACAAGATGCTGAACGTCACCACCCAGCGATAGAGATAGCTAGCAATCGCGTAGGAGACGAACAAGAATCGGCGCGAGCGCGGCATGTAGCTCTGCACCGGCACCTCAAGCCCTAACACCTTCTCTTGAAACAAGTAGATGAAGAACTGAGTACTCTTGATCCGCAGGTTGGGGATCTCAAGCCAGTCGGCCATCACATAGTAGCCGTCATAGCGCAGAAGAGGATTCGCGTTGAACAGGATCGTGTTCACCGAACAAATGAACATCGTCGCCAGACATAAACTATTCAAGAGTCCTTGCTCGGTATTCCACCAGACGAAGGTGGCGAGACTGGCAAGGAAGCACTCGACGTAGATGCCGGCGGCCGAGATCCAGATGCGTTTCCACTTATTGGGCAAGAGCCAGCTATCGGTTACGTCGCAATAAAGTGCAGGGGTTAGCACCAAGAAGAGCATCCCCATTTCGTGCACTTCACCACCGAAATGCTTGGCGGTAAGACCGTGCCCGAACTCGTGGATGATCTTGATGATCCCTAGACTTATCCAGAAATAGAAAATGGTTCGCCAATTGAAGAAGCTTTGGAAGTCGGGAAGCCGTGCGCTGAAGGTCGACCACTGGCTGACCACGAGGGTCAGCGCGGCGAGCATCATGCCGACACTGAACGTGACGAAATAAGGGGTATAGATCCAGCGGAAGTACGGGTACATCCCGGTCAGGAGTTTTTCCGGGTCGATGACGGGGATTTTGATGTAGAGGATGTTGGCGAGGAACTGCCAAACCTTCTTCCACCGGTTTTTGCGCCGCCGTTGAATCAGGACCTTGGCCTGCTCGGGGCTATCGATGAGGGCGAGGCCGGCTTCGTGGAGTTGGGCCGTGAATCGCGTGAGGTCGTCGATGGAGATGGTCTGCGGCCGGTATTTGCGCTCGAAGGCCCGTTTGACATCCTGAAGGTTGTTCTTGCCGTCGAGCTGCTGGAGCAAGAAATACTCTTCGACTTTGAATCGAAAGTATTTCAGCGCAATGGGATCTTTGATGACATAGTGTGTCATCCCTTCATAGAACTGCGGCTGCACAATGAGATCGGGCCGGAGCTTGACCCTAAGATGCTCGGCGGCTTGCCCCATCGGGGCCCCGGGGGACGTGGTTGGGGCGGAACTCATTGGTCGGCAGCCCTCGGCTCAGGTCGGAAGTCGGAAGGCGGACATCACGTTTTACGAGTGAGAGCGGTTTGCGAACAGGTTGCCTACAAATTCCAAGGAGTAGGCCATCCGAGCGAAAACCGCGGTAAGGCAAACTTGCGAACGACAGTAGATTCGCGAGCTGATGACCGATCTCGCCCTTTCTTGTGTACGCTTCGCGTACGACCGGGCGAACAGCCTCGGCCACCAGCCAACACGGAGACGAACCCGATCAGGGACTAGTCCGAACCCCCACACTGGTTGCTGGAATTGCCGGGGCATCGTCGAGATAGATGGTCATCACGGCCTTCAGACCTGGCCGCAGCTCGTGATCCTTGTTGTCGAATTCTGCAAAGACGCGTACGGCTTCCTCTCCGACGGCCTGAATCTGGGGATCGACGAAGGTGATCTTGCCGCGAAACTTCTTCTGTTCGATGGCCAACGGTGCCCCGCGAAGCCCCACCAATCGCGGCTGGAGCTCAACGATTTGTCCTTCCTTGACTCGGTACGCGTAGTCGAGGGGGACATAGGCCCAACCTCGTAATTTGTCCATATTTCCAAGGCGGACCACAGCCTCATTGGCTCGAACGCTCTCGCCCTGATTCTTAAGCCGCTCGAGAACGATCCCGTCGAACGGTGCCGTGATTTTGTGCTCCTTAACCGCCTGCTCAGCGAGGCGGAGCTCGGCGAAGTCGAGTTTTCGCTTTTCGATCGCTTCGAGACGCATGGCTTCAGCGACTTTCACTTCCGCTTCGGCCTTTTGCATCTCTTCCTTCGACACCATGTCCTTGCTGCGCTGATTGAGCCGCTGACTCGTGGCGAGCACCGCAAAGGCCAGTTCGCGCTGAGCGACCGCCTTTTGCTCGGCCGCCATACTACGAACCGCGATTTTCGCCTTCTCCACGGCCAGGTCAGCGGACTCGCGATGGAGGTAGCCGATCACCCCCCCTTTTTTCACGACCATGCCCATGTCGAGCTCTAACTTTTCGATCACCCCTTCACGTTGGGCGGCGACCTCGGACTTCTCGATCCAGTCGACGTTGGCGTCGTCAACGACCAAGGTCTCCCCGCCGCGAGTCGTCGGGGCGGCGTTCTGGCCGAGTGTCGCAAGTGACAACGTGGTCACGAAGCCCACAGCGAGTGCTGCGGATTTCTTCGGGAAGAACATGGCGAGCCTCCGGGACTCATTCAGTGAAAAAGGAGCCTGACAATGGATGCGAAGACGGAGCGGATCGACCGGCGAAGCGCGAGATCATGAGAACGTGTTCCCGAGATGATCCCGGCTCCGCCGACACGTCAACGGGATCATTGCAGGAACGGCCAGCGGAACAGGATCGTTTCATAGAAGACGTGCACCACGTCTCGAAGCAGGACGTAAGCCAGGCGGGCCTCGCCGCAATTGATACGGGCCCGAACCTCGGCTCCGTTCCGCAATTCGACCTTGTGGGCGAGGAAGTCCTTTTGGACATCCTTGCTGAATCCGACCGTGACCTTGACGACGTGCTTGGTTTCGACGAGTTCGGCCTTGGATGCGATCCGCACCACGTAACCTTGATAACGGTGTTCGGGGTCGGTCGCCGTCACGAAGTAGGCCGAGAGCCTCGAGCCAACGTCTTTCTTACCGCTCTTAATCTCCTTCTGGAGCTCGCTCTGGGCGGACAAGATCGGGCCCATGTCATCGTCGGGAACCTCAACTTCGAGAACCCAATCGCCATCCACAGCCGCGACCGTCACCAGCTCTTGCCCGACTTCGACGGGTCGGCCCACAAGGTTCTTCTTCACTTCCCAGGTCGTGATGATGCCCGACTGGGGTGCGTGGACCTTCAACGTCTCGAGTTGCTGGTTGATGATCTCGATCTGTTCCTCGGCGCTCTTGGCGGTAATCTTGGCCTCTTGCGCCTGCCCCTTGATCTGGATCAGCTCTTCACGCCGCCCCCTCGAAGCGACCACCTCCTGCTCCCTCAGATGCACCACCTGGGAGAGTGCCTTTTGGTGCTCGGCCGTACGCTGTTTCAGCTCTTTCTCGAGTTCCTTACTTTCGAGCCGAACCAGCAAGTCGCCTTCCTTGACGAGTTGTCCGTGAGTAATCGGCACCTCGACGACAACTCCCGCGTACGGTGCATAAGTGATCCGGCGTTTCTCAGGCAAGAGTGAACCGCGTCCCTCGATGGTCAGTTTCCAAGGAACGAAGGCCAGAGCCGCGATCAAGCCGATGAGCAGGCAGAGAACCGCGAGGATCTTGGCGAGCGTCCGACCGCGGAAGAACCGCCAGGGAGAGCCGATCGCCTTGAGCATCGGCAACAGGAAAATCCGGTCATGCTCTCGCGAGTTCCAAAGCGCCGTCGAGGAGTGCCTCGAGACCACTTCCGTACGGGCATGAGCATCCGTTGGCGCGAGTTCGTCGCCGATCTGTTCCGCCACGAGGCAGCCGAACGGAACCTTTTCTTTATTCGGCTCGCTCTCCGGCTTGTGCAGGAGCGTGACGATGACGGCCTTCGATCCCGACTCGTCGACGTACATTTCGAGCGCGTCGCGAATATCGGGAGCGAATCCCTCGGTGTTGCCCGTGTAGACGAGGTCTTCGCCGGAACGGATCACCACCTTGCAAAGCCGGGTCAGCTCGCGGATCAGGTTGGCGCGTTGTTCGACGACCTCTTGTCCGCTGACCGCCTCGACCATGACCCGGCCGCCGAGCTTGAGCGCTACGCTCAAGCGGTCGCAGCCGACCAGTCGTTTGCCGTCGTTGGCGACGGCATAGCAGGTCTCTTTGAGATCGAGCGATCCGTGAATCTGGTGAGTGAACCCTTCGAGCTGGTTCCAGAGCCGCTGCTGCGACATCATCTGCCGCATCTGGCGGTTCTTGAGGTAATTGCCGGCCAGGTCGCAGAGGTCGCTGACGAACCGAAGCGTGCTCTTTTGCGTCGCGGCACGTCGCGTCGGATCCATCAGGATCTCGATCAGACCGACGACCTGCTTGTCGACCATCAGCGGTGCGATGATCAAGGAGAACGGCGTCGGGTTGCCAGCGCTGGGCATCCCTTCGATGGTTGCCCCGGGAGGGATGATCTGAGGCTGAGAGGCCTGGATCATACAGCCCAACAACGCGTCGTGGGGTTGGGTCTTGACCCGGCCGTCGAGAAGTCCGGTCAGCCGAAATTCGAGCTGGTGTTGAAGCTTGATGCTGCCCCGTCCATCGAGGAGCCAAAACGCGCCGCCCGACGCAGCCACGGCGGCCACGGCGCGATTGAGAAACTCCACGTAGAAATCATTGGGCTGTATGTCCGACTCGGCGAGATCCGCGATCTCGGCCACCAGCTTGCGGATCTGGTTCTTTGTCTGCTCGAGCAGACCTGGATCAATGGTTTCTTCCGGCATGGTGGTTCCCGCCATTGGGCGCCAGAGTCTGAATCGACTGGCCAGCCAACGCGTCTCGCGCTCAAACTAAACGCAGGAACAGCTAGGCGCGGCGCATACGGCACACCAGGAACCGGACAACCGGCTGCCCAAACTTCCCTACGGATTTTTTTCGATCGCCCGAATCGCTCGAAAATGCAGGCCGATGCTGGCCCAAAACGTGACTGCGGTGGGAACCTCACTACCGAAGCGAACGCATTCTTGTCGAAAAATCCTTGAGTGAGATAAAATGAGCGTTTTACGAAAGGAATGGAACGGCGGTGGCCGAGTGTGACTTTGTGACCGGTGCAACGGGAATGCTTGGTAGCCACCTGGCCGAGCGCCTGGTCGCGCGAGGGCGAGCCGTTCGTGCTCTCGTGCGCCCCGGCAGTGACACGCGTTTCCTGGAGTCGCTGGGGGTCGAACTCGTGCGCGGGGATCTCTCCGACGCTCGGGCGAAGCTGAGCAAGGCTCTCGATGGAATCACGGTCCTTTATCATTCGGCCGCCAAGGTCGGAGATTGGGGGACCTGGGCCGAGTTTCAGACCGACTGCCTCGATGCCACGGAGAACCTGGCCGGAGCCGCCACGACGGCCGGCGTTCAGCGTTTCGTTCATATCAGCTCCACGAGCGCCTATGGCCATCCTCGTGAGGGGGGGCCGCCCATCACGGAAACCGCGCCTCTGGGTCAGAACCTCTGGTGGCCCTGGGATTACTACACCTGGAGCAAGGTCGAATGTGAGCGCCTGCTCTGGAAAGCCGCCGAGCGCGACCGGCTTCCGCTCACGGTGATTCGGCCCAGTTGGCTCTATGGTGAGCGCGACCGGACGACGACCCTGCGACTCATCAACCGGTTGCGGCGAGGGCAAGTCCGACTGATCGGCCGAGGCGACAATCCCCTGAGCGCCGTCTATGCGGGAATCGTGGCCGACGCCGCGATCCTGGCCGCCGCTCACCAGGCCTCGGTGGGTGAAGCGTATAACATCACCAATCAAGGCGACATCACTCAGGCCGAGTTTCTGAACCTATTCGCCGCCGCCTGCGGCATGCCGCCGGTGCGTCGTCGCTTGCCTTATCGCCTCGTCTTCGGCGCTTCCTTCTTGCTCGAGGCTCAAGGTCGCCTTCGGCGCCGCCAGGAACCTCCGCTCATCAGCCGCTACGCCACCTGGCTGATGGGCCGCCAACTTGAGTACAGCACCGAAAAGGCCAGCAAGGATCTCGGTTGGAAGCCGGCCTATTCCTATCAAGAAAGCATCGAGCGCGCGGTCCGCTGGTTCCTCGACCGTGAGATGCGGCCGGCAGACGTCCAACTGACCGCAATCCCCTGACAACCCAAGCATTGCTCGCAATATCGTTACAATCCGACAAGTCAATCCTCCTATCAAATCCTAATGCGTTCTCCGGGACTTGCCGGTAGGAATCGCTTCGGGCATGATAAAATTCGCAGGTTAGGCAATCGATACGGGCCATTCTTCACCTGTCTCGGGCCCGTGAGTCCGTAATCACGGTCCCCCCCCTCGAGTGGTGGGAACGTAACGATCAAACCAATTCCTCGAGAGCCTGACCCGATCACCCAATGATGAGGCACCGCATGAGACGACTCTTGACGATGACTTGGATCGCAGCTTTGGCGCTTGCGATCGGTCCCATGGGCCTCCGAGCCGACGATGACGATGACGCACCGGTGGATGGCGACCATGACACCCACGCCGCCAAGGCCAAGGCGGGGAATGCAGCGAGGAGAGGCGACAACGAGAAGAAGTATCGCGATTTCGGCGAGTTGACCAAAGGTGCCGAACGAATCGAGGGTCTCTTCACGCTCCATCACAAAGACGAGCACCTCTACGCCGAGATCAGGCCACACCAGTTCGAGCACCCGTTCCTCCTTCCTATCGCGATCGCGCGTGGCATGGCGATGGCCGGTCAACCGCTCAATTTCGGCGATGAATGGGTTCTCGTTTTCAAGAAAGTCGGCGACAAGGTTCAGCTCATTCGCCGCAATATTCACTACAAGGCTCCGGCCGGCTCCCCCCTGGAGCGCGCCGTCAAACAGAATTACACCGACTCCGTGCTCATGGCGTTGCCCATCCAAAGCCTCAACCCCGGGCAGCAGTCCGTCGTGATCGACCTGTCGGATATTTTCTTCTCCGACTTCGCGGAACTCGGCTTCGGCTATCTCGACCGGAATCGAACGAACTGGCACAAGATCAAAGGCTTCACCAACAACCTGGAGCTCGAGGTCGAGGCCACGTTTAGCGGCGGCCGCTTTTTCTCGTACTCTGGGGATGACGGTGTGGCCGACAACCGAGGCCGGACGATCGTCATTCACTACAGCCTCGCCAAGCTGCCCGAGTCCGGTTATCGCCCGCGTTACGCCGACGACCGTGTCGGCCACTTCCTTAGCGCAGTGAAAGATTTCGGGCTGGGAAACCCCGACACATCATTTGTACGCCAAATCAATCGTTGGCACATCGAGAAGGCTGATGCGAAGGCAAAGCTCTCCCCGCCCAAGAAGCAATTGATCTGGTACGTCGAGTCCAACGTTCCCCTCGAATACCGCCCCTTCGTCGAAGCGGGGATCCTGGAGTGGAACAAGGCCTTCGAGAAGGTCGGGATTCGTAACGCCCTGGCGGTCCGCTGGCAGGAGGACGGACGCGACGTTTTCGACCCCGAGGATATCAACTACTGCACATTTCGTTGGATCACGACCAGCAACACCTTCGCCATGTCTTGCCTTCGCGCCAATCCGCTGACAGGCGAGATGATCGACGGCGATGTGATCTTCGACGCGGGTTGGATCAAATATTGGAAAGAGCAATATGCCTTCCTGACGGGTTCACTGCCCGTCGCGGGGCAAGGGCAATCTCCCAAACCGCTCGCCGTCGGACAGGTGATCAGCCCCATCATGGCCGCGAAACAAGGATTCGGGCTCCCCTACCCGCTTCCCAATCGCCAGGCTAAGCTCGACTCGGCCCCGAACGCGGTCAACGCGCCCGAAGCGATCCCCGCGGAGTGGACCCCTCTCCAAATTCAGCTCCGCCGAAGGCAGGCTTCGGGCTCACTCTCCGCTTGCCAATACAGTCTGGGAATGCGGCCGGAGATCGGCCTGGCTGCGATCGCCCTCGCCGATAAGGACGACAAGGAGGGGGACGCGAAGGGCAAAGACAAGGACAAGGAGGACGACGGTCCCAAGCTCCCCGAAGAGTTCTTGGGGCAGATGATCAAAGAAGTCGTGATGCACGAGGTCGGCCACTCCCTCGGCCTGCGGCACAACTTCAAGGCGAGCACGATGCTGTCCCCCGAACAGGTGAACGACACGGCGATCACCCGCGTGAAGGGACAGAGCGGCAGCGTGATGGATTACAACCCGATCAACATCGTCGCCAAGGGGCAGAAGCAAGGCGACTATGTGACGACCACTCTCGGTCCTTACGACTACTGGGCCATCGAGTACGCTTACAAGCCAATCGACGGCGATGAAGCGTCCGAGTTGAAGAAAATTGCGGCTCGTTCTCCCGAGGCCGACCTCGTCTACGCTACCGACGAGGATATGTACCTCAACAACGACCCGTATGTGAATACCTACGACCTCACCTCCGACACGCTCCGTTTTGCCAAAGACCGAATCGCCCTGGCTTCGGAACTGCTCAAGGGATTGGACGACAAGGTCGTCAAGGACGGCGAGTCCTGGGCGCGGGCCCGAGAAGCCTTCACGATCCTGCTCCACCAGTGGGGCAACGCCGCCTATCTGGCCGCGTCCCACATCGGAGGACAATCCGTTTCCCGCGACCATAAAGGGTCGAAGGGAGAACGTGACCCGATCATCCCGGTCAAGGGGGCAAAGCAGCGTGAGGCCCTCACGTTCCTGACCGACCAGATCTTGAGCGATCGCGCCTTCAAATTCTCCCCGACCCTCCTGCGGCGCGTGACCACGGAGCGCTGGTCGCACTGGGGAGATGACTCTCTCTATTACGGAAGCGGGACCGAGTTCCCACTACACGAGCGGATTCTGGCGATCCAGAACATCGTGCTGAGAGAGAGCCTTTCCCCCGTCGTCCTCTCACGACTGCTGAACCAGGAGTTCCAAACCGAGGGGGTTGGCGAAGCCCTCAAGATCTCCGAGGTGTTTCGAATCTTGACCGATGGGGTCTGGTCCGAAATTGCCGCCGGGAAACCGGAGGAAAAGGGACGTGAGCTGAACCTCTCGACGATTCGCCGCAACCTGCAACGCGAGTATCTCCGCAAGCTCTGCTCGATCGTTCTCGGTAACCGAAGGAGCAGCCTCAACGACCTTTACGGGTTTATCGTGATCATGGACGGTGGTGGTTCGTACCCCTCCGACGCCAAGAGCCTGGCCCGGTTGCATCTCAAGGAGATCGGCAACCGCATCGATGCAACGCTCGGCCGCAAAGAGCTCACGATCGATGACACGACCCGGGCCCATCTCGAGGAGAGCCGGCATCGGATCACCAAGGTTCTCGACGCCGGAATCGAGGCGAACGAGCCGTAATCGTTGCCGACAGCCTTCGTGAAACCCAACGGGCCTCGGACCGATCGCCTGCCCCGCAGGTGGATCCGTCCGAGGCCTTATCTCTTTCATTCCAAAGAGTGGGCACGAGCCAACGTTACTTGAATTCTGTGGTCGAAGAGGGAAGACTGATGCAGTGTCCACCCGAGCCGGGTTCTTGGCTGGATCGCGCACACGTATTCGTCTGAGAACTTCTACGAGCTTCAAACCTCATGGGGTAGCCCGAACAAGCGTCTGCGATTGTCCGGGCCACGCTTTCTGGTGAGAAATCCCAGAGAACCAGGCGGCTTTCTGCAATCCGACCGCAAATTGCTCTCAGAGGCTATCCGGACAGGGTTTGGCCGCGTGAGAGTAGAAAAGATGGGTGGCCGGAGAGGAGCGCAGCGAGGCCCCGGGGATCGGCCTGGGCTTATCCCCGGGGCCTCGAAGACTCGTCCCCGGCCACCCAAACCACGCATTTTCCCATCAAATTTTCTCTCCGGACTGCCTCTAAGAGAAGCGTTTCAGAAAGGTGAAACCCCGGCCGGCGCGCCCCCTCCGCCCGGGGCGTTGGGCGACTTGGCCTTGTCGGACTCAAAGGCGCTGTCCGGTCCTTCAACCGCAAGAACGCAACGGAAGCCGACATGCTTGAGCCGTTTATCGTGCCGAAGCCCTTCTCGGCTGGGGACGAACCAATTCTTGGATCCCCCTTTGATCACCAGTTCCTGTGACGGTGGCCGAAACGAAGGTCCTGCGGGGTCCTCCTGAACCCGGCCTTTGACGACCTGATAGAACCTGGGATCATACCAATCCTTGGTCCATTCGCAGGCGTTTCCGGCCATGTCGTACACGCCATAAGGTGACACATCCGAGTCGTAGGACATCACGGGGCTAATCTTGCGAGGCTCGCGTTTCTTGCCCCAGTCGGGCGGAGCGATTCCCCACGGATAGACTCGGCCGTCATGTCCGCGTGCGGCCATTTCCCACTGGGCTTCCGTGGGCAATTTCTTATGCGCCCACCCAGCATAGTCCCGGGCATCCTTTGCGCTGACCATGATGACGGGAGAATCCTCCGAAGTCGGCAGCGTTTTCTCCTCGCGCGCCAAGGCGCTGTCACGGTCGGCTCGGCGGCCGGCCATCCTTTGGAAGTTCTCGTACTGGCGAACAGTGACTTCATGCTGATCGATATAGAAGGTCGACACCTTCACCTGATGGGCAGGGCGCTCGTCCGGCTCGCCGTCATTACGACCCATCGTGAAATCGCCTCCGGGCACAAGCACCATGGTCGAGTCGTCACGGTCCCCCACGATTTCGAGGGGCCATCCTGAAGCATCGACTTGAGTGCCTGGCTTGGATCGAAAACCCTTGGGCAAAGGACGGCCCACGGAGGGTTCGGGCGTCCCAACTCCAGGAGCGACCAATGTCGCCGAAGGCAGACCACCAGCCGGCTGGCCGGGAGACGCCGGATCCACAGGAGGCGCGGTGGGCGTGGACGTGGACGTGGACGTGGGCGTGGGCGTGGGCATCGGGGCCGGTGCGGATGCCACCGGGCCCGAGGACGCTTCCGCCAGGACTACCACGGCTTTTCTGTCGGGCTCTGTCGGAGTTTCCGGAGTCTCTTTCTTGATTTTCGGGTCCGCTTTGCTGGCCAAAACGGCGGAGGTATCGAGGAAGAGCGGGAGGTTTCGTTTCGGTCGCTCGAGCGCTTCTTTGGCATCACGCGCAGCCTTGGTGCCCGAATATTTTGTCGTGACCTTCGTTAATGTATCAATGGCCACGTCGACGTTACCCTTGCGCGCGACATCCTCGGCCCGCCGATACATCAGGCGAGCCTCCACCTCACGATCGCGCGCCGACGTCGAGTTGACCGGCTGGACCGCGACGGTATCCGTGGGATCCGCCTCGGGGGCTGCGCTCGGCATAAGAGCTCGGACGATGAAGAAACCGACCATCAAGCAGACGCCCAACCCCACAAAGCCGAAGATAATGCGAGCCGTCTGTCTCGCCGCATAGGTGTCGAGATTCGGAGTCTCTTCAATCAGAACTCCGCTCCCTTCTTTCGAGGACTTCTCATCCCTTGATCGCTTGCGGCGGGTGTCGTTCTTGGGGGGCGCCGGACTTTTGTCGCTGGAGCGGCGGACGCTTCCGACGCGCTCGATACCTCCGGAGCCGCTCGGCTTGGCGTTCTCTCGACGAGCTTTCCTGTCGCCATCCCGTTTCGAGGTCGACTCGGTCGCGGATCTCGACGGGGCTTCTTCCGGATCCGGTTCCGCTTTCCAGAGCCGAGGTAGGGGAGCTGCCGGTGGCCGCGAGGCGCTCCGAGGAGCGGCCGATGCCGATTCGTCGAGTTCGGGGTCGTCATCGAGCGGAGACGGCCGAGGAGTCGCCGAAGTCTCGTCGCCACCCGCTACGTCCGAATTGTTATCGACGAGATCGTAGACGTCCTCATCTCCGACGCGGTCGGTCTTGCGTGGACGTCGAGGATCGAGAGGCTCAGACATGCAAACACTCCCGAGCGACTGCCGTTCCCTCAGCCGGGGTACACTCACTCAAAGAATCACCCGGTCCTTCAGAATTTTACCGGACGCGTCATCCTTCGCCAACGCATCGATCACGCCTCTCGGTACGATCCTGGGTTGCGCCCAACTGTTCATAAGACTTCCGCCGCGTTCCCCATCCCGAGACTCGAACCGACGGCGATCGTCCGATAGAGTGAGCGCTCCTGATTAACAACCCGAGTGCAGGCCGCCAAAGGATTTGCATGATAGCGACCTGCCCTTCTGCCCGAACTCGATGAGGGCCTTGGCTATGTACGCTCGATGTCAACTCTGCGTGACGCTCAGCATATTCCTGGGCGTATTCATGGGTGCCAACGACACCGACTCCAAGCCGCTCATTGCGGGGAATGACCCTCGCCAGTTCGAGCTCGTTGGTATTGGTCCCGATGCCATTCGAATCGAAGCGGGAGAGATCTCCGTCACCGGCCGCCCCATTGGTTACTTTGCCACCAAAGAATCCTATCATAACTACGTCTTAACCTTTGAATGGCGCTACGAGCGTCCCAAGGATCTCGTTTCGGAAGCCGCCTTTCAGGGGAACAGTGGCCTACTCCTCCACCTGGAGACACCCCACAAGGTTTGGCCCAAATCCATCGAGGCTCAGCTCTTTCACCCAGACGCGGGTCATCTCTTTGCCATCCAGGGGGCGAAATTCCAGGGAGAGAAAGACGCGGCCGCGCAAAAGCGGGCCCTGAAACCCGTAGGCGAGTGGAATCAACAGACGGTCGTCTGCCGTGATAGGGCGATCACCTGCGAAATCAACGGCATCGAAGTCAGCCGGGGGAAGGATGCCGTACCGGACCACGGATTCATCGGTTGGCAGTCCGAAGGAACTCCCGTGCGATTCCGCAGTCTCAAGATTCGAAAACTCAACTAGTGCTTTGTCAACCCTAAGAAAACGGGTGCAGACGGCCTGCCGTAGGGTGGGCATTGCCCACCGATCTTCGCTGAGGCCAACAGTTTGGTGGGCAATGCCCACCCTACCAAAAGGAATCG
>Ga0153954_1000288_pt1 | contig 43618 bp, 49 predicted proteins | sample TSFL038MetaG_FD_102277 | JGI IMG/M metagenome (GOLD analysis project Ga0153954, IMG submission 102277) | Attine ant fungus gardens microbial communities from Florida, USA - TSFL038 MetaG | ecosystem: Host-associated > Fungi > Mycelium > Unclassified | place: USA: Florida, Wekiwa Springs State...
GGATGGCAAGCAACAGCACTATCAGGAAAACGCCGCTGCCGACTTCGATCAGTTTCTTCATACCATCGGAAGCAGCTTGCCGGTCCAACTTCCTGGCAACGTGCAGTTGGTGCCCGACCTTCGCTTTGTCATCGGCAAAGATATGTATCTCGTTAAGCCGACGCAGATGCGTCACTGGCTGAGATCAACCGCGCTTGCCGACGCGGAGCAGATAGCGGCAGAGCTGAGCGCGATGGTCGCGCGTCCAATGAACGGGGATGCGCGCAATGCTGGCCGGTGATCCGACCGATTGGCTTTCCCATTTCCGAACGCTCGAAGAGCGGCTGATCGAGTCCGTGGAAGCGGCGTGGCCGGTCTGCATCGGGCCGCTTCAGGCTCAGAAAAATACGATGACGCACGAAGATCACATCACCAATCATTTGATCGACGCGCTCATCAGGACCAAGACACTGCCAGGCCGACTTGTCCCGCAATACAAGCTCCTCACCACCGGCGCTGAAGACCTTGTCTCACTCTCAAGCAGCATAGACTTCGTCTTGACGATCGGCGACGACGAGGATGTTTACCTCGCCTGCGAGTGCAAGCGACTTAACGTCCCGTATAAATCCGGGCTCAAGGGGCTGGTCGGCGAATATGTCGACGAGGGGCTAATGCGGTTTATCACCGGGCAGTATTCAAACGGACTGCCTTTGGCGATGATGCTGGGCTATGTCATGAACGCCCGCGCCGATCGTGCCCGCCGCGGTCTTGGCCGGGCGATGAAATTCCGGAAGGCAAAGATTCAATTGAAGTCTACGACAGACAGACCAATCGTCGCCGGCAAGCCCATCCGTTTCAGCACCGTACATACCTGCACCGGCGGCCACGATATCGAAGTCGCTCACACTCTGCTGGGCTGGCCTTAGACGTTTACATAAAGTTCCGCGGCGGTCCTTGGTGCTCGCAGGCCACACTGCTACGCTGGCATGACATTGAGGGGGCGCTGTTGAGTCAGTTTTTGATCCAGAAGTATTTGAGCGATCTTGACCGTATACGATCTGTATCCGGAGCCACCAGGGAGTCGGTAGTACGCGAGGCATTCAAGGATCTGCTCAAGCAGTGGGGGCGACAGCATGATCTCGTTTTCATCGCGGAGCACGAGCACATCGCGCCAACAAAAAACCGCTGCTACATCGACGGCGCGCTGCTGCACGAGATACGTGTTCCATTCGGGTATTGGGAAGCGAAGGACACCTCGGACGACCTCGACGAAGAGATCAATAATAAGACGCGCAAAGGATACCCTCAGGACAACATCATTTACGAAGATAGCCGCCAAGCGATCCTGATCCAGGACAGCCAGGAGATAGCGCGCTGCGAAATGCTCGATGCGAAGCAGTTCGAGCAGCTGATGGATCGCTTCTTTTCTTATGAACGTAAGGAAGTTGCAGAATTCCGAAAAGCCGTCGAGCAGTTCCGCGCCGACTTACCGTCAGTACTGGCCGCTCTTCGATCAAAGATCGAGGAAGCCCATGCTGGTAACGCCGATTATCAAGCTGCCGAAGCCGCGTTCCTCGTTCATGCGAAGGAAACCATCAACCCTACGCTCGGCGCGGCCGACGTTCGGGAAATGCTGATCCAACATATTCTCACGGAAGAGATATTCGCCAAGGTTTTCGACGACAGCGAGTTTCACCAAAAGAATAATATCGCCAAGCAGCTCTATGCCCTGGAAGATACGTTCTTCACGGGCGGCCTTAAGAAGCAAACACTTAGGGCGCTCGACTCGTACTATTCAGCCATCAAGGCCTCCGCCGCTCAAATCTCTAATCATTCTGAGAAACAAACCTTCCTCAAGGTGATCTATGAGAATTTTTATAAGGTCTACAACGAGAAAGCCGCCGATCGGCTTGGGGTTGTCTATACACCAAACGAGATCGTGAAGTTCATGATCGAAGGAGCCGACTGGCTCTGCCACAAATATTTCAAGCGCGGGCTTGCCGATCGGGACGTTGAGATCTTGGATCCCGCCACCGGCACGGGCACGTTCATCACCGAAATGCTCGACTACTTCCGCGGAGACAAAGACAAGCTAGCGTACAAATATGCTAACGAGCTTCACGCAAACGAGGTGGCAATTCTTCCTTACTACGTCGCCAACCTCAATATCGAGTCTACGTACGCGGCTATAACGGGCCAGTACGTCGAGTATGAGAACCTTTGCTTCGTCGATACTCTAGACAACGTCTCGCCGCTAGGGCTTCGCGCCGGACATCAGCATGAGCTGTTTGGGAGCTTCACGGAAGAAAATGTCAAACGCGTCAAGCGGCAGAACGCGAAGAAGATATCCGTCATCATCGGAAACCCGCCCTATAACGCAAATCAACAGAACGAAAACGACAACAACAAGAATCGCGAATACCCGCACATCGACGCTTTGATTCAGCGCACTTACGATGACGCGTCATCCGCGCAAAAATCAAAGTCGCGAGATATGTATATTCGCTTCATGCGATGGGCATCAGAGCGCCTGGACCTAAATGGGGATGGCATCGTCGCATTTGTCACAAACCGCAGCTTTGTCGACAAACATACGCTCGACGGGTTCCGCAAAATTGCGATGAAGGATTTCAACGAGATTTACATCGTGGATCTGAAAGGCGACGCCCGAACCAGTGGTGAGACCCGTCGCCGTCAAGGCGGCAACATCTTCCATGATAAAATCCGCGTGGGCATCGCGATTAGCTTTTTCGTGCGCCGAGGCAAAGCGAAGGGCTGCCGGATTCACTACGAGGCCGTCCGCGACTACGCCAAGGCTGATGAGAAACTGAGCTTCATCAGCGATCAGCCTTTTGCAGATCGCGAGTTCCAAGAGATTTCGAGCGATAAGAACGGAAACTGGCTCACGGTCCAGGAAACCGGATATTCCGCGTTCTTGCCTATCGCGTCCCGCGAGACGAAAGCCGCGAAGTCTCGGACACAAGAGCGGGCGATCTTCAAGACGTATTCGCTTGGCGTATCCACCAACCGTGATGATTGGCTCTACGATCAAGATCGCGACCGGCTGGCGCGGAAAGTCCAGCTCCTCTTGAACAACTACGCCAGACCATTGCCTGCGTCAGGCGATTTCCCCGATGACGTGAAATGGTCCGAGACGCTAAAGCGCAGAAAGCTCTCGGGTGTTACTGAGCGATTTGACACAGCGAAGCTACGCCAGGCGAATTACCGTCCTTTCTTTAAGACCATCCTATATCAGTCGGAGTTGCTCATAGACCGGCCTGGGCAAGCAGATGCTCTATTCCCGCCGGGCCGTCAGAACATCGGTATCTGCTTTAGCGATAAAGGATCGAGAACAGATCCATGTGTGTTGGCCGTTGATGACGTTGCTGATCTACACTTTGGAGCCGCGATTGACGGTTATCAGCAAGTCACGCTGTATAGCTTCGCGGACGGGGAGCAAGTCGATAACGTCACGGATTGGGCGCTCAATCGATTTCGAGACTTCTATGAGAAGGGGAAGGGTCGCAAAGCCCGTGCTATCACGAAGCGAGATATCTTTAACTACGCGTACGCCATCCTGCACGATCCTGACTATCGGCGCCGCTATGAACTGAACCTCAAACAGGAGTTTCCCAGGATTCCCTTTTATGCCGATTTTTGGCAGTGGGCCGATTGGGGAGACGAGCTGAGCACGCTTCATGTCGGATTCGAAAACACCGAGCCTTTCGCATTCACCCGCGAAGATAAACCGGACGAAAGAGCGAGAGCCGCAGGTGTGGCGCCGAAGCTCACTCTTCGCTCTGACCGGAACAAGCACCGCATTGTCATCGATTCCGAGACGATAATCGAGAACGTCCCAACGCAATGCTGGGAATACATGTTAGGCAATCGCTGCGGGATCGATTGGGTGCTTGAACAAGCCAAGCCGAAGCCAGCCAAAAATGCCGCTCTACGTGACACGTTTCCGGCGGCCCCATTCTCCGAGCAAAAGGAACGTGTCATTGATCTTCTTGCGCGCGTTGCGACGGTTAGCGTTCGGACTATCGCGATCGTTCAGCAAATGAGCGCGCTCGATGAAACGGTACGCAATATCTGAAGGCCATGCACGTCCTTCGCACAAACTCGGGCTACCTGAGCCGCCGCGCTCAGATAAGGTGCAGCCCGATAGTGCACGGACCCTGCCCGGGACTTTCCGGAATCTATATTATCACTCTGATGATTTAGCAGCGTAATCAGCGGCTTAACAGCCAACAAATACACATTTGTGGCGCATCGCGCCTGACCCTAGGCGCGCGCGAAGGCGAGCAGCGGGCCGAAGTCGTGGTTGTCGGCGGCCCTGAGCGCGTTGATGTAGGTGGTGCGCAGCGTGCCCGTGTCATGGATGCTGCCGCTGCCCCAGGTGAAAGGCTTGCCGCCGAGTTTCTCTATCAGCAAATCGGCCATCATCCGCGCGTGGCGGCCGTTGCCGTTCGGAAACCCATGGATCTGGGTGAGCCGATGATGCAGCCGCACGGCGATTTCGTCGGGCGGGTACGTCTTGTTTTCCACCCAATAGCGCGCGTTGTCGAACATCACAGGCATCTCCGCCGCGATCAGATGCGGCGCGATGCCGATGTTGAGTTCGTTCTGGCGGTACGTCCCTGCCCATTTCCAGACGTCGCCGAACATCTGCTTGTGCAACGGCTTCGAGAAGTCTTCGTTGAGCAACGTTTCCGCGCCGCCGCGGCGGCGCCGCGCCCAGGCCGCACCGTCAACGATGTTTTCCTCTTCGGCTTCGTTGAGGTCGGCGCGGGTGGTGATCCACGTCTGAAGCAGATCACCGCGCAACGCCGGGTCGAGCGGGGTTGCGTCATCGGGCTCTTGAAACAGATCCGTCATGACTCGTCCCAGAGGTCGCGCTCTTTGACCTTGTCCCGGATATACGCGTCGAGGCGTTCGTCGGTGGTGCCGTCGGCTGTTTCCTGCGCTTCGAGCTTCATCGTATGCGCAACACGCCCGAGATCGCGCAGGGCGATTTTGCGCGCGCGCGCGCGGACCGCGCCTTCAAGCGACTCGTTCGGCACGAGCGCATAGACGAGCGTGCAATCGAGCGCTTCGGCGGCGCGGCGCAGCGTCTTGAGTTGGATCGCCCCGCTTTCCTCCGATGCTTCGAGGGACGCGACGCTCGGCGGTTGAACCTGGAGGCGGCGGGCAAACTGCACACCGCTCATGCCAAGCGCGTCCCGGATCGCGCGCACCCAGCCTTTCGGGGGCGCGCGGAAGCGCTCCGCCGGCTTCAAGGGCGCTAGGCGTTCATCAAGGCGCTCGCGGGCGCGTTTGCGGGCTTCCGGTTTCATAGTAGAGCCTAATGTTGATCCAGTTGGATTAGGCTACAGCCTAACTCTACTCACGATAATATCAGGCTATGGCCTAATTTTCTATGATAAAGATTAGGCTACATCCTAAAATTATGCTCAATCAGCGTATTTTCAGGCTATTTCAGCCACTTACTGGGGAGCCGGGCTCTGCCCTCTCCACCCGATCCACTTCCATGAAGCTCACCCGTTTGGGGTCCTGGTTGTGAAACACGGCGGCGAAGTCCGGCGCGAAGCCCTCGCGGCCCTCCACCCGGCGGCGCGCCTGGCGGCCGACGGCGTGCATGACGAAGTCCGCGACCTCCAGACCGGGATGGTTCACCGCCTTGGGCATGAAATAGCACTCGACCGGAATCGCCTTGCCGTTCTCCTCGATGTTGAAATCGGCAAAGGCCTCTTCGATCAGCCGATCAGTCCGGGACGAGGATTCGAACACGACGTGCATTTCGGTGAAGGGCGTCCACCGTGCGATGTCCACGATCCGGCGCTTAGACGGCATGCCCGGGCACAAGGTCTTCATGCCCCGTGTCGTCGACGAACACCACGAGGGCGCGTTCAGACAGATCAAGCTGCATGCGTCCAAATTGGGCATACACGGCTTTCCGGGCAAGCGATTTTGCAAATCAGCCCGCAGTGCGCCGAATGTTTGTCTCGGCCGTTCGGTGACTACCCCTCGTGCAGAACGAAAACGGCTTGCCGGCGCTCGGCAAGCCGTGCCCTGCGCAATCAGGCAGCTTTCCACCAAGCCGACGGATGCATATCGAGCGGCGTCGCGCTGCACTTCGGGCAATGCCACATATTGGCGGCCATCTGCGCGCCGGTCGAACGCGTGTCGCAATGCATGCAAAACCACTGAGCCGAAACGCCGCCAAACAGAGGGTGCTTTGCACTCCCATCCTTATCCGGCCGCATTGAAGCTGGGCCCCAATCTTTTGCGATTGCCTCCCGCACGCCGTCGGCAGCGTCCATTGCAATCTTCATGACTTGCGCAAAGAGCGCTTTGTCATCGAGAGGATTGGGCTTTTTACGCTTCTCAATTTCTGGAGGCTTGGACGGCGCATGCCCGAAATGGATTCCCCAGCCGTTGCCGCTGATCAGAACCTCATCGAAGTAGACCTGAAGCGTGTACGGCTCGCCTGCGATATCGCCTTGGGTCGTTTTGACTTTATCGAAGCCCCTCATCGGGGATTCGGTAACGCTGGACTCGTTTATGTCTATGACCTGCCAAGGATCAGGACGCCATCCTTGGTCCCAAGCCTTCATAAGGGCCTTCCAGTGCGAGTGCCCTTGTTGCTTGGCGATGATGTCTAACGCGTCGTGATGGCGGATTTGATGCTTGCGCGAGAGGCGCTTTGCAAAAATACGGAATTCGTCGAGTTCATTGCGGATAGTCATGATCCATTCCTTAGATGCACGGATCTGACTAGGTGCCCACTGCCAATCAGTCCGCCCAATCGGGAACGGTCATGATGGAAATTCAAAAGCACTGCGAAGCTTCGCGTGAGGTGGGCACACCGGCCTGTGCTTTAAGGCCAACGCAAAGCTAAAAAGAGTCTTCCGCCGCGTCAAGCGAAGCTTTAGCGCGTCCGGTTAAGCCGGACCGGGCTCTATGCGCCCGCGCACCAAGCCAAGCCGGTTGCCGCGAAGACGCGGAACGTTTGTCTCGGCCGGCCGGTGACGATCCCTCGCGCAATGTCATAACGGCAGCCTGACGGCTGAATTCATTGCCTTCAGTTTTGGGGGGCTGCGCCCCCTTGCCGTCAAGGCCAAGCCCTTCGCTTGCGCTCCGGGCGGAAAACGGCGGCCCGTGTAGTCGCTTCGCTCCGGCCCGCACCACCCCGACGTTTTCCGGCCTGTGACGGCCAACCCCGCTCATCGCCGCTGAGGCTAGTCGGTTTGCATGCGCAAACCCAAAGCCACGAAGGCGAAGACCATGAAGAAAGATTTGTATCAGCGTATCACCGACCAAATCATTGCCGAACTGGAGAAAGGCGTCCGGCCATGGATGAAGCCATGGAGCGCGGAGAATACGACCGGGCGCATCACGCGGCCCTTGCGCGCGAATGGCATCCCCTATCGCGGCATCAACGTGCTGATGCTGTGGTCGGAGGCGATGGAGAAAGGCTACAGCGCGCCAATCTGGATGACCTTCAAACAAGCGCTGGAGCTTGGCGGACACGTGCGCAAGGGCGAGCGCGGCAGCCTGGTCGTCTTTGCCTCCAAATTCACCCGCACGGAAACCGACGGCGATACCGGCGAAGAGGCCGAGCGCGATATTCCTTTCTTGAAGGGCTACACGGTGTTCAACGTGACGCAAATCGAGGGCCTGCCTGCGCAGTATTACCCGGCGCCCATTCCTGCCCCTGAGACGATGCCGCGCATCGAGACCGCCGAGACGTTCGTGGCAGCAACCAAGGCCGATATCCGCCATGGCGGCGGCATGGCGTTTTATCAAGTGACGAATGATTTCGTGCAGATGCCGCCGTTCGAGTCCTTCCGCGATGCGGTGAGCTATTACGCGACGCTCATCCACGAGCTCACGCACTGGACGCGGCATAAGACCCGGCTGAACCGCGAGTTCGGCCGCAAGCGATTCGGCGACGCGGGCTACGCCATGGAAGAACTAGTCGCCGAACTGGGGGCGGCGTTTCTATGCGCCGACTTAGGCCTGATGCCCGACAATTTAGACGACCATGCCGCTTATATCGCAAGCTGGCTCAAGGTGCTTAAAGACGACCGCCGCGCCATCTTCACCGCGGCATCGCATGCGCAGCGCGCGGCGGATTTCCTGCATGGGTTGCAAGGCGTGTCGACAGACGCCCCGGACGCTGCGTGAACGCGCGCCTAGCTACTTGTCAGTGACCAGAAGAACGCGAAAACGCAGCGCGGATGTGACCGGCATCCGGATGCAATCCAAAACGCCGTTTAATTCCGGACGCATAGTCCAAAGCAGTAAGTGCCAAAATTGGAATTGGCGACGGCCGAGTAGTGCGCCGCTCTGATGGAATTCCCTGACGTCTGGCAATTTGCGTATGACGGGCCTGAGCCCGAATATGCGCCCGAGCTATTGAAAGCTTCGAGTCCCCAATTGACGAGTGTGTAATTCGCGGGACAACCGACATAAGCAGAGTAATTCCACGCACCACCGCTGACGGCGGTGACTGAGGCGGTGATTCGCGAAAAGCTTCCCGCAAGCCCGCTGTATGTCGTCGCGTTGACCGTGCCGGCAACGTCGAGTTTTGCACCAGGCGTCGTCGTCCCGATGCCGACGTTGCCATTGTTTAAAATGGTCATTCGTTCCGGCGGCGTTACCGCAGCACCACCTGTGGTATCCGCCAATTTGCCGTAAAAATGTGCGTTGCCCGACAAATCATAGGACAAGCCGCCATAGCCGCGTCCCGTAAAACCATAAGGCGTATAAAATTCAGACGTCGTTCCATTGTACCGCGTGGCCAGATTGATCCCGAATGTAGGATTCCAGTTCCAATGATCTCCAGACAGATAACCGGCCGCACCAAGTTCAATCAGCCCGTTGCCGTTACCCGGCGAGGAGCCGCCCAGTTTCAGAATAGATGGTGCATTGGCCGTGGAATTAAGAACCTGCAGAATAACCGGCGATGTGAACGTGCCGTCTGTACTGGGGGCAACCGCACCGATGCCGACATTGCCGTCAGCAGTGAGGCGCACGGTTTCACGCGAAAAGCCGCCGAAACGGGCACGAAAAACCAAATCGCCGTTGCTTGCGGATTTCCATACATTCGCGATGTTCCAGTTACTGCTCTGCGTCGTGCGCGTGCGCAGAGTTATCCCGGTATAGATGGCGGCATCGTCGGTATTGTAAACCCGTAGAATGTCGGAACCTGTAGGGGCCAGCAAGTCATCGGCGTTTGTATGTTCGGCATCGGTAGAACTGCCCGCCACATCAAGCAAGGCGGAGGATGTCGTCCCGATGCGGCCAATATGAACATGGCCAGCAGAATCCACCACGATGCGTGGCTCACCTTCAGTACCCAGAATCAACCGGGTACCGGCGCCAGTGTAGGTCGATAAATAGATGTCGTTGCGCGCCGCGCCGGTAAGAAGCGCCGATGTCGCCCGCGAAATTCCCATGCCACCAATCGCGGTATGCGCGTTTGTGCCGTTATTATCGTACAGGATGACATCCGCGCGCTTGATGGCGGTATTTGCGGACAGTCCGATGGAAGGGATGCCGCTGATGCTGCTGACCGCCATGCCAAAAATACCGGCTGTCGTATCGTTGGCTATGATCGCTTTCGGGCTGTTACTGAAGGGCGGGAAATCGGACGCGCCATTGCCGATCCGTGCGTTGCCATTGACATCAAGAAGCGCAGCCGGTGCGACCGTGCCGATGCCGACATTCGTGCCGTTGTCGTAAATCTGCGAATTTCCGACGATGGATGGCGCTGTGAATTTTGCCACGTAGTTGGCGGTGCCGCTGACCGTCGCGGCCCCAGCCGGAACGTTGCCGGTGCCCATATACTGGCAGAAGATCACGGCGACGTTCTTGGGGCGGGTTTCCGTGCCACCGGTACTGCCAATCACCAGAGGGCGGCGGGCGGACACCGTGCCGTTCGCGTCCGGGCGTGCAATCGTGCCGTAGGTGCCGCCGGCATTGCCGCCCTGATCATAGACCTGCACAGCCGTGCTGTTATCCGTCACGGTGTGCGTGTGAGTCTTGAAGTCATCAGCCTGCGAGCCGCCGGGGGCACGCGTGCCGTCCGGGTCATTGCCCGCGCTGTTATCGATGCCGCGCAGGAAGCGACCACGGGCGGGGGTGTATTCTGCCCATCCGCCCGGGCAGGAAGACAACGCAAAGGCGGCAATCTGGCCTGTCGTCATGCTGCCGACGCCGCTCCACGCCGCGCCGTTGAAGAATTCGAACTGCGTGTTCGTCGTGTTGTAGATCATCAGGCCCGTCGCGGGCGTAGTGATTGCATCGCGCTGCGTGGTCGTCATGCGCGGCGGCAGAAAGCCTTTGTCGGTGGCGGCCAACTCCAGAAGCGCACTGGCAGCAGGAACGTTTGTGCCAATCCCTACATTGCCGCTGCCGGTCACCCGCAGCCGTTCGGCTTCTTCACTACCGTTGGGGCGCGTCCAGATCGAGATGTAACCGGGATAATTGTTCGAGCCGCCCACCCAGTTGGCGTCCTTGCCCCACGCGATCGCGCCGCTGTGGCGCATGGTGCCGCCGTCGTCCGTTCCGGAAAACCGCACGCCGCTCATAGAATTCGCGCTTGTGTCGGCGTTGCGGATTAAAAGGCCGGCAAGTCCCGGCGTACTATCGAAGGGAGGATCTTCGGCGCTGGTGACAGCGATCTCCAGCGCTTCTGTCGGTGACGTGGCGCCAATGCCCAGACGGTGGTTCGTCGCGTCATACACAAACGTGGAATCCGCCGCCAAAGCGCCGGTTGATGTGTTGCGGAATTGAACTTCATTGGCGGCGCCCGCCGCTGAAATACCCGCGCCACCGCCGCTGCCGACCAACGCGACCCAGTTGGTGCCATCACAATATTTGAGCGCATTGGCGCTGCCGTCATACAGCAGCATGCCCTTCTTAACGCTGGACGGCAGCAGCGAAGAAGACGCTACTTGCACACCATTCGCGGCAAGGAAGCTGACGACCATGTCGTCGGCGCTCGCGAGCGGCGCGGTCGGACAGTCAGCGCGGGCAATGCTCGGCGCGCCGCAAAAAAACAGCGCGGCTACAAGGATGCACAGGGTCCGGACGCCCAACAAAGTGGCCTGTTGTGGGGGCTCGCGTTCATCGAGCGCCCGGACTCTGTGCATACATGACCAATTCAACGGCCCCCCTTGGCCTGGGGTTTATTCATGGTCACGCCCATGGGCGCATAGATTTGACCATCAAAAGCAATCGCGCCGCTCGCCAAACCATCAAGCCGTGTTTCAAGGGCGGCCAAGGCATCGACCATGCACACAAGCGCGGCATGATCTCGCGCCGCACCGCTGTCCGCCAAAGCCGCGCGCGCTTGCGCTATCGCGGCGGAAGGTTCGGCGGAGCAGGCCGGAGCCGCTTTGGCAGAGGGCGCGTTCATACCGAACGCAAGCCAACCAACTAACAACGCAAATCCAACAGCAAACAGAATATAAAAACGCGCGGTCGTCATGCCCCTCCGTGGCGTCATACCAATAGCCAACCAGACCGGCAGCACTTGCTGGCTGGTGGCCGGGAGTTCAAAACCGCAACAATAAGAAACGGCGCGGCGCTCTTTGGCCGCGAGGCTTGGACATACAACGCCGCCTCCCGGTCATACTGCCGAGAAGCGACACATTCCGGCTGTGCCTGCCGCTTATTGTTTAGGTTTTGAAGCCCGATCGGAAAATTCCAATCAGGATCAATCGTAAGGTGCCCGGTATCCGTCGGTCAACAAACTTCGCGCGCAGCTATTTCCATAGCGTGCCGTTCGTCCGCTCTAAAACGGGATGTGGCTGTCGTCCATCTGTTCAAGCGCCTGTTCTGCCATCCCGAGGAGATATCCGGCCGCCACGCGCACAAGACTCCACTCACCCGGTCTCGGCGCGTTCCAAATCGCGACAAGGTCACGTGGCGCGAGAATCTCGATGCGCTCGCATGGCTCGCCGAACCATGCGTCATAGACTTGCGCATCGAGCAGTCGCACGCGGCGCAGCGGATAACAAAAGCGCTGCCCGCGGCGAAGCAACGCCGCCGATCCGATTGGCATCGGCTCAAGCGTAAGCCGCGTCCAGGCCGCGCTCATTGCGAAAGCGTCTTTCATCATCACAATACATAGGCGCGCGGTTGCGAGAATCGCAACCGCGCGCAAATTTTTGAATGTGACCGTATGTGTCGCCGTGTGACGCGGTGGCGTGTCCTGCGATGATCAGAGCGCATGACGGGCGCTCGTCAGAACTCGCCGCCCCATCCATTCCCCGTCTTAAAGAAGCGGGCCCGCATGGGATTGCCGTAGCGCACCGCACCGTCGGGCGCTTTCGTCCCCCATCGGAAGTCGCAAACGTAACCCGGCGCGCCTTGCGCTTCCTTGCAGGCGGATTTTTCCACGACGCCGTTTTTCTTGATGGCGTCGAGGTTGCTTTGGTTTCCGGCCAGCATCGCCACCGTCATCTGGAATTTCGGGTCAGCGTTCAGAGCGGTCAGAATGTCACTGGCGCTAGGCTCGCCGGAGCACCCGGCGAGCAGCAGGCCCGAAAGCGCGGGCACGAAGACGCGTCGTTTCACGGCCGCACCTAAAGCTTGGGCGCCGCGCCGCTCTGCGATTGCAGGCCGCGCACGTAGGACTCGACGAAGGCGTAGTCGGTCTCCTTGTTCGCCTTGGCGCGTTCCTGGTCGCTCAAGATGAACTCGACACCGCTTGCATGCTCGCGCGAAATCCCGAAGCGGAACGATGCGACGAGCGACACATCGCAGGCGCCGCTCGCGTTGATGCCCCTGGCCGTGCTTCGCGTTTCAGGATTGCCCCAGGAAGAACAATGACCATCCGGCGTCGGCGGATTGGGCGCGACGAGTCTGCCTCCATCGAACTGGTAGCGGTAGGTGCTGCCCGTCACGCCGATCGGCTGGGCTTGCGCGCCTCCCATCTTGTCTTTGAGCGCCTGGAGAAACGACGCGATGGCCGTTTGGTTGCCGTTGCCGAAAGACAGAGTGCGCCGGACCTCATAGACCTGCGCGCCCGAAGACGGCGCGGTTAGCCGCACGTCGATTTGTTCCTGGATTTTTGCAGACCCGTTTGGCAATTCACGGCGCAAGGTGATCTGCCCCACGAATTCGGCCGTGATCTGACCGCCCGGCGTCTGATAGCGGATGATAGTCTTGCGCTCTTCCATCGGCGGTGCGCTGCTTTCGCCTGACATCTGATCGAGCTGCCGCTGCATGAAATCATTCGCGGTGTTGGCCGCCGGTTTAGCGGACGTGGCGTATTCCGCCGCCAGCTTTTGCAGCTTGGCTTTGGCCTCGGCATAAGTGTCGCCCAACTCGATGCCAAGAATATCGACGGCCACGCCTTGCGGCAGGTTCATCCCCTTGGGCAGGCTCGTGACTTGCTTCCATTGGATTTGTTGCTGAGCATGGCTTACGGTCGCGTATCCCAACGCAAGCATGGCAATACCCGCACTCAATACGGCGCGTTTCATCCCTCGACCTCCATTTGATGCATCGAAAAGAAAACGACGGGCCCGGAGATGACCGGGCCCGTCAGTTCGTTAGCGGTTGCGTTCCCGCTCCAGCGCCGCGTTGTATTCGTTCCGGACAACCGCATCGCGGATGTCCTGTTCGGTCTTCATCGGCGTTTGCGGATCGCGGCGATGATCGTTCTTCGCCTGCTGGCGGGCGTGTTCGGTATCGTTAGACATAAGAGGCTCCCGAAGTTGTCGCGAGAATCAAAAAAGCCTCAGGCGGATTCCTTGAGGCTTTGACGTTCGGACGCTTCGAGAACCGTGCAACAGAATTGCCTAGACTGTCGCATGGCAACGAAAGCAATGCCTTATCGTTGCCAAAATCTGATCGTGGTGTTACCAATCTGAGCGTTTTACAGTTGAAACGCCCGGATTGCGGGCGCTTCTGGACCCTTCAACAGAATAGGCAAGACTGTCGCATCCGAGCCGGTTGGACGGCTTGGAGCGAAATCATGACCATTTACGAGGTGCCGGCCCCCTCTCTTTATACGGCGGCTGGACAGCGCAAATATCTAAACGCGGCCGAGCGAGCCCGCTTCATTGCGGCTGCCGAGGCCTGTCCCCGCCATGAGCTGAAGGCCCTGTGCCTGACTCTCGCCTATACGGGGTGCCGGATTTCGGAGGCGTTGGCGCTCACGCGCGCCAGCGTCGAATCCGACTCCGGCTTCATCGCTATCCGTTGCCTCAAAAAGCGCACCCGCTCGGTCGTCATCCGCGAAGTGCCGGTCCCTGGCGACCTCCTGAACACCCTCGAAGCCGTGCTTGCCGCCCGGGCGCCTCATGAACGGCTATGGATGTTATCGCGCAGCCGCGCGTGGCAGCTTGTCAAAGCGGTCATGGCGCAGGCTCGAATTCCACCAGGGCCTCACGCGACGCCGAAGGGCTTGAGGCATGGCTTTGGAATCCACGCCTTGCGCTCAGGCGTCCCCATTACGCTGGTGAAGCGCTGGCTTGGTCACGCGCGGCTCTCGACCACCGAAATCTACTTGCAGGTCATGGGCGACGACGAGCGCGAGATCGCGGCGCGGATGTGGTGACCGCTCGCCCTGCTTCGTTTGCCTTGTCGCATCGCGCAGTAATACGCACGTAGGCGGAGCGTCTTGCGGATCGAATGTCCTCTTGCTCTTTGTTCGCCGTGCCTGAACGTGTCCGGGGGAGTCTCGCCTTTGGAGTCGATAATAGATCGTGCGTGCGCCTTTTGTGTCCGGCGTTCTTGCCAAGTCTCCTTCAAGACAAACCGTTTGCCCGGCGAAAACCACGCCGGCCTTGATCATGGGAACTTAGCGCGACCGGCCGACAGTCAACGCGGCTCGCTTCCGCGGCTTCGCCTTGTGCAGCTCCGCCCCCTTCGGGAGCGCTTTCGCGCTGCGTGTGACCCTCGCCCTGAAGGTCGGCGCTTTTCACGTCCCCATCAGGCCGGGCGTGGTGCCGGGCCAAACTGAAAATGAAGGAGACCAAAATGAACAAGAACAAGACCGAACAGCCCAAGCGTCCGACGCACGCGCTCTATCAGGTGCAAGGCGAGGACAAGGCCCGCTGGACCCGCATCGGCGCCGGCTGGCTGAACAAGGACGGCAAAGGCATCAATATCGTGCTCGATGCCATTCCGCTCTCCGGCCGCATCGTGTTGCGCGAAGTCAGCGAGCAGGACGAAAACAACGAGAGCAACGGGGGCCAAGCTTGAGCCCCGCACGCTCCCAAGTGGCGGCGCGACCGGAAACGGTCGCGCTCACCCGCAAGCAGATCTCGGCGATCCTCGTCGATGACATGGGTTGGGAACCCATCGATGTCCGGGTCTTCTGGCGCCTTGCCAGAAAACTCCAGCCGGCAGGCGGCCAATGATTGGCCGCCTATCAGCCACCCGGCCCATCGCGGCAGATGCGTTCGAAGCCAAAATCGAACGCGCGATTTTCCGGGCGACCGATCTTTACGAACTCGACGGCGAGACGGCTTTCCGCATCCGTGACGGCCGCGTCGAGACCGGCGATGTCGAAATTCTTCGCGATCATTGGGTCGATTAAATACAAAGCGGCACCGCATCAACGCGGTGCCGCGTGGCTGCTCCAGTTTGCAATGCCCGCCTTATTGGTCTGCGGCGCTGCTCGCCTCCTCGCCGGCGCTTCCGCTATCCGCGGCCGCGCCGTTGCTCGCTTCGCCCTTGCGCGGACGCCCGCGCTTCGGGCTGTCGCTTGCACCGATGAGGCTTGCAAGCTCGGTGTCAATCGCCTCCTTTTCATTGATGAGTTCGCGGATGCGGACGAGTTTTTGATCCATGGTCACCTCCTTTGTTGGATCATTGGGGAATTCATTGGATGACGGGCCGCTTGGCGTGTGGCGCGGACCGAGGCTGAGCCAGGCTTTCGCGCAAGTCATCGCGCGCGTGGCTTAAGAGCGTCACGACTTTGCGGGCTTGGAATTCATTTAAGCCCCGGCCCAGTACATAGGCGTCGGCGCTCTTGGTGTAGAGCAACAGCCAGAATTCGCCGCCGCTGCCCCAAGCCTCGATATTGGCGACTTCGGCAAGCTCAATCGGCAAGCGCTTGGTCTTGCGCGTTCGCGGTTGCCCGTGCGGCAACTCGATCCGATCAGCGCGCAAGACGACCGCACGCTCGCGCGTGCCCCACCGATGGAGCATCCAGATCGCTCCGGCGGCGAACAGAACCGAAGAGAGCGCCGCTTTGGTGAAGCCGGCCTTTGAATCCGTCGTGAAAACGCCAATCCCAAGAGCGACAGATAGATAAGCCGCGAGCCAGAACAAGACACTGCAGGCAAGCTGCACGCCGAACCGCGCTTCCACCCACCGTAATCCGGCGGCCGATAGACGGCCTTGCGCATCGCGCTCGCGGATGATTTCCGTTTGGAAATTACGCATCGCGCGGCAACCGGTTCATGTAAATCGGAGGCCGTCCCGGCACGAGGATCAGTTGCCGGTTGGTCTCGCGCGAAAAGCAGCGCGTGATTTCGTAAGGGTCGAGGAGCCGCACGCTGCGGGGATTTTCCCGCCGGCCGGTGTCGCCGTGACTTAATGCCGAGCCGGAGACGCGAATATCATGCCGGTCCATGACCTGCGTCATGCCGAGCAATTTCGAGAGATACTCGGTCGTCGTCACGTCCGCGTTGGCGAAGGCCTGAATAAATCCGGCGTTGGCGAGAAAAGTCTCCCAAGATTTTGGGTAATGCGTCTGGAGCTGCGTAAGATCCTGCAAGACCGCCCAGAGCTTCACGCCGAAACCGGCCATCAATCCGGCGGCAGTTTCAATCGAGCGCATGTGCCCGAGCGCCGGAAACTCCTCCAGCACGAACCACACCGGCAGGCCGCCGCGGGAGACCGGATTGCGCTCGACGGCATTAAGCGCTTGTTGAATTACCAGGCGCAGCCACCGGTAATGCGTACCCATGCGCATGCCCGGCAGCACCAGGAAGAGAGAAAGATTCCCCTTATGCAGATCGCAAAGGCGGAAATCCGAGACGTCGGTGATGCGAATAATGTCGTCGAGCGGCGCGGTCTGCTCTTGGGCCGTCGATAAAATGCTCTGAAGCTCGCGTCCGCCCGCCTGCAATTTTCCGAGAAAAGACGTCCCGATATTGCTGACGACGCCGTCGAACGCGTCGGAATTAGTCATGTCCGTGAACAGGCGATCCAGCTCGGCGGGCGTTCCGTTCAGCATGCGCCGCAACTGACGCAGACTAGCCTTGGCGGGATCGGTCGCAAGCTGGTGAAGGGCTCCGCCACGAGACAAATTCTTCGCAGAGTCCGTCCAATGGGGATCGCGCGAATTTCCAATGATGAGTGCATCGGAAAGCTGCGCCGCGTCCGCGGCGACATGCTGCTTCTTGCCGAAGCCAAGTTCATCAAAAGGATTGTATGAGGCAGTCGGGATTCCCGTTTCATCAAACGGATCGCAGACAAAGACGCGCTGACCCATGGCCGCGCGATGCGCTGCGCACGCGCGCGCCAATTCGCCTTTCGGATCGATGACGACAACGGAGCCGGGATAGCGCCGCAGGTTTGGGATAAGACCCGTGGACGTTTTCCCGGATCGTGCATTTGCAATGGTCGCCCCGTTACGATCGTCATCGATTCCAAGGAGGCGGCCTTCCCATTCACCGAGCAAGACCATGCCGGGTCGCCAATCCCAATTCGGTCCGAGCTCCCACGGATGCCCCCAGGTTTGAGCGGGCGGCGTGTTGGCGCGATCAGGAAGACCCGAGCCGCGCGGCGGGAAATAATCGTCAAGCATAATGGGCTCCGTCGTTTGAACGTGAGCGCCCCTGCTTGGCGATACGCCTTCGCAGACTGCGCTCTTGCAAGTTCGTGCGCGATGCCCAGTTAGCTGTGAACGATGACGATCGAAGTAAACGTGACGGCATGTTCAAGCATGCGATGGCACGTTCGATGATGAGACGCAGTGTTACAAAAAATAAAAACGACAAAGACTGCAAAAAGCTTGCGGATAAAGACAATACGAAAAATTCAATCCATGAGCGACGCGTTTAGGCTTAAGCGGAGAAGAGTAGCGAGATGTGGATTTGGAATCGAAATCCGTTCCGGATTCGAATTCCAAATCCCGCTCAAGCCCGGGAAACCGCTCCGCTCGTTTCCCCGGACCCCTTCCCGGTCAGGCGCACTGCGCCCGAACCCGAACAACGTTAGGAGGCAACAGTGGCAAGGCCACGCACGTATCAGCAAGCCGCGCGCACGCACGTCGTGACCGTGCGTGTCACACCATCCGAGCACGCTCGGCTGAGCGCCGAGGCGGCACAACTTGGCACCAGCCTCGCAGGCCTCGCCGAGCGCTATCTCACCAAAGGCCAGGTCCGCTTTGAAACACCGGCACAAGGCGCGATTCATCCCGCTACCCTCGCCGAACTTAAACGCATTGCCGGCGTTCTCGATGCCATCGTGACGACGATGCCGGCGCCAGGCAACGTCGAGCATGTCACCAAGGAACTCGGCAATCTTCTGCGATTGCTGGTTCGAGACGAACTCCTTTCGCAACGCATCCGAACTCTTAAAGACAGGACCAGCGCCAATGATTCCGCGCCTGCAAGCCCGCGGCACGAGTTTCAAAGGGTCGTGCATGTACGTGCTGCACGACCCGAACGCCAAGACGAATGACCGGGTCGGCTGGATCATCGTGCAAAATCTGCACAGCGATCCGGACTCTGCCTGGTTCGAAATGTATGAGACCTTCCGCAACCAGGGCCAGCTCAAGGCCAATGCGGGCTTGTCAGCGCGTGGGCGGAAGAACGACAAGCCCGTGTTGCACTACACCTTGGCTTGGCACGTCGACGACAAGCCGACAGCCGAACAGATGAAGGCGGCGGCCTTGGACAGCCTCAAAGTGCTCGGGCTTGAGGAGCACGAGGCGCTCATCGTCGCCCATGACGACAAAAAGCACCCCCACGTCCATATAGTTGCCAACACGGTCCACCCCTACACTGGGCGGACCGCGGCTCTGAAATTCTCGAAAGAGCGCCTGTCCGTCTGGGCGGAAAATTACGAGCGCGAACTGGGTCAAATCCGCTGCGAAGAGCGGTTCAAGAACAACGAGCAGCGCCGTGAGGTGCGGGAAATGCGCAAGAAAGATTCCTTGGCGACGCAGCTTCTCGGCACCGCAGGGATCGCGGTAGCGCCGGCGCCCTATATCCCGGTCAAGGATAAATCGCCCAACCGCCCGCGCTGGTTCGAGAAAAAGGAGATCGTAGACCGGATGAAGCGTCTGCGGGCCGAACTCGATATCCGGCTAAAGGCCGAACGCACGATGACGGGGAACAGCCGCGAAGCGGAACGGACTTGGCTCGATCAAAATACGACCGCCGCGATCGACAACGCGCGCGCCCATGTGAAGGAAAAATTCCGGCCGCAGTGGCGCGATCTTTACCGTGCGCACCACCAGGAGCGAACCTTCGTTCAACGCAGTGCTTCGCATCCGCTTGAGCGGGCGGTGTTCGTCTTTAGGAACAGCCACCGTCTATTTAGCGCCAAGCTGATGACGTTCCGGGGCGTTGCACGCCTCGTCCTATCCGGAAAACGCCTTTCGCAGGCCGTCGCCAATGTCCAGTTGAAGGAGCGTCGGGCGCTCGGCCGTAAGGAAAAGGCAGAAAGCCGGATGTTGACCGATCGAATTATGGCCTCGCACCGCGAGCGCTTTTACAACCTCGTGGCGCGTCATTCGGCCGAACGCGAGGCGGAGCGCAGTCATCAGCAACTGGAGCGCAAGAAAATCACCTTCGCGCGGGCCAAGAATGAATTGATCCAAGAGATCGAAAATCCGCCGCCGCCGCGCTACGTGCCGAGGCCAAAACGCGAGCACGCCGAGCCCACACGCGAATTTAATGAAGCGGCTTCGGGCATCGCGCCTATTCCACAATTGTCACGCGCCGAGCAAATCCGGCGCGAAATGGAAGCTTGGCGCCGTCAAAATCCGTCGCGCGATCATGGGCGCGAGCTGTAACGAATCGAGGAGGAACCGATGACAGAGCCGCACCATAAGAAGAATCCTGGATTGCTGTCCGAGGATTTCTACCGCGGTGCGCGGCCTGCTTTTACATCCCAGGATCAGGCCAATCATTATTTTAAGACGTTGCGCGCGTCCATTCTCGAACGCCATGCCTGTGAGCATACACGACTCTCGAACGCGTACGTGGAAGCGCAGCACCGGATGCACCGGGAGGTGCTTGAGAAGTTCCGCCCACATCATATCGAATTGAACCGCGTCCACGGCCACGAACAACGCTTCGCCGCCTCGAAATCGACCGGACCCATCGACCGCGCAATATTCCTTGCGAAGCACAGGCAGCGTTTCATTCGGCACAAATTGTTCTCGCCGCGTGAGATGGCAAGGATGACATACTCACCGGCGCACTTTGCCCGCGCACTGGGGGCGCTTCACCGTGCCGAGCGCTCACATATGGAACGTGAAGAAAGCGCTTTCCGAAAAATTCAGGACAACCGCCTTCACCAGGAATATGCCCGCAAGTTTCAAATGCAGGATGACCGGGCATTCACAGAGGTGGACCGGGAGGAAGACCGCTTTTTCGTCTACTCTCCTGATAAAAAAGCGGCCAGCGAATTTTACTACAGCCGGTTCGAGGCACAGGGCCCCGCTACGAAAGCCGTGCCCCAACCGGCGGCCGATAAGCGCGAGCCGATACGTGATTTTGACGGCGCGAAAGGCAATATTTTCAATTTCTTTGGACGCGCTGAGCAGATCAAGCTGGATATGCAGATCTGGCTCAAAGACCAGCCGCAGCGCGAGCGCGACGACGGCCGGGAGCGATGAGCGGCACGGGTTTGTCCAATTGCCGGAATTCATCGAGCAGGTCTGCCCAGGCCTGCATCAGCTTCACGCGCTCCGGCCAGTATTTGGCGCGATTGTACGCGCGGCGGACCTCGTTTTCGTCCTGATGCGCGAGCACGGCCTCGATCACGTCAGGATCGAACCCGCGGCCGTTAAGTATTGTGCTGCCCGACGAGCGGAAACCATGGGCAGTCATTTCGTCTTTGGCGTAGCCCATCCGGCGCAGCGCGGAATTGAACGCATTTTCCGAGAGTGGCTTCCGGTTAGAGCGCACCGACGGGAAAATCAGCTCGCCGTGGTCGGAGAGCGACCAGATATCCTTGAGCACGGCGATGGCCTGACGCGACAAGGGCACGTCATGCGGGCGCCGCATTTTCATCCGCTCGGAATGCGCCAAACCGCTTTCTCGAAATCGAATTCATCCCGGCGCGCGAGCCGGACCTCGCCCGGACGCCCGAGAGTCAATGCCATGAATTTGAGCGCGGCCGTGATAGTGGGCCAGCCATCATAGTCATCGACGGCCCGCAGAAGGCCGCCGAGTTTCCGTTCGTCGAGAATGGCCGCGCGATGTTCGACGACCGGCGCGAGCAGTGCACCGCGCAAGGCGAAGGTCGGATCGGTTTCGGCACGAAGCGTGACCACCGCCAGGCGAAACACGCTGCTGATCGTCCCGCGCAGACGGCGGGCCGTCTCTCGCCGTCCGCTTTTTTCGACCCGCTTGAGCAGGTCGAGCAGCTCGGCCGGGGTGATTTGGGTGATCGGCCGCTCCGAAAGCGGGGCAGCCAGATCCTCAAGCAGCCATTTCAACTTGCTGATCGTAGTCTCGGCGGTCCCGCTCGTTTCCTTGCCGGCGATAAATTCCGCGGCGATAGCGCCGAAGGTGTTGTTCTGCGCGATGGCGGCCGTGATCTTCTCTTTGCGCCGCTCTTCGGACGGATCGATTCCGGAGGCGAGAAGCTTCTTGGCCTGGTCGCGCCGCTGCCTGGCATCGGCAAGGCCCGTCGCCGGGTACGGACCGAAGGAGAGCAGCTTCTCCTTGCTCCCGAACCTGTACTTCAAGCGCCAGAGCTTGCCGCCGCCCGGCTGCACCAGAAGATGCAAACCGCCGCTGTCCGACAGCTTGAAAGGCTTTTCACGCGGCTTTGCGCTGCGGATCGAGAACTCCGACAGGGGCATGGGGGTATCGCTTTCGCGCTCCGTGGGGGTACCCCCATAGATACCCCCAGATTGAGGCGATACAAGGTGACGGCGCGAGTCGCGACGTTACGACGAAGCCCTGAAAATAAGGGCTTTTCGGTCACTCTGTTCAATGATGTGACGGGAGGAGACGGGGTAATGGTGCCCAGGGGCGGAATCGAACCCTCGCCTATCCAACTGAAAATCCATCATTTTTTGAATGGCAACTTTCCCGTGTACCTGCCAGTGGACCCGGCGCCTTCTCCGCGGCCGGGAGGGTGCGACTCTGTGCCGCCATACCCAAGTCGCGTGCGTGTTACGCGCTATACGAAAGAGATCATCAGCGCCGTGTGCTGTGCGCCGATACAGATTAAGCTGCTGCATGCGGCCATCAAGGGGCTCAACCGCCTGGCGAGAAGGCACGGCGTCAGACTGCGGCAATCATATTGTCGCGTGGCCAAGGCCGCTGCGATGATGGCGGGCCGCTACGCCCATGCCAAACAGTTCAGGCGGCATCAGCGGGAGTTGCGTATCCTGCGCAGCCGGCTGGGCCGGATCATCCGTGACATCCGCCGCAAGATCGAGGGCCAGCCAGCACTGGAGCAGACGTTCGCCCTCCCGCTTGGCCGAGCCAGCCAGATCCGATCGCAGCAGCAGCGCCAGCGCGGCTGGAAGCTTTATTCCTTTCATGCCCCGGAGGTGGAATGCATCGGCAAGGGCAAGGCCGCCACGCCTTACGAGTTCGGAGTGAAGGCCTCCATCGTTACCAACAACCGCCGGGCTCCTGGCGGTCTGTTCGTGCTGCATGCCAGGGCGCTCCCCGATAACCCGTACGACGGTCACACCTTGCGGGACGTCATTGACCGCACTGAGACACTCACAGGCTGTCCGATCGAGCGGGCATATGTCGACAAGGGATACCGCGGCCACGACGCACAAAATCCCCGTCGCGTCTTCATCTCTGGCCAGAAGCGCGGCGTCTTCGGTGTCATCAAGCGCGAGCTGCGCCGCCGCTCGGCCATCGAGCCCGTCATCGGCCACCTGAAGACCGAAGGTCACCTCGGCCGCTGCTACCTCAAAGGCCGCCAGGGAGACGCCGCCAACGTCATCCTCTCAGCCGTTGGCCACAACTTCCGCCGCATCCTCGCCTGGCTCAGGAAGCTCTTGTGCCTCTTCCTGTTCCAGCTATGGCCCATGCTCGCCTGTCCAGCCTCGCTCAATTCGGCTTCTTAACGGACGACAGATTAGTCTTGTAATTAACGTCCAACCCCTCCGAAGGCGAAGGCCACACGTTCGAATCGTGTCGGGTGCGCCATTTTTCCTTTCAACTCGGCAACTCACGGGGACGCCCCGGCTGTCGCGGCGATGAAGCCAGCCGCGTTGAACACGCCGTGAATGATGATGCCGACGGATGTGTTTCGCCGCCGCTGCACGATCAAGGGCAGGAGCAGCGTGATCGGCAGCAACGTCACTAGGATCGGCCAGCCGAAGCTCCAGTGAAACAAGCACCAAAGGATTCCATTTGGCAGCCATGCCAAGTGGCCGAATGCTGCCTCCTGGCGGGGCAGCAGGTAGCCGCGCCAGCATAGTTCCTCACCGAGGATGTTGCTGATGAACAACGGAATCCACGCCGCCAAGACCCAAGTATGCCAGCCCGGGGGCTGCTGCAGAAACCAGGGTGACGGACGAAAGCTCTGGTCTATGACCCGCGCCAGCGCCAAGATCGCAGCCGTGGCGGTCGCAATGACGACAAGGCCGCCAATGGTCCAGATGACGTCGCCACGATTCATCGCGGTCAATCTCAGGCGCTTTCTCAGCGACTCCAGGTTACGGCCTGGCAGCTCCCGCCAGGCCATCAGACAGCCAAAGATCAGGATGGGGACAAGTACGAACGCCGTACCGCTTACGTACCAGCCGATGATCGGCAAAATGCCGAACGCATCACGCATACGGGGAATCACCGCCACGACTGTCAGCCACAGCAGCAGAGAGAACGCTCCAAATATCGAGGTCGAAGCGGCGAGCCCGATAGGTGGCGGCGTCGTTTCGGTTCGCGTTGGCATGAGCATCGCAGTCGGAGCGGCCGTTTCGCACGTGCTCGCCAATCCGGTGCGGAATGGCGTGCCATGCCTGCGTCATAACACCCTGGGACGCACTTTAGCAGTCCGTTCGTAGTCGTCTTCCTCTTGGAGCAACATCAACTCAGGGCTGCAGCTCAGCCAGCAGATCGCCAGTTTTTCGCCATTTTCGTCTTGGGTGAGAGTGGCGAGCCTCGGCGTACAATGAGAAGTCTCCGCACATCGCATCATAGTGTAACCGCGAACGCGTATTGCCCGTCTTCATCGGCCGTGGCGCGGCATTTCCCGATTGTACGATAGGGTGCGACCTCGCCTCCCATTGCAACGCGGCACACGCGCTTATGTCGCCGATTTCCCGCCGCGGTGTACAGACCCGGTACATGGAGCGCCCTCGACACCAAGCCGGCCTCGATCGCCGGCCCCTTCTCGCGTTCACGTACCGTTGCAGCAATTTCGCGTCAAAAGAGGCAGGCAGCCGCGCCAGTGTTCAGCTTGTCGCGCTGGAACAGCATCAGCTCAAAGCCGTTCACCTGTTGAAGGGTCGCACGTTGGGCTATCATTTCGGGATGGATTGCAGAATTACTGACGAGCTCATCGCCATGGCAGAGCACGACCGAAAAGTCAGTGACGAGCTGGCTGCGTCGGGAGCGCTGTACGAGGGCTATGATCCACGTATGGCCGCCGTTCACGAGAAGAATGCGCTGCGGCTCCGGGCGATCATGGCCCAGATCGGATGGCCGACGGAGCGCCTGGTCGGCAAACGAGCCGCGGACGCCGCCTGGCTGATCGCCCAGCACGCCATCTCGCACGCCGGTAGGGGGACCATTCAATCCACTGGTGCAAGCCGCGCCAGGCAGCTCGCATCCTCTGTATTTTCGTGGCTACTTCCTGTTTCAGAGGAGCACTGCTTGAGGTACGCTTAGAGTTGGATCAAGGAAACTGCCATGACTACGTACACGGTCGGGTTGAAACTCAGGACGCACACTAAGGCGCTCACGATTGAAGCCGAGGACGCATTACTTGCAGCCCTTAAGATCAAGCTTGAGAACCCCGAGGCACTCATCACGTATGTTCGCAAGTCAAATCGACGTGGCGATCGTCGCCACCCACATGAGACGCTGCAGAATAAGAAAGTGGCCTAGCTGTCGCCGCGGTTGCAACCGATGTGCACGGAACGCGCACCCGGTTGACGGCTTCTATCAGCAGCTTATGTGTTGGCAAAACACGCCGACGGAACGAGGACAACCGCAATCGTAGTGCTTGTCCGGTTCGTGCCTTTGATGCGGGAGTAGCGAGCCAGAGCCCTGCGGCACCACGGGATGGTGACTGCCGACATAATGAACACGCTGACATGATAGATGGCTACCAGCACTCACGAATTGAACCCGCGCCGATTTTTTCCTGCCATCAAGTACCGGAAAATCTTATCAGTCAGTCGTGCTGACCAATGCGCCTCGCCAGGCGAGGACACGTCGGGAACGAGCCGGACTTGAAAGCGATCTTACCGAAAGCAAATTCCGTAGAAGACTTGATCTGCGAACGGGCCACCGTTGGGCGCGGACCTTGGTAAGAACAGTAACGTCTCTTACGGGTCGCTACGGGAAGTCCAGGCGGTTGCGGGCTTCGCGATATGAAAGCGTCTTTGACATCGAACGGAGGCGGTATGTTCGGAGCCCGAGGACAACAGAAGCCTCACCGTGTACGAGCGGATATGGGACGAAATGTGGGCTGCCTGATGCGGCAATCAACGAGGAGCAGGAATGTAGAAAAATATGAGGGAGGAGGAGAACGATGGCTGCCAAGGATATCAAATTCTCAACGGATGCGCGCGAAAAGATGCTGCGCGGGATCGACGTCCTCGCTGACGCCGTGCGGGTCACGCTGGGTCCCAAGGGACGTAACGTCGTGCGCGACAGGTTCGGGTCGCCGCGGATCACCAAAGATGGCGTGACTGTTGCGAAGGAGATCGAGCTTGACGACAAGTTCGAAAACATGGGCGCACAGCTGGTCAAGGAAATCGCGTCAAAAACGTCCTACTTGGCCGGTGACGGCACGACGACGGCAACTGTACTTGCCCAGGCAATCGTCAGGGAGGGGGCCAAGGCTGTAGCCGCGGGCATGAATCCGATGGACCTAAAGCGCGGGGTTGATCTCGCTATCGATGCGGTCGTCGAAGACCTCAAGGAAAAGTCCAGGAAGGTGGCCTCGCGTGAGGAGATTGCTCAGGTTGCCACGATCTCGGCCAACGGCGATACAGAGATCGGTCGGCTCATCGCAAAGGCCTTGGAGCAGATCGGCAGCGAGGGCGCCATTACCGTCGAGGAAGCAAAGTCGATCGAGACGGAGCTTGAGGTGGTGGATGGGATGCAGTTCGATCGTGGCTACATCTCGCCCTATTTCATTACCAATGCCGAAAAGATGCTGGTCGAGTTTGAAGACCTGTTCATTCTGATCTGCGAAAAGAAGTTGTCGGGGCTGCAGGAGTTGCTGCCGCTACTGGAAAAGGCCGTGAACGGCGGTAAACCGCTTCTCATCATCGCGGAGGATGTCGAGGGCGAAGCCCTCGCGACGCTCGTCGTCAATAAGCTCCGGGGTGGCCTGAAGGTCGCTGCTGTCAAGGCGCCAGATTTCGGCGACCGACGCAAAGCGATCCTCCGAGACACTGCAGTCCTGACCGGGGGCACCGTGATCGCCGAGGACCTCGGCATCAAGCTCGAACATGTGACCCTTGATATGCTTGGCCGCGCCAAGAAGGCGTTGATCGACAAGGAGAGCACGACGATCGTTGGCGGCGCCGGCAAGAAGGCCGACATCGAGGCTCGCATTGCTGAGATCAAGCTGCAGATCGAGGAGACGACCTCCGACTACGATCGTGAGAAGCTCCAGGAGCGGCTCGCCAAAGTCGCCGGCGGCGTAGCGGTGATTCACGTCGGCGGGGCGACCGAAATCGAGGTCAGGGAGCGGAAGGATCGCGTGGATGACGCAATGCATGCAACCCGTGCGGCGGTCGCGGAAGGCGTTCTGCCGGGCGGCGGAGTTCCGCTGCTCCGTGCCATTAAGGCGCTCGGCAAGCTCAAAGGCGAAAACGAGGATCAGCGGCACGGCATCGAGATCGTTAGCAAGGCCCTGGCCTGGCCCGCCCGTCAAATCGCCATCAATGCCGGCGAGGACGGCTCGCTTGTCATCGGAAAGATCCTGGATCACGAGACCTACGCCTACGGCTTTGACGCCCAGACCGGCGAATTCGGCAATCTGGTGACCAAGGGCATTATCGATCCGACCAAGGTGGTTCGAACGGCCTTGCAGGATGCTGCGTCGATCGCAAGCCTGCTGATCACGACGGAAGCCATGGTTGCAGAGCGGCCGAGCAAGGATACGGCGCCGCTTGGCCACCCACACCCGCCGCATGGGGCCGACATCGACTTTTGAGCGGCGCTGCGTTGCACAACCGCCGCCCGTCAACGAGCGGCCCGTCATGAGTTATCGGCAGATCATGTCAACGCATTAACTTCGCCTTGTGAGCACGCCCGCACGTGGGATAGTGTCTTATCGCGGTTGGTGGTCCACGTCGGCACGAGGAGGTTGGCGTGGTGGAAGGAACCAAGAGAGCGAACTTCACGCGCCGTGCTCTATTCACGGCCGCCGCTGCGGCTGGCGCTGGATTGGCGGGCGGTGTTTTCATTTCGCAGGTGGACGCGAGTGACAGCGACGACGATGTTGCCATCGTCAAGCAACTCACCGGAAAGACTCCCGCTGGATCGGATCGCGTTCACCTTGTGATGCCAAGCAAGTTCCCAAACGGCTATACCGTACCTCTCTCTCTCGACATCGATAGCCCAATGACTGAAGCGGACCACGTGCGTAATGTCCGCGTCTTCGCGCCGCGCAACCCGCTCGTTGAGGTTGCTCGCTTTCATTTTGTGCCGGGGCGCAGCGAGCCCAGAGCGTCGACACGGATCCGCCTGGCCGAACCGCAATACGTCCTGGCGGTCGCGGAAATGAGCGACGGTGCGCTCCTGATGAGCAAGACCTGGGTCGAGGTAGCTACCAACGGCTGCGCCTAAGATCTCCCGGAGGGAGGCAAGAATGTTCATCCCAACACCACGTGTGCAAGTGCCAAGCGCCGCGGCGAAGGGCGAAGTCTTTCAGGTCAAAGCCCTGATCAGCCATCAAATGGAAACGGGGCTGCGGCGTGACCAGCAGGGCAACGTGATCCCGCGCAGGATCATCAATAAGTTCGCCTGTCGCTACAACGACATTGTCGTCTTCGGCGTCGATCTGCACGAGGCCATGGCGGCCAACCCCTACATTGAGTTCTACCTGCGGGCGACTGAGAGCGGTCGGCTGGAGTTCATCTGGGAGGAGGATGGCGGCCACACCTATGCGCTGACCCACCAACTCACGGTCGGCTGATGCCGGGCGACTCGACCGCTGTCTCGGCAACCGCGGGGCCTCGCCAAAGTGCGTGGAGCCTCCATCAGATCATTGCACTTTTGCTGGTCGCGAGCCTAGTTGTCGCCGTTGCGGAGCGCGGCTTCGCTGCTGACAATGACCAGGGTGCCCAATTGGCAGCGACATGCGCAGCCTGTCATCGCGTCGACGGGCATGACAAGGGTATCCCGTCGATTGTCGGACTCAGCGAAGAACAGTTTGTCACCCTCATGAGGGCCTTCAAGTCGGGCGAGCGTTCCGGTCCGATCATGCGCACGGTGGCACGCTCCCTCAGCAACGAAGAAATCGCGATCCTGGCGCACCATTTCGCGGCACGAGGAAAGGAAACCCAGCGGCGATGACATGTTGGACGCGTCGTCAATTTGGCTGCTTGGCCGGAGCGATGTGCATAGGGGCGCTCCGTCCGAAAACCGCGCGGGGCCAGGCCAAGGCTCAAGTCCTGGTGATCGGTGGCGGCGTGGGCGGCGCGACCGCCGCCAAGTACTTGGCCCTGGGCTCCGAAGCGCTCGCTGTGACACTGGTCGAGCCCAAAGCGCGGTACACCACCTGTTTCTTCAGCAATCTCTATCTTGCCGGGCTTCGCTCGCTGGAATCGCTCACGCATGGTTATGAGACACTTGAACAGAGATACGGCGTCAAGGTCGTCCATGACTCCGTGACGGCGATCGATCCAGTGGCCAAGAACGTGAGCCTCGAAGGCGGGGCAACGCTATCGTACGACCGCGTCGTCCTTGCCCCGGGTATTGGCTTCAAGGTCGGCGCCATCGAGGGCTACGACGACGCCGCGATGCGGATCATGCCGCACGCCTGGACTGCCGGGCCACAAACCAGGCTTCTGAGAGAGCAACTTGAAAGCATGGAGGACGGCGGCGTGTTCGTGCTCGTCGCCCCGCCGGACCCGTTCCGCTGCCCACCCGGTCCCTACGAGCGCGCTTCCCTGATTGCCTACTATTTCAAGCAGTACAAGCCGCGGGCGAAAATCCTGATCCTCGATGCGAAAGACAGTTTCTTCGCGCAGGACGTGTTCGAAGATGGTTGGAACCGCCACTATCCGGGAATGATCGAGTGGCTGCCGGTGCAGTTCACGGGTGGGATCAAGGCGGTCGACGTGAAAGGTCGATTGGTCAAAACGGCCGGGGACACGTTCAAGGCCGATGTCGCCAATGTCATCCCGGCACAGGAGGCCGGCTGGCTTGCGCACCAAGCCCACCTCGCGGATCAATCGGGATGGTGTCCCATCGATCCCTTGACATTCGAATCGAAGCTGCAGCCCGGCATCCATGTCATCGGCGATGCGGCCAAGGCCGGCAATATGGCGAAATCGGCTTTTGCATCGAATAGCCAAGCCAAAGTCTGCGCCTTCGCGATCCTGGCTGCACTCACCGGATCCGAGCGCTTTGCGCCCCACTTGTTCAATACATGCTTTACCCTTCTTGCTTCCGACGACGCGGTGACGAGCGCCATCAGCTACAGCGCCGATCCGGAGACAATCAAGGTCAACGACTTCTTCCTCAGCAAGATCGGTGACAAGGCCGAGACCCGCCGCGAGGCTGTGCGTGAGGCAAACGGCTGGTACGCCGCATTCACCCTCGACATCTTCGGCTGAAGCCGTCGTTCAGCCCTGCTCGATTGCCGACACGGGCATCGCCGGGAAAGTATCGGGCGCAGATTGCGTTGCCCCGCCCGGCCGTTCTCCAGATAACGGCGGGGGGACGGGATCGGACATCCTTTCCAGGCGAAGTGAATTCAGCACCACGAGAATGCTCGAGCCGGCCATCACCGCAGCCGCAATGACCGGCTGCAGCAGGCCGAGGACGGCAAGGGTCAGCGCAATCAGGTTGTACCCGAACGCCCACAGCAGGTTGGTCAGGATCGTCATGCGAACCGCGCGTGCGACATCGACGACCCACGGCAGCATCCACAACCCACCCCGAGGCAAGACCACGGCGGCGGTTTCGCGAGCGAGATCGGTCGCGGAACCGACGGCGATTCCGATATCCGCTTCGGCGAGCACCGGCCCGTCGTTCAGACCGTCGCCGACCATCGCAACCACATCGTACCTTTGGCGCAGCCGACGCAGGGCAGCCCGCTTGGCCTCGGGGGCCAGGCTGGAGCGTGCATCCTCGATCCCGGCCGCAACAGCAACTCGCTGCGTCGCATGCGCAAGATCTCCGCTCAGCAGCATCACATGCAACCCGCGGCGCCGCAGTGCTTCGACCGTCGATCGCACCTCGGGAAGCGCCGCATCATCGAGCGCCAGCGTGGCGCGCACCTGCTCGCCCCATCCGACATAGATCACGGAGTAACCATCGGCTTCCAGCGACCGACCACGTTCGCCGAGAGCCGGCGCGACCGACCAGCCAAGTTCGCTCATCAGTACTCGGTTGCCAGCCGCCACTACTTGTCCGTTTGCATTCCCTCGGATGCCGCGGCCGGGCAGGATCCGAATGTCAGCTACAACCACCGGGTCGAGGCCACGCTCTGCCGCCGCTGCCGCGATGGCGTGCCCGAAGCCATGTTCGGAATGGCGCTCAAGCCCGGCAGCTCGTGCGAGCACCTCATCGGCCACTACGTCGTCGGTCTCTATCCTCGCAACATGTGCCCTGCCCGACGTGAGCGTGCCCGTTTTGTCGAAAGCAACTAGGCGCGTGCGCGCCAGTTCTTCGAGCGCGGCAGCCTCGCGGACCAGACAGCCTCGCCGTGCCAGCCGTCCGATGCCGAGCGAGGTCGCAAGCGGGGCGGCAAGGCCTACTGCACAGGGGCAGGCAATCACCAACACGGAGAGAGCGATCATCAATGCTCGATCGAACGGCAACCATTGCGTCCAATAAAGCGCGGTCAGCCCGCCGAGAGACAGAACGAGAGGGACGAAGATGCCGACGATGCGGTCTGCAAGGCGCTGGGTCGGACTGCGGCAGGTGAGCGTGTCTCGCACCGATCGACAAATCTGGGCCCATCGAGTGTCCGTCGCCGCTCGGGTGCTCCGGATCAAGAGCGGACCATCCATATTGATGCTGCCCGCGATAACAGCGGAGCCAACGCACTTCGGGACCAGCCGACCTTCACCTGTTATGACAGCTTCGTCCGCGTGGGATCCGCCCTCCATCACCGTGCCATCGAGGGGAAAGCGCTCCCCTGGCCGCACCCGCATCAGCGTGCCGATGCCAACCTCCCGCACCGGACGGCGTGTCTCCACGCTGCCTTCAACCACCGTCGCGCACTCGCTCTCCGCGGCCAACAGCGGTTCGAGGTTGCGCGCGGCTCGGGCGCGACCTGCCGCCTCGAGATAGCGGCCTACGGTGAACAGCATCAGCACCATAGTAGCGGTATCAAAATAGACGTGCGGGCCGCGCTCGAGGACGGCGAATGCCGAATAGAGATAGGCGGCACCAACGCCAAGCACGATGAGCGCAGCGGACGTCAGGCGCCCGTCGCGTGCCTCGCGCCAAGTCTCTAAAAGGAATGGTCCGCCGAGAATAATGACAGCCGGCGTGGCGAACACCCAGAGAAGAAGGTGAATCCAGGGAAGCAGCCTCGCATCAACCCCTGTGAACGCCCCTGAATATAGCAGCAGGCTGAACAGCATGATGTTCATGGACAGGAAAGTGCCCGCACCGAGCCTGATGAGGAGCCAAGCGGCTTCCCATTCCTCGCTCTTGCCGTTTTTCACCTGAAACGCGATGCAACAGCCATAGCAGCAGAATGCATGGCTCTCACCGTTCACTGTGCGCTGCATCGCGCGTACGCCGACCGGAAGCAGACAATGGCTGCACAGGATGCCGCCGCGTTCGCTCATGCGGGATATCCTCCCGGCCAGCCATGGGCCATGTGAGCTGCGAAAGGCAGGATGCCGCGGCCAAGGGTGACAAGGCCAAGGAGCAGGATGCAACTGCCGGCCAGCCACACACCGCGCTGCCGCCATGCTGGCGCAAGAAACTGGCCAACGGCACCCATCATCAGCATGGCCGGGAAAGTTCCCAGTCCGAACGACGCCATGGTAAGAAAGCCAGGAAGCGCTCCTGCGGTGCTCGCCGCCTCAGCGAGAAAGGCATAGACCAAGGGACACGGCAGAAAGCCGTTGAACACGCCGAATGCCAGCGTTGCCGCGTGGCCATCCGCGGTAAGTAGGCTCCGTAGGGATGCGGCAAGCGTGCTGCTACCGAAGCCGATCGCGAGGTGACGCAAGCGCGGCAGCAGGCCGAAGAATTGCAACGCCATGGCGATCATGAGCATTCCGGCAACAACTGCCAGGCCTCGCTGGGCGGCATCGAGGCTGCCACTCAACATCGGGACGGCCGTTCCGTGAGGCGTGCATATTACCTGGCCGAGGGCGCCCGCGAGTCCGCCGAGGAAGCAATAAGTGGTCAATCGTCCTAGATTATAGAGAACATGGCGCAGCGCGGTTGCCGCCTGACCGTGCGGGTCGTGGCCTAGAGCGCAGGCAAAACCGCCGCACATACCGATACAGTGAAAGCTGCCGGCGAAGCCTGCGGCGAAGAGCATGAGATAGTAGGCCACGGCAGATGTCCCGCAAATCACGGCCGCATCGCGCCGAGCGCGCTGCTGTGCGGCAGCTATTTCATACGAACGAGGTAAGCGACCCAGGCAAAGAAACCAATCGTGAAGACCGCAAAGCCGATGAACGCGACGATCTGTTCCGGACTTGCCTCAGCCAGCGAGAAGATCGGATCGGCCAGCATGGTTCTTTCCCTTCAGCCGAAGTAGACCCGAACAACATTCATGGTGAGCTCGGAAAGCAGGAAAATCAGATTCACGGCCGCAATCGCGAGGATGATGCTGGCAATAAGCCACGCCGGCAGATTCCTCGTCATCGCCTCCTCCCGCTCATCCCGGCCTTCCCGGGCCTACCCCGCCCCAGTAATTCACCAGATAATAGAGCCCCCAGATGAACAGCACGGCATAGACGACCAACAGCCAAATCGGGATGTGGCCGACCCGCGCCTGGATGTAGCCGCCGGCATATTCCTCCATCTCGTGGACTGAACTGTCACTCGCCGGCCGGTTCGACCTGTTCGTCGGTTCGGTCATTTTCTATCTCCCTGCGATAGAACCTTAGAGCCGCGTCGTCCGCTCCACTGAAGGCGCCCGAGAGGACGCCCCAAATGAAGATGCACAGCGCACCGATGCTCATCAGCAACGCGACCAGGTAAGGCCCTATGATCTCGAAATCCGTCATGGTTCACTCTTTCTTCAACGGGGCGGAAGTTCGGCTTGCCGACACGCCCTCCGGCTTGCCAGTTGCAGCGCCAGACAACTCAGCGCGCTGCATACGGCCCCCACCCAGAACGTAGGCATCTTCCGGCGTGGCAGCCTCCAACTTGGGATCGTTGAGCGCGGCGCGATCCGCGGGCGAAATAGACAGCGGCTGAAGGGTGAGCGGGTCCTTGAAGGCGGACAGCGAAACAACATAGTAGGCAAGAGCCCAACGGTCATCCTCCGACAACGAATCGCGGTAAGAAGGCATGGGCGTTCCGCTGAGGCCAGTGCTCATGGTCCTGAAGATATCCTCCACGGCCGGCCCCGATTTGAACTGGCCGCTGGTGAGATCCGCGGGCGGCGCCGGGAAGTTGAGATCATCTTTCAGCCCCGGGGCTTTCTGACCATCTCCCTTGCCGGTATCGCCGTGGCACTCCCAGCACTTGGCGCTTTGCCAGACCTCCTTGCCATGAGCGAGCAGCTGTTGGGACGGCGCAGGCGGCCTTCCAATGTACAGTGGTGCGCCCGGGGGCTCCTCGGTGAAGAAGGCATAGGGTGCTGCGGGGTCGGAGCGGTCGACCGCAAGCTCATATTTGATGTACTGGATGACAGCGAGCCGATCCGTGAGTGGCAACTCATACCACGCCGGCATCGCCGTGCCGCGCACGCCGCGGGTGACGGTTCGTAGCAAGTCGCCGTCGGTGGGGATCGGTTTCTGGGTTAGGCGGAACTTAAAGGCCGCCGCATTGAAGTTTCGCGGTCGTTGCTTGAACAGGAAAGTCGCAGCGGGTCCGTTGCCGTCACCCTTGACGCCGTGGCACCCGATACATCGCCGCTCGTAGACCTCCTTGCCGTACGCGATCCATTGGCTCGAACGCGGAAGGGTGGCGTCCGTCACCGCCAGCTCTTGCGGCTCGAACTTGTCCCGCCACTTGCCACGGTTCATGCCGAGCTTCTGGACATAAGCAATGAGGCCCTGGAGCTCTTCAGTCTCAGCAGCAATCTTGACTGTGTTGCCCGTGTACTCCTTGTTTGGCGTCCACACGAGCGGAAACTTGCCGCGCGCTTGCGTCGGCACAAACAAAAGTCCGTCGGTGTTCGGCGTGAGCTTTATCTGCTCCTTGCTTGTGAAGTCGAACAGCTTTGCGGTTTCCGTTGTTTTCTCGAGCGTGTGATTGCCGGCCCCATCATCGACGATCTTCACTGCCTCCGCGGATGCATCAAATAGCTCCCGATAGGGCGCCATGATCGAGTCTTCCGTGAGCACGCGCGGATTCCAAAAATGAGCGAGATGCCACTCGTCGCCGTATTTCAGTCCGACCCGCGTCAGATCCGGGCCGATGCGTCGTGTGCCAAATAGGTGCGGAACATCAAAGGCGTATTCGCCTGCCTCGCTCACGGGACCCCATCGGCGCGTCTCGCCCGTCACCGGACGAACATATTGGGAATGGCAATACCAGCAGCCTTCGCGCAGATATACGCGACGGCCGAGCTGCTCCATCGGGGTGTAGTCGGTGGCCTCCGTCACCATCCATTTGAGCTGACCCAGATCGGTGCGAACGACCGCGGTCACGGTGGTGGTCCGCGCTGACGGTTCAACGAATGGCAGGATCCCCTGGGTCAGGACCGCAAGAAAGAAGAAGCCGACGCCGGCGACTAGGGCGACAAATCGCGCGTTCATTCCGCCCCTCCCGCAGGAACGGGGGCCACGCCGGGTGCTGGAGCCACTTCCCTTGCCTCGGCGGGCCTCGTCAACGCTGTCATCATGAGGTTGATCACCAAGAGGGACATCCCGGTATCCATGCTGATGCCGGAGAGCGTGCGCACCAGCCAGTACGGCCTCATCCGCACCACCGTGTCGACCCACTCGGTGCCGTTCATCCACTCAAAGCCCTGCTGCAAACCTGCGGCGGTCAGGACGAGGCCCATCGTGGTGATGCCGACAGTGATCAGCCAGAATGCCCAATTGCCGAGCGCAAAGGACCAAAGCTCGCGACCGCACACCCGCGGCCAGACATAGACCAGACCTCCGATCGCCCATACGACAAACGTCCCGAACACGGTAAGGTGCGAATGGGAGATGACAAAGTCGGAGAAATGCGTCGGCTGCTGGATCGACCGCAACGCCTCCACCGAGCCTTGGAAGCAGCCGGCCAGATACATGAGCGAGCCCGTGATCAAGAACTTTGCAGGAAGGTTCTTGCCGAATCCGTCCCACCGTCCGCGCACCGTGCCGAAGAAGTTTACCAGTACGGTCCACACCGGAATGATGAGAAGCATGGAGGTGACGATTGCAAGCGTCTCGGCCCAGTCGGCAATCGGGCTGTAAAGATAGTGATGGATGCCAACGAACGGATAGAACAGGGCGAGAGACCAGAAGCCAACCAGCGACAGCTTGTGAGCGTAGAGCGGATTGTGCACGCTGACCGGAAGGAAGTAGTAGATCAGCACATAGCCCGCAGGCGTGATCCAGAGGCCGACAATGTAATGGATGTAGAGGCCGTGGAATGCCGCGCTGTTTATCCCGGAAATCGTGTAGGGCAGGATGAAGCTTCCCAAAACCAGGTTCATCGTCGTCCATATGAAGGCGGCGATCAGATACCAGAGCGCGACGTAGAGCTGTGGCTCGAGGCGCTGCGCGATCGTCATGATGAATTGCACAGTCGCAGCGGCTACTACGATGAGCATGGGAATTTCAGCGAAGAGCGGGAGTTCGCCGGCTTCCAGCCCGTGGTTCGTCCCGAAAGGCAGCGATACGAGACCGGCCAGGAGAGAGATGCTCCACACCCAGGCGAGCGGGACGCCCCACTGACCCCAAGACACGCGAACACCGCACAGGCGCGGCACCAGATAATAGCACTCGCCGATGAACAACGTCGAAAACGCGCCGAAAATGACGCCATTGACGTGCACCGGACGGAGCCGACCAAAAGTCAGCCCCAAGGCAGGGCCAAGATAGTCGGGATAATTGAAGAGACCGGACAGCGCCACGCCGATCGACGGCGTGACCATGAGCCAGAACATCCCCAGGTAAAGCCAAGTTCGAACAACACTCCAATCGACCAGTTGATCAAGGTCGACACCTGTGAACCTGCCACGTAATTGCAATGTTTCTGTCATGGCGCGCCCTTTGCCGACATCGGCCTCACGCCGCGCGGCTCCTCAGGCGTCACTGCGGCATCTGTTGCTCCGTCCGAACTCGCTCGTCACGGGACCCGCTTCTTCGTGTTCCGAAGGCTAGTACTTGCCTGGGACCAGCACCGAGCCGCTGTTCGACCAATAGATGTACGCCTCGAGTGCCTTCATCGCGTCCGAATCGGAATCGATTTTCTCGCCCTGATTTGGCTTCTCGATACACCAGTTGATCATGTCGCGAAGCGTCGCGAATTTGTTCATGCTCGCCTGATACTTCGGGAATGCCTGCGGGTGGGTGTCGGAGGCAAAGGGATGGCACATCGCGCAGGCCATTCCGGTGTTGGTGAGCACGACGTTCATCTGCTTCGCGGTCGCGGCATCGCCATGGAACAACAGGTCGCCTTTCTTGACCTGCTCCATGAAGGCGTCCTCGTAAGCTTTCAACTGTTGAGGTGTTACCGGGTCCTTGTTCGCATTGGCAGGGCCGACGGGAACCGCAAGCGCGGCCAAGACACCAACGAGCGAAGCAATGCAAAGAGTGAACAGCAATGTTGTTCTGGTTGTCATGGCTGTCCTCCCTAGTACGGCCAGATCTGGTCGGCGATCCGCGGCCGCAGGATCTCAGGCTGACTCAGCGAGGAGTCCGGCGGCGACTGAACGAAGACCTCCTTCCGGCCCCACATAATGTACTCGGTCTCGATCCGATCATTCTTCATGCTCAAGGTTTCCCAGCCAACGCCGTCGTAGAAATCGCCGGGGTCGGCGCGGATCATCGGCTTGGTGAGCTTGGGCACGCCCTCGGGGGCATAGGGCCAAGGCCAGGAGGTCGCCAGCATGCCGATCGACCGCATGGTTCCGATTTCGTTGTAGAGCACCTGATGGACGTGGCCATGGATATTGGTGACGTTGAGATAAGGTTTGAGCACCTCATTAACTTCACGCCAGTCGCGCACCCAAAAGTTCCAGGGCGGATAGTATTCGTAGAGCGGATTGTGGCTGAAGATGACGATCGGCCTCGCCTTGTCCCAATCGGCAAGCGTCTTCTGTAGCCAATCGAGCTGGTCGCGGCCCACACCCGCCCATGGCCCGGCGACGCTGCCGTCGAGCGTTGCCATATGATCCATACGCTCTTCGGGGCTCATCTTCCGTGCCGTCCAATAGTCGGGACCGCGAGTGACCGTATCGAGCCCGATGAAGCGCACCCCTTTGTGATCGAAATTCCAGTTGGGCTTGTCGAACAGCTGTTTCCACTTCGCGCCCATGTCGTAGTACCAGTCGTGCTCGCCCGGGATGAATACCTTCCGAATCTTCACTTCATTCAGGAGCTCAACCCCAAGCTCGAGCTCGTTGGCCCTGCCGAGCTGAGCGAGGTCGCCGCCGAAGATCATGAAATCGGCCGGCGGGTTCATGGCCTGAACCTCCCGCGCGGCACGCTGCACCTTCTCGACGAAGCGCGTGTTGACAGATTTCGGATAGAGGTGGGTGTCGGAAACCCAAGCGAATTTGAAGGGCGCCTCAGCTGCGTAAGCGATGTCGATGGTGTTGAGTAGTGGCCACCATGCGAAGGTCTGAGCGACTGTAGCCGCGCCGGTCAAACACGATCTGTGGATGAAAGTGCGCCGGGTAATCCGGAGCGAGGGATCGGGACGTGCCCCGGGCCCTTGGAGAACCGCCGCCATCTCACGCCGTTCACGGTCAAGCTCGGACATGGGCACCTCCTCCTGATAGATCGTTCCTTTCTGTGTACGAGATCTGTTGTTGCCGGACCTCGCTGTTATATCTCGCGTTGCACAAATGCTGCCGACAATTCCCGGCAGTAGGAAGCCTATTGTTTCTTCAGTTCTATTGTCAGTTCGCTCGGCTTGCTGGCCGCGACAGTGACGGACTGCTGCACGGGTCCAGTGAGGGACTGGATCGCCACCAGCGTATAGTTGCCAGGCGGTACGTCAGTGATACTGAACTTTCCGTCGGCGCCCGTGATTGCGTAGTACGGGTTATCCACCACGTAGATCCACCCTTCCATCCAGCCATGTGCGTCGCAGTCGACGCGCACGGTTCCGCCCCGCGTCAGCTCCGTGGGAATTCGCTGCCCTTCGTTCGGCAGCGCCATATTGAAAGCTGTGCGCTTCCCGTAATAGCCGTGGGTGTTGTGCAGTATCGGGTCGCTATTCACGACCACGAGTGGTCCCGCGCGGATGACCTGAACGTGCGGCTCAAAACGACAGTTGTGATTGACGAGTTCGGGCGTCTTGACCTCCCCCGCCTGCGCGGGCCAGGCTTTTCCTTTGGCCACTTGGGTCAGATACACGACCGCGTTCTGAACGCCCTTGTCAGCTCCAACGTCGATCAAGGGCTCGTCGCGAGGCCCGTCACAGACCTGGAGGTCCTTGTTTGGAATGATTTTCCGCGTCTCGACCTCGCCATTGTAGATGACCTTGCCCTCAATGGTTCCGCCGCCGGTAACTGTACCTTCTTCATAGGCAAACGCAGGCGTGAGGGCGCCTGTCATGGCTAACGCGGCTGGCGCGATGATCCAACTTGCGCGCATCCTCACGTCAGTCCTCCTGGATGGACTGTTTCGACGAATTTTACGAGGAGTCTTTTAAACAACTCTCTGCCAGTTTCCTGTTCGGGAGAAATCAGGATTTCTTATGCAGAGGTTCGCAAGTCTAATGGGCGAAATGTTTTGGCCGACGGCTTGCCGTAGGCCCGCAAAGGTGTCGAGATCTATCGAGGAGCTGGAGTTCGCGCAACCGCAACGACTGCTAGTCTGGCATCCGGACTGACCGTTGTCTGATAGGGCGGCCCTTGAAACGTCGTTGGTGAAGTTTGGCTTTGGTCCAGACGGCTTGCATTCTGGTTATGGGATTCAACGAACGCATCGATCCGCGCCCTGAGCTATCTGACGGAGTGAGAATGCGCCGATGCGTTGGCCTTTCACGGGAACTTCGATCGGCAGCGGAAGTATGTGCAGTCTGCTCCGTTGCGACGCCCGAGTTCGCGTTAAATAAAGCTGATGGATGTATAAGAAATTATATAGCCAGGGAAACTGGAATTTGTTTAAGTTCAGCTATCAGAAGAGTGTCGACATGCTCACGCTTCGGCAGCTTCGATACCTCGATGCGTTGGCCCGTCATGGGAACTTCGGTCGGGCAGCGGAAGAGTGTGCAATCAGTCAACCTGCCCTCTCCATGCAGATCCGCGAGCTCGAACATGAACTCGGCGCGGAGTTGGTAACGCGTCGCCAGGGCGTGACCGTCCTTACTGAAGCCGGCGCTGAGGTTGCTCGACGCGCCAGCTCGATCCTCAGCGCAGCAAGCGACCTCGTAGAATGCGTGCGTCACAGCGGTCCAATGCTCAGCGGAACTCTGCGGCTTGGGGTGATTCCGACACTGGCGCCTTATGTATTGCCCTTGCTTTTGCCGGAACTTCACCGCGCCTACCCGGCGTTGCGTCTGGATCTGCTCGAAACCCAAACCAAGACGCTCGTCAGCAAGCTTGAACAGGGAACGTTGGATGTGCTCCTGCTGGCGCTTCCGCTCGAGAACACCGAGTTTGACACTGTTGTGTTGTTCAACGACCGTTTCCTGCTCGCGGTGCCAGCGGAAGATCCTCTGCCAGAACGCGCCAGAGTCCGACCATCGGATGTGAGTGCGCGCCGTTTGGTGCTGTTGGAAGAAGGGCATTGTCTGCGCGATCAGGCGCTAATTTATTGCGGGGAACGCGATACCGCCCATTCCGAGCTCGGCGCGACGAGTTTGGCGACCGTGCTGCAGATGGTGGCGAGCGGCTATGGCGTGACGTTGCTGCCTGAAGTCGCAGTCGATGTCGAGGTGCGCGATGAGCGCGTGAAACTCCTGCGTTTCATTGAACCGCAGCCGCAACGCCAAATCGGGCTCGCTTGGCGCCCGACCTCGCCCCGCAAAGCCGATTTCCTAGAGCTCGGTCAGATTCTGCTTAGAACGCTTAAGTGCGAACAATCGCACAGGACCGAACTGCAGGTCGCTGCCCACGCTTCGAATGGCGAGCGCGGACCGACAATATCTCGGAGATCAACACAAATCGCGACCGCGGCGAAATAAACCCAAGCCTTAGGCACCGCGAAGGTGGTCGCGGGAGGTTCGAATGGATCGTCGCCATGACCTCATTCGTCTTTCGACTCTCGCGCGCAGTCTCTGTGGCGCGGTCCTCGCAGCAGTGCTGGTCATCAGCCAACCAGCCTCGTGCGTGGCCGCCGTCACGATAGGGGGACCTTTCACTCTGACAGCGCCCGACGGCACGACGGCCACCGATCAGACCTACCGTGGAAAATGGCTGCTGGTGTACTTCGGATATACCTTCTGTCCCAATAGTTGCCCGACAGCGCTCCAGGACATCGCTACCGCGCTTCAGAAGCTCGGTCCCGAGGCCGCCAAGGTGCAGCCGATCTTCATCACCGTTGATCCCAAGCGCGATACACGTGACGTGATGGCGCAATACACGCAGTCGTTCGATCCAAGAATTGTCGGGCTCACAGGCACGCCGGCGCAGATCGCCGCTGTAGCGCGTGAATACGGAGCGTACTCTGTTGCACACAAGAGCGATGAGGACGCCAACGACTACCTCATCGACCACAGTACCTACATCTACGTTATGGACCCGCAGGGTCAGTTTGTGCAGGCATTCGACGCCGACACGCTAGCAGATCATATCGCCGACGATTTGCTCCGCGATATGAAACGAGAAGAGAAGCCGCGTTGACGATACCAGGTGGCTGCAGCAGTCATTTCCAGGAATGATTTGGTACCGCGTGCGCGCACGGGAGGCCGAACCCATGATGTATGACGAGTTCTTCGCGGATGCGATCAGCCGGCTCCGTGACGAGCGTCGCTACCGCGTATTCGCGGATCTCGAGCGCATCGCCGGGCGGTTTCCGCGTGCGATCTGGCACTCCCCCCAAGGAAGGCGGGAGGTGGTGATCTGGTGCTCGAACGATTATCTCGGGATGGGGCAGCACCCGAAGGTGATCGGCGCCATGGTCGAGACGGCGACCAGGATGGGCACCGGTGCCGGCGGCACCCGCAACATTTCCGGGACAAATCACCCGCTGGTCGAGCTCGAGCGCGAACTCGCGGACTTGCATGGCAAGGAGGCTGCGCTCGTTTTCACATCCGGCTACATTTCGAACCAGACGGGCATCTCGACCATCGCCCGGTTGATCCCGAATTGCCTCATCCTGTCGGATGCGATGAACCACAATTCGATGATCGAGGGCGTCCGCCAATCGGGCCTCGAGAAGAAGATCTGGCGGCACAATGATGTCGCTCATCTTGAGGAGCTGCTGGCAGCGGCGGATCGCGATCGTCCCAAGCTGATCGTGTTCGAGGGCCTGTATTCGATGGGTGGCGACGTCGCGCCGATCGGGTGGATCTGCGACCTTGCCGCCCGCTATGGCGCCATGACGTATCTCGACGAGGTCCACGCCGTGGGTATGTACGGCCCGCGTGGCGCCGGCGTTGCGGCGCGCGAAGGCGCCATGCATCGTATCGATGTTATCGAGGGGACGCTTGCGAAGGCCTTCGGATGCCTTGGCGGCTATATCGCTGGATCGGCCAATCTTGTCGACGCGGTTCGCTCCTATGCACCTGGCTTCATCTTCACGACCGCACTGCCGCCAGCCATCTGCGCGGCGGCGACCGCGGCAATTCGCCATCTCAAGACGTCGGACTGGGAGCGCGAGCGTCACCAGGAGCGGGCCGCGAGAGTGAAATCGGTCCTCATCGCAGCTTCACTTCCGGTTATGCTGAGCGAAACCCATATCGTACCAGTGATGGTCGGCGCCCCAGAGAAATGCAAGGCCGCGACCGACCTCTTGCTCACCGAGCACGGCATCTACATCCAGCCGATCAACTATCCGACCGTACCGCGAGGGACCGAGCGGCTGCGCATCACGCCCACGCCGTACCACGAGGACGATCTTATCGATCGGCTCGCCGAGGCTCTCACCAAGGTATGGCAGCAGCTCGGCCTTCCATTCAAGGATTACCCAACAGCCGCGATTGTCTCTTTGAGCAGGAAATATCAATGGAGCGCGTGAGAACGATGTGATCATGGCGAGCACGATCTGCTCGATCGCCCCGGTAGTTCCTCACCCGCACGCAATGAGAGGCTTAGACATGAATGGGTGGATTTGAATCACGGTGGCAACGAACAGTCGCGCCGTCGCCGTGTTCGGCGGAACCGGCTTTCTTGGCCGCCGCGTCGTTCGGCATCTGCGCAATCACAATTTTTGCGTCCTGGTCGCGTCAAGGCATCCCGATCGGGGGCACAGAGTGTTTGGCGGTGATGATCCGTACCTTCAATCCGTCCAGGCTGACATCCGGGAGGACCGGTCAGTCGTGGACGCGCTTGCCGGCGCCTACGGCGTCGTCAATGCAGTCAGCCTTTATGTCGAGCGCGGACAACAAACCTTTCACTCCATTCACGTCGAGTCGGCCCAACGGGTGGCAGCTCTGGCACGCCGAGCCGGAGTTCAACGGTTCGTTCATGTTTCAGGAATCGGCGCGGATGCCGCCTCACCATCCCGATACATTCGAAAGCGCAGCGAAGGCGAATTGGCAGTCCGGGCAGCATTTCATGATGCAGTGTTCGTCCGCCCGGCGGTGATGTTCGGACCGGATGATGCGTTTCTCACAACGATCCTCAAGCTGCTTCGCCGGCTTCCAATCTATCCGATGTTCGGCCGCGGCCTGAC
>Ga0153954_1000289_pt1 | contig 43242 bp, 36 predicted proteins | sample TSFL038MetaG_FD_102277 | JGI IMG/M metagenome (GOLD analysis project Ga0153954, IMG submission 102277) | Attine ant fungus gardens microbial communities from Florida, USA - TSFL038 MetaG | ecosystem: Host-associated > Fungi > Mycelium > Unclassified | place: USA: Florida, Wekiwa Springs State...
ATGGCTGATCTCAGCGATCTTTCGGCGTTCGTCTCCGTGGCGCGGGCGGGTGGTTTCCGCGATGCCGCGCGGGTGAGCGGCGTCTCGGCGTCCAGCCTGAGTGAAGCGGTGCGCCGGCTGGAAGCGCGACTCGGCGTGCGCCTGCTGAACCGTACCACGCGCAGCGTCGCCCCGACCGAGGCGGGCACGCGCCTGCTCGAGCGGCTAACGCCCGCGCTCACCGAGGTAGAGGCGGCGGTCGAGGGCGTCGGCACCTTCGGCAATCGCGCCGCCGGTACCTTGCGGCTGAACGTGCCGGCCAATGTCTGCAGCCATGTCCTGCCCGGGATCGTCGCACCCTTCCTGCTCGCCCATCCCGACATTCGGCTGGAAGTCACGGCCGAGGACAGTTTCGTCGATGTGCTGGCGGCCGGCTGCGATGCCGGCATCCGTTACGACGAGCGGCTGGAGAAGGACATGATCGCGGTGCCGATCGGTCCACGCCTCCAGCGCTACGCGACGGCAGCGTCGCCTTCCTATCTCGCGGTGCATGGCGAACCACGGCATCCGCGCGATCTCCTGCAGCATCGATGCCTGAGAGTGCAGTTCTCCGGTGGCGCGATGCCGCCTTGGGAGTTCGAGCGCGGCGGCGAGACCGTAAAGGTCGATCCAGCTGCGGTCCTCGTGGCGCGGCCCGGCGCGGCGTCTGATCTTCTGCTCTGCGCGGCGATCGCCGGGCTCGGCATCATTGCCCTGTTCGAGGACCATTTGCGCGCGGCACTCGATGCGGGGACGCTGGTACCCGTGCTGGAGCCGTGGTGGGAGAGCTTCCCCGGCCCGTATCTTTACTTTCCGAGTGGGCGGCTCATGCCCGGACCGCTGCGGGCGTTCGTGGACTTCATCAAGGCACATCCCTACCGGCAGGATGGGCAACCCGGACGGTTTCCGGTACATAATTAGCTATGGCCGATTTTCCGAAGAAGACCCCTGCCGACTGGGAGAAGCTCGCCGCCAAGGAGCTGCGCGACAAGCCGCTCCAGTCGCTCGACTGGACGACGCCCGAAGGCATCGTGGTGAAGCCGATCTACACGGCCGCCGATCTCGAGAATCTCGAGACCATCGGTACCCTGCCGGGCTTTCCGCCCTTCACCCGTGGACCCAAGGCCACGATGTATGCCGGCCGCCCCTGGACCATCCGGCAGTACGCCGGCTTCTCGACCGCCGAGGAGAGCAACAAGTTCTATCGCGCCAACCTCGCGGCCGGTCAGATGGGCCTGTCGGTGGCCTTCGATCTCGCGACCCATCGCGGCTACGACAGCGATCATCCGCGCGTCGTGGGCGACGTCGGCAAGGCGGGCGTCGCGATCGACAGCGTCGAGGACATGAAGATCCTGTTCGATGGCATCCCGCTCGACAAGATGACCGTGTCGATGACGATGAACGGCGCCGTGCTGCCGGTGCTGGCCGGTTACATCGTCGCCGCCGAGGAGCAGGGCGTGTCGCAAGACAAGCTGGGCGGCACGATCCAGAACGATATCCTCAAGGAGTTCATGGTCCGGAATACCTACATCTATCCGCCCGGACCCAGCATGCGCATCGTGGCCGATATCATCGAGCACACGGCCAAGTTCATGCCGAAATTCAATTCGATCTCGATCTCCGGCTATCACATGCAGGAGGCGGGCGCGACGCTCGTGCAGGAGCTGGCCTTCACGCTGGCCGACGGTCTCGAATATGTGCGCGCCGCCAAGGCCAAAGGCCTCGACATCGATGCTTTCGCGCCGCGCCTTTCGTTCTTTTTCTGCATCGGCATGAACTTCTTCATGGAAGCGGCGAAGCTGCGCGCTGCGCGCTTCCTGTGGGCCGAGCTGATCAAGCCGTTCGAGCCCAAGAAGGACGATTCGCTTTCGCTGCGCACGCACTGCCAGACCTCGGGCGTGTCGTTGACCGAGAAGGACCCGTACAACAACGTGATCCGCACTGCCTACGAGGCGATGGCGGCGGTGCTGGGCGGCACGCAGTCGCTGCATACCAACAGCTTCGACGAGGCGATCGCGCTGCCGACGGTCCAGTCGGCCCGCATCGCGCGCAACACCCAGCTCATCCTCCAGAACGAGACGGGCGTCACCAAGGTCGTGGATCCGCTGGCCGGCTCCTACTACGTCGAGTCGCTGACGGCGAGCCTCGTCGCCGAGGCGCGCAAGCTCATCCAGGAAGTCGAGGCGTTGGGCGGCATGACCAAGGCGGTTGAAGCCGGCATGCCCAAGCTGCGCATCGAGGAGGCGGCGGCCCGCAAGCAGGCGCGCATCGATCGCGGCGAGGAAGTCGTGGTCGGCGTGAACAAGTTCCAGCTCAAGGAAGAGCCGCCCATCGAGATCCTCGAGGTCGACAACGACCAGGTGCGCGAGTCGCAGGTCAAGCGCCTGCAGAAGATCCGCGCCACCCGCGATGAGGCCAAGTGCGTGGCTGCCCTGAAGGCATTGGGTGAGGCTGCCCGCAACGGTACCGGCAACCTGCTGACACTCGCCATCGAGGCGACGCGCGCCCGCGCGACCGTCGGCGAGATCTCCTCGGCACTGGAGGGCGTCTATGGCCGCTTCCAGGCGACCGTGCGCTCCATCTCCGGCGTCTACGCCGGCGAATGGGAAGGCGACGAAGGATTGGAGCGCATCCGCACCGATATCGCCTCTTTTGCCGAGGACGAAGGCCGCCGGCCGCGTCTGATGGTCGTGAAGATGGGCCAGGACGGCCACGATCGCGGTGCCAAGGTGATCGCCACCGCTTTCGCCGATCTGGGCTTCGACGTCGATATCGGCCCGCTCTTCCAGACGCCGGCCGAGGCCGCGCGGGCGGCGGTCGAGAACGACGTCCATGTGATCGGCGTGTCGAGCCAGGCGGCCGGCCACAAGACCCTGGTGCCGCAGCTCATCGAGGAGCTGGCCAAGCAGAACGGCTCGGAGGTTCTGGTCGTGGTGGGCGGCGTGATCCCCGCGCAGGATTACGACTTCCTGCGGAAGGCCGGCGTTGCCGCGATCTACGGTCCGGGCACGAACATTCCTGCCGCCGCCGCCGAGATCCTGTCGATCCTGCGCCAGAAGAACCACCGCCGCGCGGCATAGTGTGCCGATGCAGCGGCGTCTCGCAGCCATACTCGCAGCGGACGTCGTGGGATTCTCCACTCTGATGGAACGTGACGAAGAGGGCGCTTACGCCGCTGTGGGACGCCTGCGTCGCGAGATCGTCGAGCCTCGCCTGGCGGAGCATCAGGGCCGGTTGATCAAGACGACTGGCGACGGCTTTCTCGCTGAGTTCGCCAGTCCTCTCGTGGCGGTCCGCTGCGCTTTGGCGATGCAAGCCGATCTTGGCCACGATCCCGCAGCGCTTCGCCTTCGGATCGGTCTCAATCTCGGCGACGTCATCGTCGAGGAAGGCGGCGATGTCTATGGCGAGGGCGTGAACATCGCCGCGCGACTCGAGGCTCTCTGCGATCCGGGCGGCATCCTGATCTCGGGCAAGGTCCACAGCGAGGTCGAGGGCAAGCTGGATGCCAGCTTCGAAGATCGCGGCGAGCAGCAAGTCAAGAATATCTCCCGGCTGGTCCACGTCTATGCCGTGCGTTCGGCGAGCGGGGCGTCGGCTACAGCCGCCGGCTCGCAGCCCTTGCCGCTTCCCGACAAGCCGTCGATTGCCGTGCTGCCCTTCCAGAACATGAGCGGCGATCCCGAGCAGGAATATTTTGCCGATGGCATGGTCGAGGACATCATCACAGCGCTGTCGCGCTTCAAGTCCTTGTTCGTGATCGCCCGTAACTCGAGCTTCACCTACAAGGGCAAGGCGGTCGACATCAAGCAGGTGGGCCGCGAACTCGGCGTGCGCTACGTCCTGGAAGGTAGTGTGCGGAAAGCGGGAAACCGTGTCCGCATCACCGGCCAGCTTATCGAGGCCGCCACGGGCCGCCATCTCTGGGCCGACAAGTTCGATGGTGCCCTCGAAGACGTATTCGGCTTGCAGGACCAGGTGACCAACGGCGTGGTCGGTCTGATCGCGCCGGAGGTCGAGAAAGCCGAGATCGAGCGCGCCTTGCACAAGCCGACCGACCGGCTCGACGGTTACGACCTCTTTCTGCGCGGCATGGCGCAGTCCCACAAAGGCAGGTTTGCCGGGGCGCGAGAGTTCTTTGTCCAGGCTGCCGAGCGCGATTCCGACTATGGCGCGGCCCACGCTATGGCAGCCACGATGTTCATGTTCGAGCAGAGCGTCAGCGGTCTCTCGCTGGCGGCCGATCTGCGCGACGAGGCGGTCCGGCTGGCCGACCGGGCCGCCGGGATTGGAACGGACGACGCGTTTGTGCTCGCGAGATCCGGCCACGTCCTCACTTACCTGGGACGTCAATACGATCGGGGCCTGGCGATGGTTGATCGGGCCGTCGCGCTCAATCCCAATCTCGCCGTCGCCTGGCATGCTCGCGGGTGGGTCGCGTTGATGTGCGACGCACCGCAGGAGTCGATAGACAGCTTCGAACGCATGATCCGGCTCAGTCCGCTCGATGATTTGAGGATCGGCGCCTGGAACGGCATCTCGTTCGCCGAGTTCAGCCTCGAGCGTTATGAAGAAGGTTGCGCCGTGGCCACGAAAGCGCTCCAGTTCAACAGAACCGCCCATACCTGGTCGGCTTATATCGTGAACGCGGTCGGGGCAGGTCGTATTGACGAAGCCGAGAAGGCGGTTGCGGCACTGCTTGCGAGGCGCCCGGGCTTCTGCGCATCGCATGCGCGGGAAGCCTTTCCGGTGCGCTCCCCAGCCATGCGCGATCGGCTCTCGGATTCGCTGCAGCGCGCGGGACTTCCAGCCTAGAGGCTAGCGCTGCATCGCGACCTTCTCTTCTTCCGTGAGCGGACGCTGGCGGAAGTAGAGCATGCGGCCGTGTGCCGTGCCGAAGCCGGGGCTGGCTTCGAGCTTCACGGGATAACGAAACGGGGTGTCGTCGAGGTGCGCCATCCAGATCTTCATCGGGCGCTCCTTCTTGCTCTCCGCTTCCTCCGGCGGTGCGTCGAAGTAGCCGGCGACGCGCTTGCTGTAGATCTCGCACACCAGGATGTCGCCCTTGGCTTCGGGCACACCCGCTGCCTGCGGCGATTCGGTTCCGATCTGATGCAGCGTCACGTCGATGCGCCGCTCGCCGTCGTTGGAGGGCGCGGTCTGTTGGCAGGCGGCGTCACCCTTCATGGCGACGGTGAGAGTCGCGGTCAGCGGATCGAGCGTGCCGATCTGTTCGTTTTCGGGGATCGCATCCTTTGGCTGAGGCGGCTTCCACGGCGGCGTGTACGTACCGCTGATCTGACCGCCGGGACCATATTGGGCGAGCCAGGTTCGCGCCTTGTCGGAGACCACGATCGACAGCGAGCCGCCCGTGGGCTGAGCGCCGCCCTGCAGGGAGAAACCGCCCCAGGCGCGGTTACGGCCTTCGTAGCGCATGGTGACGGCCTTCATCACACCTTCCTTGTAGGCGTGACTCTGGATGTCGTAGCGGTTGCCGTCGAAGCGGGCGGTGAAATCGATGCGAAAACCGGCGAAACCCAGATAGGTGATTTCATAGCCGCCTTCGATCAATCGGCTTTGTGCGAAGGCAGTAGCGGGTGCCATGCCGCACAAGGCGAGGGCGCATAAGGCCCTACGAAATCTCATGAAATCTCACTCCGCCTCGAGTTTACATTACACACGCAAACTGGGGGGCTTACCTTGGTCCCATCGGCACGATAGAAGGCCCGCGCCCCCAACGCCATAGAACTTCCGCCCCCAGGAACAGTTCCCACACCATGTCGCCTTCCGCCAAGGACCGTCCTCCCGCCATCAGCCTGACCCGGTCGGGGGCCGTGCTCGCCATCCTGGGCCGCCATCTGTGGCCCAAGGGAGAGACGGGGCTGCGTGCGCGCGTCGTGGTCGCCATGGTCCTGCTGGTGCTGGCCAAGGTGGCCAACGTCTATGTGCCGCTGCTCTACAAACACGCGGTCGACGCGCTGGGTTCCGCCCAGGCCCAGGCCGTGACCATTCCCATCGTGCTGATCCTGGCCTATGGCGTGGCGAGGGTGGCCGCGCAGGCCCTGGGCGAAGTACGCGACGCCATCTTCGCGCCGGTCGGCCAGCGGGCGATCCGCAACCTCGCGCTGGAGGTCTTCGGCCATCTCCATGCGCTCAGCCTGCGCTTCCATCTCGAGCGGCAGACCGGCGGGCTGAGCCGCGTCATCGAACGCGGCACGCAGGGCATGGAGTTCCTGATCCGCTTCACGACTTTCAACATCCTGCCGACCCTGCTCGAGATCCTGATGGTGGGCGCGATCCTGTGGCGGCTCTACGACTGGCGCTTCATGGCGGTGACCCTGGGCGTCATCTCGGGCTACATCGTCTTCACCATCACGCTGTCGGAATGGCGCATCCAGTTCGTGCGCAGCATGAACGATGCCGACACCGAGGCGAATGCCAAGGCGATCGACAGCCTGCTGAACTACGAGACGGTGAAGTATTTCGGCAACGAGGCGCACGAGGCGCGGCGCTACGATGTCGGCCGCCGGCGCTACGAGAACGCCGCCGTCCGCTCCAGCCGCACGCTGTCGCTGCTCAATATCGGTCAGGGCGGCATCATCGCCGTGGGCCTCGCCATCGTCATGATCATGGCGGCGCGTGGCGTCATTCAGCATACGATGACGGTGGGCGACTTCGTGGCAGTGAATGCCTTCCTGCTGCAGCTCTACGCGCCCCTGAACATGCTGGGCTTCGCCTATCGCGAGATCCGCAGCGCGCTGGTCAGCATGGAGAAGATGTTCGGCCTGCTCGACGTGGAGGCCGAGGTCGCCGACAAGCCGGGCGCCCCGTCGCTCAAGGTCACCGGCGGCGAGATCGTCTTCGATCATGTCGACTTTCATTACGAAAAGGCGCGGCCGATCCTGCACGATGTGAGCTTCCGCGTGCCGCCGGGCGACACCGTGGCCATCGTGGGCTCGAGCGGCGCGGGCAAGTCGACGGTCTCGCGAATCCTCTTCCGCTTCTACGACGTGGCGGGCGGCAGCGTGCGCATCGACGGTCAGGACATCCGCGGCGTGACGCAGGCCAGCCTGCGCGCGGCGATCGGCGTGGTGCCGCAGGACACGGTCCTGTTCAACGACACCATCTACTACAACATCTGCTACGGCCGGCCGGACTGCACGCGCGAGGATGTCGAGCGGGCGGCGAAGCTCGCGCGCATCCACGACTTCATCATGGCGCTGCCGATGGGCTACAACTCGATGGTCGGCGAACGCGGGCTGAAGCTGTCGGGCGGCGAGAAGCAGCGCGTGGCCATCGCCCGCACGATCCTCAAGAACCCGCACATCCTGCTGTTCGACGAGGCGACCAGCGCGCTCGACACGCGCACCGAGCAGGAGATCCAGCGTTCGCTGGAAGAGGTGAGCCGCGGCCGCACCACCGTGGTGATCGCGCACCGCCTCTCGACGATCATCAATGCCGACGAGATCGTCGTGCTCGATCGCGGCCGGGTGGTCGAGCGTGGCCGTCATGCCGAGCTGCTGGCGAGGGACGGTCTCTACGCCGACATGTGGCGGCGCCAGCAGGAAGCCGCCGCCGAAGCCCAGGCACAGGCCGAACGCAAGGTTGAAGAGTCCCCGTCCTTCCGCGTGGAAGGGCATCTCCATGTCGCCGAGTAGCCACGCCGCGGCCAATTCCTGGCGCACGCTGGTCCCGGTCTTCCTGGCCTGCCTGGTGATCGGTCTGCAGGGCGGCGTGGCCATCCCGCTGGTGCCGCTGGGCCTGGAACGCGCGGGCGCCGACAAGCTCACGATAGGCGTCGTCACCGCGGCATGGCCGATCGGCATGCTGATCTTCGGCTCGCGCATTCCCGTGCTTGCCTCGCGCCTCGGCGCGGTGCCGTTGATCGTGATCTCGGTGGTGATCTCGGCGATGCTTTCGGTCGCCTACACGCTGACCGAGGGACCCGTCGCCTGGTTCGTCATCAGCTTCTTCCAGGGCTTCGTCGGCGGCGTGCCCTGGGTGGTGAGCGAGATCTGGATGAATCTCACGGTCGAGGAAAGCCGGCGCGGCCGTGTCATGGGCTTCTACGCCATGATGATCGCGCTCGGCATGGCGCTGGGCCCGGTGTTGCTGCAGGTTGTCGGCGTCTACGGGCCGGCGCCGTTCCTGACCTGCGCGGCCCTGCTGCTGCTGGTCGCCGCGCCCCTGCTGCCCTATTGGCGGTCGGCGCCGCGCATCGATCGTCTCGCCGAGGGTGGCTTTGCTGCCGTGCTGACGGCGGCACCGCTCGCCATGTTCACCGCCTTTTCCTGCGGCCTGGGCGAGCATGTCGCCTTCGGCTTCCTGCCGGTCTACGCCGTGGGCTCGGGCGTCAGCGCCGAGACCGGCGCGCTCTGGCTCTCGGCCTTCGTCATGGGCAACGTGGTCCTGCAGTGGCCGATCGGCTGGGCGGCCGACCATGCCGACCGTCGCCTCGTGCTCGCGGGCTGCACGGCGGCGAGCGCGCTCCTGATGGCAGGGCTGCCGCTGGTGCCGGCGGGATCGCCCGGCGTCGTGGCCGTGATCATGCTGTGGGGCGGTGTCTCCTTCGCGATCTATCCCGTCGGCCTGGCGCTGCTCGGCCGGCGCTTCCGCGGCGGCGACATCGCCCGCGCCAACACCGCCTTCAGCCTGCTCTACATCTTCGGCGGCCTGATCGGCCGGCCGGTCACGGGCGCAGCCATGGACCTGATCGGCGATCCTGGACTCGGCTGGACGCTCGCCTTCTTCTACACCGCAGCCTGCGCCGCCGCGCTCTTCGCTCTGCGCCGTTCCGCCGCCGCGTGACGCTCAATCCGACCTGGCGGGCGCTGCTGCCGATATATCTCTCCTGTCTCGGCTATGGCGTGCAGGCGGGGGCCGGCATGCCGCTCGTGCCACTGGCGTTGCAGCAGCGTGGCATCGACAACGTCACCATCGGTCTCGTCGAGGCGGCCTGGGGCGTGGGCATGATCGTGACGGCACATCGTGTGCCCGCCGTCGCGGCGCGATTGGGAGCGGTGCCGATCGTCTGTGCGGCACTGCTCTCGGGCGCACTGCTCGCCATCGTCTTCGCCTTCACCACGAGCCTGCCGCTCTGGTTCGTGCTGTCGTTCCTATCGGGCATGGTCGGCGGCGTGCCCTGGGTGATCAGCGAGATCTGGATCAATCTCGTGGTCGACGAGAAGCAGCGTGGGCGCGCCGTCGGCATCTACGTGGCGTTGATGGCGACCGGACTCGCCCTGGGACCGCTCGCGCTTCAGGTCGTCGGTGTCTACGGACCGCGGCCATTCCTCAGCTATGCCGCGATGGCCGTCCTGGTCGCGCTGCCGCTGCTGTCGAGCTGGCGCACGGCGCCGGCGATAGAGCCGGAGAAGGGTGGCAACTTCCTGCAAGTGATGTTGATGATTCCGGCGGTGCTCGTCGCCGCGCTGGCGAGCGGCCTCGGCGAGCAGGCGGCGTTCAGCTTCCTGCCGATCTACGCGCTCAATGCCGGCGTCTCGGCCGAGACGGGCGTGACGTGGCTCTCGGCCTTCGTGATCGGCAATATCGCGCTGCAATGGCCGATCGGCTGGTTGTCGGATCATGTCGACAGGCGCCTCGTCCTCGCGGGCTGTGCGCTGATCAGTGCGGCGCTGACGGCGCTCCTGCCGTTGGTCGATGTCCACTCGTCCGGCATCCTCGCGCTGCTGCTATTCTGGGGCGGCATCTCCTTCGCGATCTATTCGGTGAGTCTTGCCGTACTCGGCCAGCGTTTCAGCGGCGGCGACATCGCCCGCGCCAATGCGGCGCTCACCAGCGTCTACACGCTGGGCGGCATGATCGGACCGCCGATCGGCGGCACGGCGCTCGATCTCGTCGGCCGTCCAGGCTTCGGCCTTTCGCTTGCCGCTTTCTATCTCGTGGCGGGCGTCGGCGCGTTGCTGGCCTTGCGAAAAGACGGCTGATAAGGCTGAAGCGATGAGCGACCCTCTGCCAGATCCGCTTCTGGGGCCTTTGTTGGCCGGTGACCGGCAGGCGCTGGCCCGGGCCATCACCCTGATCGAATCGACGCGCGCCGATCATCGCGAGCGGGCCGATGCGCTGCTGGCGGCTGTGCTGCCGCATGCGGGCAAGTCGGTGCGGCTCGGCATCACCGGCGTGCCCGGCGTCGGCAAGTCGACCCTGATCGAGCGTTTCGGATTGTCGCTGATCGAAAAGGGCCGGTCGCTCGCGGTGCTGGCGATCGATCCCTCGTCGAAGCGCGGCGGCGGCTCGATCCTGGGCGACAAGACGCGCATGGAAGAGCTGTCGCGCAACGAACGCGCCTTCATCCGGCCGTCGCCCGCGGGCACGACCCTGGGCGGCGTCGCGCGGCGCACGCGCGAGGCGATGTTGCTCCTGGAAGCCGCGGGTTTCGACACGGTGATCGTGGAGACCGTGGGCGTCGGCCAGTCGGAGACGGCGGTGTCCGACATGGTCGACATGTTCATCGTGCTGCTGCTGCCGGCGGGCGGCGACGATCTGCAGGGCATCAAGCGCGGCGTGATCGAGCTCGCCGACCTGATCGTGGTCAACAAGGCCGACGGCGACCTGAAGGCGACCGCCAGGCGTTCGGCCGCCGACTATCAGCACGCGCTGCGCATGTTGCGCTCGCCGACCGAGGGCTGGACGCCCGAGGTGACGACCTGCTCGGCCGTGAATGGCGAGGGGGTGGACGCGCTGTGGGACATTGTCGGCCGCTTCCGCGCCGCCGTGGGCGAGAAGGGGATCGCCCGGCGCCGGGCCAGCCAGGCGCGGGCCTGGATGTGGAGCGAGGTCGGCGAGACCCTGCTGGCCGAACTGCGCCGGCATCCGGAGGTCAGGAAGCTGGTGGGCGGACTGGAACGCGAAGTCGAGGCCGGCCGAACGACTCCCGCCGCGGCGGCCCGACATATGCTAGAAGCCTTTCATGGCCGCTAAGTCCTTCCTCCGCGCCGCCCGCCGGGCCGCCGAGCGAGAGCTGCCCTTCTGGAAGCGCAAGACGCTCTCGCAGATGACCAAGCAGGAGTGGGAATCGCTCTGCGACGGCTGCGGCATGTGCTGCGTCAACAAGCTCGAATACGAGGGCACGGGCGAGCTCGCCCAGACCGACACCTGCTGCAAGCTCCTGGACCCCAAGACCGCCAAGTGCCGGGACTACAAGAACCGCAAGAAAATCGTGCCGGACTGCATACAGCTCACGCCGGCCGTCGTGGCCAAGATGGACTGGCTGCCCCAGACCTGTGGCTACCGGTTGGTCCATTTCAAGCAGGACCTCTACTGGTGGCACCCCCTGGTCTCGGGCGACCCCGAAACCGTCCACCAGGCCGGAATTTCGGCCAAGGGACGGGTGATTCCGGAGGATCAGGTCGAGGATATCACCACCCGGGTGGTGGACTGGTTCGCGTAAAAGGGCTGCAAATTGGGGCCCGGCCAGCCTTGACGGCCCCCCTCCCGACCCTTACAAAGCCGGCCTTCCCGCCACTTGGCGGGATCATTTTTTCAGCGGAAAGCGCCATGCCTCGTCGTTGCGCCCTGTCGGGCAAGTCCGTCCAGTACGGCCACAATGTGAGCCACGCCAACAACAAGACCAAGCGCCGGTTCATGTCGAACCTGCAGGTCGCTTCGGTCCTGTCGGATGTGCTCGGCCATTCGGTCCGCCTGCGCCTCACGCCGCGCGGTATCAAGACCATCGAGCACAATGGCGGCATCGACGCCTACCTGCTCGGCACCAACGACAGCAAGCTGAGCCCCGAGATGGTGGCCCTGAAGCGCCGCGTTTCCTCGGCCAAGGCCAAGAAGGACGCGAAGGCGGCAGCCTGATCGTCCTTTCTTTCGAATTAAGAGCCCTCGGCCGAAAGCCGGGGGCTTTTTATTTGGCCAATTCGAACATCAGCAGCAGCGTGCGCTGCAGCGGATTGAAGTTGTCGTCCGAGATCATCCAGAGCAGCGTCTCGCCGCGCGGGCCGGTGGCCGCCGAGACGCCTTCCAGGTTGTCGACGATATAGGGCGTGACGAGCCGTGCCAGTTGCTCGGCATGGACTGTCGCGCCGGGCCGGATGGCGTCGGCCGCGACATGCATCACGCGGACGCGGAGGCCGCGGAAGAAGTCGAAGGCGCGCTCCAGCACGACGAACGAACCATCGGGCAGCTGGGTCATCGAGCTGGGATCGAAGTGCGGGATCTTCGCGTACTCGAAGCGCTCCCAGCGATAGCGGCCGTCGCCCTCCGGCTCGCCGATCCAGCCGGCCGCAAAACCCGGTCGCACCTGATACTGCTCGCTGATGGCGATCACGCGGCCGTTGGCGAGCGCCGTGATCGTCTCGATGCCGCCATTGTCCGGCTGCTTGCCGATGTCGGAGGGGCCGGTGACTTCGGTCGGCACGCCATCGAGCGTGGGATAGCGCCAGATGCGGTGATGACGCTCGAAGGAGACCAGCCAGGCGCCGTCGGGCAGCCGGGCCAGGCCTTCGGCATCCGCCCATTCCTTGCCGGGCAACGGCTTGCCGTCCAGACCAAGCAGGGGACCGATGCGTCCGTCGCTCACGCCGGAGAGGTTTCCGGCCTTGTCGTAGTCGATGGTCGCGGTGAGCCAGCGGCCCACGTCGGAGATGGAAGTGAGATGGCGGCCGTCGGCCGTCACGCGCAGGTCCGACCAGCCGCCGAAATGGGGCGAGTTGGCGGTGAGCGAAATCCCGCCACGCCAGATCAGCCGGTCGATCTGGCGGGCATCTGCATCGTCCAGTTTGAAGGGCTGAGCGATGACGCGAAAGGCCAGCTTCTGTGGCCCGCCGTCGACCAGCGCGGCCGGCGTCGTGCCGACGCACGCCGCAGCCAGGAGGAGCAGGGAGAGAACGAAAAATCTGCGGGCGTGTCGCATGAACACGCCCCTTCTAGCCTCAGGCCGCCCGCTTGCCGCCGCCACCCTTGGTCGCTGCGGCGACAGCACGCTGCGTGCGCTTGCCGCGGGTGGCGCGTTTATCGCCTTCTTCCTCTTCGTCGAAGAGGGAGGCGAGCTGTTCCATCATCGTGCCGCCGAGTTGGTCGGCGTCAACGATGGTCACGGCGCGTCGATAGTAGCGCGTGACGTCGTGACCAATGCCGATGGCCACGAGCTCGACCGGCGAGCGCGTTTCGATCCAATCGATGACGTCGCGCAGGTGCCGTTCGAGATAGTTGCCCGGATTGACCGAAAGGGTGGAGTCGTCAACCGGGGCGCCATCGGAGATCACCATCATGATCTTGCGCTCTTCGGGGCGCGGCAGCAGGCGGTTGTGCGCCCACAGGAGCGCCTCGCCGTCGATGTTCTCCTTGAGGATGCCCTCGCGCAGCATCAGGCCGAGATTCTTGCGCGCCCGGCGCCAGGGGGCGTCGGCCGGCTTGTAGACGATATGGCGAAGATCGTTCAGGCGGCCCGGGTTGGCGGGCTTGCCGGCGGCAAGCCACTGCTCGCGGCTCTGGCCGCCCTTCCAGGCGCGAGTCGTGAAGCCCAGGATCTCGACCTTGACGCCGCAGCGCTCGAGCGTGCGGGCCAGGATGTCGGCGCTCATCGCCGCCACCGTGATCGGCCGGCCGCGCATGGAGCCCGAATTGTCGATCAGCAGCGACACGACCGTGTCGCGGAAGTTCGTGTCCTTCTCCTTCTTGAAGGAGAGGGCGTGCATCGGGTTGGTGATGATGCGGGTGAGACGCGCCGCGTCGAGCGTGCCCTCATCCAGGTCGAAGTCCCACGAGCGGTTCTGCTGCGCCATCAGGCGGCGCTGCAGGCGGTTGGCGAGCTTGCCGATCACGCCCTGCAGATGGCTGAGCTGCTGGTCGAGGTGGTTGCGCAGGCGGCCGAGTTCCTCGGCGTCGCACAGCGCGTCGGCCTCGACGATCTCGTCGAATTTCTGCGTATAGGCGTGATACTGCTGGCCGGCCGGCTCGTTGCTGAGCGCACCCGGTGGCAGCCACGGACGTTCGGCGCGGCCTGGCTCCTCCTCGTCGCCCGAGCCCATCTGCATCTCGGTCTGGGCCTGGTCGGCGGTGGTCTCGGATGCGTCTTCCTGTTCCGACGCGTCCTCGGTCTCCTCGCCCTGGGCACCGTAGCCCTGGCTCTCGCTCGAATCGCTCTGATCGTCGCCGGTCTCGTTGGACTGGCCGTCGGCGTTGTCCTGATCCTGGCTCTCTTCCTGATCGTCGTCCTGCAGGTCGGCGGTCTCGTCGCCAAGCTTGAGGTCGCGGATCAGCTGGCGCGCGGCGCGCGCGAAGGCGTCCTGGTTGCCAAGCGCGTCCTTGAGCTTCTGGAAATCACGGCCGGCGGCGGCTTCCACGTCGGCGCGCCACATGTCGACCATCGCCTTGGCCGATTCCGGCGGCGCCGCGCCCAGAAGCTGCTCACGGGCGATCAGGCCGATCACGTCGGCGATCGGCGCGTCGTCCTTGTGCTTGATGCGGGCATGGCCGCGCTGGTCGGAGCGCTGGCGATAGAGGGCGGAAAGGTTGTCGGCGACGCCGGCCATGCGGCGTGCGCCCAGCGCCTCGACGCGGACCTGCTCGACCGCCTCGAAGATCGAGCGCGCGGTCTCGCCACGTGGCACGCGGCGCAGATGCATCTTGCGATCGTGATGGCGCATCTTCAGCGCCATCGAGTCGGCCTCGCCACGCACGCGGCTCACATCCTCCACGGGGAGGTCGCGGGCCGGCACGGTAATGCGCGCCTCCTGCCCGAGCAGCGAACCGCCGTCGGGCACGAACGAGACGTTGACTTCCTTCTTCGAGATCGCCCGCATGGTTGTCGCGGTGACCCGACGGAACTCCTCGAGGGGAGTGGTGTCCTTGGCCATCAGGCCCTCACAGCATGATGATTTTTGCTACTGCCGCCGCCCCGGCGTCCGTAGCGTAGCGACGCCACTCCGGGGCGGCGGGAGTGCAAGGAAAAATCATCATGCTTTAGTGCAGCTTGCCGCCCTTGCCGCTCGTCGCCGGCAAGTCCTTGCCGAAGCAGCGCTGGTAGTACTCGGCGAGCGTCGAGCGCTCGACCTCGTCGCACTTGTTGAGGAAGGTGAGGCGGAAGCCGAAGCCCACGTCACCGCCGAAGATGCGCGCATTCTCGGCCCAGGTGATCACCGTACGCGGCGACATGACGGTCGAGATGTCGCCGGCGATGAAGCCCGCGCGCGTGAGGTCGGCGAGCGCCACCATCGCGGAGATGATCTTGCGGCCTTCCTCGTTGTCGTAGAACGGCGTCTTGGCGGCGACGATGTTCACTTCCTGGTCGTGCGGCAGGTAGTTCAGCGTCGTCACGATCGACCAACGGTCCATCTGACCCTGGTTGATCTGCTGCGTGCCGTGATAGAGGCCGGTCGTGTCGCCGAGGCCAACGGTGTTGGCCGTCGAGAACAGGCGGAAGGCCGGGTGCGGGTGGATCACCTTGTTCTGGTCGAGCAGGGTGAGCTTGCCGTCGACTTCGAGCACGCGCTGGATCACGAACATCACGTCGGCGCGGCCGGCGTCGTATTCGTCGAATACCAGAGCGGTCGGATTCTGCAGCGCCCAGGGCAGGATGCCTTCGCGGAATTCCGTGACCTGCTTGCCGTCGCGCAGCACGATCGCATCCTTGCCGATCAGGTCGATACGGGAGATGTGGCTGTCGAGATTGACACGCAGGCAGGGCCAGTTGAGGCGCGCTGCGACCTGCTCGATGTGGGTCGACTTGCCGGTGCCGTGATAGCCCTGGACCATCACACGTCGGTTGTGGGCAAAACCGGCCAGGATCGCCATCGTGGTGTCATGGTCGAAGAGGTATGCATCGTCGACGGCGGGGACGTGCTCGCTGGTGTTGCTGAAGGCCGGCACTTCCATATCGGTGTCGATGCCGAAAAGCTGACGGGCGGAGACCTTGATGTCCGGCATGCCGGACACATTCTGCCGGGCCGCGGTCGTCGTAGAAGCCATCACACGGATTCCTAACAAAGCAAAGCCCGCCAAATTGCGGGCTTAAAATCAAGTGTCGCAGGCTCGTTTGTGCACCGCAAGCGGCCAATTCGCGGGTCTGCCCTGATTAAGGCTAAGTCATTCAGCTGGAAGGCGTTCCGACGCTCGCAGTGTGGAATAAGCGGCGTTGATTTCCTTTAGCTTTTCCTCCGCCTCACGAGCCCCACCATTGGCGTCGGGATGATGGATTTTGACCAACTCCTTGTAACGGGATTTCACGTCCGCCCGGGTGAGCGGCCATGAAAGTTCAAGGACGTCGAGCGCGATCCGTTCGGCCGGGGTCAGTTGCTCGCTGCCATCCATCTTGGGCGGGGGCCGCTCGCCCAAACCGGCATCGTCGCTGAGGCCGAGCGGGTCATGGATCTGCGGGCCGCCGGGCCGCCGGCCCCCGAGCGGCCAGACCGGGCGGCGCCAGGTCGTGTCGGCGCGAATATGCTGCTCGATCGCCTCGGCGTCGAGGCCGGCGAAATAGTCCCACTTCTTGTTGTACTCGCGCACATGCTCGAGACAGAACCAGCGATACTCGTCGAGCCGGTCGCGTGCGCGCGGCGCGCGGTACTCGCCTTGCAGGCGACAGCCCGGCGCCTCGCAAACCCGTTGGTGGGCTTGCGCGCCGTCCATCGCTGCCAGAGGTTTCGCTCGCCGTCGGGGCATCGCGGTAATATGTGTGCACGCGGTTTGGCCGGCAAGAGAGGCAAGCGATGGGTGCCGTAGCAATCACGATTGACAACAAGCTTCGGGCCCGATTCGCGCCGTCGCGTCTCGCTATCGAAGACGAATCGTCTCGCCATCACGGCCATGCCGGCTATCGCGAGGGCGGCGAAACCCACTTCCGTGTCGAAATCGTGTCGGCCGTTTTCGAAGGCAAGAACCGCGTCGCGCGCCAGCGCCTGGTCTACGAGACGTTGAAGGACGAGCTCCAGCCGGGCGGCGTGCACGCACTCGCGCTCACCACGCTCACGCCGGAAGAAGACAAGTCATAGGAGCGCGCCACCCAGGCGGAGGTTACTCCGCCGCGAGTGGCGCGCTCCGCTGATTAGCCGTCGAGCTCGATTTCCTTGCCTTCGGCGGCCTTGCGCACGGCTTCGGCGTCGGGGCCGGTATAGAAGTGCGGCGCCCAGCGCTTCACCACGGCGCCATCGGCGGCCCAGGCGTGACAGGTGTCGATCACATAGGGACGGTGCGGCGCCTTGGCCGGCGCGCCAGGATCGACCGGCGGCAGGGTGCCGTTCTTGGCGCGATGCGCGCGATAGAGTTCGCGCGCCTTGCCGGACGACACGGTCTGGAAGGCGGTGGTAGCGACGGGCCCCAGCAGCTCGACGATGTGCGTGCAGCCATGTACGCCGCCCATCCGCTCGCGCACCGCGCGATGGAAGCCGCCGCCGATGCGAAGTCCGATCAGCTTCTTGAAGTCAGGCGCGATCTCGCCGCAGACGCGATAGGGCGACTGGTCGGTCACCGCCTCGACATCGACGATGGTGAACTTGTGGTCGACCGTGAGCCGGATCGACATGTCGTGCACGAAATCGCCGGGCTTGAGCGGCCCACGCCATTCGTTGGGATGCTCGTAGTGCTTCTCGTCGGTGATGTGACCTTCGATGTCCCACAGGCCGTCTTCACGGAAGAAACCCTGGCAGGTGACGCGGCGCGTGTGCAGTTGCTGTCGCCCCACGGGTGGCGAGAGCGGCATGGCAGAACCTCTCGTGAAAAACCCTAGCTGTTGGGCGCCTGTATGGCGGCCGGCGGCATGATGCGCAACTCGGCGATACGGGTGCCTTCGCGCTTCAGAATTTCGAAGCGGAATCCGTAAAATGCATAGGTCTGGCCGACTTCCGGTATGCGCCGCGCCTCGTAGAGGACGAGGCCGGCGATGGTCGTCGCCACATCCTCGGGCAAGTTCCAGCCGAACTCGCGATTGAGGTCGTGCACCGGCACGTCGCCACGGCTGACATAGCTGCCATCCTCGCGCCTGGTCACACCGAGCCGGATGGCGTCGTGCTCGTCGTGGATGTCGCCGACGATCTCCTCGAGGATGTCCTCCAGCGTGACGACGCCGCGGAGCGCGCCGTATTCGTCGACCACGATGGCGAAATGTTCATGGCGCTGGCGGAAGGCCTGCAGTTGGTCGAACAGCACCGTCGATTCCGGGATGAACCACGGCTTCGTCATGACGTCGTCGATCTTGACCGTGGCCGGCCCGCCGGCCGCTCGCACCGCGCGGAACAGGTCCTTGGCGTGCACCACGCCCACGATGTTGTCGGTCTCGCGGCGATAGAGCGGGATGCGCGTATAGGGCGCCGCGAGCATCTGAGTGACGATGGATTCGGTCGGCTCCTCGGCATCGATCAGCACCAGGTTGCCGCGATGGGTCATGACGTCGCCGACCGTGCGGTCGCCGAGATCGAGCACCGAGCGCAGCATGGCCTTCTCGGCCGGCGCATCCTCGTCGATATGGCCCATGCCGTGCAATTCGATGGCGCCGCGCAGCAGCTCGGCATGTTCGTGCGCGGCGGCCGCGGGATCGGTGCGCACGCCGAACATCGACAGGAAAAGACGCGAGGTCCAGGCGACGGCCCGCGCCACCGGTCCCAGGATGACAAGCGTCACGTTGATGGAGGGGGCGAGAATCAGCGCCACGCGATCGGCGCGCAGCAGAGCCCAGGTCTTGGGCATGACCTCGGCGAACACCACGACCAGGACGCCGACGACCACGGTCGCATAGACGACACCGGCCGCACCGAACAGCGAGGTCAGCACCGCCGTGGTGAGCGAGGCCGACAGGATGTTCATGACGCTGTTGCCCAGCAGCACCGCGCTCACCGCCTCGTCCTTGCGGTCGAGCAGCCTGTTCACCTCGGCGGCGCGCTTGTTGCCCTGGAGCGCCAGCCGATGCATGCGCGCGCGCGAGGCGCCGGTGATGGCGGTCTCCGCCGCCGAGAGGTACGCCGCCAGCAGCAGGCAGAGCAGGACCAGCGGGGCCGCCACGTAGAGCGGAACATGAAGCTCGATGTCGGGATCCATGGACCTCTCAGGCGGCGATGGCCTGGTCGAGCAGGCCTCGCAGGGCGGCCATGTCGACGTCGCGGCTCACGAAGGCTTTTCCGATGCCGCGCGCCAGGATGAAGGTGAGCCGGCCGCCCTCGGCCTTCTTGTCGCCGTGCATATGCTCGATCAGCCTGGCCGCATCCCACTGGCGCCGATTGTCGCCACCGATCGAACGCAGCCGCACGGGCAGGCCGACCTCGTCGAGATGCTTGCGCACGCGCCGCGCATCGGCCGCAGGGCAGAGGCCGAGCGCCGCCGACAGGTCGAACGCCATGGTCATGCCGGTGCCGACGGCCTCGCCGTGCAGCAGATCCGGGCCGAAACCGGTCTCGGCTTCGAGTGCATGGCCGAACGTATGGCCGAGATTGAGGAGCGCGCGCAGGTCGGTGGTCTCCCGCTCGTCGGCCGCCACGATGCGCGCCTTGGCCTGGCAGCTCTTCTCGATGGCGTAGGTGCGCTGGGCCGCGTCGCCCGCCAGCACCGCCGCGCCGTTCTGCTCGCACCAGTCCCAGAAGGCTGCGTCGTCGATCAGCCCGTACTTCGCGACCTCGGCGTAGCCGGCCAGCAATTCTCGGCGCGGCAGCGTGTCGAGCACACCCGTATCGGCCACGACCAGGCGCGGCTGGTAGAAGGCGCCGACCAGGTTCTTGCCGTGGAGCGTGTTGATGCCGGTCTTGCCGCCCACCGAGCTGTCGACCTGGGCAAGCAGGGTCGTCGGCACCTGGATGAAATCGACGCCGCGCAGCAGCACGGCGGCGGCGAAGCCGGTGAGATCGCCGATCACGCCGCCACCGAGCGCGACCAGCGTCGTCTTGCGGTCGGGTCGTCGGTCGAGCAGTGCGTTCATCAGGCGCCCAAAGCTGCCGAACTCCTTGCTGCTCTCGCCCGCCGGCACGACGATGAGCTCGGCGGTGACGTTTGCATTCTTGAACGATTGATAGACGCGCGCGGCATAGAGCGGTGCTACCGTCTCGTCGGTGACGATGATGACGCGTGGCCGCGCCAGCAGCGGTGTGCTCAGCTCGCCGATGCGGTCGATGAGGCCCGGACCGATGGCGATGTCGTAGCTGCGGCCGGCGAGATCGACCTTCAGGGTGGAAGTCGTCACGTCGAGGCTCCCGCGGTCTCCGGTATCAGATGACGGCGCAATGCCTCGAACACCTGCTCGGTCGTGATGTCGGCCGGTTGCGCGGTCGATTCGACCACGAGATCGGCCTCGGCGTAGATCGGGTAGCGCTTCGCCATCAGGAGCGCGAGGGTCTCGCGCGGACTGGGACCCTGACGCAGCAACGGCCGATTGCCGCGCCGCTTCACGCGATCGTAAAGAACGTCGAGATCGGCGCGCAGCCAGATGGTGAGAGCATGCTCGCGCATCAGCTGGCGCGTGTCGGGGTCCATGTAGGCGCCACCGCCGGTCGACAGGACGTGGGGCGGCCCTTCGAGCAGGCGGCCGATGACACGGCGTTCGCCGATTCGGAACGCCGCCTCGCCGTGGCGTTCGAAGAATTCGGCGATGGTGCAGCCCGCCGCGCGCTCGATCTCCTCGTCGGCATCGACGAAGGGCAGGTTGAGGCGGGCCGCCAGGCGCTTGCCGATGGCGGTCTTGCCGGCACCCATCAGCCCGACCAGGGCCACCGTGCGGGACAGGGGAAGGGGAGACGCTTCCATGTGCACGATGCATGTCGCCCATCCGGCGCGACGTTTCAAGCGACCGTCCGACGATTGATGGTCGACGATTGCCGCCCGACGATTGCCGCTCGCCCATCGTCCGGGTAATTTCCGCGCGTGGCAGTCATCAGGTCCAAGAGCAGCTTGCGCGTGCCCATGTTCAGGTGGGGCACAATGCTCCTGCTTGTCCTTTTTCTCGTCATCGCCGGCGGTGCTGTGGTGTTGACGCTCCTCGATCCGCGTCCTCCGCTCAAGCACTTCGAGGTCCCCGTCCGGCAATGAACTGGCGGCACGTCCCCCCGGTTGCCGGCATCTTGATCACCTTTGCAGGCACCGTGTGGGCTCAGACGCCGACCTTCGACGACCGCCCGACGGGTTTCCTCGTCCAGAAGACCGGCGGCATGCAGGCCGACGCCTGGCAGGGCACGTCGCTCGGCCAGGCCAAGCGTCTGGTCGCCGCGCTGCCCGCCGCGCCACGCAGCCGCGCGCTACGTGACCTCCAGTTCACGGTGATGGTGAGCGAGCTCACGCCCCCCGCCGCCGACGGCAGCCCGCCGCCCAGCCTCTTCTCGCGCAAGGTCGAGCGACTGGCGGCCATGGGCGAAGGCGAGAGCCTGAATGAGATGGTGCGTGCCTCGGGCGGCTATGCCGATCCGGCGGTCGCCGCGATCGACGTCAACGCGATGATGATGGTGGGCGAGCGCGAGGGGGCCTGCGCGGCGATGAAGGCCAGCGCGTTGACTGGCCCCTTTGCCGCGCGTGCCGCCGTTACCTGCAAGCTGGTGGCGGGCGACAATGACGGCGCGCTCGCCGACGTGCCTGCTCTCCGCGCGCGCGATCCCGGTTTCGTCGCGATGGTCCAGGCGGCAGCGGGGGCATCCGCGCCGCCGCCCGCTCCCCGCGGCGAGGTCGACGGGCCGGCGATGTCATTGATGGCGCTCGCGCACATCCTGCCGCCCGCGACGCTGTATCGTTCGGACCAGCCGCTGATGATCCGCGCGCTGGTTGGCCAGCGCACCTTGCCCATCGCGACACGGCTCGACATCGCCGAGCGCGGCGAGGCGCTGGCGGTCATCGAAGCGACACGGCTGAGCGACCTCTATGTCACCGCCGTGAAGGAGGGCGCCGCCCTGCCGCCGGCGATGGCGCGCCGTGCGCAGCTCGTCTACGCCGTGCGCAATGCCGCCAACCCGCAGCAGATCATGACGTCGATCGCCGCGGTCTACGACGAATCGCGCGGTCCCTTGTTCCCGACCGTGGCGCGCGCGAGCGCTGTCGGCCTTCTCGCTTTGCCGCCCAAGCCGGAATATGCCGGGGTGGCGCAGGAAGCGATCAGGGGCGTCCTGTTGCTGGGCGACAAGCGGCTCACGGGGGCCTGGACGAAGCTCGCGCTCAAAGCCGCCTACAATAGCGCCCGCGCGCTCAATGCGCTGGACCGGCTGATCCCGCTGATCGCCGTCGCCGGCATCGACAATCCCCACCACTTGCCGGCGGAGGAGATCAATCGCTGGTACGAGACGATCCGCCAGGACGACGCCAAAGCGGCACCCCTGCGCGGCTACCTCATGCTCCAGCTGCTGCGGGCGAGCGGTATCGACGTGCCGGCGAACGGCACCGATCTGCCGGAAGCACCGCCGGCCGGCGTTCGTCTCGTCTCGCCGCCCGCCGCCACCTTGCAGGCCCTGCAGACGGCCGGCGCCGCCCATCATCGCGCCGAAGCGTCGTTGCTTGCCTCCAATGCCATCGGCGAAACCGCGTTGGCCGATCTGCATCCCGCCGCCGTTGCCACCATCGTGCGCTCCCTGATCGTCGCGGGCGAGGATCAGGCCGGGCGCCTGTTCGCGATCGAAGTTGCGATCGCTCACGGCCTGTGAAGAAGAAGCCGCCCGCCACGCCGCTGTCTCGAGAGGCCGAGGCCTTCATCGAGATGCTGACGGCCGAGCGTGGCGCATCGAAGAACACCGAAGCGGCCTACGGCGCCGATCTCCGCGGCCTCGAAACCTTCCTGGCGCGCCGCAAGCAGACGGCCGCGACGGCCGACACCGCGGCACTGCGCGCCTATCTGAAATCGCTCGACTATGTCGGCATGACTCCCCGCACGGTAGCGCGCCGCCTCTCGGTGATCCGCCAGTTCTACCGCTTCCTGCTGAGCGAGCGGATGCGCGAGGACGATCCCGCAGGCGCACTCGATTCGCCGGTGCTGGGCCGGCCGCTGCCCAAGGTACTGTCGCGCGCGGAGGTCGACCGGCTGATCGAGGCGACGCGCGGCATCGCGGGTGATGGCGGCCGCATGGCGACCCTGCTGGAAATTCTCTACGGCACGGGCCTGCGCGTGTCGGAGCTGGTGACCTTGCCGCTGGTCGCCGTCGAGCGCGATCCCACGATGCTGGTGGTGCGCGGCAAGGGCGACAAGGAAAGGCTGGTCCCGCTCAGCGACCCCGCGCGCGTCGCCATCGCGTCGTGGCTGCACGTGCGGGCGGTGCAGCTCGGCGAGGATGGCTCGTCGCGCTATCTCTTCCCGTCGCGCGGCCGCACCGGCCATCTCACGCGCCAGCGTTTCGCGCAGCTTCTGAAGGAAGCCGCCCTCAAGGCGAACATAGATCCCGCGCGCGTTTCGCCGCATGTGCTGCGCCACGCCTTCGCCAGCCATCTTCTGGAAGGCGGTGCCGATCTGCGCAGCGTGCAGCTCATGCTGGGCCATGCCGACATCGCCACGACACAGATCTATACGCACGTGCTGGACGAAAAGCTGCGCTCGCTGGTGCAGGAGAAGCATCCGCTGGCGCGCAAACAGCGGCGGCGGCCGGTCAAGCCCGCTAGTTGACAGGACTCGGCCACCGGGCGACACCTCACCGCAATGACGACGTATCTCGAGTTCGAGAAGCCGATCGCCGAGCTCGAAAGCAAGATCGCCGAGCTGCGGCACGTGCCCAACTCGGCCGATGTCGATATCGCCGAGGAAGTGATGCGCCTGCAGGACAAGGTGCAGAAGCTCCTGCGCGCGACCTACGCCAAGCTCACGCCCTGGCAACGGGTGCAGGTGGCGCGCCATGCCGAGCGCCCGCACGCCCAGCGCTACATCGACCGGTTGATCACCGACTACACGCCTCTGGCCGGCGACCGGACTTTTGGTGAGGACGCCGCGATCGTGGGGGGCGTCGGCCGCCTGCAGGGCCGCAGCGTCGTCGTGCTCGGCCAGGAGAAGGGCGACGACACCGATTCACGACTCAAGCACAATTTCGGCATGGCGCGGCCCGAGGGTTATCGCAAGGCGCAGCGCCTGATGAAGCTCGCCGACCGTTTCAAGATCCCCGTGGTGACCCTGGTCGACACGTCGGGCGCCTATCCCGGTATCGACGCCGAGGCGCGCGGCCAGGCCGAGGCCGTGGCGAGCTCGATCGACACGTGTCTGTCGATCGGCGTGCCGCTGGTCAGCGTGGTGATCGGCGAGGGCGGTTCGGGCGGCGCGCTGGCGATCGCCTCGGCCGACCGGGTCTACATGCTGGAGAACTCGGTCTACTCGGTGATCTCGCCGGAAGGCTGCGCCTCGATCCTGTGGCGCTCCAACGCCAACGCACAGGACGCGGCCGAGGCCATGAAGGTGACCGCGCAGGACCTGAAGCGCCTCGACGTGATCGACGAGGTGATCCCCGAGCCGATGGGCGGCGCCCATCGCGCGCCCGACGAGGCGATCGACGCCGTCGGCACCGTCGTGAGCGAGGCGCTGGCCGAGCTCTCGCAGCTCGACGCCGACACCTTGCGCCACCGCCGCCAGGACAAGTTCCTGGCCATGGGCAAGAAGGGGCTGTGATTTGGAGGCCCGCCTCCCCATTTGAGTGGGGAGGAAAATGACTCTCAAACGACTAGGAGTCCTCGACCAATCGCCGATCCGCTCGGGGGGCACGCCCGCGCAGGCGGTTGCCGAGACGCTCGAGCTGGCGCAGCTCTGCGACCGGTTGGGCTATGGACGCTACTGGCTGGCCGAGCATCATTCGAGCGACGCGCTCGCGGGGGCGGCGCCCGAGGTCCTGATCGCGCGGGTCGCGGGATTGACGCAGCATATGAAGGTGGGGTCGGGCGGCGTGATGCTGCCGCATTACTCCTCGCTCAAGGTCGCCGAGAATTTCCGCATGCTCGAGACCTTGTTCCCGGGCCGCATCGATCTCGGCATCGGCCGCGCGCCGGGCAGCGACCAGCGCACCATGCGCATCCTGGCCGACGGCAAGCAGAATTGGGCGAGCGCCGACAATTATCCGGTGCAGGTGCGCGATCTCATGGCCTGGCTGCACGATGCGGTGCCGGACACTCACAGCGGTCGCGGCATCGTGGCCCAACCCAGGGGCGAGACGACGCCCGACGTCTGGCTGCTGGGCTCGAGCGACGACAGCGCCGCGCTCGCCGCTCATTTCGGCCTGCCGTTCTGCTACGCCCACTTCATCAATCCCGAAGGCGGCGCCGCCGTGACGCGCGCCTATCGTCAGCACTTCCGCCCGTCCTCGCTGCACGCCCGGCCGCTGTCGATGGTCGCCGTCGGTTCGCTCACGGCGGAAACGGACGAGGAGGCGGCGCTTCTCGCGACCAGCCGCGAAGTCTGGTCGATGCGCCTGCGCACGACCGGCAATCCCGGCCCGTTCCCGTCGGTCGAGGAAGCGCTCGAAGTCGGCAAGGACCCGCGCGTGAAGCCGCTGCTGTCGGCGATGCGCCGCCGCTCCATCATCGGCGCCCCGGCCACCGTGCGCCCGGCGCTCGAAAAGCTCGCCGCCGATTACCTGGCCGACGAAGTCATGGTCGTGACCATTTGCTACGACTTCGAGAAGCGTAAACGGTCCTATGAGTTGCTGGCCGAAGCGTTTGGCTTGCCGTCGCTGTCATCCTGAGCGCAGCGAAGGATCTCATGGCGATTGCCAACGGCACGCCGTTTGAAGCGGCATGAGGTCCTTCGCTGCGCTCAGGACGACAGATCGACAGTATATTTATAATTTACTTTTGTGGTGATCTAGGTATACTGCTTTCGAGGAGCCGGACTCCATTTCCAAGCGCGGCGGCATTGGTATGGTCAACCACACTGTTATTTTCGTGACGTTTAACAGGGGAGCGGGACACCCGGGGGGAGTTAGCGCAATTAGCGCAGCTGCGCAGGCGTTCGTCGGGGACGTTTGCCGTTTCTTTAACGGGGCTACTTCTCCTTCCCCGCGCTCGGGTCCCACATCGGGGCGGACATGGCGTCGGTGAAGTTCTTGAACATCAGGTTGAAGGAGATGCTGATCCGTTCGGTCGTGCCGTCGTTGGCCGGCACGCTGTGCTTCAGCCAGGCGGGGAAGATCAGCAGCCGGCCGGGCTTGCTCTCGGCGTCGGCGGCATTGGCGGTCATGCGGGTGTACTGGCGCGGCCGCGGCATGATCATCGAAGGGCGCGGATCCTGGAGCAGGAGGCGCGAGCCGACCGGCGGCACGGCGACGTAGTAAACGCCGCTCAGATAATTGTTCGGATGATGGTGCGTCGGATGATAGGCGCCCGGCGGATTGATGTTGCCCCAGCAGCCGGTGATCACCATCGGATACTGATCGACTTGCAGGAAGCGGGCGACGCCGCGGGCCGCCATCTCGACCAGGCCGATGAAGTCCTTGAACGCGGGTCGCGTATGCAGGTCCTGCGGCGTCTGCCAGTTGCTGCCCGCCGGCACCTTGGGCCGCGGCGAGATGATCTTCTCGATCTCGGCCTTGAGCTTCGCGTTCAGCGCCGCCGCCTCGGGAGCCTTGAGGTCGACGATCCAGAGCGGCGTCGGGAAGAGTTCCTGGACTTCCTGCTTTTCGATCATCCCGCCAGTATAGCGGAAATCACTTGTCCATCGTTCACTTGCTCAGGGCGCGCTGCAGACGGTCGATCTGCGCCGGAATGGCCGCCGCATCGGTCACCGGCAGCGAGCAATAGTTGCGCGTGCAGGCGAAAGCGGCGGGGCCGTCCGGATAGTCGGGATAGTCGACATCGGCGTTGGTGAGCTTGCCCTCGCGCTTGTCCCACCATTCGGCGCGCTTGAAGTCGAGCGGGTAGGCGAGCGCGGCGGCATAGAGGGCGGCGCTGCGCGGATCGTCCTTGGGGCCGACGACGGTGACGTGTACCGGCTCGTTGCGCAGCTCCTGCTCGGCCAGCAGCACATCGGGCAGGAAGGCATAGGCGTCCATCACCGGCGGCGAAGCAAGGTAGCCCATGCCGGCCTCGGCGATCTCGCGATAGTGCTTCTGGCCCGTATAGAAGGAGAGAAGCGTGAAGAAGCGCGTCGCCGTGACATTGTCCTCGCGCTGCTTGATCGGCTTGGGCAGGTTCTTGGCGTCGGGCGAAGCCGAGGCGAAGAAGCCGCCGGTCTTGGGATCGATAAAGGTCCTGGCGATGAAGTCGGCGGTGCTGGTTGCTGCCGTCAGCCACTTGCGATCGCCGGTCGAGCGATGCAGCGCCAGCAGCGCGGCCGCCATCTCGATATTGTCGGCAAGGTAGGGACCGGCCGCGTCTTTCTTGGTATGGCGGAAGCCGCCGCCGGGCAGGCTGCGTTCCTTCTGCGCCCATTCGGCGGCCCGGATGGCCAGCGCCAGCGCGTCCTTTGTGCCGGTGGCGTTGTAATAGGCCGCAAGGCCCTGGATCGCCTGGCCGGTCTCGCGGGCGTACTGGCGCTTGTCGACGCCGGGCTCGCTGTCGGCCATGCCCATCGAGACGTAGAAGCCGCCATTCGGCGCGGCCATCGTGTTCTTCAGGAAGCCGTAGATGTGGTCGGCTGCTTGGCGATAGGCGGGGTCGTTGAACTGCACGGAGGCGCGCGCATAGGCTTCGAGCGCGGCTTCCTGCGCGAACATCGGGAACTCCAGCGAGGGCTTGGACCAGTCCGGCTTGAGGCTGACCTGGCTGATGCCGCCAGTCTTGGGATCGATCAGGGCGATCTGGGCCGTGAGCGTGCGTCTGATCCGCGTCGTCGCTTCGGCGTCGCCGTCCCCCTTTCTTTCCATGAGGGCGCGGTCGAGGAACCAGTCGAGCGTCGGTTGGTCGACGAACTTGCTCTTGCTCCAGCCGCCATTCGCGCGGTCGTAGGCCTTGTCGAGGAAGGCGAGCAGCTCGGTGCGTTGTGCGTCGGTGATGCCGTTGGCGAGCGTGCGTTCGCGCTCGGGACCGCCGAACTTGCCGTAGTCGACGGGCGAGGGATCCTTGATCGTCTCCTGCAGGACCGGGATCAGGAACTTGGGCGAATAGAAGCCGCGCAGCTTCACGATCTCCTGGCCATCCGGTCCGAAGATGATCGTCGCCGGCCAGCCCCAGCGGTCGTAGCGCTGCGACACGTCGGGCCGGCTGTCCTGATCGACATAGACCGGGATGAAATGGTCCTTCAGCACGGCGCGCACGTCGGTGTTCGACCAGGTGTCGCGGTTCATGGCGTGGCACCACGGGCACCACCAGCTCTGCAGCGACACGATGACGAATTTCTTCTCCTTCGCCGCGCGCTCGAAGGTGGCGTCCGACCAGTCACTCCAGAAGCCGTCGTTGCCGAGGTCCTTGCGGTCGTGTGCGGAGGCCGCCTGGGCGGACGCGAGGCCGAGCAGCAGGGCCATGACGAAGGAAAAGAGCCGCATCCTGAAAATCTCCGGGCACCGAGGGCCTGACGCCATTTGCGGCTCGGCCCGTTCGGTGGTCCAATCACGCTCAAACACTAGATCGGGAGGAGCACATGACCATTACGGTCCAGCCGATCACGCCCAGTTTCGCCGCTGAGGTGGGCGATGTCGATCTTGGACGGCCGCTCGCCGCCGAGGACGTCGCCGCCATCAAGGCCGCCTTCACCGAGTACGCCGTCCTTGTCTTTCCCGACCAGGAATTCACCGACGACAGCCATCTCGACTTCGCCCGGTATTTCGGGCCGCTCGAGACCAGCGTGTTCGCGCTGCGCAAGGACCACAAGATGCGCCTGCACGCGAACCTCGCGGACGTCGGCAATCTCGACGCCGAGGATCGCATCCTGCCGACCGAGGACCGGGTCCGGCTCTACCAGCTCGGCAACCGGCTCTGGCACACGGATTCCTCGTTCAAGCGCCTGCCGGCCTATTGCTCGCTGCTCTACGGCCGCTCGATCCCGCCGATCGGCGGCCATACCGAGTTCGCCGACCTGCGGGCGGCCTACGATGCGCTGCCCGAGAACACCAAGCAGCGCATCGCCGGCCTCGTCGCCGAGCATTCGCTGATGACCTCACGCGCCAAATTGGGCTTCACCGACTGGGACGAGACCGAGCGCAAGGCCTTCGAGCCCGTGCCGCAGGTGTTGGTCCGCCGCCTGCAGGATAGCGGCCGCATGAGTCTTTATCTCGCGAGCCACGCCGGCGCGATCCGCGGCATGGCCAAGGCGGAGGCCGAGCGGCTCCTGAAGGAGCTGATCGATCACGCCACGCAGCGGCAGTTCGTCTACACCCATCGCTGGCGGGTGAAGGATCTCGTCATGTGGGATGACCGCTGCACCATGCATCGCGGTATCGAATTCGACGATCAGCGTTATCGGCGCGACATGCGCCGTGCCACCGTCTCGGACGTAGCGCCGACTTGCGAACAGATGGGATTGGCGGTGGCAGCGGAATGAGCACGATCGATCTGGAACCTTTGCGGAAGCAACTCGGCCGCAAGATCGAGGACGAGGATGTCGTCACGCGCGCGCCGATCAAGGCGATCCTCGCGACCTTCGACCGGCAGGAGAAGGTGCCGGAAGAGGGCGAGCCGATCGCGCCGGGTTGGCATCTGCTCTACCTGCACTCCTATGCTCGCCACGCCCAACTCGGCCGTGACGGCGCCGCCGCGGAAGGCGGCGTCCTGCCAAAGATCCCGATGCCGCGGCGCATGTATGCCGGCTCGACCTTCACCTTCGAGAGCGACATCCGTGTCGGAGACAAGCTCCGCCGCGAAACCGAGTTCACCGACATCCAGGAGCGCACCGGCAGCACAGGCAACCTGATCGTCACCACGCAGACACGGCGCATCTTCACGCCACGCGGTCTGGCGCTGACGGAGGCTGCGAGCACGGTGTTCCGCGAGGATCCGCCGGCCGGCCAGAAGAGCGGCACGCCCGTGCGCGAAGCCGCGCCCACCGATACGCCCTGGAAGCGCACGATCACGCCGGATCCGGTGATGCTCTTCCGCTACTCGGCGATCACCTTCAACCCGCATCGCATCCACTACGACCGCACCTACTGCATGGAGACCGAGGGTTATCCGGGTCTGGTGGTGCACGGGCCCTTCGCTCAGCAATGCCTGTTTGACCTGCTGCGCGACTCGGCCCCCGGCCGGAAGATCAAGACCATGACCGTGCGTGCTCGCGCCCCGCTGTTCGACACCGCGCCGTTCAATGTCGTCGGCCGGCCGACGGCGGACGGCAAGGGAGCGGAGCTGTGGACCGTGACGCCCAAGGGCACGATCGCGGCACAGGCGACCGCGACGTTGGCGTGACGCCGACCAACCTGCGTTTCGATCTCCTGACGCTGCAGCTCTTCGTCGCCGTCGTCGAGGAGCAGAGCATCGCGCAGGCCGCGGAGAAGAAGCACATCGCCGTCTCGGCGGTCAGCCGGCGCATCTCCGATCTGGAGGCGATGCTGCAGGTCGACCTGCTGCACCGCTCGCAGAAGGGCGTCGAGCCGACACCTGCGGGCTACGCGCTGCTCGAGCATGCGCGCATTATCCTCGGCAACGTGGCGCAGCTCGAAGCCGATCTGCTGGGCCACCGACAGGGGCTGCGCGGCCATATCCGGCTGTTCGTGAACACCTCGGCGACGCTCGAAGCGCTGGTCGACGAGCTGAACCGCTTCCTGGTCGCCAACCCCTTCATCCAGATCGAGATCGAGGAGGGGATCAGCCCCGACATCATCCGCGCCGTGGCCGACAATCGCGCCGACATCGGCATCTTCGGCGGCAACATCCTGGCGCCCGAGTTGTCGGTCTTTCCCTATCGCGAGGATCGGCTGGTGGTGATCGTGCCGCCCAACCATCCGCTCGCCGCCCGCGAGAGCGCCCGCTTCGCCGATCTCATCGACTACGAGTTCGTGAGCCTGGAGAAGGGCAGCTCCATCGACACACTGTGCGTGCGCGCGGCGGCCGAGCTTGGCCGCCAGCTCAACCTGCGCATCCGCGTGAGCGGCTTCGATGCGATCTTCCGCATGGTGGGAGCGCGCATGGGCGTGGGCGTCGTGCCCTTCGAGATCATCCAGCCGCGGCTTGCCGATACCGGCCTGGTCGCCCTTCCGCTCGACGAGAGCTGGACGCGCCGGCCGCTGGTGCTGGGCGTGCGCGATCCGGCCTCGATGCCGCCGGCAACGCGGCTGTTGCTCGATCATCTCAGGCAGGGTGCGGCGACGACGTCCCTCGCAACCTGCGATGGACCGTTGCCGAACCACGGCTTGGGGACCGTGCCCGTTTTGGCTACTCGTGAGCGATGACCACGCCTCAGACGTTGTTCGACAAGATCTGGAACAGTCACGTCATCGCCGAGATCGGTGATGGTACCGCGTTGATCCATATCGATCGGCACATCCTGCACGATCTCGGCGGCTCGCGCGCGCTGCTCGACGTGCGGGAGCGTCATCTTCCGGTCCACAATCCCGAGCTCACCTTCGCCACCATCGACCACACCGTGTCGAGCGCGCCGGGACGCCAGGGCACGATCGCGAGCGGCATCGCGCTGATGAAGGCACTGCGCGAGGAGACGGCTGCGACCGGCATCCGCCTGTTCGACATCGACCAGCCGGGCCAGGGCATCGTCCATGTCGTGGGGCCGGAGCTCGGCATCACCCTGCCGGGCTGCCTGCTGGTGTGCGGCGACAGTCACACCTGCACGCATGGCGGCATGGGCGCGCTCGCCTTCGGCGTCGGCTGGAGCGAGCTCGCCCATGTGATCGCGACGCAGACCCTCTATCAGCGCCGGCCGCGCACCATGCGCGTGCGCTTCGAAGGCAATCCGGCGCCCGGCGTCACGCCCAAGGATCTGATCCTGGCGTTGATCGGCGAGATCGGCACCGATGGCGGCACGGGCTACGCCGTCGAATATGCCGGCAGCGCGATCCGCGACATGTCGGTCGAAGGCCGGCTCACCGTCTGCAATCTCTCGGTCGAGCTCGGCGCGAAGATGGGCCTGATCGCGCCCGACGAGAAGACCTACGCCTATCTCGAAGGCCGGCCCTATGCGCCGAAGGGCACGGTGTGGCTGCGCGCCGTCGAGGCATGGCGCAAGCTGCCGAGCGATCCCGATGCCAAGTACGACCGCGAGGTGCTGATCGACGTCACGAAGATCGCGCCGCAGATCACCTGGGGTACCAGCCCCGAACATGTCGTCAGTGTCGATGGCCGCATACCCGATCCCGCGTCCATCGCCGACGCCGATCGCCGCAAGGCGGTGCAGATGGCGCTCGACTATATGGGCCTCAAGGGCGGGGCGCCGATCGCCGGCACGCCGGTCGATTGGGTGTTCATAGGCTCCTGCACCAACAGCCGCCTGTCCGACCTGCAGGCCGCGGCGGAAGTCGTGCGCGGCCGCAAGGTCGATCCGAGGGTGCGGGCCTGGGTCGTGCCGGGCTCGGAGATCGTGAAGCGCGACGCCGAGGCCGAGGGGCTCGACCGCATCTTCGTCGAGGCGGGCTTCGAATGGCGCGAGCCGGGCTGCTCGATGTGCCTGGCTTCCAACGGCGAGCAGATTCCGCCGGAGCAGCGTTCGGTGTCGACGTCTAACCGCAACTTCGTCGGCCGCCAGGGACCGCGGGCGCGCACGCATCTCGCCAGTCCCGCCATGGCGGCCGCCGCGGCGATCGCCGGCGCCATCACCGATGTCCGCAGCCTGGACCGCCGGCCATGAAGAGCTTCCGGAAGCTCACCTCGATCGCGGCCCCACTGATGAGGGCCAATGTCGACACCGACATCGTGATCCCCATCAGCCGCATGGTCGGCAACTCGATCCGCGGCACCTTGGGCAAATGGGCCTTCACGTCGCTGCGTTATCTGCCGGACGGCTCGGAGAACCCGGAGTTCGTGCTCAATCGAGAGCCCTATCGCAATGCCGAGATTCTGATCACCGGCCCGAACTTCGGCTGCGGCTCCTCACGCGAGCCCGCCGTCTGGGCGATCCAGGAGATGGGCATCAAGGCCATCGTCGGCTCGGGCTTCGGCGACATCTTCTACAACAACTGCTTCCAGAACGGCGTGCTACCGGTGATCCTCGATCCGCAAACCGTCCAGGAGATCGCCGAGGAGGTCGAGCAGACGCAAGGGACCGGCAAGCTCTCGGTCGATCTCGAAGCCTGCCAGGTCACCATGCCGTCGGGCCGGCAGATCGCCTTCACCGTCGAGTCGCGGCGGCGCACCGGCCTGCTCGAAGGGCTGGACGAGATCGGCGCCACGCTCCGCCGTGACGATGAGATCCGCGCCTTCCAGGCCCGCGATCGCGACGAGCGGCCCTGGATCCACATGCCAGGCGCCGGAAGCTGATCGGCACGCCATCGCGGATGGCGACGGTGCATTCCTGAATAAGCATTCGACACCAATCGCAGCCGGCGACTTAACTTTCGCCAGGGAATGAATGGGGGAAACCAAATGAGTGACATTGTCGCCGCCAACATCGGCGCCCGGCTCGATCGCCTGCCGTTCACGCGCACGCTCTGGCGGTTCGTCTGCCTGATCGCGCTGGGCGGCGTGTTCGAGCTCTACGATCTCTTCCTGACAGCGTATATCGCGCCGGGTCTGGTGCGGAGCGGCTTGTTCGTCGCCAAGCCGGAGGGCTTCTTCTCACCCAACGGCGTCGGCTTCTTCGTCTTCTGCACCTTCGCTGGCATGTTCGTCGGCACCCTGGGCTTCGGCTTCGTCGCCGACCGCGTCGGCCGTCGCGCGATCTTCACCTATTCGCTCATCTGGTACTGCATCGCCTCCACGATCATGGCGTTCCAGACCAGCGCCGAGGGCGTCAATCTCTGGCGCTTCATCGCCTCGGTCGGCATCGGCCTGGAGCAGGTGACGATCGACACCTTCATTCCCGAGCTGGTGCCGCCGCAGGGTCGCGGTCGTGCCTTCGCCATCTACCAGTTCATCGCCTTCCTGATCGTGCCGGTCGTGGCCTTCCTGAGCTACCTGCTGGTACCGCGTGCGCCGATGGGCTTCGACGGCTGGCGCTGGGTCGTGCTGGGCTCGGCGGTCGGCGCCTTCGGCGCCTGGGTGCTGCGCCTCAGCCTGCCGGAAAGCCCGCGCTGGCTGGCCCGCCACGGCGACGTCGAGCGTGCCGAAACCATCATGAAGGACATCGAGGCCCGTGTTCAGCAGGACATCGGCGGCGCGCCGTTGCCGCCGATCGGCAAAGCGATCATCGAGCGCGGCAATACCAGCACCTTCGTCGAGCTCTTCAAGCCGCCGTTCCTCAGCCGCACCGTGATGATGTCGACCTTCAATGTCCTGTCGGTGGTCGGCTACTACGGCTTCGCCGCCTGGGTGCCGACCTTGCTGATCGACAAGGGCATCACGGTGACGCAGAGCCTGCTCTATGCCTTCATCATTGCCATCGCCAATCCGTTCGGGCCGCTGCTCGGCTTCCTGGTGGCCGATCGCATCGAACGCAAATGGGCGCTGGTCCTTTCGAGCATCGGCATCGGCGTGTTCATGCTGCTGTTCGCGTTGCAAACCAACCAGGTGATCATCATTGCGCTCGGCGTGCTGGTGACGCTCTGCAACAACTGGCTGTCCTTCACCTTTCACAGTTATCAGGCCGAGCTCTTCCCGACCCGCGTGCGCGGCCGGGCGGTCGGTTTCGTCTATGGCTGGGGTCGCGTGAGCGCAGCCTTCGTCGGCCTGCTGATCGGCTTCTTCTTCAAGCAGGGCGGCACGCTCGGTGTGGCAACCTTCATCGGTGTCGCCATGCTCGGCGTGATATTGGTGATCGCGATCATGGGACCGCGCACCCTGAATCGCACCCTGGAGGACATCTCGAGTGACTGAGTTCGTCACCGCACCCGATGGCGTGAGGCTCGCCACCTATGAATGGGGCAACCCGGCCGGGCCGGAGATCGTCCTCATCCACGGCTTCGCCCAGTGCCACCTCTGCTGGTCGCCTCAGTTCAACAGCGAGCTGGCTCGCGACTTCCGGCTGGTCGCCTTCGACATGCGCGGTCATGGCGACTCCGACAAGCCGTCCGATCCGCGCGCCTATCAGGGCAGCGACGTCTGGGCGAAGGACATCGCCGCGGTTATCGACGGCAAGAAGCTCAAGCGGCCGGTGATCGCCGGCTGGTCGATGGGCGGGCGCATCACGCGGCAATATCTGATGAATTTCGGGGACGGCCGTCTCGCCGGTCTCAACTTTGTCGGCTCTCTCGTGGTCGAGGATCCGAGCTGTCGTGGGCCCGGATCGCCGGCGCCGCTGCCGGCCGGTGCTTCGCTCGGCGAGCGTCTTGCCGCGGCGGTGGCCTTCCTCGACGGCTGCTTCGCCATCAAGCCCAGCGAAGCGGATTTCCGGATCGCTCTTGCCTACAACATGATCGTGCCGGAACCGGTGCGCGATGCGATCCGCGGCTGGTCGACCGATCCGGTCGAGACGGTCGCCAAGCTCAGCAAGGTGACGGTACCCACCCTGGTCAGCCATGGTCGCAAGGACGCGCTCGTGCTGCCACAAGCCGCCGAGAAGACGGCGGCGACCATCCCCAGCTCGGATATCTCCTGGTACGAGCAATGCGGCCACTCGCCCTTCTGCGAGGACGTGCCGCGCTTCAACCGCGAGCTCGCCGCCTTCGTCGCGCGGTGCCAGGGCTAGGCTGAATCGGCCTTCCATTGCTCATAATGAGCAGGAAGGACATGCGGGCGTAGAATTGCCGTCGTTCGAATTGCGCGCCGGAAGTTCACTCGTGTCCCTATCGACGGAAAATGCAGGCAAAACCATTTTTGGTCCATTTAGGCACCGTTTTCGACCATTTATCAGCGGGTCCGACAGCGGTAAAACGCTGCTGGGTGGGGCTTTTGGCGCGTCGGCCCGCGAAAACACCATTAATAAATGGCGGAAATGGTCGAAATGGCTGATGCCGGGCGCAGCCCGCGCGCTTCTAGTCGTTCGCCGCGCCGAAGCGCAGCGGCCGGAAGAAGGCGCGGATATCGTCGACCAGCCGGTCCGGCTCTTCGAGCGCCGCGAAGTGGCCGCCGCTCGGCATGGCGGTGTACCGGCGGAGATCGTAGGCGCGCTCGACCCAGGCGCGCGGCGGTGGCGGTGCAATGCCATCGCGGAAGGCGGCGAAGCCGGTTGGTGTCTCGACCTTGCGGCCTTCGGGCAGGGCACGTGGTTTCTGCTCGGTGACGCCGCGATAGAGCCAGGTCGACGTCCCCGCCGTGCCGGTCAGCCAATAGACCATGATGTTGTCGAGGAGCGTGTCCATCGAGAAGCGGGTGAGCGGATCGCCGCCGCAATCGCCCCATGCCTGGAACTTCTCGATGATCCAGGCGGCAAGCCCGACCGGCGAATCGGAGAGCGCGACGCCCAAGGTCTGTGGCCGCGTCGCCTGGATACGCTGGTAGGCGGTCTTGTCGTCGAGCGAGCCCATGCTGGCGAGCCAGGTCTTCTCCTCGGCGCCGAGATCGGCGGTCTTGAGAGCGATGCCGGGCCGCAAGCCCATCATGTTGAGATGCAGGCCGAGCACGCCTTCATCGTCCTTCCTCGGATGATCGAAGGCGCACCACGACGAGACGACGGCGCCCCAGTCGCCGCCCTGCACACCGTAGGGCCGCTGGTAGTTGAGCTTCTCGTGCACCAGCCTGTGCCAGAGACCGGCGATGGCGCGCGGGCCGATCGGGCCGGTGCTGCCATCGGCGCGGATCGGCGGACCGGAAAAGCCGTAGCCCGGCAGCGAGGGCGCGATCACATCGAAAGCGTCAAGCGGATCGCCATCGTGATCTTCCGGATGCGCCAGCCTGTCGATGACATCGAGGAACTCGACGATCGAGCCCGGCCAGCCATGGGTGATCACCAGTGGCAGCGGCCGCGGCGCGTCCTCAACCTCGGTGCCGGGCTCGCGGATGAAATGGAGCCTCTGCGGGCCGATATCGACCAGGTAGTTGGGCCAGCGGTTGATCGCTTCCTGGCAGCGCTGCCAGTCGTAGGCGTGGCGCCAGTAGTCGATCAGCTCGGCCAGGAATTCGGGGTCGGTGCCCGAGGCCCAGCTTCCCTTGTCGGCGATGGTCGCTGTCGGGGGGCGCCAGCGGCGCAGGCGCTCGTCGAGATCGACCAGCGCGCGTTCGGGGATGTCTACCTTGAAGGGCTCGGGCGTGTCGTAGGCCATCGCCCGATCATAGCGCCAGCCGGTCAGCCTTCCAGCAGGTCCGCCCTCAGCCTCTCGCGGGCGGCGGTATCGAGGCCCAGCGCTTTTTCGGCGAAGCCCTCGGGGCTGCCATAGTCGGCGCGCACCACCTCGAAAGCGGCCTCGAGATAGGGCGTGCGCGCCTCGATGATGGCGGCGCGTGTGTCGATGTCGAGCTCGGGATAGCGGCCAATGTGACCCGTCCACAACTCGTTGGTGCGGAGATAGTCCTGCATCACGTCGTCCCAGTGGACGCCCAGCAGCGTCAGCAGCAGGGCCGACGCGAAGCCCGTGCGGTCCTTGCCGGCGGTGCAATGGAAGACCAGCGGCCGGTGCGTGCCGTCGCTCAAGGTGGCGAACAGGGTGCGGAAGCCCGGCGCGCAGCGCCGCGGATAGTCGCGATAGTGGTCGGTCAGGAACTGCATCATCACGAAGGGCGTGGCTGTGCCGCCCTCGATAGCGCCGCGGATCTTGTCACCCACGCCCGGCTCGATGTGTGCGCCGACCACCCGGCAGGAGAGGCCTTCGATGAGGTGCGGCGTTTCGGCCGCCTCGTTGACGCCGCGCAGGTCGACGATAGTGCGGACGCCCAGCTTGTCGAGCTGGCCGCGATCCTCATCGGTCAGGCCGCCGAGGTGGGCGGAGCGGAAGACGGCGCCGCGCCGCATGGTGCGTCCGTCGGCGGCACGGTGGCCGCCCAGGTCGCGGAAATTGGAGCCGCCCTTGAGCGGCACGACATAGGGAAATTCGGTGACATCCATGACGAATGTCTATCACGGATTTGGGTCAGAATTTTTGCGCCAGCGAGATCAGGAAAGTCCGCCGCTGCCCGTATTGCGGCGCGCCCACGCCAACGCCGGTGCCGTTGCGCAGCTCATAGCTGTTGTCGAACACGTTCAGCACGTCGAAGCGGATCTGCGTGCCGCGCAAGGCATCGATCGGCACCTTCTGCACCGCAGAGAGGTTGAAGACGGTATAGGCGGGCAGCGCCGTGTCGTTCGGCGTGACGACCGTGGCGCGCAGCCCGCTGCCCACGATCAGGTCGGCCGAGAGGCGCGTCGCCCAGCGCGAATCCCGGTTGAAGGTGTAGGCGGCGCCGCCCGAGCCGGTCCAGCTCTGGTTGTGATCCAGATAGATGTAGTTCTGGGCGATGAAGGCGAGTTCCGACGGCTGGAAGTTGAACTGCGCGGAATTGATGTTGCTGCCCATGGCCTCCGACCAGGCGACGTTGCCATAGATCGACCACGGGCCGCTGTCGTAGCTGCCGGTGAACTCGATGCCCTTGACCTGCGCGTTGGCGTAGTTGAACGAGGTCAGGAAGATCGGTGCGCCGAACTGGCCCTCGTCGAGCAGGTTCTGTGCGATCTTGTAATAGGCGTCGACGCCGAATTTGAGTGCGTCGGTCGCCTGTATCTGGAAGCCCGCATCGAAGTAGTGCGCGCGTTCAGCCTTCACCGGATCGTTCTGCGTCACCACGGGTGCTGCGGTCGTGCCCGACGTGGCGGCGATGGCGCCGTTGTTCACCTGGCTGAGCGGCGGCGGCGTGAAGTAACGCGAGTAACCGCCATGCACGGTCAGGAAGTCGTTGGGCTGCCACACGACATTGATGCGCGGGCTGACCTGGTTCTCCTGCGTATTGGCGTTGATCGCATCGAAGCGCAGGCCGTAATTGATCGTCACGGTGGGCGCGACCTTCCATTCGTCCTGCAGATAGACGCCGTAGGTCCAGCCGATCTGGTCGGCGCCGAAGACGACGCCCATCGGCACATCGCTGGTTGGCGTGCCGCTGCCGTCGACCGGCAGGACCTGCCCGTTGGTCAGGCTGGTGGCATGCTCGCGCTGCACCAGGAAGCCGGCGCGCACGGTATGCGTCGGGGTGAGCTTCCAGCTGCCGTCGCCCTGGAGGCCCGTGGCGATGCTGTTGCGGGTGGCCCAGGGCGAGATGCCGTTATACATCAGGTCGCCCATCGGGTCGGGCTGGTAGGCGAGGTTGGAATAACGCATGAAACCCGAGAGCTGGAAGTCGAGATCGCCGTAGTGCTTCTGCAGCGCCAGCATGCCGAAGTAGGTGTCCTCCCACTGGTGCTGGTTGAGGGCTGCGCTGTTGGAGGTCGCGTTGCCGAGGACGGTGAAGGCGGGCGTGGCACCCGAGACCTGCGGAATTTCGTAGCTGGCGCTGGCACCGCCGGCGATGAAACTCAACCGCGTATTTTCGTCGATGATGCCGGTGACCTTGGCGAGCCCATGCCACTGGTCGGTGGTGTCGTGAAGGGGATAGGCGGTCGGCGCGGGGTTCTCGATGCCGATGTCGTTGTGCAGGAACTCGCCGGTCAGGAACCAGTCGAACTTGCCGCTGCTGCCGCCGTAGGAAAGAGACGGCTGCGTCCAGTTGTAGGAGCCGCCGGTCATCGAGGCTTCGGCGCCAGGATTCGTGCGGCCCGACTTCACGATGATGTCGACGACGCCAGCCTGCTGGAAGCCGTATTGCGCAGGCAGCGCGCCGGTAATGAGCGACATCTTGCTGGCGTACTGCGTGGCCAGCGCATTGCTGAACAGCGACATGCCCTCCGGCAATTGCACGCCGTCCAGCCGGTACTGCACGTTGCCGTGATCGCCGCGCACATGGATCTGGCCGAAACTGTCCTGTGCCACGCCAGGTGCGCGCAGCAGCACCTGGTTGATCGGCGCCTGCTCGCCCTGCGGGATGGTCGCGATGGTGCTCGACGTGAAGTCATAGCGCGAGGCGCCAAGACTGGGCTGGATCGAGCTGCGCTGCTCGTCGAGACGCTGAGCGGTGACGGTGACGCTGAGGGGATTGTCGGCCGGAACGACCGGTGCCGAGTTGGCGGGCGTCGAGTTAGCGGGCGTCGAGTCGGGGGGCGCCGGTTGCGCAGGTGCGGCCTCTACGGGCGTTGTTTGCGCGGGCGGTATCTGGGCGAGAGCAGGAGCGGTGAGGGCGGCGCCGAGGATGAAGGTCGATCCCGCCAGACGTCGCCGCATTGCGCTCTCCTGAACTCACGCTTCCAAACTGGCGAATATGTTATATTGTAACATTCTTGAGCGTCAACTTCAGTTCTTCTCCATGCCGGTGACCAGGGCGCCGACATTGTGACGCATCAACGCCTCGTAGCTCGCAGCAGGTCCCTCGGGCGGCGAGAGCGCGTCGCCGTAGAGCGTGTCGCCGACGAAACCGCCGGAATCGCGCGCGACCTGCTCGATCATCCGCGGATCGGTGAGAGTCTCGACGAACAGCGCACGCGTCTTGTGTGTGCGCACGAGCGAGATGAGCGCCGCCATCTCGCGTGCCGCCGGCGCGTTCTCGCTGCCGATGCCGCGCGCGTTCAGGAACTCCACGCCGTACGCGTGCGCGAAATAGCCGAAAGCAGCGTGGTCGGTGATGACGCGCCGCTTGCCGGTCGGCACGCGCGCGATCTTGCTCCGTATCCAGGTGTCGAGCTCGGCCAGCCGCTCGTCGTAGGAGGCGACGCGGTCGCGATAGAAATCGGAATTGGCGACATCGACCTCGATCAGTCCGGAAAGGATATTGGCGACGTAGCGGCGGACGTTGCCGACATCCTGCCAGCAGTGCGGATCGGGCACGCCGCCCGGTCCGTTGGGCGGCCAGAGCAGCGGCGTGATGCCGTCGCTCGCTACGACATGGCGGCCGGCGAATTTTCCCGCCGCCGCCAGCCGAGGCAGCCATGCCTCGAAGCCAAGTCCATTGGAGACCAGCAGCGGTGCGCGTGCCACCACCTCGGCGTCGTGCGGCTTGCCTTGATAACTGTGAGTGTCGGCATCAGGTCCGACCAGCATCGCGACCTTGGCGCGTGTGCCCGTGACCTCGTGCATGAGGTCGGCCAGGATGGAGAAGGTCGCGACAAACTGCGGCTGCGCTTCGGCGCGCGCCCGCCGCGGCGGCAGGGTGGACAACGCGGCGGCCGTCGCCGTTGCCAAAAGGGTTCTGCGCCCGAAGGTACTGCCAAGCGATCCGGGCATGGTTCAAGTGTTATATTATATCGTCATGCCTGTCGAGCGCACACGGCCGCCCTGCTGAGGTAGAGTGCGCCGATGAAAACGGAGGGGGCGAAGACACTCGACAGGTGGGGGGCGATCCTCGCCTTCACCGCCGTCGCGGTGATCCTTCAGGTATTGTTCGGGGGCGTGCGGCCGGTCGACGGGTCGGCACTGGCGGCGCTGGCGCGCGACGGCTTCCATGCGCAGATCCCGCCGTTCTCGCAATACCTGTTCGATTCGCCACTCGAGATCATCTTCCTGCACGGTCTCGGCCTGTCCTCGCCGGTCGGGCTGACCCTGGTCTTCGCGCTGCTGAGCGTCCTGCCGTTCCTGGCCGCGCTTCTGGCCGACGATCGCGAGACCGCACGGACGACGTTCCTGTTGGCGGCCGTGCTGCCGCTGACGCGCATCTCGCTGGGCTGGCTCGGCACGGGCGATCCCGTGCTGTTCGCCTGCGTAATCGCGCTCGTTGTTTCCTCGCGTCAGGCGGTGGTCGTCGTCATCTCGGCCGTACTCGTGTTCTGGCATTTCCAGCAGGGCGTGATCCTGCTGGTGCTGCTGGGCGGCATGATCCTGGTGAGCGGCGACGGTCGACAACGGACCAAGCTCACGCCGCTGGCCCTCGGTCTGGTGCTGGGCATCCTCCTCTATGGCGCGGCCAAGCTCTGGTTGTTGCCGCCCTATCAGGGCCGCGCCGGCTTCCTGTTGCAGCATCTCGATCGCTTTGCGCTGCGCATGACGTTCTATTGGCCAGCCGCGCTGGCGATCGGCCTGCCGGGCATGTTGGCGCTGTGGCTGGCCAAGGGCTTCCGCGGCATCCATTGGTCGGCCTATGGATGCTTCGCCGTGGCTCTCGTTCTGGGCGCGGTGACGTCGGATGTCAGCCGCGTGTTCTTCGCGCTTTCCTTTCCGGCGGTTCTGTATGGCCTGCTGTGCTACCGGCCCGTGCCGCTTTCGGAGCTGCGGCGCGTTAATTTCCTCGTACCGGTATTGATCCTCAGCGCGGTGGTACCGCTCCTCGGCTGGAGCGGCGTCGAGATCTACGACTGGAAGGGATTGGCCGGCGCAATGACCAAGTACTGGGGGGCGTCGAACTGGCTGAAACTGTTCCTCGAGCTCGCCGGCGCCTTCACCTGAGGCATCGGCGGCTGGAGATCAGACGCGCCCGTGGCAGTGCTTGAACTTCTTGCCTGAGCCGCAGGGGCAGGGTGCATTGCGCGAGACCTTGCCCCAGGTCTTGGGATCGTTCGGATCAACAGCGGACTTCGCACTCGTACGAAGCCGCTCCGGCAACGTTGCCACGCCGCCGCCATCGGGATCGGCGGGATCGAACGCCGGATCATTGGAAAGCGCCGCGGCCAGCGCCGGGTCCTCGTGCACTTCGTGCATCGTGGCGGGCGAGGGCGGCATCGGCGGCGGAGGCGCTTCCATGCGCAGGGTGAGCGTGGCGAGGACGTTCACCGTCGACTCGCGCATGCCCGTCAGCAGGTCGCTGAACAGGTTGAAGGCTTCGCGCTTGTATTCGTTCAGCGGATCCTTCTGGCCATAGGCACGCAGCCCAATGCCCTGCCGCAGATGGTCGAGATGCAGCAGGTGATCCTTCCAGCTCTGGTCGAAGATCTGCATCAGCACGCTCTTCTCGACCTGACGCCAGACCTCGGGGCTGTATTGCGCCGCCTTCTGGGCGAACAGCCGGTCGGTCGCGTCGGTCAGGCGCTGTGTGATCTGCTCGTCGGCGATGCCTTCTTCCTTCGCCCAGTCCGGGATGGGCAGGTCGAGGCCGAAGACGCGCTGCACGTCGTCCTTGAGATCACCGACCTTCCATTGCTCGGCATAGACGTCCTTGGGAATGGTGCGCGTGACCATGCCCTCGATGACTTCCTGGCGCATGCCGGCGACGATGTCGGCGACATCCTCGGTGCCCATCAGCTCGATGCGCTCCTTGTAGATCTCCTTGCGCTGGCTGTTCATCACGTCGTCGAAGCGCAGCAGGTTCTTGCGGATCTCGAAGTTGCGCGCCTCGACCTTGCCCTGAGCCGTCTCGAGCGCCTTGTTGAGCCAGCGATGGGTCAGCGCCTCGTCGTCGGCCATGCCCTTCTTCTGCACCCAGTCGAGCACCTTGTTGTTGCCGAAGATGCGCATCAGGTCGTCTTCCAGCGACAGGAAGAACTTCGACGCACCCGGATCGCCCTGGCGG
>Ga0153954_1000290_pt1 | contig 43082 bp, 37 predicted proteins | sample TSFL038MetaG_FD_102277 | JGI IMG/M metagenome (GOLD analysis project Ga0153954, IMG submission 102277) | Attine ant fungus gardens microbial communities from Florida, USA - TSFL038 MetaG | ecosystem: Host-associated > Fungi > Mycelium > Unclassified | place: USA: Florida, Wekiwa Springs State...
CATCGAGGACATCACCAAGCTCGTGGGCTACGAGCGCATCAACAAGCTCGAGCAGTCGCTGCTGCTCGAGGAGCAGCTCGAGAAGAAGTACGGCGAGGAAGAGCGCGACTACGTGATCCGCAAGACGGCCTAGCTACTCCCGGGCGCCGTGGCCGGTGATCTCCATCGGCGCATTGGCGGGCGGCCGGTCCTTGGCGAGGCGCGCACAGCCGGCGTTGAGGCCGTCGCCCGGCGCCTTGTCGCTCGGCGCGATGAAGGTCGAGAAGATCCAGACGTCGCCGACCTTCAGTCGCGCGCCGCTCAGCCAGCGGGCCGCGCGATAGGAGGCGGGCTTGTTCTCTCGCTGCAGCCAGCCGCAGACGACCGCAAGCTCACCCGACGGATCGATTCGCAGATGGGCGATGTCGCGGCCGGAGAAGGCGCCGGCGGCCGAGCGCACGTTCCAGTCGAACGGCACGTTGCGGTAGAGCTTCGCATCGTCAGCCGAGACATCGATGGTGCCGACATAATCGGCCTGGGCGAGCGGCGGTTCGTACTGCCAGAGCCTCACCAGGACGAAAGCCATTGCGACGGCAAGGACCACCAGGACCGGCGCCAGCCAGCGCGGCAGCTTCAGGCGTCTCGGCTCAGGCAAGGATCGTCGTCATGCCGCCATCGACCACCAGCGTGTGGCCGGTGATGTAGGCGCTGGCATCGGAGGCGAGCAGGAGCAGGGCGCCCCGCAGATCGGCCGGCGTGCCCCAGCGATTGGCCGCCGTACGCTGCTCGAGCATGGCGCAGAAGGCCTTGTTCTTCTGCAACGGCACGTTGAGTTCGGTCCGGATGTAGCCTGGTGCAATGGCGTTGGCCGTGACATGCGGCCCGAACTCGGCGGCGAGATTCTTGGTGAGGCCGGTCATGCCGTGTTTGGCCGAGACGTAGCCCGCCACCGAGGCGCGGCCCAGCACGGCCATGATCGAGGAGATGTTGACGATGCGGCCGTACTCGCGGGCCATCATGTGGCGGCCGACCTCGCGGGCCAGCACGAAGGGGCCGATCAGGTCGGTCTCGATGACCTTGCGATAGTCAGGCGTGGCCGTGTCGACGATGTTCTCGCGATGGATGACGCCGGCATTGTTCACCAGGATGTCGATGCGGCGATGCTTGCGCAGGATGGCGCGCACCTGCGTCTGCGCGCTGGTCTCGTCGGTGACGTCGAGGATCACCGCTTCGGCCTTGCCCTTTTTGCGCTTGATCGCCTTGACCGTCGTCTCGAGGTCTTTGACGGCGCGGCCGGCGCATAGGACCGTGGCGCCTGCCTCGGCGAGACACAGAGCCATGTCGCGGCCCAGGCCACGCGAGGCGCCGGTCACCAGCGCGATACGATTTTTGAGCGAAAAGATGTCAGCCATGGTCTTTCCATCTTGCCACACCGAGTGCCGCCGCCAACAAGCGAAGGACGTGGCCCAGGCGACAAAGTTTCAATCCCGCTTGCCGGAAAGCTGCCATTTCGGCAGCCGTCGGGTAGCCGAGATACTGCCCCTCGGCGAGGTTCTGAGGCTCGCCTGCATTTGAGTCAGCTTCGAGCCTGGCCAGGGCGGCCGGCAGCGCCTGCGCGCCGGCGAGGAAGAACCTCGTGTTCAGTTCGGCCGTCGATAGCGCGCCCTCGACCGGCACCTCGGCTCGGGCCAGCACACGGCCTGCATCGATGCTCTGGTCTTCGATGACGTGCACGGTGGCGCCTGAAACGTCGAGCTTCTTCGCGATCGCCCACACGATGGGACAGGGGCCGCGCAGGGCCGGCAGCAACGCGGGATGGACATTCACTGTCGCGATCCGTGGCACCGCGATCATGCGCGGCTGCAGGATCTGGTCGAAATTCATGACCACGATGAAGTCCGGTGCATAGGCCCGTACCGCAGCCAGCGTCCCGGCGTCGTTGATGTCGGGCGTTTGGATCAGTTGCGCGCCGTGGCGCCGGGCCAACGCGGGCAGCGTCAGGAGTGCGGGGTCGAGCAGGCGGCCGAAGAACGCGACGATGGGCACGGCGAGCAGGTCGAAGCCCAGCCACAGGTTCAGGGGAACGCCATAGCGCCGGAAGCCATGCCTGGTCTGCCGCCAGAAGCTTCCGTGCCGGGAGCCGTAGCGTTTGCTCGACAGCACCAGGCCGATATCGTCACCGAGTTCGGCAAACAGTGCGTTGAGCGCCGGCAGGCAGCTCAGGCTGTCGATATGGCAGAAGGCGATCTTGCGCGGCACGGCTCCCCGATCCCGATGTGATAGCGGCCTTGCCGGTTCCAGGCCACGGATTTAGCTTCGGCGAACCGCTTCGACAATGAAAGCTCGACTGTGACCCGCAGTTCATGACCGGCAGGCTGCTCTTCGACGTCACCGGCCTCGTGCACTGGTACGCCTATTTCCAGCGTCCGGGCGGCGTGCAGAGGGTGATCGAGAAGGTCGCGGGATGCGACGTCATTCGACGGTCGACTGCGGTCGAGTTCGTCGTTCGCATCCTGGGCAGCGATCGTTTCTTCCGGATCGACTGCGGATCGTTCGGCGATCTCGACGCATTGCGCCGCCTCTATGCGCAAGGGCTCCGGCACGCGTCGCTTGCCGGGACATTGTCGGAAGGTCGCTATTTCCATCTGCCCTGGCTGGCGCGGGGCTGGTTGCAGCATGCTGGCGCTTCTCTCGATATCGCAGCGCCGCCCAGCGCCGGGGACACGCTGTTCAATCCCGGCGATCTGTGGTGGCAGAAAAGATATGCCGAGCGCGTAGGCGGCCTGAAGAGACGGAATGGGTTTCGTCTCGTGCAGATGATCCACGATCTCTACATGCTCGAGCGACCGGAGTGGACGCCCGCCGCTGAAGTGCGCGTGTTCGGCGATCAGCTCCATGCGATCGCGCCTGCCGTGGACCAATGGCTCGTGAGCTCGCAGTTCACCAAGGACCGATTGGAAGCCTATCTCGCTGACCATGCGCTGCCGGTGAAGCCGATCACCATCCTGCCCATGGGATGGGACAGCTTCGACACCGCCGCGGTGGGCAAGCCCAGCATGGAACAGCCCTACATCCTGTTCGTCGGTACCGTCGAGCCACGCAAGAACCTGCCGGCGCTGCTCGATGCCATGGTCGAACTGCGGACGCGGCTGGGCCAACGTGTGCCGCGGCTGGTGGTCGTGGGCGGCTCCGGCTGGAAGGCCGCCGATGTGACTGCCCGGCTTGCGAAAGAATCGCGCGAAGGCGTTGTCGTCTGGCTGGAGAATGTCCCCGACGCGGAACTCGCCACGCTCTACAGGGGAGCGCGCTTTACGGTCGTGCCCAGCCAAGGAGAAGGCTTCGGGCTCGCCGTGCAGGAGAGCATCGCTCATGGCACTCCCTGCATCGCCTCCACGATCGGCGGGACGCGCGAAGCTGGCGGTGATCTCGCGAGTTACTTCGATCCCTCCCAGCCCGGCGACCTCACGCGCGCGATGACCCCGTGGATCGCCGACGATGCGGTACTGGCGGAGGCGAGGGCCAAGATTGCGCACGCCCTCTCAACCGGGCAGTTTGCGAGCTGGAATGATGCCGGCAGGTTACTGCTCGATCTTGCGTAGGAGGAAGCGACATGGCGAATAAGGTGGCAATCGTGACGGGCTCGGCGACCGGATTGGGCGCCGCCTGTGCCGTCGATCTGGCGGCCCGCGGCTGGAACGTCGCGATCAACTACACCAAGAGCAAGAAAGAAGCGGACGAGACCTACGAGAAGGTCAAGGCCAAGGGCGCCGAGGCGATCCTGGTGCAGGCCGACATGGGTCAGGATGCCGACTGCAAGAAGCTTGCGGCCGAGACGATGAAGAAGTGGGGCCGGGTGGACGGGCTGGTCAACAACGCCGGCACGACCAAGTTCCAGAACCAGGGCGATCTCGACGGCGTGAGCGCCGAGGATTTCGACCGCATCCTTCGCGTCAACGTCACCGGGCCGTACATGATGAGCCGCGCGGTCTATCCGACGATGAAGAAGCAATGGGACGAGAAGGGCGACCGTGGTTCGATCGTCAACATCTCCAGCATTGCCGGCGTGATGGGCGTAGGCACTTCGATCCCCTACGCTGCCTCGAAGGGCGCACTCAACACGCTGACTCTCTCGCTCGCGCGCTGGTTCGGTCCGGCGGTGCGCGTAAACACGGTTTGCCCGGGCTTCATCCAGACGCGCTGGCTGCTGGGCGCGCTCGGCCAGGAGAACTACGAGAAGCTCAAGGAAGCCCAGGAACAGACGACGCCGCTCCGCCAGGCCGGCACGCCCGAGCAGATGGCCGAGGCCGTGATCTTCTTCCTGACGAGCGCGTCCAACATCACCGGCGAGTTCATGATCGTCGACGCCGGCACCCATCTCGGCGGTTTGCCGATGAAGGGGCGCTGACAGAAGCGTTCCATTGATCAGAAAGCCGGATTACGGAAAACGGGAGTAAGCTCCTCCCGCTTTTCGGGGACCCGGACCCGCGCCGTTCATCGACTGTTTAACGACCGTTTTCGAGCCGGCCGGAAGCGCGGGGACCGCGGGAGACGCTGCACGGTGGGGCAGATCGAGCGCGGTGCAAAAGGCCGGTATGGTCGGCCACCCCGTTAAATCTTCCGTCTTTTAACGAGAACCCGGTCGGGAGCCTTCAAGGTCTCGAACCGGGCGTCGCATACGTGCGCTCTGCCGGTCGAAAAATTTTTAGTCCGCCGCTTCGTCTTCCGAAGCAGCGCTGGCGTGTGCAAACGCCGCCGCGGCATTGTTGACGTGGCGCGTGGCGAGCAGGGCGGCAAGGTCGCCATCGCCGGCGATCACGGCTTCAAGGATGCCGGCATGCTCGCGCCAATCCTCGCGGGCGCGGCTGCGGCCGTTGATGGCGAAGGCGAGCGACGTGCGCTCACGCAGACCGCGCATCACGTCGGACAGGACCGAGTTCCGGCTCGCCGCGCCAAGGCGCTCGTGAAATTCCGCGTTCAGCCGTGCCAACTCTTCATTGGTGGCCGATTGCGCGCCGGCATTGCCGCGTTTCAGCGTGTCGCGCAGCTGGGCGATGATCTCCGGATCGTGACGCTGCGCCGCCAGCCGGGCGTTCAGCCCTTCGAGGAGGGCGCGGACCTCGACGAGCTCGTTGACGATCTCCGGCGTCACCTCGGCGACACTGGCGCCGCGATGCGGCTCCAGGCGAACCAGCCCTTCGGCGGACAGGCCTCGCAACGCCTCGCGCACCGGCACGCGCGACACGCCGAGCTCCGCCGACAGCCGGTCCTCGACCAGCCGTTCGCCAGGCCGGAACTTGCCGCCCAAGATCAGGTCGCGGATCTGCTCGCTCACGACCTTTGCGAGCGAAGCCCGGTCGCTCACTTGCCGACGCTCATTGGCCGATACTCTTCATGAAGGCCGCGATGCCGGCCTCGCAGCAGGCGATATCCTGCTCGCCGTTGCCGCCGGACGCGCCGATGCCGCCGACGCACTGTCCGTCGACGAAGATCGGGAAGCCGCCGACGAACACCGTGAAGCGGCCGCCATGCTGGGTCCAGATGCCGAAGGCCTCCTCGCCGGGCAGCGAGTTCTTGTAGTTGTCCGTGCGCTTGCGGTGACCCGCGGCGGTAAAGGCCTTGTTCATGGCGATCTGCACGCTGGTCACCTTGCCGCCGTCGAGGCGGCGCAGCGCGATCGGGTAGCCCGCATTGTCGGCCACGCAGAGGGTCTCGGGCACGCCGAGCTCCTCCGCCTTCTTCTGCGCCGCGTCGAGGATGAGATGCGCCTCGTCGAGCGTCAGGGTCTTGAAGGTGTGCACGAGATCAGGCGGCGAGCTTCTGCGTGGCCTTCTTCTCGACGAAGGTGCGCCACACGCCGTCGAGATAGAGCCGGCGCATCATCGTAGCCTCGCGGACGATGCGCACGCAGGTCGCGCGCTGCTCGTCGGTCGTGGCGTGCTTCTCGACGATCTCGAAGCCTTTCTCGCCATGCTCGACGTCGGCCACGATGTGGATCGAGAAGAAAGTGACCTCGTCCTCGCTGAAGCCATACTTTTCCAGCAGCGGCGGTGTGGTCTTGCTGTAGATGCGCGGGACCTGGCTCTCGAGGCCGATCAGCAGGCCCGACAGCGCCTCGACGAACGGCTTGCGCGACTGCACGGTGCACCAGCTTTGCAGGCCGAGCGTCTCGGGGAGCAACTCGCCGTTGATCTGGGCGTTCAGCACTTCCTCGCGGCTCTTGCCGCAGGTCTCGCCGAATTCCAGCAGCAGATCGGAGTGGCGGACAGGAGCCGCGCCCCCCATGCCGACCAGGCCTTCTTCCTCGGTCACGTTCTCCAGCAGGAAGTGCTGCACGTCGGGATGGGGACAGTTGGCGTAGACCGCCGCGACCCATTCGGCGAAGTGGCTGACATAGTGGAAGTGCTGCTTCACCCACTCGCCAAGCAAGTCGCGATTGAGCTTGCCGGAGGTCCAGGCCTCGCTCCACGGGTGGACGGCCGAATGCCGCTGCTCGATTGCGTCTTCGAGAGCCAGCCGGAACGCGCTCTTAGCCATGATCGCCTCCTTCGAAAGGTATGGAAGCCATTTCGTATACAATTTCCCCCAACACTGTCAATTCTGTCATTATTATTAAGCATTTCTGGCTCAGAATGTAGCCATATTGTATACGGTGACAATGCAAGGGACGGATTACAGTCAAGGCGACGCGTTTTTCGCGGAAAAACGCACGATTTTCTCGAGGTCCTGGCTGCCGGTGGGCGTCGAGGCACAGGTTCCGAAGCCGGGCGATTTCCTGGCTCTTGCGGTCGGCGGCTGGAGCGTCATCGTCGTGCGCGACGAGGAGAGCATGGTCCGCGTGCTGCGCAATGCCTGCCGGCATCAGAACATGCCGGTCGTCAGCACGCCCTCCGGCACCTGCGAGAATTTTCGCTGCCGCTTCCATGGCTGGACTTACGATCTCGACGGCAGGTTCGTGAGTGCGCCGCCGCCGGTCGCGCCGGCCGACCCGACCTCCGCCGATCTCAATCTGCAGTCGCTCGACGTTGCCATGGAGGCGGGCATCCTGTTCTTCAACCTGGAGAGCGAGGACGCGTCACCGCAAGTCGGACCGCTGCCGGCCTATGGTGGCACGATCGCGACGGAAATCGCCTGCAACTGGAAGGTCGTGGCGGAGCACCTGCTGGGCGAGCAGCGCGAGGGTTCGCCCGACTTCACCTGGCATTGGCCGCTGCTCGCGGTGCGTCGTGCCGGCAAACAGGCGATCGTCGAGCAGATCGTGCCGCACACGTTTCTGCGCACACGACTTTTCACTCACGTGTTCGGTGCGCCGGCCGACGACTACAAGCCTGCGGCGAGCACCATCAAGCATGTCTGCGAATGGCTGCAGGCCGATCGGGCCGCAGGAAAGATGGCGGACGAGAACGCTTTTGTGGCCGATTTCCATCGCCGTCTCGGCGAGGCTTACGCACAGGCTGCGGCGAATAGCTGACGTCATTCGCACAAAAGCGCTTCATGGAGGGGGCAGTTCTTCTCCATGGCTCGTATCAGCGTCGTCGCCATTATCCGGCGATGACCCGTGCAACCTCATCCGCAGCGACTGCGGACGCCATTGCGGTCGACATCGTCGATGCCGTACCGGATGGACCCAAGCGTGCCGCCTCACCCGGGCAGGTGCTCGCCATCGTTTGCGTCGGCATCTGCCTCGCGAACCTCGATCTCTTCATCGTCAATGTCGGCCTGCCCAACATTGCGCGCGATTTCAAAAGCGCGTCGCTCGAGGATCTGTCCTGGATCCTGAACGGCTATGCGATCGCCTACGCAGCGTTGCTGGTCTTCTTCGGCCGCCTGGCCGAGCGCTATCGCCGCGATTTGAGCTTCCTGCTTGGCGTCGGCCTCTTCACCGCGGCCTCGGCGGCCTGTGCCGCGTCGTCGGATGTCAGCACGCTCGTGGCGTTCCGCGTCGTGCAGGCGGCAGGCGCCGCGCTGATGACGCCGACCTCGCTCGGTCTCCTGCTGGCCTCGTTCCCGCCCGAGAAGCGCGGGAGCGCCGTGCGGACCTGGACAGCCATCGGCGGCCTCGCCGCGGCGCTGGGACCGCTGGTTGGCGGTCTGCTGGTGACGATCGATTGGCGCTGGATATTCATCGTCAACGTGCCGATCGGCGTGATCGCGATGGTGATCGGCTGGCTGAAGCTGCCGAAGGTGCCGGGGCATGACGTGCCCAAGCCCGATCCATGGGCTGCGCTGCTGGTGACAGCCGGCATCTCGGCGCTGATCTTCGCTATCGTGAAAGTGAACGACTGGGGCTGGCGCTCACCCGCAATCGTCGCGAGTTTCCTGGGGTCCGTGGTGTTGCTGGCTCTCTTCGTCCGCCAGTGCTTCGGCCGCCGCAATCCCTTCATCGATCCGACGCTGTTCCGTATCCGTCCCTTTACCGGTGCGGTGCTGGTGATGGCACCTTATTCGGCGGCGTTCGGCGCCATGCTGCTCTCGATCGCGCTTTACCAGCAGACGGCATGGGGCTGGTCGGCCTGGAAGACCGGCCTGGTGATCGCGCCCGGCCCGCTGCTCGTGCCGGTGACGTCGCTTCTCTTTGCCAGCCGGCTGATCGCGCGCTTCGGCGCCGCCGCGGTGGTGAAGGCGGGCATTGCTTCCTTCGCGTTGGGACTGATCGCCTGGGCGGTCCTGATCGGCCCGGAGCCCAATGCGCCGATGGCGTTGATCGGCATGGCGTTCACCGGCATCGGCGTCGGTCTCACGTTTCCGACCCTGATGGGCGTCGGCACCGCGGCACTGCCGCCATCGTCCTTCGCCACCGGCTCGGGCGTGATCAACATGATCCGCCAGGCCGCCATGGCGGTCGGCGTCGCGCTCTTCGTTGCCATCGTGGGTTCGCCTGCTGCGTCCGAGCTTGCGCCAGCCTTCCATCGCGGCTGGTGGATCATGGCGGCGATCACGGCGCTCGGCTTCATCCCCGCCTATGTCTTCATCAGGCAGGGATCTCGTGACCGCGGCCGATATTCCGGATGATCTCGCGCAGGTGCGGCTTCTCCTGGAGCAGCGCCACGCGATAGGCCTGCAGCCCGCGCAGGAGCGCCCCGTCACGCTTCAGGATCTGGTCGGCGAACTCGACCATCCGCGTGTTCGGCCAGCCATGCTTGCGCAACTGCAGGATCTTCAGGAACGCCTCTTCCTCCTGGCCAGGCGCGTGCTGGCACATCAGGATGCCGGCCGCGGCCGTCGAGCGCGAGATGCCGGCATGGCAGTGGATCAGCACGTGGCTGTCGGGCCGCGCATGAACCCTGTCGCCGAACGTCAGAACCTTGGCGACGTGGTCGATCGTGCAGGCCTCGAAGCCCGGATAGGGCGCCACCACGTCGTCGAAGCGCAGCACTTCGTGATCGATCTCGAAAAATTCCTCGAGCGCGGGCGGGGTGGGTTCGTGCGTGTCGATGATCGACAGGACATGCGTGACGCCGACGGACGCATGCTGTGGCAGTTCCGGGATGCCGCAGATGGTCACGCGATGGTTGGGGAGGGGCATGGCGTCTCCTGAAAGCTCTACCAGACCAAGCTGTGCGCCATATGGAGGCCGATGGCCAGCAGGCTGAACAGGAAGACGCGGCGGAACATCTCGGGCGACAGGCGCCGGCGCAGGATCTGACCCAGCCACACACCCACCATGGTCGGTGCCACGGCCAATATGCCGCCGATTATGTTGGTGAGCTGGAAGCCACCCTGCCAGGCGAGACCCACCGTGATGGCGCCGATCATGAACAGGAACATGATGCCCAGCGCCTGCACGAGATCGTGACGATCCATCTCGAGCGATTGCATGTAGGGCAGGAAGGGCACGGCGGCGACACCGGTAATGCCGGCCATCGCGCCACTCAGGAGACCGATCACGGGATTGGCCCAGGCTTCGGCGTTGCGGGGGACTTGGGGCCGCCATGCCGTCAACGCCAGGAGAGCATAGACGACCAGCACGACACCGACCCAGACGGTGGCCTTCTCCGAGCCGACATGGCCGAAAGCCGCCACCGCCAGGATGCCAAGGACGGCCATCACGGTCATGCTGCCGAAGCGCTTCGAGAGCCGCACGAAGCCGCCACCGTAGACCGCCTGCCAGATGTTGGTGATCATGGTCGGCGCGACCATGAAGGCAATGGCGTCCTGTAGCGGCAGGGCAAAAGTCATGAGGCCGAGCGCCACGGGTGGCATGCCCATGCCCAAGGCGCCCTTGGCGATGCCGGCGACGATGAATGCGCCGGCAACCACCAGCATTTGATAAAGCGTCATGCGGCTCGGTCGGGCTCCGTTGCCGAGCGTGTATGCCGGGACATGCGTCCCTCCCGTCGTTTCTCGCGTTCTTTCTTGGCGGCTATCTTCTTATCGCAGGATGCGGGCGGCAAGCTTGTCGAAGGCATCCCAGAATTGCGCGCGGATCGGATCGAGCTCCATCATGATCTCGTGCGCGGCTTCCGGAATGATCAGGTGCTCGCCCTTCTTCAACCGTGCGACCAGCGGCACGTGGCTCGCCGAATCGATGAGCAGGTCCTGGCCGGCCGTCATCAGCAACACGGGCACGTCGATGCGTTCGACATAGCCGGGTTGAAGGGCGAGGCTCATGGAGCGTGTCGCCTGCCGGCACCAGCCGATGGTGGGGCCGCCCAGCTCGAGGCGCGGATCGGTGCGATACCAGTTGCCCGTGAAGCGATAGCGCCGCTCGTCATGGGTGACATGGTTGGACTTGAAGTCGTCGGCCAGCGCGATGAACGGACCGGTGCCGAAGAGGTAGCGCTGGTCGACAGCAGGCAGCTCGGGCATCACCCAGAGGATCGAGCGCAGCAGTGCTTCGTGCTGCAGAACCGTCATCGGCGCGGTCATGGCGACGGCAGAGAAGGGGCCCGCTCCTTCCTCGGCGAGATAGCGCAGGGCGATATGGCCACCCATCGAATGGCAGAGCAGGAGGAGGGGCCGGGGGACATCCGGACCGATGATCGCCTCGAGGAAGAGCTTCAGGTCGCCCAGGTAGGTCGAGAAGTTGTCGATGTGGCCCTTGTCGTGCTCCGGCAGGGGCCGGTCGCTCAGACCCTGGCCGCGCCAGTCCATGGCGAAGACGGCGAAGCCGCGGTCCAGCAGCTCGCCCACGATTTCCATGGCGTATTTCTCGATGAATTCGCCGCGTCCGGTGAGGACCACCACCGTCCCCTTCGGCGTGCCCGAGGCAGCCCAGGCGGCATAGCGCAGGCGTGCTCCCGAGCGTTCAAACCAAGCGTAACGGGTCGGCTTGCGGAAAGTTGCGGCGAGGTCGGCGGGGGCGGCGACGGGCGCGGCTGATTGCGTTTCAGGCTCGATCATCGCGGTCCGATTTTGACATTTTTGCCATCATTGCCGGCGGACTCTTTACCGTCTGCGGGGCCGCAGGGTATAGACGAATCGGTCGCCTCATCGCCTGCGAAGGGTCGCAGACGAGGAAATCTGGCGCAAGGAAGCCTCGAAGAGGTTTGCCGCACCGCGTGGTTGTCGGCTCGTTGGGGTGAGTCGAATCCGGCACGGACCTTGCGTTGACGATAGTCGTCCGCAGGAGACATGCGACCGCGATTCCCGACGAGAGCTAACCGCCGGCGGCGTGCCGGAGCGATCGACGTTTCATGTTCCGTTTGGGACTGGTTCTGATTGTGGCAGCGGCGGCGACGCTCGCGGGCTGGCGCCTGCTCGATCGGCAGATCGACGCCGCCAATGTCGAAGGGCCGTTGCATGGCGTCACCTACGCGCCGTGGGCCAAAGACCAGGATCCGATCGCCGGTCGGACCAGCAGCATCTATTCCTTCCTGCGCACCGCGATCACCGAGGAACCGCCGCCGGCCGTGAAGGCGCGCAAGGAACAGATCGAGCGCGACTTCGCCACGATGGCCGGCCATGTCGACTACGTCCGTATCTATCGGACGTCTGACGGCGGCGACTATATGCCGGAACTTGCCGCGCGCTACGGCCTGCGCTTGGTGCCCGGCGCCTGGATCTATGCGGCGAACGAAGCCCGCACCCAGTTCGGCCGTGACGCGGCGGACGTCAATGCCGAGGAGACGCGCGGGCTGATCCGCATGGCCAACCAGAATCCCAACATCGAGCGGGTGCTGGTCGGCAACGAGAACATCCTGCGTTGGGACAAGGCCGAAGGCGCGTCCGACCGCGATCTCGTGGCAGTGAGTCCGGCCCAGCTCATTCGCGAGATCCGCAACGTCAAGCGCAACGTCAAGGTACCGGTCAGCACCTCTGAGCCAGACTCAGTATGGCTCAATCATCCAGATCTCGTGCGCGAGGTCGATTTCCTCGCCGTGCATATCCTGCCCTACTGGGATCCTGACTCAGGCGCCGATCCGCTGGCTTATATCCAGGAGCGAATCGGGCTCCTGAAGCGCGCCTATCCGAACAAGAACATCATTGTCACCGAAGTGGGCTGGCCGTCGAATGGCGCTGCGCGGCGGCTGCCTAGCGGGGCGGTCAAGTACGCCACGCCTGCCCAGCAGGCGAAGAACGTCCGCAACATGGTGGCGTGGCTGAAGTCACAGAACATCGACTACTTCGTCGTCGAGGCGATCGACCAGCCATGGAAGGCCTACGACCTTGAAGGCAAGGCGGGTGGCTACTGGGGAATGTGGAACGCCGATCGCGAGCCGAAGTTCGCCTGGACCGGCCCGGTCCATACCTTCCCGCAATGGCTCGCCTGCGCGGGCTGGTCGCTGCTGGCCGGTCTGCCGCTGCTTGCCTGGTTTCTGTGGCGATGGTCCAACATCGGCACGGTCGGCCAGCTTGTGTTCGGTGGCCTCGCGATGCTTTCGACAAGCGCGGTCGTCTATGGCGGTGCCGTCGCGGCCGGCACCTATATGGTCACGTCAGAAGTGATCGGCTGGGGCGCGCTCACCTTCTTCCTCGTGCTGAGCCTCGGCATGGCGCTGATCCAGGCCATCGAACTTGTCGAGACGATATGGCGCCGCCAATGGACTCGCGAAGCGTTGCCCGCCGCCCAGATGATCGCTCGTCAGCCCGCCGAGCGCATGTGGCCCAAGGTCTCGCTGCATCTGGCGATCTGCAACGAGCCGCCGGCGATGGTCATGCAGACCCTCGATTCGCTGGCCGTGCTCGACTACCCGGACTTCGAGGTCATCGTCATCGACAACAACACCAAGGACCCCGCGGTGTGGCGTCCGGTGCAGGACTATTGTGCGTCGCTCGGCGAACGCTTCCGCTTCTTCCACTTCGACGTCATGCGCGGTTTCAAGGCCGGCGCGCTGAACTACGTGCTGAGTCAGACCGCATCGGACGCCAAGGTGATCGGAGTCATCGACAGCGACTACATGGTGCGGCCGGACTGGCTGAAGGCCGTGGTGCCATATTTCGACGATGAGAAGGTCGCCTACGTGCAGGCGCCGCAGGATCATCGCGACTGGCGCGGCGACCGCTTCAAGGAAATGCTGAACTGGGAATATGCCGGGTTCTTCGACATCGGCATGTGCCTGCGCAACGAGTACGACGCGATCATCCAGCACGGCACCATGACGCTGGTCCGCAAGGACCGCATGGAGGAGATGGGCGGCTGGGCTACGTGGTGCATCACCGAGGATACGGAGCTCGGCCTGCGTCTGATGGAGAAGGGCTACGGCGCCATGTACAGCCGCGAGCGCTTCGGCCATGGCCTCACACCCGACCATTTCGCCGGTTACAAGAAGCAGCGCTTCCGCTGGGCCTACGGCGCCATGCAGATCATGAAGGCGCATGCTGGCAAGATGATGGGCAACACCACCCAGCTCACCTTCTGGCAGAAGTACCACTTCGTCGCCGGCTGGCTGCCGTGGTTCGCCGATGCGCTGAACCTCATCTTCACCTGGGCGGGACTCGCCTGGGCGCTCGCCGTGCTCGTGCCGCCGCTCTTCGGGTTGAGGCCTGTCGGCCTGCCGCCGTCCGAGTTCATCATCCCGACCGTCGGCATCTTCGTCTTCAAGCTCGCCTATTCGTTCGGTCTCTACGCCAACCGAGTGAACTGCAGCTTCCGCCAGAGCCTCGGCGCCTCGCTGGCAGGGTTGGCGCTCACTTATACGGTGGGTCGCGCGGTGATCTATGGCCTCTGCACCAGCCGTTTGCCCTTCATGCGCACGCCCAAGATGGATGAACGCGCCACCCTTGGCATGGCGCTCGGCATGGCCAAGGGCGAAGCGGTGTTGACCGTGCTGCTCTGGCTCGTCGCCTGGGTGCTGTGGACCGGAGTCGGCGAAATCAACCCGGAAGCGCGGCTGTGGGCGGGCTTCATGATGGTACAGTCGCTGCCCTATGCTGCCGCGGTGCTGATCTCGCTGGTCAACGCTTATGAGCAGATGCGCGCGGCACGTGTCGTTTTCGAAACGGCGGCTGCGTCGGCGGTTGCCACACCGGCAATGCAACCCGCACAATAGCTCATGCCCACGGCCGACGCCGGCACAAGTCTGTTTCTGAAGCGGTGGCTCAGGCGCCCTTTTGCCGTGGGCGCCGTTCTGCCGAGCGGGCCCTTGCTCGGCAAGGCGATGGCCAAGGCAACGCTTGCCGCCATGGCCGGCCGCGAGGGACATGCCGTAGAGCTCGGCTCGGGCACCGGGGAGATCAGCAAGGCACTGCTCGCTGCCGGTATCCCGTCGAACCGGCTGGCAATGATCGAGTACGATCCCGAGCTGGCCACTTTCCTGCGCCGCAACTTCAGGGGGCCGCGCATCATCGAAGGTGACGCCTCGAAGTTGTCGGAGTTGCTGTCCGCCAATGGCGTCGCCAAGGTCAGCGTGATCGTCTCCTGCCTGCCGCTGCTGTCGTTGCCGGCCGAGGTCGTGAACGGGATCGTGGAAGGCGCCTTCAAGATGCTGCCGCGCGGCGGCGTGTTCGTGCAATTCACCTATGGTCCCGCATCGCCGGTGCCGAAGAACCTGCGCGACAGCCTCAAGCTCGATGGCCGGCGTGGCCCGCGCATCTGGCGCAACGTGCCGCCGGCCGTGGTCTGGACCTTCACGAGGCCCGCTGGCGCGTGAGCGATCTGTCCTTCGATGACGAATTGCGCGCGGCAATTGTCGAGCGGCTTCGCCGCTTCGAAGTTCGTCAGACGAACGATTCGGGCAGCCTGCGCCATGCCGCTGTCGCGGTGGCGGTCGTCGAAGCCGAGACCCCGGGCGAGGCGGCCTTCCTGCTGACGCGGCGTACGCCGAAGCTGCGCGCCCATGGCGGCCAATGGGCTTTGCCGGGGGGACGTGTCGATGCCGGTGAAACGGTTCAGCAAACCGCTTTGCGTGAGCTGCATGAGGAGCTGGGCGTGCTCGCCTCGACCGACGACGTGCTGGGCCGGCTCGACGACTATCCGACGCGTTCGGGTTACCTGATCGCGCCAGTCGTGGTCTGGTTGCGCGGCATCACCCAACTCGTGCCCAATCCCGGCGAGGTGGCGGCGGCCTATCGTATCGGCTGCGCCGAGCTGTTCCGTCCCGATTCGCCGGAAATCGTGCCGATCCCCGAATCGGACCGCCCCATCATCCGCTTGCCTCTGCCGGTTGCCACGGTGAACGCGCCGACGGCGGCGGTGCTCTATCAATTCAAGGAAGTGGCGCTGGCGGGTCGCGATACACGTGTCGATCACTTCGAGCAGCCGGTCTTCGCCTGGCGCTAGCGGAGCGCAGGCTGGAAGCCCGTGCTCCGAACGAGTTGTTGGCGCTTCGGTTACCCAAAGTGACCGCTAAATATATCTAACAATAGCGGTGAGGTTGGCCATACCGATCATTCGGCGAGCGGGTCGAAGCCCGCGCTCCGAACCAGGCGGTTACCCAGAGTGACTGTTAAATGTATCTAAAATAACAGTGTGGCCGGTCATACCATCCTCTTCCACCGCGCTCGATCTGCCCCACCGTGCAGCGTCTCCCGCGGCCCCCGCGCTTCGGCATCCAACTCGCGTCAGGGCCGTGGATCCGGGTCTCCACTGAGCGCGGAGCGTAAATCGTGCCCGCCTGGATCCGCTTTCTGATCAATGGATCGCGTCGCCTTAGCCGCGCACGCTCGCGACGGCGACGGGGCGACGCTTCAGGAACACGGTCGTCTCCTGCTCCATCACGTGCTCGCCACGCTGGTTGATCGTCACCTGGCGCAGGCGGCAGATGCCGCGATCGGGCTTGGATGCCGAGGCGCGCAACTGGACGATGTCGGTGACGACGCGCAGCGTATCGCCCGGCCGCACGGGCCGCGGGAACTGCGTCTCGCCGAGGCCGGGTGAGCCCAGGCTGCAGGCCCTCAGGACGCCGAGCTCCAGCCACAAGCGCAAGGTCACGCACATCGTGTGGAGGCCCGAGGCGATTAGCCCGCCATAGCTCCACTTATTGGCGAACTCGACATCGACATGGAAGGGCTGCGGATCCCACTGTCGCGCGAAGTCGATGATCGCCGATTCGGTCAAGGTCAGGCCGCCGCTGACGAAGCGCTCGCCGACCTTGAAATCCTCGAAGTAGCGGTCGCTCACAGGACGAGCTCCATGTAGGCGGTGTCCGGCACCGGGCTGGAATAGTAGGGCGGAATTTCGACGAAGCCCATCGAACGATAAAGCGACAGGGCCTGGCGCATCTTACCGGCGATTGTGTCCAGCCTGAGACGCTGATAGCCGAGCCCACGTGCCGCCACGACGACGTCCTCGGCAAGCGCACGGCCGATCGAGCGGCCATCGGCGCCGCGCTTACCGCGATGCCGCGGCCGCACATAGAGCCGCTTCATCTCGCAGATGCCGCTGTCGAGCGGACGCAGCGCCACGCAGCCCGCGGCATCGCCATCGACCTTCGCAAGCAAAAGCGCGCCGGTCGGCGGCGCGTACTTGCCGGGCAAGCCCGCCAGCTCTTCCTCGAAGCCCTGATAGGCGAGGGAGAAGCCGAGCGATTGGGCATATTCGCCGAACATCGTGCGGATCGCATCCAGGTCGGCGGCGTTTTTCGGAGGGCCGATTTCGACGGTCATGGCGGCCATGCTAGCGTGAGTGCATGAAACTCTACAGCCTCAAGGGCGCACCCAACCCGCGTCGTGTCCGCATCTTCCTCGCCGAGAAGAGGGCCAAGGTGCCGGTCGAGGAGTTCGAACTCGAGGCCGGCACGCATCGGAGCCCCGAGTTCCTGAAGCGCAATCCGCTCGGACTCCTGCCGGTGCTCGAGCTCGATACCGGCGAGACCATCTGCGAATCGGTCGCCATCTGCCGCTATTTCGACGAGCTCATGCCCGAACCGCCGTTGTTCGGCCGCTCCTCGCGCGAGCGCGTCGATGTCGAGATGTGGACTCGCCACATGGAGCACGAGCTGCTGGTGCCCGTGATCGATGTGTTCGTTCATACCCACCCGCTGTGGGCAGGCCGCCGGCCGCAGATCGCGGCCTTTGGCGAACTGCGCCATGGGCTTCTGGTCGAGCGGCTGAAGTGGCTCGATGGAGTGCTGAAGGACCGCGAATTCATCGCGGCCGATCGCTATACGATCGCCGATATCACCGCGCAGGTTGCGGTGCTGACCGGCCGCGCGGTGAGCAAGCTGGTGATCCCCGAGGACCACAAGAATCTCGCGCGCTGGTGGGCTGCTGTCAGCAAGCGACCGACAGCGCGGGCCTGAGCGTCAGGACAGCCGGAGCAGCGGTACGGCAGCCGCCGACAGCAGGATCGCGAACATCCGGAGCTTGGTGAAGGGCTCCTTGAGCCAGAGCACGGCGATCACGAGAGCGAAGACGGAGCTCGTGTCGCGCAGCGCCGCGGCCGGCGCGATCGGCGCGTGGTTGAACACCCAGAGAATCAGCAGATAGGAGGCCGTCGACGCGACGGCGATGGGCAGCGCTGCCAGTGCGTGCTCGCGCGCGAACTGCAGCGGCTTCGCGGCGGCACCGCGCCACAGCGACATGGCGATGGCATTGGTGATCGACACGGCAAAGCCGTAGGCCAGCGGTGAGCCCGCGCGGCGTACGCCCTGGGCGTCGCACATGACATAGGCGGCTGCGCTGATGCCCGCGATCGCGATCCAGAGGAAGGCCGCGCGTGGGATCGTGCCATGGCGCGCGCCGCTCACGGCAAGCAGCAGGAGTGACGCCACGATAAGACCGATGCCCGCGAAGCCGAAGAGCGTGAGGCTCTCGCCCGAAACGGCCGCCGCCAGCGGTACGACCATCAGCACCGAAAGGGCGCGCACGACGGGATAGGCGGTGCCGAACCCGATCAGCTCATAGGCGCGCAGGAGAGCGGTGATGGTCACGAGGTTCAGCGCCGTCGAACCCGCCATCCAGATCCAGGCGGCTTGCGCGGGGAAGCCCGTCCAAAGGAAGCCTGGAACGCCAATCAGGGCGCTCAGCACCATCTGGGCAGTCATGATTTCCGACGGCTTGGCGTGGGCCTTCACGGCGGCATTCCAGCCGGCGTGGAGGACCGCGCTCAGCAGCGCGGCCGCGACGTGCCAGAGATCCATCCGTCTCCGGCTTACATTCCGACGTTACGCAGCCCGTAGATCAGGAGCGCGACGAGCACACCGACGAAGGCGGTCTCCAGGATCATCAGCATCACGGGCCGTACGCCGATGCGCGCCATGGCGAGCAGCGAGGTCTTCATGCCGAGCGCGGCGATGGCCGCGGTGATCAGGAACGAGGAGACCTGCGCCAGGGTGAACTGCACGTCATGCGGCAGGACACCGGTGGAGTTGATACAGGCGAGCAACAGGAAGCCGAACAGGAACACCGGCGGAGCGGGGCGGGCGTCGCCCACCTTCTGACCGCCGCGCGCCACCCACCAAGCCATGATGGTCACTGCCGGCAGGAGGCAGGCCACGCGCAACAACTTGGTGATGATCGCGATGCTCAGGATATAGGGGCCGAGAGTCTGGCCCGCGCCCGCGACCTGTGCGACGTCACCGATCGATCCGCCGAGGAAGACACCCATCTCGAACGGTGAGTAGCCAAGCCAGAGATGGAGCGGTGGATAGATCACCATCGTGACGGTGCTGATGAAATTCACGCCCATCACCGCGAAGGCGAGGTCTCGGTCGGAATTGGGATGGCGCGGCAGCACGGCCGAGGTCGCCATTGCCGCCGCGGCGCCGCAAACGCCGCAGGCGCAACCGGTCAGGAAGCCGAAGTCGCGGCCCAGCCCGAACATCCGCGCCACGACGGCGCCGAAGGTGATCGTACAGGCCACGGCCGCGATGGCGATCACCACCGGCAGCGCGCCGCCATCCACGAGCTGACCGAGCGTCAGCTGTGCGCCGTAGAGCGCAACGCCGAGGCGCAGCAGCGTGCGGCCGGAGAAGTCGAGGCCGGCCTTCAGCGACTCACGGTTCGACAGCGGCTGCAGGCACATGCCGATCGTGAGCGTGACGATCAACGGCGGGATCATGACGCGGCCGAACGTCATCCAGTGCTCGGCGTTGGCCACGAAGGCGATGCTGGCGATGGCGCAGCAGAGAAGGATGCCCAGGGCGCAGCGGCGCAGGTTGGACGGTGCCCAGAGGCGGCCGATCTCGACGGCGACAGAACCGCTAGCCATCGATCACTGCCACGAGCTGACCTTCGCCGATGGCTTCGCCTTCGCTGACCTTGATTTCCTTGATGGTGCCGGCCTTGGGCGACAGCACCGGGATTTCCATCTTCATCGATTCGAGGATCATGATCTCGCCCTCGGCCTCGACCTTGTCGCCGGGCTTGAGCTGGATCTTCCAGACATTGCCGGCGATTTCCGACTTCACGTTGACGACGGCCAAGCGAGCTCTCCTCAGCGATTCTCTCAAGCTTTGTCGGCCACGTCGCGGGCCAACGCAAGCGCTGAACCGCCCACACGCGCGCCCAGCCGATAGGCGGACTGATTGATCGCAGAGAGGATTCCGTCCTGCAGTGTCGAGCGGCCATCGCCGATGCGCGCGGAGGTCGCAGCCACAGCGGCACCGGCAACGCCTTCGGCCTCGAGCACATCCAGACCCAGCACGCCGCCGCGGTCGATCCCGGGGCCGCCATCATTGAAAAGGATGAGCCTGGGCCGAAAGGGAGCGGTGGTGTGGCCGGCGATCAACGCGCCATGGCTGCCGGTCGCGAGGACGCGGTCTCGATCCTCCGGCACGAGGAGCGACGCTGAATCGAGACAAACGACGTTGTCGACGAGGTAGCGGTCCTCCTTGAGCGGTGGAGGAACCTGGTGTGGCCAGGGTGCGTTTTTCAGGCGCTCGGCGGCTTCCCTGCAATGCATCCCGACTGTCACGCCGCAGGCGGCGGCCTGCGCATTGGCTCGGCTGACAATGCCGCGCGCGTACTGGTCCTGCGCATCGCCGATGCGGCAGCTCGCTGTCGCGAGTGCCACCATCGCCATGCCGAGCTTTTCGGCATAGGGCAGGCCGCTCACACCCGCCTCGTGTAGGCCGATGCCGGCGTCATGATGGATCGCGGCGCGCACGCCCGACTTGGCCGAGCAGTGGGCGGCATAGACCGCACCGTGCGAGCCACCGACCACAACTGCGCCATCGGCTTCGGCGGGCAGTTTGGTGACGCTATCAAAGAGGAGGACGGTGACGGCCATGACGGCGCAGTCTATATCGCGCGAATGAGCGCCTCCGTCGACAACAAGGTCGCAGTGCTGATCCTGCAGCATCCACAGGAGCAGGATCGCGTGCTGGGCACGGCCAGGCTGATTTGCGAGACGCTATCCCATGCCACGCTCACGATCGGCCTTTCCTGGCGGAACCTCGGCCATGCGCTGAAGATGCCGGCTGAGGCGAAGGACTGGGGCGTGCTCTATCTCGGCTCCGCTCGTGCTGCGACTGCGAAAGAAAAGGGGCCGCTTGTGGCACTCGACCGCAAGGGCGAGCCGCTGGCCGATCAGACGGCGGCATTAGCGGGCCTCAAGGGATTGGTCGTGCTGGATGGAAACTGGGCGCAGGCCAAGGCGCTGTGGTGGCGCAATGCGTGGCTCACCAGACTTCGCCGGTTCGTCATCGTGCCCGATGGCCCTTCGCTTTATGGCGATCTGCGCCGTGAGGCACGACCGGATGCCGTGTCGACATTGGAGGCAGTGGCGCTTGCTTTGTCGGTCCTCGAAAGCGATTCGCAGGTGCGCGAAGAGTTGCTGACACCGTTTCGGGCGCTGCTGGCCAAGGCCCGCGCGGCAGGCATCCGCGATTCGAAACGGGATCGTCGCACGAGACGTTAGTCTCTATAATCGGGCCATGCTCGATCAACCCAATTTGCCCGCCGCGCAACGGACCAATCCGGAACGCTCCTTCAAGGAGGAGGTGCGGGCGCTACGGCTCGGTAATGGCGAGATTTTCCGCGGCGAAGGCATCCTTGCCGTCACCAAGGCCATCCTGCAGTCCGGCGTGGCCTATGTCGGCGGCTATCAGGGCGCTCCCGTTTCGCATCTGGTCGACGTGCTGGTCGAATCGCAGGACCTGCTCGACGAGTTGGGCGTCCATCTCGAGACCTGCACCAACGAGGCTTCAGCCGCGGCGCTGCTCGGCGCCTCGATCAACTATCCGATCCGGGGCTGCGTCACCTGGAAGTCGATCGTTGGCACCAACGTGGCGGCCGATGCGCTCAGCAACCTCGCCTCGCCCGGCGTCATCGGCGGCGCGCTGATCGTGGTCGGCGAGGACTATGGCGAAGGCGCTTCGGTCATCCAGGAACGCACGCAGGCCTATGCGCTCAAGTCTTCGGTCTGGCTGATGGATCCACGGCCATCGTTGCCGGTCATCGTGCAGTGCGTGGAAAAGGCCTTCGAACTGTCCGAGGCAACCAACACCCCGGTGATGATGGAGTTGCGCATCCGCGCCTGCCACGTCAGCGGCGAGTTCGTTGCCAAGGACAATCAGCCGCCGGCCATCTCGCGCAACAAGCGCCTCGCCGATCCCGCGCCGCACAATTACGACCGCATCTCGCATCCGCCATCGACCTACATCCATGAGAAGAAAAAGGTCGAGGTGCGCCAGCCGGCCGCCGAACGCTTCATCGTCGAGCACGGTCTGAACGAGTTCTTCCTCGGCCAGCGCTCGGACCTCGGCATCATTGTTCAGGGTGGCATCACCAACGTGCTGGTGCGTGGGCTCGACCGGCTGGGGCTCGAGGGCGAAATCCCGACCATGGTGCTGAATGTCACGCACCCGCTGGTACCCGACCAGATCGCGGGCTTCTGCAAGGGCAAGCGCGCCGTATTGATCGTCGAGGAGGGCGCGCCCGATTATATCGAGCAGGCGGTCAACGTCTGCCTGCGAAAGCAGGACATCGACACCAAAGTCTACGGCAAGGACGTGCTGCCCATGGCGGGCGAGTACACCGCCGAAGTGGTGACCGAGGGGCTGCTGAGCTTCTTCGCCCGCGCGGCCAACGACATCGATCTCTCCGGGCCGCGCGAGCGCTTCGAGGCGGCGAAAGCGGGCCGAACGGAGGCCCAACGCTTGCTGGGCGGCCCGCTGCCGCTTCGGCCGCCGGGCTTCTGCGTCGGGTGCCCTGAGCGGCCGGTCTTCTCGGCGATCAAGCTGCTGGAGCGCGAGGTAGGCAAGGTCCACATCTCGAGCGATATCGGCTGCCACTCCTTCGCGACCCTCGCGCCATTCAATCTCGGCAACTCTATCCTGGGCTTCGGCATGTCGCTCGCCGCGGCGGGCGCCGTGGCGCCCGTCATGCAGAAGCGCACCATCTCGGTGATGGGCGACGGCGGTTTCTGGCACAACGGTCTGCTCTCGGGCGTCGCCTCCTCGATGTTCAATCGCGGCGATCGCGTGCTGGTCATCATGCAGAACGGCTACACCTCGGCGACCGGTGCGCAGTTCATCCCGAACACCGACGGGAACCGGCGCGACGGTGCGACGACATCGGACATCGCCACCACCTTGAAGGCGATGGGCGTGAAGTGGCTGCGGACGATCCGCACCTACCATGTCGGCACCATGCTCGAGACCTTGCGCGAGGCAATGAGCACCGATCACAAGGGGCTCAAGGTCATCGTCGCCGACGGCGAATGCCAGCTTGCGCGTCAACGTCGCATCCGTCCGCAGATCGCCGCCCAGCTCAAGCGCGGCGAGAGAGTCGTGCGAACGCGCTTCGGCGTCGACGACGAGGTCTGCACGGGCGACCATTCCTGCATCCGGTTGTCGGGTTGCCCGTCGCTGGTGGTGAAGCCCAGCCCCGATCCGCTGCGCACCGATCCGGTGGCGCATGTGAACAACGGCTGCGTCGGTTGCGGCCTGTGCGGCGAGGTGGCCGACGCGGCCGTGCTCTGCCCCTCCTTCTACAAGGCCGAGATCGTGCAGAACCCGACCTGGTGGGACCGGCAATTGTGGCGGTTGCGTTCGATGGTGATCGGAGCGCTCGCTGGTGCCTAAGCCCATCACGATCCTGATCGGCGCGCTCGGCGGCGACGGCGGCGGCGTGCTGTGCGACTGGATCATCTCCGCCGCGCACAGCCAGGGCCTGCCGGTACAGGCGACGCAGATCCCGGGCGTCGCGCAGCGCACAGGCGCCACGACCTACTATGTCGAGATCTTCCCCATCGGCGGGCTGCCCTCGGCGGCGCCGCTGGCGCTGAATCCGGCCATGGGCGAGGTCGATGTGGCTCTGGCGACCGAGCTGTTGGAAGCCGGACGCATGATCTTCAATGGCTTCGTCACGCCCGAGCGCACGACGCTGATCGCGTCGACCCATCGCGTGCTCGCCATCAGTGAGCGCGCGGCGATGGCTGACGGCAGTTTCGATGTCGGCCGGCTGCTGCGCGCCGTGAAGGAACGTAGCAAGAAGCAGATCCTGTTCGACATGGACCAGGCGGCCGAAGAAAGCGGTGGCGTGATCAACGCCGTGCTCCTTGGCGCACTGGCGGGCTCGGGTGAGCTGCCGATTCCCGATGCGGCCTTGGAAGCGGCGATCCGCGAGGGCGGCAAGGCAGTCGACACCAATCTTGCGGCCTTTGCCTTCGGACGCGGCCACGCGCGTGGCGAACTGGAGCAGGCCGTGCGCGAGCACCGCAAGCGCGCCGCCGGGGCACAAGGCGTCGAGGATCTGATCGAACGCGCGCGCGCGAGCCTCCCGCCGGCGAGTCTCGACATCGTGGAGGAGGGCATTCGCCGCCTCGCCGCCTATCAGGACCGCGACTATGCCGCGCTGTTTCTCGATCGCCTTGCCGGCATCGACGCGGCGATCGTGAGAGAGGTCGCCCGTCATCTCGCTGTACGCATGTCGTACGAGGACGTGATCCGCGTGGCCCAGGCCAAGACCTCGCGCGAGCGCATGGAGCGGGTGCGGGCCGAAGTTCGCGCCAAGCCGCACGAGCCGGTACAGATCACCGAGCATTTCAAGCCGGGCAACGAGGAGATTGCGGCGTTGCTGCCACCTTCGCTGGCGCGCTGGCTGCTCGCCTGGCCGAAGTTCCATTTCTCGATGCATGTGCGCAGCACGACTGTCTGGGGCTTCGTCCGCCTGCGCTTCCTCGCGAGCCTGCGCTGGTGGCGACCGCACAGCTACCGCTACCTTGAGGAGCAGGCCGAGATTGAGCGCTGGCTCGGCCAGGTCCGCGCCGCACAGCCACTCAACCTCGAGCTTGCCCGCGAAATCGCCGAGCTGGCCCGTCTGATCAAGGGCTATGGCGACACCTACAAGCGCGGCCTCGGCAACTACCAGCGCATCTCGCGCGAGGTGATCGAGCCCGCGCTGGCTGGCCACCTGAACGCGCGTACGGCTGTGGATGCCGTCGCCAGCGCGCGCGTCGCCGCCCTTGCCGACCCGGAGGGCGAGAGCCTTTCCAAAACCCTGGCTTCGATTGCTTCCACCACCACGACCTTGCGCCATGCCGCTGAGTAGCCGCTACGAGATCACTGTCGAATGGGGCGATTGCGACCCCGCCGGTATCGTCTATTACCCGGCCTATTTTCGATGGTGCGATCAGGCGACCTATCGGTTGTTTCTCACCGCCGGCATCAAGCGGGATGACACCAGCAACGGGCAGTGGAAGGAGGGCACGCCGCTCGTGGCCGCCGAGTGCAGCTTCCGGCGCCCCTCGCAGCCCGGCGAGAAGCTGGCCATCGAGAGCTTCGTCGAACGCTTCGGCGACAGCTCCTTCACGATCCGTCACCTCTTCCGTGACACCACCGGCGAGATTGCCGCCGAAGGCAGCGAGACGCGCTTCTGGGGCGTGAAGGAAGGCGGCGCCCGCACGCTGAAGGCGGTGCCGATCCCCGAAAACGTGCGACGCCGGCTCGGCGGGTAGGTCTTTCATGCGCCGCAGCCACGATCGCATCCTCACCACCCACGTCGGTAGCCTCCCACGCGAGGCGACGCTGTCGGATCTGCTGATCCGCGACGAACTCGGCGAGGCGATCGATCGTGCCGATCTCGCCCGTCGCGCCGAAGCGGCGGTGAAGCACGTCGTGCAGCAGCAGGCGGCGTGTGGCGTCGACGTGGTGAACGATGGCGAGCAACCGCGGGTCGGTTTCCAGACCTATGTGGCACAGCGCATGAAGGGCTTCGGTGGCGAATCCAGGCGCCCTCGGCCGCGCGACTACGTGGATTTTCCGATCTTTGGCGCCTGGATGGCCCAACGTGCGCCGCGCCGCAGCAAGGTATCGAACGCGCCGCAGGCGGTGGCCGATGTCGTCTACGAGGATCTCGGGCCTGCGCGCGAAGAATGCCGGCTGTTCCGGGCGGCGCTCGACGGGCTGGATCGGCCGCCGGTCGACACCTTCATGACCGCGGCTTCGCCCGGCATCGTCGCCACGACGATGCTCAATGCGCACTACGACAGTCACGAAGCCTACGTCTTCGCGCTCGCCCGTCAGATGCGCAAGGAATACGAACTGATCGCACGCGACTTCATCCTGCAGATCGACGCTCCCGATCTCGCAATGGAGCGTACGATCCTGTTCCACGACAAGTCTGTGCCGGAATTCCTGGCAATCGCCGAGATGCATGTCGCGGCGCTGAACGAGGCATTGGCCGGCATCCCGCGCGATCGTGTGCGGCTGCATTGCTGCTGGGGCAATTACGAAGGCCCGCACATGCACGACGTGCCGCTCGCCGACGTGCTGCCCGTGCTCTGCGGCGCCAAGGTTGGAGCACTCTCGATCGAGTTCGCCAATCCGCGCCATCAGCACGAATACGCGAATCTGAAGCGCGTGGGTCTGCCGCCGGAATTCCTTCTACTGCCGGGCGTCATCGATACCTCAACCAACTATGTCGAGCATCCCGAGGTCGTGGCCAATCGCATCTGCGAGGCTGCCGATGCCATCGGTGATCGCGAGCGCGTCATCGCGTCGAGCGACTGCGGCTTCGGCACCTTCGCGGGTTCCGAGATGGTCGCCGAGGACGTCGTCTGGGCGAAGCTCAGAAGCTGCCGGGATGGGGCGGATATCGCCACGCGGCGACTCTGGCGGCGAAGCCCATAGGCGACGGGGGCTCGTTGAGGATCGCCTCCACGGCGCGATAGACCACCGCGCCGATGTCGTTGTGATAGAGCCACAGACTGTTGGCCTGCCCCTCGAAATTGGGCTCGCAACCCATGGCCTGGCTGGGACGGAAGCCCGTTCCGAGGCCGATGCAGAAGATATTGTCGAGCTTGGTGCCGTCGTCCAGCAGAAGCCGGCAATCGTCTCCGACAGCATCCTCGTTGCGGTCGGCCTTGAGCACGAGACGTCGGCCGGACGCGTCGTATACCGGCAGTGTCGCCGAGCGATAGCCGAGGCAGGGAACGACCAGGGCCGCCTCCTCGATCAGCACACGCAGCTCCGCTGTGGTGAGGTCCTGCAGCGAGACGACGAGGACACGCGGTTCGGAGAGTGTGTCGGGCTTCGTTGCGATACGGCGCCAGATATCACGGCCGTGGCCGCGCAAGCCGCCCATGCGGTTGACCCGTTGCGTGCGGATGCAGAGATCGCCTGGAGTGAATTCGTAGTTGTCGGCGATGGCAGCGGCGCTGTCAGGGTAGAAGACGCGTGGTGGACGACGCTGCACGATGACCAGTTGGCCATCGCGGAGTTTGTCGGCATGTGACTGTGCGAGGAGCGCCCAGGCCGCGGCGTAGGCGCTGTGCGAGCCGCCCAGCACGACGATGCGCCGACCCTTGGCCGTTCGCATGATTTCGTTCGCCTGCGCCAGCCCCTCGTGGGTCAGCAAGGAATTCGACGGCAGGATGCAATGCATCGTGCAGTCGGCGAAGGAAAGGCCTGGTGCCGGCGACTGGTCCCGCCAGGGCTGACGTCCGCCCAAGGCGACGACTGCCGAGCGTCCAATGAGCATCTGCGTGGGCTGCCGACCCTGCTGGCCCCGCCGAATGAGAACCGCGACATTGCCGTCCCGGCGCAAGTGGATCGACTGCGCGACCGTCTCAAGATGAAGCGCTGAACAGGGCTCTTCGGCGAACATGGCCGCGATGCCAAGGCCGATGCGGCCCATATAGCGGTCGACCAGCTGCAGTGGCGGGAAGCTCGTCCGGTAGTCGTGCATCTCGAGCGTCGTCGGATCGCGTCGCAGGTAGTGCAGCGCTTCGGGCAGGTCGGTCGCGTCGAGGCATTCAAGGTAGGAGGCGCCGAGCGAATCTGAGTTGATGCCGTAGCGCCCGAGGCTGCCGCCGAGCCGATCGCTCTGCTCGACCAGCGCCACGCCTTGCCGCAGCCAGTCGGGCAGATGCCCGTGCTGCGCGGCCCAGAGCAGCGGTCCCAATCCACCAGGACCGCCGCCGACGATGATCGAGGAAAAGAGTTCCGGGTCAACGCAGGACATCGCGGAACACCTTGACCACGCGATCGATGACCTGTGTGTCGACGTCGCGTGACGTCGGCAGATTCACGCCGGTTGCGCCCAACGCGGCACTGTATGGACAGGGGCGTCTGTATCGCTCGTACGGCGGCAGGTTCGATAGCGGATGGAAGAAGGGCCGCATCTCGATGCCGGAGGCGAGCGCCGCTTCGAGCAGCATGTCGCGCTTGCCCGCCGGTACCTGGACGGAGGCCAGCCACACGACGGGCTCGCAGATCGGATCCAACTTCGGTGGGAAACGCACTCCGGCGATGCCCTTCAGCGCCTCGCGATAGGCCTTGGCGATATCGGCATTGCGGGCCAGCGTTTCCTCGATGCGCCAGAGCTGCGAGTGGCCGATCGCCGCCTGAAGGTTGGTGATGCGATAGTTGAAGCCCACTCTGTCCGACCAGTAGAAGCGGCCCGGCGCCATGCCGTGGTCGCGCAACAGGCGGAGCGTTGTTGCGTGCTCGGCCGAGTTGGTGAGGCACATGCCGCCTTCGCCGGTCGTGACGATCTTGTTGGCATAGAAGGAGAAGCAGCAGATGTCGCTGAACTGGCCGACGGGCCGGCCGGCATAGCGCGCGCCATGCGCCTCGGCGCAATCCTCGATCACGGCGATGCCGCGTTGCGCGGCGAGGAGGGTGATCGGTCCAATCTCCGCCGGCCGGCCGTAGAGGTGGACCGGGATGATTGCCTTGGTGCGCGGCGTGAGGGCTTGCTCGACGCCGGTGCAAGACAGGCACCAGGTGATCGGATCGACATCGACGATCACCGGAGTCGCGCCGCAATACAGGACGGCATTGATGGTGGCGGCGAAGGTGAGATCGGGGACGATGACCTCGTCGCCGGGGCCGATATTCAGGGCCGTCAACGCGAGGTGCAGCGCGACCGTGCCGTTGGACACGGCGACGCCGTGCTCGACGCCGATGAGGTGGCGGAAGTCCTCCTCAAACTTGCCGACATAAGGGCCCTTGCTGGAAATCCACGAAGACAGGAAAGCATCGAGGACCGAACGGAATTCCTCGTGCGTCATGTCCGGTCGCGCCACCTGGATATGTTGGTTGGTGCGGTCTATGGTGACGCCGACCAGACGGCCCTCGCCGTCGACGGTCGCGCGCAGCACATCCTCCGCTGCCGGCGTCGCGACGTTCTGGAAGCGATGGACGGATCCGCGAAGGTAATCGCCGACCGTCGGATGGAGCAGCCCACCTTCATGAATGGAGGCACTCAGATCGGCGAGCGAGATGCGGCCGACGAGTCGCCGATTTTCCGTGACCAGGCAAGTGCCGAGGCCGTTGTCGAGGCACTTCTCGATGGCGGCAAACAAGGTCTCCGAACTGCTACATATGCAGTCGTCTTCTTCTCCGGACGGTATACGCACGTCCCCACACGACGGCGCGTCCGGCACCAACAAAGACATGGAAGTCCTCCTGCGCGAAGCTCGTTCATTCGTCGATCGCGCCCCTACACGAGCGACTTACTTCCATGAAAGAAGGATGTCCGGGTACATGCCAGTGTCCAGTTTGTGGCGCGCGGTCCCTGCGACATTTCTTGGTCACTGGCGAGGGGGGAACGTCCACCTCATCGTCATCCCATGGATTGTCTCTGGATCACCCTCGCCGACCCCGATCCTGCCATCAACGGACAGTTGATCTATTCGAAGGGCCTCATCGAATCCGCGCATGCAGCCGGAGCGCAGCTCTGTGTCGTCGGTCTCACACGGTCGGAGAAGTCCTTGCTGCCGCCCGATCAGCCTGGATTGACCTGGCGCCTCGAAGAGGAGCAGCGGCTGTCACGCCGTGAGCGCTGGATGTCTCCTTTGCCGGACGTCGGCCTGCATGGTGCGTTCCCGCGCATGCGGCAAACCCTTGACGAGGCGATCGGCGCGCGTCGTTGGGACGCCGTCATCTTCGATAGCATCTGTGCCGGCTGGGCGCTTCCGAACGTGCTGCGCCGCCGCCAGACCTTCTCTCGGCTCGTCTACCTCGCCCACAACCACGAAATCACCGTTGCGCGTCGCATCGCCGAGGCAGCGCGGGGGGCGCGCCGGCTCGTGAAGGAGATCGATGCGCTGAAGGTCGTGCGGCTCGAGCGGCGGCTTGCGGCTCATGCCGATCTCGTCACAGCCAACACGCCGCAGGACTGCCGTACCTTCGCGGCGGAGGCGGGACCGACGCCGGTGGTCTATTTGCCGCCCGGCTATGGCGGACCACAGGTACCATTCAGGACCATCGATGGTGCGACGCCACGGCGCGCTGTCATAGTCGGGAGTTTCGATTGGCCCCCCAAGCGGATCAGCTTGGAGCGCTTCCTGGCGGCCGCGACACCCATCCTGGCGCGTGCCGGTGTGGAGCTTCAGGTCGTGGGTGCCGTTGAGTCGGATTATCTTGGTTCATTGCGAGAGCGCTATCCCTCGGTGACGTTCGTCGGACCCGTCGACGATGTCCGGCCTTATATGGCCGCGGCGCGCATCGCGCTCGTGCCGGACCTGTTGGGCGGCTTCAAGCTCAAGGGGCTGGACTATGTCTTCAACCGCATCCCGATCCTGGCGATGCGCATCGCTTTGCCGGGCATGCCCTTGCAAGACGGCCGCAGCATCGGGCTGTTCGACAGCCACCAGGCATTGGCCGAAGGTGTGGTTGCGCTGATCGACGATCTCGACAACCTCAATACGCGGCAGGCCGCGGCCTTCGAGGCTTGTGTCCGGCGGTTCGATTGGGCGCGTATCGGCCGGCACCTGCTCGCCCATATCAAGCGGGTGACGGCCTCGACGGCTAGAGGCGGTGCAGCCGCTCGCGCATCTTCTGCAGGGTCGATTCGGGCTCCCGTTGCGGCAGGAAGATGAAGTTGTAGACGTAGCGCCCGAAGCGCTGGCGGGCCTGCAGTGGCGCGGTCAAGTCGGGAAGGTTTGCGGGGTTCTGCATCTCGTCGATCGAGAAGGCCTCGACCGGCTTGAGCTCGCCATCATGCACGAAATAGCCGCGATAGCCGCGCCGGTCGAAAAAGGTCTGGGCACGCTTGAGGCCGCCCGGCGAGAACTTGTCGAGTATCTCGACCAGCACCCTCGGCTGGCAGCGGCGTATGGTCTCGACGGCGCCGTCGAGCACGGCCTGCTCATGGCCCTCGACGTCGATCTTCAGGAAGCCGGCGCGGCCGCGATAGACGTTATCGAGGCGGTCCATCCGGACTTCGATGCCTTGGTAGTCGGGATAGGTTTCCGACGCGCTGTCGGCGACGGTGGAGCAGCCGGTGACCAGCACGCCGTCGACGACGGGCATGCGTAGTTCGATCGTGCCCGTGGCATCGGAAAGCGCCATCTGGTTGATCGTCACCTTGCGCGGGAATTTGGCGTGCAGCGCCTTGGCCAGACTTGGCATCGGCTCGAAGGCCACTACGTGTCGCGAGTAGCGACGCATGTAGTGGACGTAGCTGCCGTCGTTGGCGCCGACGTCGATTGAATCGGAGTCGCGGTCACACAGAAACTCGAGCAGGTGCAGCTCGACCTCCCCATAGCGGCCGTAGAAGCGCGCCTCGCGCCAGTTGAGGAGCGGTTGGGGACAAAGCGCACGCAGTGCCTGGCGCGCCTCACTGTAAGTGCTGCCGACATCGGCCATGGATCGCCTCGCTTGTATGGACGATCCAAGATAGGGACCACCATGGCCAAGCGTGGTGATCAGATGGTGATCAAGCCACGCCTTTCAGGATATCCGCAGCCTTTTCGCCGACCATGATGGACGGCGCGTTGGTGTTGCCCGACGGCATTGTCGGGAAGATAGACGCGTCGGCGACGCGCAGGCCTTCCAGCCCGTGAACCTTCAGCTTGTCGTTGACGACGGTGGTCGGACCCTGTGGTCCCATACGGCAGGTGCCGATCGGATGATAGGCGGTCTGCGAGTTGTTGCGGATCCAGGTCAGGATCTCGTCGTCGCTGCTGACCGAGGGACCGGGCGAATATTCGCTGTCGCGATAGGCATCCATCGGCGCCGCGTCGACGATCTTGCGCATCATGCGGAAGCCTGCAGTCATTGCGTCCTGGTCGATCTTGTCCGCCAGGAAGTTGAAGCGGATCGCCGGGTGCGCCTTCGGGTCCTTCGACCTGATGTGGATCGAGCCCAGGCTTTCGGGCCGGAGCTGATAGCAGGCGATCGTCATCGACGGGAAGTCCTGCAGCTTGCGCGTCTTGGGATCCTTGATGGAATAGGGCACGAGGTGCATCTGCACATCCGGCGTGGCGAGTTCGGGCCGTGTCTTCAGGAACGCGAGCAGCGGCGCCGAGGGCAGACTCATGAAGCCGCCGCCCGTCGCCAGGTACTTCATGAATTGCGTCGCCGCGCCCAGTCCACGGGCCATGTGATTGTAGGAGACCCTGGGATCCCTCACGCGCCAGATGATGCGCGCGTTGATGTGGTCGCGGAAATTCTCGCCGACCGCGCGCAGCTCATGCTTCACCTCTATACCGTGCTGCTTCAGGAGCTCGGGTTGGCCGATGCCGCTCAGTTCCAGGATCTGTGGCGAGGCGACGCCGCCTGCCGACAGGATCGTCTCGCGAGCCTTGGCCTGGACGACCTTGCCGTCCTTCTCGTACTCCACGCCGACGCAGCGCTTGCCGTCGAGCAGCACCCGCAACGTGTGTGCGTTGGTGACGACGTGCAGGTTGGAGCTGCGCTTCATCGCCGGCTCGATGTAGCAATGGGCGACGCTCATGCGCCGGCCCTTGTAGATCGAGGTCTGCGTCTTCACGACGCCTTCCTGATCCTCGCTGTTGTAGTCGGGATTGAGCTTGTAGCCGGCGGCCTTCGCTGCTGCGAACAGAGCGTCGTAGAGCGGGTTCTGGTCGGGGACGGTCGAGACCTTCAGCGGTCCCGAGGTGCCGCGGCCGTTCTCGCCATGGCCGTCGACGAATGTCTCGATGCGCGTGAAGACCGGCGCCACGTCGCGCCAGCTCCAGCCGCGGCAACCCATCTGCGCCCAGGTGTCGAAGTCGAGCGGCTGGCCGCGGACCCAGACCAGGCCGTTGATGGAGCTCGAGCCGCCTAGCAGCTTTCCACGAGGGACGGGGATGGTTCGGTTGGCCGTACCAGGCTCGGGTTCGGACTGATAGAGCCAGTTGGCCGCGGGATTATCGATCAGGAGGCCGAAGGAAAGGGGCATCCGGGAGTAGGGATGGCTTGCCGCACCCGCCTCGAGCAGAAGGATCTTGTTTGCAGGCGTCTCGCTCAGTCGTGCCGCCAGAGCGCCCCCCGCCGAGCCCGCTCCCACGATGATGTAGTCGTACTCCGCCATAGCGTCCTCCCGTCTCCCAAGCAGAGCAGGGAATATTCGGCCTCACAAGCCAGTCACTGTGCGTTGCGGGGCAGCCATGCGGGATGACACCAAATATTGCCTCGACACTGCCACTGTCTCATGTGATTCATTTAGACTGTACCGATCCGTGGGGGCCGGTGCGTTCCTGGTGCCCAAGTTAGGTAGTCGGCTCGGATGCTGGCGCTCGTTCGGATTGCCCTACAACGACCCTATACGTTCGTTGTTCTGGCGTTGCTGATCCTGATCGTCGGTCCGTTAGCTGCGATCCGCACTCCGACTGACATCTTTCCCGAGATCCGCATTCCGGTGATCGCCGTCGTCTGGCAGTACACCGGCCTGCCGCCCGACGACATGTCCGGCCGCGTGATGCTGAACTTCCAGCGTGCACTGACCACCACCGTCAACGACATCGAGCATATTGAAGGCACGTCCTATACCGGTGTCGGTATCGTCAAGATCTTCTTCCAGCCGGGCACCAATATCAGCGTTGCCAATGCACAGGTCACCGCGATCTCGCAGACCGTGTTGAAGCAGATGCCGCCGAACATCACGCCACCGCTGATCCTGAATTTCAGCGCCTCGACAGTGCCGATCATCCAGCTGGCACTATCAGGCCAAGGCATGACCGAGCAGGCAGTGTTCGATCTTGCGATCAACACGGTGCGCGTACCGCTGGTCACGGTGCCGGGTGCCGCGATCCCCTATCCGTTCGGTGGCAAATTCCGGCAGATCCAGATCGATCTCGAACCGGGCGCGATGCAGGCGCGTGGGCTTTCGGCCAACGACGTCGCCAACGCGCTGGCCTCGCAAAATCTACTGACTCCGGTCGGTACCCAAAAAATCGGCGGCTACGAGTACTCCATCAACCTCAACAACGCTCCGAAGGACTTTCAGGATCTCGCGAACCTGCCGATTTCGGCCAAGGATGGCGCCATCGTCTATCTGCGTGACGTGGCGCAGGTGCGTGACGGCTTTCCTCCGCAGCAGAGCATCGTCCATGTCGACGGTCAGCGCTCGGTCATCCTGCAGGTCCTGAAGAACGGCGCGACCTCGACGCTCGCGATCATCAACGGCATCAAGGAGAAGGTCGAGGATCTGCGTCGGGCGTTGCCGAAGACCATCGAGATCGCCTTGCTGAACGATCAGTCGCTGTTCGTGAAGGCGGCTATCGACGGCGTGGCCTTCGAGGCGGTGATTGCGGCCGTACTGACCAGCCTGATGATCCTGCTGTTCCTGGGGTCGTGGCGCTCGACGGTGATCATCGCGACCTCCATTCCGCTCGCAATCTTGGGTGCGATCTCGCTGCTGGCCGCATTCGGCGAGACGCTGAACATCATGACCCTGGGCGGTCTGGCGCTGGCGGTCGGCATCCTGGTCGACGACGCGACGGTGACGATCGAGAACATCAACTATCATCTCGAGCAGGGAAAGAACGTCGAGGCGTCCATCATGGACGGCGCCCGGCAAATCGTGACACCGGCCTTCGTCTCGCTGCTTTGCATCTGCATCGTGTTTGTGCCGATGTTCTTCCTGACCGGCGTCGCCCGCTTCCTGTTCGTGCCGATGGCTGAATCGGTGATGTTTGCGATGATCTGCTCGTTCATCCTGTCACGCACGCTGGTGCCGACGATGGCGAACTATCTTCTGAAGCCTCATACGATCCATGCCGAGGGCGAGGCACCACGGCGGTCGCGCAATCCACTGGTGCAATTCCAGCGTGGCTTCGAATCAAGGTTCGAGAAGTTCCGCGCCGTTTACCGCGACCTGCTCGAGTTGGCGCTAGCGCGGCGCGGCGTCTTCATCCCCGCTTTCATGGCATTCGTGCTGGCGTCGTTCGCACTGGCGCCATTCCTCGGTCGCAATTTCTTCCCCAACGTCGATTCGGGCCAGATCCTGATGCATGCGCGCGTTCCCGTTGGCACGCGCGTCGAGGAGACCGCCAATATCTTCGCGGATATCGAGAAAGCGATCCGCGGAATCATTCCACAGCATGAGCTCGTGGCGATGGCCGACAACATCGGCATGCCGGTCAGCGGCATCAACATGACCTACAACAACACCGGCGTGATCGGCAGCCAGGACGGCGATATCCAGATCAAGCTGTCCGCGGACCACAAGCCGACCGCCGACTACGTCGCAGAGATGCGGCGCGTTCTGCCGGAGAAGTTTCCCGGCACGACCTTCTCCTTCCTGCCGGCCGATATCATCAGCCAGATCCTGAATTTCGGCGCACCGTCGCCAATTGAGGTGCAGGTGCGGGGAGGCGATTCCAATGCTGCCTTCGATCTCGCGCAGAATCTGCTGGCTCGCATCCGCATGGTGCCCGGCGTCGTCGACGCGCGCATTCAGCAGGCGCGCACCGCACCGGCATTCGACGTCGATATCGATCGGTCGCGCGCGCAGTTTGTCGGGCTCACCACACGCGACGTGACCAACTCGCTGGTCGTCAACCTCGCCGGCAGCGGCCAGGTGCAGCCGACCTACTGGCTGAACCGCGAGAACGGAGTCACCTACAACATCGTCATGCAGACGCCACAGTACAAACTGGATTCGCTGGCCTCGCTTTCCAACCTGCCGATCATGGCCCCGGCCGCGACCTCGCTGCAGATTCTGGGCGGCGTCACGAACATCCACCGCGATGTGGCCAATGCCGTCGTGTCGCAGTACGACCTGCAGGGTCTGGTCCAGGTCTATGCCGGCGTGCAGGGGCGTGATCTCGGTTCCGTGGCAACCGACATCCGGCAAATCATGGACGATCTCATGAAGACATCTCCCAAGGTGCGCTCCGTCAAGCTGCAGGGGCAGGTACGCACCATGGAGGATGCATTCTCCGGCCTGCTGTTCGGCCTTTTGGGCGCCATCGTGTTGATCTATCTGTTGATCGTGGTGAATTTCCAGTCCTGGTCCGATCCCTTCGTGATCATCACGGCGCTGCCGGCGGCGCTGGCGGGCATTGTGTGGATGCTGTTCGTGACTCACACGACCCTGTCGGTGCCGGCGTTGACGGGCGCCATCATGTGCATGGGCGTGGCCACCGCCAACTCGGTACTGGTGATCAGCTTTGCGCGCGAGCGGCTGGCCGAGCTCGGCGATTCTACGGCGGCGGCCCTGGAGGCCGGCTTCGTTCGCTTTCGCCCTGTCCTCATGACGGCGCTGGCGATGATCATTGGCATGGCGCCGATGGCGCTGGGCATGGGCGAGGGCGGCGAGCAGAATGCGCCTCTCGGCCGTGCCGTCATCGGTGGCCTGATTTTTGCGACCATCGCCACACTCATTTTCGTTCCCGTTGTTTTCAGTGTTATTCACCGGAAGCACGGCAAGGCGCCTCAAGGGGGCCCTGGTGAGCACGGAGTCCTTCATGTCGGCTGAGCAACCACCTTCCGCTGCCAAGAAAGTCTCGCGTCGCGGTCTTGCGCTCGCTGGACTGGTCGGTGCGGTTGTCGTCGTCCTCGTGGTCGTGAACGGCGTGTGGATCCGCAGTTCTAGTGAAGCGCAGCTCAAGGAAACGACCGAGAAATTCGCCTTGCCGACAGTGGGTGTGGTCACCCCCAGCCGACAGGGCAACAAGAGCCATCTCGACCTGCCTGGCCGTCTGGAGGCCTACTACCGGGCGCCGATCTACGCCCGCGTGAGCGGGTTCCTGAAGGCCTGGTACGTCGATATCGGCGGACAGGTGAAGGCGGGTCAGCTTCTGGCGGAAATCGAGGCGCCGGACCTCGATCAGCAGCTGATGCAGGCGAAAGGAGCGCTCGCTTCGGCGACGGCGGCGGAAACACTGGCCAAGGTGACAGCGCAGCGCTGGGTCAGCCTGGGCCAGACCAACACGCTCTCGAAGCAGGCCGTCGACGAGAAGACGGGCGACCTGAGCGTCAAGGAGGCCAACGTCAAGACGGCAAAAGCCAATGTCGATCGTCTGGAAGTGCTGTCTGCGTTCAAGAAGGTGACGGCGCCGTTCGATGGCGTGGTGACGGCGCGCAATACGGACGTGGGCAGCCTGATCAACGCCGACTCGAGCGCCGGTGCGGCGCTGTTCGTTGTCTCGGACGTATCGAAGCTGCGTCTCTCGATCAACGTGCCGCAGAATTACGTGCCGTCGGTGCCGATCAATTCAAAGGTGGAGATCACGGTGCCGGAGCATCCCCGCAAGTCCTACCAGGGTGTGGTTGAAGCCTCGGCGCGCTCGGTCGAAGCGGCGTCGGGCACGACCCGCATGCAGGTGGTGGTCGACAACGGCTCCGGCGAATTGATGCCCGGCGCCTTCGCCAATACCCGCATCGAGCTGCCCGAAGAATTGCAGGCCTTGTCGATCCCATCGAGCGCGCTGATCTTTGGCGAGAAGGGCTTACGGGTGGCGACAGTCGACGCCAACAGCAAGGTCATCTTGAAGACCGTTAAGATCGCGCGGGACCTCGGACAGGTGATCGAGATTTCGTCGGGGATCTCGGCAACCGATCGTGTGATCGAAAGCCCGCCGGACGGATTGAACGACGGCGACGAGGTTCGCGTCGTCAAAGGCCCCGGCATCGGCAAGCAGGCCGCCCAGGCGCAGTAAGCTCCGTCGCCCGACCGAATGCATAAAGAATGTATCGCCCGACTCTCGTCGGCCTGCATTCGCACGCTTGTTGCTTGCAGTTTCGCGGGTCACGCCTTTGTGACCCCCGGAGCAAAGAGTACGCACGAGCGGACCAGATGACACCTCGACACGAATACTCAATGGTGCGACGCAGCGTATCGCTTTGCGAAGAATAGGATTGCGGGAAAACACGGATTTTCGGCGGGTAATGCGGTGAACCTCGTCCGTATCGCTTTGACCAGGCCCTACACGTTTGTGGTTCTGGCCATTCTTATTTTGATCGTCGGCCCGTTGTCCGCGCTGCGTACTCCGACCGACATCTTTCCCGAGATCCGTATTCCTATCATTGCAGTGATCTGGGGCTATACCGGCCTGCCGCCCGACGACATGTCCGGCCGCGTGATGCTCCAGTTCCAGCGCTCGCTCACCACCACGGTCAACGATATCGAGCGCCTGGAGGGCACGTCCTACACCGGTATCGGCATTGTGAAGATCTTCTTCCAGCCGGGCACGAACATGAGCATTGCCAATGCGCAGGTTACGTCGATCGCGCAGACGGTACTGAAGCAGATGCCGCCCGGCATGACGCCGCCGCTGGTGATGAACTACAACGCCGCCACCGTCCCGATCATCCAGCTCGCTTTGTCGGCGAAGGGCATGACCGAGCAGGCGGTGTTCGACCTCGCGATCAACACGGTGCGCACGCCGCTGGTTACGGTGCCAGGGGCGGCGATTCCCTTCCCTTTCGGCGGCAAGTTCCGTCAGATCCAGATCGATCTCGATTCGCCCGCGCTGCAAGCGCGTGGGCTTTCGGCCAATGACGTCGCCAACGCGCTGGTTGCCCAGAACATCCTCACACCCGCCGGTACGCAAAAGATCGGAAACTTCGAATACTCGATCAACCTCAACAACGCCGTAAACGACTACAGGGACCTCGCGACTCTCCCGATCTTCAACTCGAAGGATGGCGCCATCGTCTATCTGCGCGACGTGGCGCAAGTGCGTGACGGCTATCCGCCGCAACAGAACATCGTGCATGTCGACGGGCAGCGGTCGGTCGTGCTGCAGGTCCTGAAGAACGGCGCGACCTCGACGCTCGCGATCGTCAACGGCATCAAGGAAAAGGTTGATGAGCTGCGCCAGTCCTTGCCGAAAAACGTCGATATCGCGCTACTGAACGACCAGTCGTTGTTCGTGAAGGCCGCGATCGACGGCGTCATCTCCGAAGCGGGCATTGCGGCACTTCTGACCAGCCTGATGATCCTGCTGTTCCTGGGATCGTGGCGTTCGACCCTGATCATCGCGACCTCCATTCCGCTCGCGATCCTGGGCGCGATCTCGCTCCTGGCGGCGGCTGGAGAGACGCTGAACATCATGACGCTGGGCGGCCTGGCGTTGGCCGTCGGCATCCTGGTCGACGACGCCACGGTGACGATCGAGAACATCAATTACCACCTCGAGCAGGGCAAAGGCGTCATCGCCGCGATCACCGATGGCGCGGCTCAGATCGCCATCCCAGCCTTCGTCTCCACGCTCTGCATCTGCATCGTGTTCGTGCCGATGTTTTTCATGGAGGGCGTGCCGCGCTTCCTGTTCGTGCCCATGGCGCTCGCCGTCATGTTCGCGATGGCCTGGTCCTATTTCCTGTCGCGCACTCTGGTGCCGACCATGGCCGCCTACCTCCTGAAGCCGCATGACATGCATGGGCACGGCGCAGCGACCCGCAATCCCCTGGTCGCGCTGCAGCGCGCCTTCGAACGTGGCTTCGAAAGCTTCCGCAGCGCTTTCCGTAACCTGCTCGATCTCGCGCTGCGCCATCGCGCGGTCTTCATCGCGGCGTTTCTCTGCTTTGTCGCGGCGTCCTTCCTTTTGGTGCCGTTCCTCGGCCGCAACTTCTTTCCCGATGTCGACGCGGGCCAGATCCTGATGCATGCCCGCGCGCCTATCGGCACGCGCGTCGAGGAGACCGCGGCTCAGTTTTCCAACATCGAGAAGGAAATCCGACGCATCATCCCGAACCGGGAGATCGCGACGCTCGTCGATAATATCGGCGTGCCGGTGAGTGGCATCAACCTCACCTACAACAACACCGGAACGATCGGCAGCCAGGACGGCGAAATCCAGATCAAGCTGACGCCCGATCACGAGCCAACCGCCCACTATATCGCGGAGATGCGGCGCGTTCTGCCGGAGAAGTTCCCCGGCGTGACGTTCTCTTTCCTGCCGGCCGACATCATCAGTCAGATCCTGAATTTCGGATCGCCGGCGCCGATCAATATCCAAGTCGCGAGCTCCGTCTCGAAAGACGCCTTCGATCATGCCAATCGCATCCTTGCCCGGCTGCGGCGCGTGCCGGGCGTCGTCGATGCACGCGTGCAGCAGGCGCGCACCGCTCCGGTCTTCGACGTCGATATCGACCGCGCCCGCGCGCAATATGTCGGTGTCACGGCGCGTGACATCACGAATTCCATGGTGGTCAATCTCGCTGGCAGCGGCCAGGTGCAGCCGACCTACTGGCTGAATCGGGCCAACGGCGTTACCTACAACATCGTCATGCAGACGCCGCAGTACCGGCTCGATTCCCTTTCATCGCTCTCCGACATGCCGATCGTGGCGCCCGGTGCCACTACGCAGCAAGTGCTGGGCGGCATCGTCGACATGAGGCGAGACGTCGCTAACGCCGTGGTTACGCAGTTCAATCTCGATCCGGTGGTGCAGGTCTATGCCGCGGTGCAGGGACGGGATCTCGGATCCGTCGCCACCGATGTCCGGCGAATCATCGAGGAGCTGAAGCCGCAGCAATCGAACAAGATTCGCTCGGTCCAATTGCAGGGGCAGGTCAGGACCATGGACAGCGCCTTCAGCGGCCTGTTGTTCGGCCTGCTGGGATCGGTCGTGCTGATCTATCTGCTGATCGTGGTGAATTTCCAGTCCTGGTCCGATCCCTTCATCATCATCACGGCGTTGCCGGCGGCGTTGGCGGGCATTGTGTGGATGCTGTTCGTGACGCACACGACATTGTCCGTGCCGGCGTTGACGGGCGCCATCATGTGCATGGGCGTGGCCACCGCCAACTCGGTGTTGGTGATCAGCTTCGCGCGCGAGCGGCTGGCAGAGCTGGGCGACGCGACCGCAGCTGCTCTGGAAGCAGGCTTCGTCCGATGCCGCCCCGTGATCATGACGGCGCTTGCCATGATCATCGGCATGCTGCCGATGTCGCTGGGCTTGGGCGAAGGCGGCGAGCAGAACGCGCCACTGGGTCGCGCTGTCATCGGTGGCTTGATTTTTGCGACAATAACGACACTTATTTTTGTGCCCGTCGTGTTCAGCGTCATCCATCGCAATTATGGAAAGACGCATTCGACCGCGCCGGGTTCCGCTGGAGTATCGCATGCGTCTTGAAGCGGGTCCTGCCCCGAAGCCGCGCCGTCGCGGCTTCGCCATCGCCGGGCTGGTTGTTGCGTTGATCCTCGTGGTCGTGATGATCGATGGGGTCTGGGACCGCAAATCGAGCGCGGCCCGGCTCAAGGTTGATACCGACGCCCAGATCATTCCCACAGTGTCCGTCATTCAACCGAAAGCCGCCTCCCGCAATCCGCACCTCGATCTGCCCGGCCGGCTCGATGCTTACTACCGTGCGCCGATCTTCGCGCGCGTGAACGGTTTCCTGAAGGCCTGGTACGTCGATATCGGCGGCAGGGTTAAGGCCGGGCAACTCCTGGCGGAGATCGAGGCGCCCGACCTCGACCAGCAGCTGATGCAAGCCAAAGGGGCCTTGTCCTCCGCGACGGCCGCGGAAACCCTGGCCAAGGTGACCGCAGAGCGCTGGACCACGCTGGGCCAGACCAACACGCTCTCCAAGCAGGCCGTCGACGAGAAGACAGGGGATCTCAGCGTCAAGGAAGCCAACGTCAAGGTGGCGAAGGCTGATGTCGATCGCCTCGACGTGCTGGCGAATTTCAAGAAGGTGGTGGCGCCGTTCGACGGCGTCGTGACCGCCCGCAACACGGACGTGGGCAGTCTGATCAACGCCGGAGCAAACGCCGGCCTGCCGCTGTTCGTCGTGTCCGATGTGTCGAAGCTGCGCCTGTCCATCAACGTGCCGCAGGCCTATGTGCCGTCGGTGCCGATCAGCTCGAAGGTGGACATCAAAGTGCCGGAACATCCTGGCAAGACCTATAGCGGTGTGGTCGAAGCCTCGACCCGTGCAGTCGACGAGGCGTCCGGGACGACGCGCATGCAGGTCGTGGTCGACAATCCCTCAGGCGAGCTGATGCCCGGCGCCTATGCAAACGCCCTGGTAACCTTGCCCAGGGAGATGCAGGTCCTGTCGATCCCATCGAGTGCGCTGATCTTCGACAAGAGGGGCCTGCAGGTCGCCGTCGTCGATGCCGACAACAAGGTCGAGCTGAGGCCGGTGAAGATCGCCAAGGACAAGGGACAAACGATCGAGCTTTCGTCGGGCGTCACGGCGACCGATCGGGTGATCGAGAGCCCGCCGGACGGCCTGGCCGACGGCGATATGGTTCACCTGGTATCGGCGAACGCCGCTCCGATGTCCGCGGCCAAGCACTGAGGCCGCGGGCGCCGGCGCGATGACAATCAGGCCTTGCGGATTTCGGTGAAGGCGACACCCGACTCGATCAACTTGTCGATCTCGGCCGCCGAATAGCCGCGCTCGGCCAGGACCGCGCGGGTATCGGCGCCGAAGCGGCGCGGCTTGCTGTGCACGGCAGGCGGCGTGCGCGAGAGCTTCACCGGATTACCGACGTTGCGATAGCCGTCCTTTTCCCAGACCATGTTGCGATGCTTCGTGTGCGGATGCTCCATCACATCCGGCACCTCGAGCACGGCGCCCGAGGGGACGCCGCCTTTCATCAGCTCCACCGAAAACGTATCGGCGTCGCGGTCCTCGAGCAGAGGGCGCAATTCGGCCTCGAGCTCGAGGCGATGCGCCACCCGCTCCTTGTTGGTCTTGAACCGGGGATCCTCGGCCAACTCGGGCTTGCCCAGCAACTGCGTGAGCTTGCGGAACTGGCCGTCATTGCCGGCGGCGATCGCGATGTTGCGGCCTTTGGTCGGGAAGTTGGAGTAGGGGACGAGGCTGCCGTGGCTATTGCCCACCAGCTTGGGCTTGGCACCCGAGACGAAGTAGTTGGGAGCATGCGGCTGATGCAGCGCGATCGCGCTGTCGTACAGCGTGGCGTCGATGAACTGGCCCTTGCCCGACCGGTTGCGTTCGTAGAGCGCCATCAGGATGCCGATCGTGGCGTTCATGCCTGTCGAAAGATCAACCACGGGCACGCCGACCCGCACGGGTCCACTTTCCGGCGAACCGTTGACCGAGACGAGGCCGGCAGAGGCCTGCACCATCGCGTCGTAGCCCGGAAAGCCACCGAGCGGGCCGTCGGCACCGAAACCCGATACGCGCGCATGCACGAGCCTGGGAAACTTCTTCGAAAGCGTGTCGTAGCCGAGGCCC
>Ga0153954_1000291_pt1 | contig 43039 bp, 45 predicted proteins | sample TSFL038MetaG_FD_102277 | JGI IMG/M metagenome (GOLD analysis project Ga0153954, IMG submission 102277) | Attine ant fungus gardens microbial communities from Florida, USA - TSFL038 MetaG | ecosystem: Host-associated > Fungi > Mycelium > Unclassified | place: USA: Florida, Wekiwa Springs State...
AAGGTGAGGAATAATAACGCTGCAAAAAGAAGTTTTTTCATGATCAAACCCGTTAATTCGATAGTCAAGCAAAAATTTATCTAATAAGTTTGGATAATTGGCAAGTGAATTTTTTTCGCTTTCGGTTTTTTTTCGATGTTTAAATAACGATGTAGCGGACAGGGTCGCCAGGTGCGACATGGAGAGCTTTGGCAACATCGGGGTGAAGGGAGATCCGCGTTTCATCGATGTGAACGGCGGCTGATGTGGCACGAAAATCGAGTTGGGTATTGGAAATCAAGACTTGATGATTTGTATGCAAAGTTGTGTTCACTGAGTGAACTGTTGCGAGCGTGTTATGTGAGACGGCCGGGATCTGATCGGTATGGGCAAAAACATGAGGTCCGCCGTCAAAAATGTTAAAATACTGACTCGTTTTAAAACCCTGTTTTTCGAGCATTTTAAATGCACCTATGGTGTTTTCATGGATGGCGCCGATACAAGCGCGAGCCTCCTCTGGTAGTAAGTCGAGATACAGAGGATGTTTAGGAAAAAGCTCTTCAATGATCTCGGGGTGTTGTGCATTCAAAAGATAGGCGTTGGGGAAATCCACTTGGAAAAAAGGGCGTCCAACAGCTTCCCAAAAAGGGGAAACGCCATTTTTGTTAACACCACGCATGTCAGCAACGACAGTGTCAGTGAAACGGGATTTGAAAGTGGCAATAAATAGGAAACGGCTCCAAGATAGAAGTTTGCCAAAGTTTTTTTGTCTCATTTTAGGTGAGAGAAAGAGCGTTCCAATTTCTGTGGGTTTTTTGCGAGCTTTGATGAAATGTAAGACTCCTATCTCACGATCAATGTTCATGGCAGGGGAGTGAAGTTTTTCTTGAAGCAAATGAAAGCTATAAAAAGGCTCTTCAATTCCTATTTGTGCAATGATCGCTGTTGAACCAATTACCTTCCCCTCCCACTCTAAAAAGAAAAGATAGTGATTTTCGCCAATGTAAGGTTCAGTTTTAAACGAATAAAGCGATTTTTGGATTTTATGTTCTAAATAGTGGTGATTGCGCGGGATAGAAGTGAGGCCAAAAGAAGCCTCTTCAGCAAGTGCCATGAGAGCTGGCAAATCTGATTCCTTTGCGGGCCTCAAGATAGGAACGTTCATTAATTGGCAGCTCGCAAAGTGGTTTCAAAAATGAGAGCTGCCTGGTCGATATCATCCAGCGAAACACTCCCTGCAGGCATCAAAAAACGGATGCGGGTGGGGTTTGTTCCCGCCACAAAGCAGATGAGACCTGCCTCATAAAGAGAGCGAGCAAGCGCATATACTTTGGCATAATCTCCCTTAAAGGGGGTGCAGGCGATCATGAGGCCATGGCCAAACGGTCCTTCAAGTTTTTGGGGAAATGTATTTGCCAGTCTTTGCAAATGATCGACAAAATGTTTGCGCAAGCTCATATTTTTCCCTTTAAGTCCCAAATAACCCTCCTCAACAAGACTTTTCAAAATGACAGTGCTTGCCCGGATGATAGAGGTTGCCGTGGTAAAGGTTTGAGAAATCAGTCCAGGTTTGGGTTGCATGGAATGGTGAAAGAGAGTGGCGCAAGTATGCAGGAGTTTGCCACAACTGACGACATCGACATATTCTTCAATCCCGAAATGTTGAAAGGCAAAAAGATGATCGGTTCTTCCAAATGTTTGCACCTCGTCCACAAAAACGGTGATCTGGTGCTCTTTTAAAATTTTCAACAGGGCAACGAAAAATTCCTGTTTGCCAGGAAAAGCTCCAGCTTCCCCTAAGACAAGTTCAAAACACATGCACGCATAAGCACCAGGGTAGCGCTTTAAATAAGTTTGAAGCACTTTTACAGACCTTTCAGTGCTCCCTTTTGGGTCCATCCAATCGTAAAAGGGAATGTAATCGACGCTTAATGTATGGGGCAGGCCAATACGGTATTGAGGCTTGTCTGTGATTTGAGAGAGCGCCAGTGTTCTTCCTGTGAAGCATTTTTCAAATGCTAAAAGACGGTAGGCAGGGGCATTTTTTTGGAAAATGATTTTTAAAGCATTCTCGTTAGCCATGGCTCCAGAGCTGGTGAGAATACAATGATCCATCCCTGAATGATGTGTTAAAAGCTCCATGAGTGTGAGAACATCTCGGTTTTGTTGTAAATTCCCTTCCATACAGATATCTTGCACGGCACCATCGATGCATGCTTCGACAAGCTGTGGGTGGCAATGCCCCCAATGCGTGCCGATGCCGCTGATAAAATCGTACTTCACGCTACCATCTGCTAATTCAACAAGAGCTCCATTACCTATGCCGCTCCCTAAATAGGGATAAAAAAGGGGAAGTCCACGCCATGCCTCGAGGGCTTTCACTGCTTCTTCGTAACTGACTATTAAATCGGCTTGTGGTGGAGAGACTCGGGTGATTTTTTGTCTGTATTTTTCTAAAGCGGCTAAAATATCTTTTTTCCCATTTTGAAATGTGGGGTCGCTCAATAAAGCATCTGCAATCAGTTGGGTCATTTCCTTTTCCTTTGTATCGGAATTGTTTCACAGGCTATTTCATGCAAAAAGAGGGCTGTCAAATCGGTTTTTTCACTTAAACTCGCTATTTTTAGATACTCGTGTTCTGTATGGATTTCTCCGCCACAGACCCCTAAAGTATCGATTGTCGGAATTCCACATGCAGCCAACGTATTGCCATCGCAAACTCCACCTGTTGATCTCCATTGGATAGGGATTCCCAATTGAGAGCCACACTTTTTCAGACCTTTTAAAAGAAATTCTGTCTCTTTATCTAAAGGCTTGGGTGGGCGGAAACTTGTTTCGGTGATTTCAAGCTGATATTGTTTGGCTAAGAGAATAAGAGATTGTTTCGTGCTGAGTAAGTCTTCTAATGAGTCAGATCGGATATTGATCCCACATGTGGCATAGTCGGGAATGATATTAAGAGCCTCCCCGCCGTTTACAAAGCCCACATTTACGATCGTTCCATGGTGTGGCCTATGCAACTTTTCAGCTTGAGAAATCAAATGGGCAAGCGGATAGATGGCATTCTTGCCCAAATGGGCATCTCGCCCAGCATGGGCTTTTTTTCCCTTAGAATAAATGGTGTAATTTGCAGATCCTTTGCGAGCACTGATCAATGTTCCATCAGCAAGAGCTGGTTCAAATAGCAAGGCCACATCGCAACGCTTTGCACATTCCTGAATAAAAGAGGTTGACTCGGGTGAGCCGATTTCTTCATCCGAGTTCACAAAGATTTCCCAACCTACTTGCCCGGAAGAAGGCGAATTTTCAAATTGCTCTAAAGCTTTTATCAACACAACAAGTCCACCCTTCATATCGGCCACCCCTGGACCTTGTATTGTGTCTTGTCCCAAACTCACTTTTTGAAAAGGGTGTTTCACAGAAAAAACCGTGTCGACGTGCCCTCCTAAGAAGATTTGTATTTTTGCTTCTGCTCTTTTTTTAAGAAAAAGGCCAAGACTTGTTCCATTTTTGACAAATTCGATCTGATTAGGCTTCAAAACAGCGCATGCTTTTGCGATCTCATTCAATGCTTTTTCAATGCCCGCAAAATTTTGTGTGTGGGTATTAATATTAGCCCAGGTTTGCACCAGAGCTATCATTTCTGATAATCGGGAACTATTTTTTGAACTGGTTTCCATGTTTTTTGAAAGTAGCCTAAACATGTTGTTTTGACAAATATTTTTCCTTGACCTATGACTGGTTTTAAATGCAGGGTCAAAGCTTTGCTGGCAGTATCTAAAAAAAAAGGACAATCTGTGAAGAATGCAAAAAAAAAGATTGTGAATTTAAGAGAAGACCAGACGTGTTACGTTTTAATTACTTGCGGTAAACCCTCTGCCGATGGGAAAATGGCCGTGGAAATGACCTATGAAGGTGATCCTATGCTGGCATCTTATCTGCTCGAGAATGCACAAGGGTTTATCGAACCGGAAGAAGATACACTTTGTAATTGATTAAGAGAGCAGCGCCAATGATACTTTAACCGCTTCTAAGTTGAATACATGAACGTTGCGCTAATTCCAAAAAGATATTCTATATTAAGCCGTTTACCTTTTTTTCCAAAAAAAATGTCAGCTCTAGCCATGTTGTGGGCAACATTGCCAACTTTGCTTTTGCTATTCAATTTAGGTATCAGCTGGCTTAAACCCACACCTTTTACCCAATTTCTTCCCTTTGTGGCTCTTGTGGGTTTAGTTCTGCCACTTCGTTTTAAAAACGTAGGCCTTTCTATTAGTTTTAGCATCCTTGCCTTATCGGTTTTCTTGATGGTTCCGCATTCTGAACCTAATGAGAAACTCTGGCAAATGGGTATCTACTTCAACATGGCCTTGACTTTCTATATAGCATTGCTAGCCGCAGAAGAGATCGAGGAATGTTTTGCTCAAATGGATGCTCAAGAAACGAAAACGCTCCACGTGCAATCCCAAATGCAACATGACCTTCTGCAAATTAAACACATAAGCGAAGAAAGACAAAAGGAACTTGAAGATGAAATTCAACGGCTTAAAGCAGAGGCGGAGCAAAGACGGATTGAAAGGTGTCATGAGCAAAGCCGTTTTGAGCTGATCCAATCAGAAATTGATCTTTTGAATGCACAAAAAAATGAGTTTATTGAAGAAGCAAGGACTAGCCGTGCGTCTTCCATTGAAGCGCACCATCAACTGCAGTCAAGTCAGTCGCAAGTTTCAGCTTGCGAGCAAAAATTGAAAGAAATGGTTCAACATATCGAAGTTAAAACTCAAGAATGGATAGAGTGCGCTGCAGCAAACAGCTACCTCACTGATCAGATTCTCGCATCTCAGAATACCATCATGACCCTACAGCAACGCGCACCTGTTGAGAAGATCATCAAAACCCAAACTGGAAATGAAGAGATCCAAAAAGAGCTCAATAAAAGCCAAGGTCTTTATCAACAACTGCGCTCCCAGTTTCAGGAAAAGACAGAAATCCTTGCCCAAACAAGGCGGGAGCTTTTTGCCTTGCAAGGGAGGGTGGAGTCTCAGGAGATTGAAAAAAAACAAGCTACACTGTCTCCAAACAGAGAAGAAGCCCAGCTTTTTGAAACCCACATCCACACCCTTATCTTAGAAATCTCAGTCCTAGAAGAAGAAATCACCCATCTAGAATGTCTAATTTCTGCCCTTTTTACGTGCCCGTGAGCGTGCCCGTGCTCGATCCTCAGTAAAATTCGGGCACCGGCACGGGCACGCTCACGGGCACGTAAATGAGTTATGCACGATGTCTGATGTTGGTGTTTAATTTGCTGTTGTGTGATAGATGGGCATATGGACAAGCAGCTATTGAACTGTCACAGCGATGTCAATCAGTTAATGCCAATCAAGTATCAATGGGCTTGGGAACATTATTTGAATGGATGCGCCAATCACTGGATTCCTAATGAAATCTCAATGGTTGACGATCATGCACTCTGGAAATCGGAGCAACTTTCTGAAGAGGAAAGAAGACTCATCTTGAGAAATTGTGGGTTTTTTAGCACCGGAGAGAGTCTTGTCGCAAATAACCTCATCCTTGCTATTTATCGCTTCATCACTAATGCAGAATGTCGCCAATATCTTTTACGCCAGGCTTTTGAAGAATCAATCCATACTCATGCGTTTGTTTATATTTGTGAATCTTTAGGGTTGAATGTACACACCGTGTTTAATATGTACCATGAAGTGCCTTCCGTCAGAGATAAAGACGCGTTTCAGATCAAAGTTACAAAGGACATTTTGCAAAAAGATTTTTCGACTGAAACGTTTTCTGGAAAGCAAAAATTTTTAGAAAACTTGATTGCTTATTATGTGATTCTCGAGGGGATTTTCTTTTATGGTGGTTTTGCAATGGTTCTTTCTTTGGCAAGACATAATAAAATGCGCGGTATAGGTCACCATTATGAGTTTATTTTACGAGATGAAACCATTCACTTGAACTTCGGCATCGATTTAATCAATGGGATTAAAGAGGAAAATCCTGAGATCTGGACATCAGAATTCCAAAATCGTGTGATCGATTTGGTAAAAGAAGGGGTCAATCTAGAAACGGCCTATACTTATGACTGTTTACCAAAACCCATTTTAGGTCTCGATCCCCGTCAGGTAGAAAACTACGTCAAATTTATTGCAGACCGCAGGCTCGAAAGGATCGGACTCAAAAGTCAATATCAAGTAAAAAACCCTCTGAAATGGATGAGCGAAATCATCGATCTTTTAAAAGAGAAAAACTTTTTCGAAACAACAGTAACTGAATACCGCAGTTCTGGTGATCTTCTATGGGAATAGAAGGGGTCCAATGGATAAGCATGATGTAGCTCGGATATTAGAAGACATTGCTCTTTTTCTTTCGATCCAAGGAGAAAATCCTTTTAAGGTGCGCGCCTACCAAAACGCTGCAAGGTCAATAGAGGATATTGATGAGGCGATCGAAACCCTCATCGCAGAAAACCGTCTGAAGGATGTTCCAGGCGTAGGGGATAAAATTAGGTGGAAGATTGAGGCTCTGGTGCTCAAAGGCAGCCTTCCCTTTTACGAAAAGCTTAAAAAAGAAGTGCCCCCTGGTTTATTGGAGTTAATGGATGTCCCTAGTTTAGGAGCGAAAAAAGTCAAACAAATTTATGATGCATTTGAGATCCAAAGTGTTGAGCAGTTAGTTGAGGCGTGTGAAAACGGTCAACTTAGCACGTTAAAGGGATTTGGTCCTAAGACAATTGAGAATATCCTTCGTAATATTGAAAATCTCAAAGCCTATGGCAAAAGGATGTTATGGTGGGATGCCAAAAAACTTGCCTACGCAATGAGAGAAAAACTTTCAAAGTTAAAACAAGTCAAAAAAGTGGAAATTGCGGGGAGTTTTCGGCGCAAACTTGAAACGGTTGGAGATCTCGATTTTCTCGTCGCATCGAATGATCCTGAGTTTGTGATGAATTGGTTTTCCAAGCAGCCCTCTGTGGAAAAAGTGCAGGCGAGGGGGCCTACGAAATCATCTGTGAGGTTGAAGGGGGGTTTGCAGGCAGATTTGCGCGTTGTACCTGAAGAGGAATTTGCATATGCTTTACTCTATTTTACAGGGTCTAAAGACTTTGATATCTTTTTACGTCAAAGAGCCAATCAATTAGGTTTCACTCTAAACGAATATGGGATGCAGCCTCTTTTAGGCAAACGGAAAAAAAATCCCGTTTGTAAGACAGAAGAGGCGATATTTCAGTCTCTTAAATTGAGTTATATTCCCCCTGAGCTTCGGGAAGGAGCTGCCTCGATCGATGCAGCGGAAAAAGGGAAGTTACCAAAACTCGTTGAAGAACAAGACCTTCGTGGCACTTTCCATTGCCATACAGCCGATTCGGATGGGCATAACACCCTAACAGAGATGGCTGCAGCTGCCGAAGAATTAAAATGGGAATATTTGGGGATTGCAGATCATTCAAAATCGAGCTACCAAGCAAATGGGATGGATGAAAAAAGACTTTTTAACCAGATTGATCGCATTAAAGAGATCAATCAATCACGAAAATTTAAGGTCTATCTATTGGCAGGCCTCGAATGTGATATTCTAAACGACGGCACTCTCGATTTTCCAAACGAGGTTTTGAAACACCTTGATTATGTGATCACGTCTGTTCACAGATCATTCAAAATGAGTGAGAAAGAGATGACAGCCCGGTTAATCAAAGCCATTGAAAACCCTTTTACAACTATGATTGGCCATGTCACCGGTAGATTACTTTTAAGAAGAGACCCTTATCTTGTCAATTTGCCAAAGATCATTGATGCGTGTATTGCAAACGGCAAAATCATAGAACTCAATGCTTATCCTTCACGTTTGGACATGGACTGGCGGTTTTGGCATCACGCAGCTGAGAAAGGGCTGATGTGCAGCATCAATCCAGATGCTCACAGCACGGATGAGCTGCAATACTGCAGCGCAGGTATCAATTGTGCTCGCAAAGGCTGGCTTGAGAAAAAACATATCCTTAATACTTTTCCACTTGCAAAAGTTAAATCCTATCTTCTTGAAAATAAACAAAATACACATTAATGCGCTGCAGGATAGGCAGGCACACGCATTAACCTAAGCGGCTAAGTAGTTTAAAAGATGCTTAATATCCTGTTTTTTTATCATGCCGTCGAGGTGAACATGCATATCCTGTTAATTTTGTTGATTTTATGCAGCACAATATAAGGGTCATATTCTAATAAGAGTTTTCAATTGTAAAATGTATTTTTATATATAAAAATAATTATATATAATTATGTTAGATAGGTATTTATAAACAAACTAGGGTTCCTATGAAAAAAATTTTAGCTTTATTTATTTTAACTTGCAGCATTTCATCAGTGTACGCTGATTATTCTAGTCATTCAGGTTCAGGGTATGGTCAATCTGGATATAATGGTATGAATATGCAAGCACCTCAATATCAAGGATATCAAGCCAGACCATATGGTCCGCAAGGCGGCAACTGGCAAGGTCAGGATATGAATCAACAATATCGTTACAATTACGATAATGGACAACAATACAATAACGGTTCGTCCTATTATAATAACGGATCTAATCTCTATGGTGATGAAGGCTCTCATTATAGTAAGGGGAATAGCTCTAATTACCAATTTGGTAATGATGGAGACCGTTATAGCAGCGGTAGCACCCCTTCTTACCGCTACAATAGTAGCGGAAATAGTTCTTCTTACAGTAGCGATGATAAAAAGCAATCAACCAACGGAAGTTCCTCACGCTATGGTAATAGCAACAGCCTATGGGGCGATGAGGACAGTGCTACAGGCTCTTTGCAAAATAACATGCAAAAATTAACGTCTCAACTTAAAGATTCTTTGCAAAAAGCGTTGTCCAAATACAACAATGTTAGTGTTGGCTTGGAGAATGGAAAAATTACATTAAAAGGTACTGTACCTTCTCAACAAGAAAAAGATGCAATCGATAAAATAGTGCGCAATATCCCAGGTGCACAAAACATCGATAATCAAATTACGATCCAAAAGTAGTTCATTGCTTTAGGCTATCCCGCTCCTTTTTAGAGGAGCGGGTTTTCTTTTATGCGCAGTCTCAATATTGGCACATCTGGATGGTCTTATGCACATTGGGATACCGTGTTTTATCGGGGTATCCCTTCTTCACACTGGCTTGAGTTCTTTGCTAAACACTTTGCGACCGTTGAAGTGAATTCTACATTTTATCGATTACCCACAGAAAAGACTGTAAAAAATTGGGATAAAAATACCCCAGATGATTTTGTATTTTCAGTGAAAGCCAGCCGCTATATCACTCATGTTAAAAGATTAAAAGAATTCGATAGTGTTCAAACCTTTCTTAAAAACCTGCAACCTATCCAACATAAACTCGGACCCATTTTGTTTTTATTGCCGGCCAACTTTCAACTCAATTACTCCCGTTTAGCAGAATTTATCAAGTATCTTCCTAAAAATTACCGTTACACTTTTGAGTTTAGACATCCCTCTTGGTTAATAGAGGAGGTTTATGCTCTCTTAAAGAAAAATGATATTGCTCTTTGTATCAGCGATTTAAATGGGAAGCTCACCCCCATTCAAGTGACTGCATCCTTTGTCTATGTGCGCCTGCATGGTCCTAAAGAGGCATATCGGGGACGTTACAGCTTAAGTCAATTAAAGCAATGGGAAAAAAGAATAAAAGAATGGAGATCTAAAAAGTTATCAGTTTATATCTATTTTGATAATGATGAAAAAGGTTTTGCAATAAAAGATGCTAAAATATTAAATAAATTATTAGAAAGTAATAAGATAAAAAGGAGCGTTTCTATGCCTCAATATGGAAAGAAATCACAAGCTTCCGTGAAATCCGCTGTCAAGAAACAAAAAGCGGGTACTTTGAAAAGTGGAAGGAGCGGCCAAAAGGTGACCAGTCGCAAGCAAGCGATCGCGATTGGACTTTCAGAAGCTCGCAAAAAAGGGGTCAAAGTTCCGCCTCGTCAAAGATAAGAGTAGACTATGCGAGCGATGTGGAAAGGATCAATTTCATTTGGCTTGGTGAATATACCAGTCAATGCCTACCCAGCAGCAGAAGACCACACTTTAGAGTTTCATATGCTGCATAAAAAAGACCTTTCTCCCATTCGCTTTGCACGTATCTGCAAGGAAGAGGACAAGGAAGTTACTTATAAGGATATAGTCAAAGGATATGAGTATGAAAAAGGGGAATTTATTGTTGTGGATGAAGAGGATTTTAAAGCAGCGAATGCAAAAAAAACCTCAACAATTGAGATTCAACATTTTACAGAAATCTCAAGCATCGATCCCATCTATTATGAAAAGCCTTATTATTTAGAGCCCGATAAAAAATCGGGAAAGGCATACACCCTGCTAACGGAAGCATTATTGAAATCCAAGAAAGTGGCGGTTGCCAACTTTGTTTTTCGTAACCGGGAGCATATCGGTGTGATCCTGCCTTTAAGGGAGGGGCTGCTTTTGATGCAAATGCGCTACCACGTTGAAATTCGGCCATTTGAAAAGCTGGAGCTTCCAAAAGACAAAGTGACCGCAGGTGAGCTTAAAATGGCTTTAACGTTTATTGATCAATTAACAAAGCCATTTGAACCTGAAAAACATCACGATACTTATGTGGAAGAATTGATGGGAGTGATTGAGCAAAAGCTGAAGGGTAAAAAAATTGTCCATAAAAAGGAAAAGACAGAGCCCTCCTATGCTGCCCGAGATTTGATGCATTTGCTGCAGGAAAGCATGAAAAAAACGATCGAAGAGACAAATCATAAAAAGAAAAAAATCGCTCCTGCACCCACTCCCAAAAGAACCTCTCGGAAAAAACGATCTGCATGAAGCAAGCAATGGGTAAGCTAAAAAAGTACCTTTGCAAGCGAAAAATGGAAGAAACTCCTGAGCCTAAAGGGAAGATCTTCAGTCGCAAAAAGGGAAATTTGCAGTTTGTGATCCAAAAGCATGCAGCAAGACGGCTTCATTATGATTTGCGTTTAGAAGTAGGAGGTGTTCTCAAAAGCTGGGCGGTTCCCAAAGGACCTTCGACAGATCCTCAGGTGAAACGGTTAGCAGTCATGGTCGAGGACCACCCTTACGAATATCGCCATTTTGAAGGGATTATTCCAAGTGGTTATGGGAAAGGTACGGTCATGATTTGGGATCATGGCACCTATGATGTGGATGGAAAGTCAGGCCCTGAGACTGAAAAAGTGATCCAAGAGGGTTTAAAAAAAGGGGCCATTCACTTCACTTTAAATGGAGATAAGCTTCATGGCCGTTTTACATTATTTAAATTGAAGGGAGAAGGGGATGAATGGATTTTAATTAAATCCAAAGATCAATTTTCTTCCACACAAGACATCACGGAGAAAAATCGCTCGGCTGTTTCAGAGCGCACTCTCGAAGAAATTGCAGGGAAAGCGAAAATCCCACCTCCCAAAAAGGAAAAAAAAAAGAAAAAGCCGCCAGAATTTGTGCAACCGATGTTGGCAACTTTAGTAGATGAACCCTTCGATCAAAAAGACTGGCTTTTCGAAATCAAATGGGACGGGTTTCGCGCCATTGCAGTGCTTGATCAGCAAAAAGTGAACATTTATTCGCGTAATCAACTGCTCTTCAACGACCGTTTCCCAAAAATTGTCAAAGCACTGGAATCCCTTAAGCTAGATGCCATCTTCGATGGGGAAATTGTAGCCTTAGATAAAAAAGGGATTTCCCATTTTCAAATGTTACAAAATATAAGTTCCGAGCAGAACATTTACTATTATGTTTTTGATATTTTGTTTTTAAATGGAGAAGACTTACGCGATCTTCCATTAATTGAGCGAAAATTGCTTTTGAAAGGGTTATTAGCAAAACAAAATGGGATCCGCTATTCAGAATATGTGGAAGAACAGGGGAAAAAATTTTTCAAAGTATGCCAAAAACAAGGACTTGAAGGAATCATTGGCAAAAAGAAAACGAGCTTATATGAATCAGGCCAAAGATCAAGAGCATGGGTAAAAATCAAAGCGGAATTGAGACAGGAAGTGGTCATCTGTGGGTTTACTGAGCCCAGAAAAAGTCGAAAACACCTTGGGGCTTTAATTATCGGAATTTATAAAAAAGGGATCCTCCAGTTTGCAGGGCACGTGGGTGGGGGATTCACAGAAAAGAAGCTCGAAGAGGTCAAAGATCTTCTAACTCCATTAGTTACCACAAAATGTCCTTTTAACAATGTACCCAAAACCAATACGGGCGTGACTTGGGTAAAGCCCCAATTATTGTGCGAGGTGAAATTTAAAGAGTGGACCACTGAGGGGATGATGCGCATGCCTATTTTTTTAGGAATCCGTGCAGATAAACCACCCCAGGTGATCGGACAAGAAAAACCGAAACGGGTTAAAACAATTGTCAAACAAGAAGATTACAACTTCATCACTCACAAAGAAAAATTGTTTTGGGAGAAAGAAAAGATCTCAAAAGGAGACTTACTAGGTTATTATGAGTTGATCGCTCCCTACATCCTTCCGTATCTCATTGACAGGCCAGAATCTTTGAGAAGGTACCCTAATGGATTCGATAAGCCTGGTTTTTTTCAGAAAAATATCACTACGTATCCAGAATGGTTAGAAACCATTCAGATTACGCATACAGATAAAGAGATTAATTACATGCTGATACAAGACCTGAGGAGCCTATTGTTTGCCGTGAATTTAGGTTGCATAGAGATTCATCCCTGGTTTTCACGTGTGCAAACTCTTGAAAAACCAGATTTCCTCATGTTTGATCTCGACCCCGTGGATATTGAATTTGATGCCGTCGTTGAAACTGCCCAAGCCATCCACACGTTATTAACCAAAATTAAAGTGCCTAGCTACTGCAAAACTTCAGGTGGTCGAGGATTGCATATCGGAGTCCCTTTAAAGGCTCAATATACTTATGAACAAGCCAAACAATTTGCTCTTCTAATTGCAACAATCATACACAATCAACTTCCCAACATAGTCTCTTTAGAGCGATCGCCCCCTAAGCGCAGAAAAAAAGTGTATATCGATTGCTTTCAAAATAACTTCGGCCAAACGCTCGCATCCCCCTATAGTGTCCGCGCAAAACCAGGCGCTCCTGTTTCCACCCCTCTCACTTGGGACGAAGTTAAAAAGGGACTCAACCCCTCCGATTACAATCTCTTCAACACCCTCCAACGGTTGAAAAAGAAAGGGGATCTCATCAAGCCCCTCCTTCAAAAAGGAGCAAACCTCCAAAAAGCCCTCAAACTCCTTCAAAAATTCACCTTGTAGGTCAAAAACCTTAATGATCTGCTAAGTGGTAAATTCAACCAAACATGATTGCAACAAATTTAAAACTGTATTGGTTAAGAAACTATCAGTCTTTTTTTTCTAGATATGATATCGTGGTAATGTTATTTTAAAGCCCCATTGTAATGTGTTAAAAATAAAAATTGTTGATGCCAACTATTTTACGAATAGGTCCATATCGCTTTTACTTCTATAGTCATGAACCTAATGAACCTCCTCATATACATGTCGATAGGGATAATTTATCTGCAAAATTCTGGTTGCAAAAAGTGGCCTTGGCAGACAACATCGGATTTGCAAAAAAAGAGCTGAATGAACTACATCAAATAGTAAGAGAGTATCAGCAGCATTTATTGGATCAATGGAATGAGTATTTTGGCACCTAAAATTGATGAGCGAGTGGAAGCGGTCTACTTTACTAGAGACTCCTTGGTCGTTGATTTGAGAGATGGGCGTTCTATTTCTGTGCCGCTTGTTTGGTATCCAAAACTGCTAAAAGCTACCATCAAACAAAGATCCTTATGGGAAATTTGTGGAGGAGGATATGGCATCCATTGGCCAGAAATTGATGAAGATTTAAGTACTGAGGGCCTACTACGAGGAGCTCCAGCGCCGAGACCTAAAGTAAAAAGCACGTTAAAGCCAAAGCGTACAATGCAGCGAAAGGGCATAAGGGCAAAAAAATCTTCTTAAAAGGGAGGCCCGGTAGGGCCTCTTGATGGTGTTTAGCGAGTCGCTTTGACGTTGACACCATGAGAAATCAGAGTTCCCTCTGCTATTTTAGAAAGAAGTTTGTCTGCGTGGGCTTCTTCTTTAAGTGTTTCTTTAAGGATCGATTTCACTTCATCGTGACCCAGAACTTCAGCAAATTCTTTTAATGTCCCATAAGTCGCAATTTCAAAGTGTTCAATTCTTTGAGCAAAAGCAATAATCGCTGCATCAAGAAGTGGGGATGTTTCGTTTTCATGCAAGAAAGTTTCAGCATCAATGAAAAGATTTGTAATATCACCGGCCCAGCTCACTTCTAACGGTTGCTGTTTGATTTTCTGGAAAATGTTTTCTAATCTTCGGACTTGTTCTTTTGTTTCACCAAAGTGAGTTTTTAAAGCATCTTTCAATTCGTTGGATTGCGCTTTTTTAATTAAGTTTGGCATATTTTTAATAATAAGCCCTTCTAAAACGTAAATATCGGAAAGCAGGCAAACGAATAGATCATCAAATGATTTAATTTTCATAACTCCCTCCTATATAGGTTAGAGGCGCACCTCTAATATTTAATTATAAAGAATTTAAGTTTAAAATAAACTAAAAATTTTACTATACGAGAGAGAGTTGCGCGATCACATAAATGCAATAGTCTTTAGTAAAACTAGGATTAAGATCACGATGAAAATCAAACCGAGAATGCCCGATGGGCCATATCCCCAATTTTTACTATAGGGCCAAGATGGAAAAGCGCCTAATAGTAAAATTAATAAAATAATTAATAAGATCAGGCCCATAAGGCTCCTCTGTGTAATTAAATTTTATCATTTTTCACTATAAAATAATTAGGCAATTTCTTAAAATAAAAATTATAAGCTTCTGATTTCCATTCGTTAACACCTAAACGTTAGGAGAATGTATGAAAAAATTATTTGCTATTATGTTTTTAGTTGGTTCAGTGGCTACATTGAGAGCTGATTATGATGAAGGATGCCCAAACCAGTATTATTATTCACAAGGCTACGGTGATGAGAATGATTATCCTAGCTACGAGCAATCTATGTATGGTCAACCTAATCAATACCAAGGTCAAGATTACCAAGGTTACCGATTTGGTCAGCAAAGCCAGGGGACGATGCAAGGTTACCAAGGTTCAGGCAACCCAGAAGAGAACAAGATGATGTTTAACCGACAAAACTACCAAGATCAACAAGGATCTCGTTGGGGACAAGATGGTCAAGGATCAAGCTATGGTCAAAACCGAGGTTCTAGCTACGGACAAGACCAAGGTTCTCGTTATGGACAACAAAGCCAAGGTTTTAGTGGACAAGAACAAGGTAATGATCAGAAATTAAATTCTGATCTTCGAGATTCTCTACGCAGCAGATTTTCTGACAAATACAGTAACGTCAACGCCTCAGCGAACAATGGGACAGTGACTTTGACTGGTACTGTTGCCACTCAAGAAGATAAAAACGATCTCGACAAAAAAATTCGTGATTTTAAGGGTGTGAGAAACGTCAATAACCAAGTGACGGTTCAACCAAACCAACAGCAACAACAGCAACCTCAAGGCAACAGATATTAATCACACCTTGAGATATGAAATAAAAAGGGGCCCTGTTTTTAAGGGGCCTCTTTTGTTTTTTGTACCTTTAACCAAATACGCAGAGTTTCAGCAATGCTCCACGCTTGCGCCATACAGCCTTGAGGATTGTAAGGGGGCGTCGCATCAAAAATTTCACTGATAGTGCCAATCCCAGCATCACTGAGGTGATCCACCAATGCGGTTAGAAATGAGGAGGCATATTCATTTTCATGTGGGTATACCCTCAACCAAGCATCAAAAAAAGGGCCTATCAGCCATGGCCAAACAGTTCCTTGGTGGTATGCTGCATCCCGTGAGCGCAAATCGCCTTCATAGACAGGTTTAAAGTCAGGGTCTTCTATTTCAAGTGTACGCAAGCCAAAAGGCGTTAAAAGCTTATCTTTAACCGAATTGATCACAGGTTCCCAATGAACCGGATCTAAAACGGGGTGCTTTAAAGAGATAGCGAAGATTTGATTGGGGCGAAACGAGGCATCATTTCCATTTTGTCCGTCTATGACATCAAAAAGATACCCTTTTTCAGAAATCCAAAAACGTTGATTAAAAGAAATGTAAACTTCTTGTGCGAGTTGACCATAAAATGCTTTCTTTTCCCCTTCTACCCATTCTTCCATCAATTTTAAGGCATTATACCAAAGGGCATTAATCTCAACAGGTTTACCTCTTCTAGGTGTTACAACCCAGTCACCCACTTTAGCGTCCATCCAAGTGAGTTGATATTTTTCCATCCCTTCTTGCAGGAGTTTATCGGTAGGATTCATGCCAATGCCAAAACGGGTACCTTTTAAGTGAAAGCGCATGATCTCTTCTAAAATCGGAAGAAGCTCTTCGGCAATTAAGGGATCAGCGGTCAATGTTCTGTAGCGATCGATAGCGTGAAAAAACCAAAGCGTTGCGTCTGCTGTGTTGTATATTCCTTCATTTTGCCCTTCTGGGAACATGTTCGGAATCAACCCATCTTTCACATAATGCGCAAAAGTTTTTAAGATCCAGCGAGCTTCTTGGTGTCTGTTGGTACACAAAGTTAATCCTTCTAATGAAATCATGGTGTCGCGCCCCCAATCGGTAAACCAATGATAACCCGCAATGATCGTTCTAATTTCTTCTCCAAATGCATGGGCACGTACTGTATCTTCGATGCGGTGAAGGGGGACAATGATAAACTGATCGGCTGCAAGCACTAGCTCTTCTGTTGTTTCATCTTGAGAATTCGCGAGATGGATCAATTGACGCCTTCTTAAAATTTCAGCTTTTTTGGCATAAGTAGGAGGCAGAGCATCGATACTCCTCCATCTTTCAGTAGAGGCAACAAGGGAAACATTTCTTCCCTTTCTCAGTTCAATATGAAAAAAACCAGGATTCCAAAGATCTCCCGTGCATTCGTAACCTCTGCTGAGTTCAGTTCTGAATAGAACATTATGGAGGTACTTGCCTTGCATGGTAAAACCCGCCGTTTCATCTCCATCAATAAAAAGACGGATCGGTACAAAATCTTTTTTGCTGATTTCATATCGGTTTCCGATGGCAGTGATCATAAAGGGTTCATTGATAGGTAGATTCACAGGCGCTTCGTGATGTCGAAAGTTAAATGCAGGATAGAGCTTTAAAGAGATTTTATCAGCCCCTCCGAGAAGCTCATAAGTGATATACACAGTATTTTGCCGGTAGGGCATGAGTACTCTTTTTTCAATCAAAAGCTCCCCAATTTGGTACTGCCAAACAGGTAATCCATTTTCAAGATAGAATCTCTTTAAGTAAGTGGCAGCTTCAACATTCAAGTTTCCATCGGATTCTTCTTCACAATTTAAAAAAATACTTTTTTCGTTGTCGATGAGGACTTCTTCACTTAAATGGTTCAACATGATGTATCTTCCACTTGGAGGAGGAAGGGCGGAAACCAATAAGCCATGATATTTTCGAGACATCACACCAATGATTGTGCTTGAGGAGTATCCGCCTAAACCATTAGTAACGAGCCATTCGTTGCGCAAATAATCGATTGGCAGTTGTGGAATATCAACCAGGTTTTTCTGTGATTGTCGAATAATCTGCTTCATAAGCTATTCTCATGGGTTTTTTTTTCTGCGAATAAGATGGAAGTGGAGTGGCCAGTGATTGTCCAATTTCCATTTTCTGGTATTTTGCGATCCCCAAAGCCACCATATTGTGGCTTTTCACTGGTCCATTTTAATTTCCATTCAGAGTTTTCGGGAGGGGCTAACAAGGGATCGGATGGTGGATTAATAAAAAAATCCACTCCCAAATTGATAATTAACAAACGCTCACCATACTTAGAAAAATAACGGATGATAAAAAAATCGTCGGTTAAAACTGACCCATCGATATGAGTCTCAGAAAGATGGCTAAAAACAGGATCATTTTTCCTCATCGCGATCAGATCTTTATGGAGTTGAAAATGAGCTTGATTGCCGATTTTATTTTCCCATTGGAGCTTAGATTTTTCAAATGTAGTTTTCTTGTGTGGTAAAGGAATATATTTCTGTATTTTCTCATCGTTCATGCTATCAAATTGAAACATGAATTCCAGACGTCCTTTTACAATTTTGGCAGCTAATTCTTCAGGATGATCGCAAAAATAATAAAACGGGGAGGAAGATGCAAATTCTTGACCCTGAAAGATGAGGGGAATTTGGGGTGATAAAAGAAAAAGGGTTGTCATGGCACGATAAGTAGAATGATGGCTTAATTGATGCAGCCGTTTACCGCACCCTGTATTAGCAATCTGATCGTGATTTTCAAGAAAATGGATGAAGTGGTGTTTTGCCACGTTCAAAGAGGGTGTTCCTCTGTGTTTTTTTTGCCATTCATACCACTGTCCTTGATAAAGAAAATTGTACTTCAATGAAGAGACAAATTCCCGAGCATGGCCCGAATAATCACTAAAATAAGCTTCTTTATGTCCTGTCAGCCTGACAAACGCGGCATGATGAAAATCTTCATTCCAGATCGCATCCATGGCAAAGCCATCTTCATTTTCTGGGAATACAAAGCGTACCTGCTGTTTCTCATTTTCAGCTGTAACGTAGGTTTTCCTATGGCCTCCCATTTCTCTGACTTTACGTGTGATTTCGAGTAAAATATGGGGTTTTGTTTTGTCCAAAATGCTGTGGCAAGCATCGATTCTTATCCCGTCAAAATGAAATTCCTCGATCCAATATCCTGCATTTTCGATAAAAAATTCACGCACAGGGAGGGAATGTTCTTCATCAAAATTCACAGCATCTCCCCACTCTGTTTTGCTTTGTTTCAAGTAGAAGGAAGAAAAACGGGGGAGATAGTTCCCTTCCGGCCCAAAATGGTTATAAACCACATCTAAAATCACAGCTAGCCCAAGTCGATGCGCCTCATTGATAAAAGCTCTAAGCTCATCGGGATGTCCATAATGATGGGTCGGAGCGTACAAACAAACACCATCATATCCCCAATTGTAAGTGCCTGAAAATTCATGGATTGGCATGATTTCTATCATAGTAATTCCTAAATCAAGAAGGTGTTCCAATTTTTCTTGAGCTGCAGCCCATGTTCCTTCATGGGTAAAAGTTCCAATGTGTAATTCATAAATGACCGCTTTCGAAATAGATTCAATCCCTTTCCAATCGGTATCTGTCCATTGAAATGTTTTAAAATCAATAATTTGAGATTCTTTATGCGGGCCTTTGGGTTGAAAGCGTGAAGCGGGATCGGGCAAATGGTCTTTTCCATCCAAGATGTATTGATACAACGATCCTTCTTCCACGTTTTTGACACTGCCCGAGAAGTACCCATTTGCTTCAGCTTGAAGAGGGTAGGTTTTTTTGGAATCGATGATCACTTCCACTTTTTTGCAATGAGGAGCCCAAACGCGAAAATGGACTCCGTCATTCATTTTTTCAGCTCCGATAGGGATTTTCATGCTTTACCCATATCACTCCCATTATTAATTTATTCTTACATTTAATTATTAAAATTTCAAATTATGTGTTATAAATTGAATTAAGAATGAAAAAGGATATTGATATGAAAAAGCTATTTTTTTTGAGTTTAATCTTTTGCAATTTAACTTTTTTGCAAGCAGCTAACTCTACTCCTCAAAATCAAAACGGAACTGAGTCATCAGTTGTGACAACACTTCGAAAGGTAATCACGGCCGCTTTTAGTGGTAAATATAATGATGTTTCTGTGACTTTAAACAAAGGTGGGGTTAGTTTGTCGGGTTCTGTTGCAAGCCAAGAAGATAAAGAGAACTTAGAACAACTTTTCAGAAGCGTCGGCCTTAAAAACATCGACAATCAAATCATTGTGCGAAACCGGTAACTAAAGGTCTGAGTTTTGGGTTATTTTTCCTCAGATTCAGAGAAGCTAGTGTCCCAGATTTTGGGAATTGACATTCAGCCTTATGCAACAAAATTTTTTGTGACGATTTTCATTTTGTGTACCAAAACTTATTTCCAGAAATGCGTAATTCCATGCTCCATCTTGGATATTGCATGTTTTCGTTTGCATAACCTGAGTGAAAGGTCCAATTTGAGATCACAACAATATCCCCTTTATTCACAACAAAGTAATAACTTGGGAGTTCTTGCAAGAAAGAAGCCGTCCCTTCTTCCACTTGTTTGTAAGTTAAAGCATTAAATGTGAGTGTTCTTATATCAAATTGCATCAAGGCAAATGTGTCGTCTACATTTGAAACAAAAGTTCTCAACGTGGGTTTATCTTTGCCACAATCATCTAATGGTGTCCAAAAATTTAACACAAATTCTCGTGGGTTATGGTACATGGCATCAATGTGGATACCCATTGGAAATTGAAAATATTTAAGATCAGATAGTTGTAGAGGCTTTACTCGCCTTGTGTGAGTTCCTTCATTGAAGCGAAAATCACATGAAAAAAAATAATTCCCTAAGTTTTTAAGTTTATTATTAAACACATTAAATAGCGAATTGCCTGGATTGTATTTCCTAAACACATTTTCTGTTATGTGAGAATTGGATATATTTCGGCGTTCATCATCATTCAGTGAGTGATCATTTTGCGCCTTTTCATATGTTTGATCAAGCAATGAACGCATGTTATCAATATCTGGACTGGGGATAGCATTAAGTAGAACTACAAATCCATTTTTGATTAATTTTAGTTTAAATTCCTTTTCAGTAATCCCCTGTATATATTTATTCATATCAATAGTGAAATTATTGTAGCTTTTATCATCGCGGTGAAATTCCTGTACAGGAAGCAAGCAATTTGATTTCTCTGAGGCAATGATTTTTGGCACTAATAAAAAAACAATGAGCAATAAAAACACATTTTTATTAATTTTGACAAAGCTCGAGGCTGACTCTCTCATTTTTTTCATAGTATGTAGATCTCTTGAACAGCAACCTAGGCAGCTCCACAGGCTTTAGACCGACATCTCGGCGGCCTTTAAGTTTGATGTGTCGATAGTTTGTGCTGCCAATCTTTCCTTTGGTTTTTTACCCTGACATGTTCTGCACTTAAGTTTCGCTTGGCTTTCAAGCGATTTTTGCTTTTGTTCTCTTTCTTCGAAGGTAGTCTACTTAAATAGGCAATTTTTGACAGCTGGCTTTTTAAAAAATGGGGATTCTTGATCTCTTCTATTCCGGTTTCTGTGGCAATGCAGGCAAAGTGTTCCAATCCCATATCAATATTTTTGAACCAAAGAAATTGCATCTTTTCAAATCTGAGTTAGACATGTTACTGTCTAGCTTGTTTAACACTTATGTCTCTATGACAATTACCTTAAAAAGAGCTACAACGTTGGCTGTTATAATTCAAAAATTATCGAATATGGATGTGGTTATGGCCGTATGATGCGTATCTTGAAAAATGGTGGATACAACAATCTTCTAGGTTTTGATTTTGCGCCAAATATGATTGCGAGGGAAGGAGATGCCCTACCTTGGATCAATCTTCAAAAATTTCTCGATCTTGTGCTATCTCGATATCTCTACGCATTCAACTCTCAGCAGCAATCTCAGCAATTTATCTTTTTTGATCGAGGAATTATCGATTCTCTCCAGCTAAGCCGCAACCAGATTATTTCCAAAATGCTGCTAACAAGTTCAAGTACCATTGTCTTGTGTTTCTAGTGCCTCCTTGGGAAGAAATTTTTGCAAGTGATGCGGAGAGGAAGCATGATTTTCAGTCGGCAAAGAAGGAGTTTGATGAGCTTCTTATCAAGTACAAAAATTTCGGTTATGAGACTGTCCTTATCCCTAAAGTTTCAGTTAGAGAGAGAGCTGATTTTATCCTTGAGAAATTAGGGGCTCAAACCAAGCATACCAATGCTCCCAGTTTTTTTATTGCAAGAACCAAGAGGTTGTTGGAATGGAATAAAGAAAAATTAACAAGTCAATCTAACCTGAATATAAAAGATATAGAAGAGCTGTTTGCACCAGAGTTCGTTGTTATAGCAAGTGGTGGAGAGACACATTCAGAACTTTTGATAGGAACAAATTGATTAAATTCGTTACCATTTGCTCAAAAATTATGTGGAAGTAAGAGCGTGAAGGCGATACAAATTTCTCAATACGGAGAACCTGAAGTCCTTAAAATAAGAGAAGTTTCGATAGGAAAACCTGGTGTCGGTGAAGCTCAGATCAGCATCAAGGCGGCGGGAGTTAATTTTATCGACGTTTACCAAAGGCGTGGCAAATATCCTGTTAAACTCCCTTATATACCTGGTTTAGAAGCTTCGGGCATTGTCGAAGCAGTTGGAGAGGGAGTCATCAACATCAAAAAAGGAGATCGTGTTGCTTATGTGCATGAGCCGGGTTCTTATGCAGAGCAATGTCTTGTAAAAGCTGAGCATTTGATCCCTCTTCCATCACAACTTTCTTTTGAACAGGGTGCAGCGTTTCCCTTGCAAGGGATGACAGCACACTATCTACTTCATGAATTCCGCAAAGTGAAAGCACATGACACTGTATTAATCCATGCTGCAGCAGGAGGAATGGGACTTTTGCTCGTTCAATGGGCGAAGCATTTAGGAGCAAGAGTTTTGGGTACCACCTCTACGGAAGAAAAAGCAAAGATTGCTAGGGAAGCAGGCGCAGACGAGATAATACTCTATTCTAAGCAAGATTTTGTTACCGAAGTAAAAAGATTAACAAATGATCAGGGTGCGGATCTAATTATTGACGGAGTGGGAAAAACAACGTTTGCAGGAAACTTAAAAGCTGCAGCTCTTCGAGGAAATATCGTGATCTTTGGTGCAGCAAGTGGTCCAGCAGATCCCATTGTTCCTAACGATTTGATGACACATTCATTGACGATCTCTGGGGGGTCGCTCTTTAATTATATCTTGAGCACAGAGGAATTGATGATGAGAGCAAAAGCTGTCCTAGAAGGAATTCAGAAGGGCTGGTTGAAACTTCGTATTGATCAAGCCTTGCCGTTGGAAAAGGCTGAAGAGGCTCATCAAAAACTCGAAGAACGGAAAACCACAGGCAAAGTTTTGCTTATCCCTTAAAGAGCGATGAATTCTCTACTTAAGTGTTTTATCCGAAATTATTGAATGATCATGATTTTGAAGAATGTTTGTGGCTTATCTCATTAAAAACAAAAGACTTCACTTTTAAAAGTGAAGTCTTTTAGATGATGGAGGTGGGGAGACTCGAACTCCCGTCCTTAGCAAACGCCCCATTAAACACTACATGCTTAGTGTCCAATCTTAGCGTTAACTCCTTAGTTGGACACCCCTATGGAATTAACCGGTTTCATTTGATCTCGAGAACGTTAGCCTAGAAACCTTTGGCTAAGGCCTCATACCGAGTACACTGACGGTAATCTTAAAATCCTCGGTCCAATCTTAAGTTACCGGGTCACTGAAGCGGTTAAGCCCCAGCAACATCATAACATTAAGCTGCTGCAGCTGCGCAATAGGCAGATGCATTACCGCTAACTTGTGCACGAACGAGTGCAGTTGGGAAAGCGATTTTTTCAGCTCTTTCGTTACTAGCCGTAGTTTTGGCATTTAATGTTTTATCGGCTTTTTTAGGAGGCCAACCGATGCCCTCCGCATGCATTTAATGCTTTATTCCTAAGTCGAAACCAATACACCCCCAATAGTATATTAACATGTTTTGATTTAAATTTATAGGATATTATTAGTTTTTTGTAAAGGACGCAATCTGGACGCCGAAATGATTATCAACGGCTACAATTTTTCCCCTCCCAATCAAGGAGCCATTGACATGGATTTCGACCATATCATCACAAAAATCTTCTAAAGGAAGAAGGGAGCCTTTTTCCAGGCCCGCAAGTTCTTTTAAAGTAAGACTTGTTTTGCCGAAGACAACCTCAATGTGAGCTTGAAGATCGTTCAGTTTTGCCTGTTCGTGGTCCAATAGGGTTTCCGGTGTACGAGGCAATTCTCCGAGAATGGGTGATAGATTGACATGGGTTACTTTTCCGTAACTTCCAGGCGAGCGCAAGGGAATTTTGATTTTCTCTTCATCAGTTAATTTTTTTTGAGACATTGCTTTCACAATGCCTTCCATTTCATCTTGAGTGAATGGGTTCATCGAGTGTGATAGCTTTGTGGTTTAGATATAATCCGGCTGTCGCTCTAAAACGTTCTTGTTTGCCAACAAGAACAACGAGGCCTTGGTCGATAGGTTGGTTTAAGACCAAGATATCGCCAATTTGAAGTTCTAAATAGGACGTGAGAGGAAGGGAGGTTTTGCCGAGAAGAGCGGTCACTTGAAAGGGAATATGTGTTATGTCCATAAACCGGACTCTAGGGAATCTTGCTTTTAAAGGCAAAATTTCTTTATTCTCCTCTGATTATGTTTGAAGAAATTGAAAACGAGAGTTTTGCCAATCGCGAAGAGCGGATCCTGGCTTTTTGGAAAGAAAAGGGGATTTTTTTCCAATCACTTGAAAACCGCAAAGATGCTCCCTCATTTGTCTTTTATGACGGCCCCCCCTTTGCGACAGGTTTACCCCATTACGGGCATTTATTGGCTGGTACAATTAAAGATGTTGTGCCCCGTTACAAAACCATGAAGGGATTTTATGTCCCTCGCAGGTTTGGTTGGGATTGCCATGGCCTCCCCATTGAGAATGCGATTGAAAAAGATTTTGATTTGTCGGGCGCTCCGGCGATTGAAGCTTTTGGGATTGACAGGTTCAATGAAGAATGCCGCAAGATTGTCCTGCGCTATACAGAGGAGTGGCGCTCAAAAGTTGAAAGGTTTGGAAGATGGGTCGATTTTTCCAAAACATGGAAAACCATGGATGTCACTTTCATGGAATCGGTCTGGTGGGTTTTTAAACAGATCTATGAAAAAGGACTCATCTATGAAGGGTATAAGGTGATGCCCTTTTCCGCTAAGTTGGGGACCCCACTTTCAAATTTTGAAGCGAGTGAGAATTATCAAGAAATAGATGACCCTTCCATCGTTGTGAAGCTTCCCTTAAGTGAAGATCAGAATACTTCTTTATTGGTTTGGACAACAACACCCTGGACGTTGATTTCAAACATGGCGGCAACTGTAGGGGAAGAAATCACTTATGTCAAAGTCTCTCACCAAGGCAAGCAATTCATTTTAGCTGAAGCGGCTTTACCCCGTTGGTTCAAAGAGATGTCTGAAGTGGAAATACTCAGCCGATTTTTAGGAAAAGAGCTTGTAGGTAAAAGCTATGAACCACCCTTTGCTTACTTCCTTTCTAAACGTTCTGAGGGTGCATTCAAAATCATTGCGGATGATTTTGTTTCCACTGAGGATGGAACAGGGATTGTGCATACAGCTCCGGCTTTTGGAGAAGCAGACTTTTTTGCCTGCAAAAAGGTGGGGATTCCTCTTGTTTGCCCAGTCGATAATAACGGACGTTTTACTGAAGAAATTCCTGAGTACACAGGTCAGTTTGTTAAGGATGCTGATAAAAGCATCATTGCCCGTCTTAAAGAGAATGGGTCCCTTTTTTATCGGGGCACCCTTCGACATCGGTATCCTTTTTGCTGGCGATCAGACACGCCTCTGATCTACAAAGTGATCACGACTTGGTTTTTGCAAGTGGAAGCCATCAAAGAGAGAATGGTTGCAGCCAACCATTCTGTCCATTGGATGCCAGAGCACATCAAAGAAGGAAGATTTGGCAAATGGCTCGAAGGTGCACGTGATTGGGCGATTAGCAGAAATCGGTACTGGGGAACGCCCATCCCTATTTGGCGCAGTGAAGATGGTTCTATCCATGTGATCGGCAGTATCCAAGAATTAGAAGATCTCACAGGAGCTAAAGTCAACGATCTCCATCGCCATTTGATCGATGGTTTGACCTTTGAAAAGGATGGAAAAATATACCGAAGGATTTCTGAGGTATTTGATTGTTGGTTTGATACAGGAACGGTCCCTTTTTCCCAAAATCACTATCCTTTCGAAAATAAATCCTTTACAGAAGCTAATTTCCCAGCTGATTTCATTGCTGAAGGTGTTGATCAAACACGCGGTTGGTTTTATACCTTGATGGTGATTGCTGTCGCTTTGTTAGATAAACCTCCATTCAAAAACGTCGTAGTGAATGGGATTTTGCTCGCTGAAGATGGCAATAAAATGTCAAAAAGGCTCAAAAACTATCCAGAGCCAGATATCGTTGTGAACCAATATGGAGCGGACGCGGTGCGTCTTTATATGCTCCACAGCCCTGCAGTCAAAGGGGATGATTTGAGATTTTCAGAAAAGGGAGTGGAACTCGTTCTGCGCCAGTTCCTGATCCCCCTATGGAATGCCCAGTCATTTTTTCTAACCTATGCCAGAATTTACAATTGGCAACCCTCCACTCAACAGCAGAAACCGCATGCTTTGATTGATCAGTGGATGATTGCACTCCTCAATAAACTGATTCATGATGTGGAAGAGGGGATGGATGACTACGATTTGAGCCATGCAGTGGAGCCTTTTGTAGGATTTATCGATCAGCTTACAAATTGGTATATCCGCCGTAGCCGGCGCCGTTTCTGGGCTGATCAAGATACACCTGATCGCGCCCAAGCTTTTGAAACACTGCACCATGTTTTGGTGGAGCTTTGCAAGATCGCAGCACCCTTTATCCCTTTTCTCAGCGATGCAATTTATCAGAACTTACGCACTCCAGATATGGCTATTTCAGTGCACTTATGCGATTACCCTATCTATCATCCAGAAAGCCGTAATCCTTCCCTTGAAGAGGGGATGGAAGCGCTCCAAGTGATCGTCAGCTTAGGGCATGCCCTTCGTAAAGAACATAAACTCAAAGTACGCCAACCATTGCTTGCAGCACACATCGTTTGCAACAATGAACACCTTTTGAGTTTTATGCGCCACCAAATGCATCTGATTGCTGACGAGCTGAATGTGAAACAAGTGATTTTCCATCGAGAAAGCCACGAGTTTGTCAAACTGTCTATAAAACCCAATTTCCGCATTCTAGGGAAAAAGGTGGGCTCTCACATGAAGGAGGCTCAGCTATTGATCCAAAATCTGACTCAAGAGCAAATCAACACACTCTTAGAGCAAAAAAATTTACCTATTGTTTTAGGGGATGAAAACTTTTCCCTTTCTTCTGAGGATGTAGAAATTACCCGTAAAGTCCACGAAGGGTGGATAGCGATGAATGCAGGCGAGCTAACGATTGCTTTAGATGCTCAGTTAAATGAGGAATTGATTTTAGAAGGGATTGCCCGGGAGCTTGTCAATAAAATCAATACCATGAGACGCTCTGCTAATTTTGCCGTCACAGACCGTATCCATGTCCTTTTAGGAGCAACGGAAAAGGTGAAGCACGCGTTTAGCATTCATGGCAACTACATCAAAGAAGAAGTGTTGGCCACCCAAGTCAAGTGGGGCAGCGCCCCAAACAGCACACCTTGGGACATTAACGGCGAACCCGTCACCATCTCCATCGAAAGGGTTTAAGTTCTTTTTAAAATTTAAACGCAAAGGCGCAAAGACGCGTAGAAAAAGCCTCTCTTGCGCCATAGCGTCTTTGCGTTAAAATTAATGATTATCTTTAAAAACAGATCGGTTGTTGCGGCGGATGATCCAGAGGATCGTCAAGAGGATCACAATGGCTACAACGGTCCACACAATCAAGTTAGGCAAAGTCAACCAAGGATAAGGAGGCTGTGGTAGCGGGCCTAAACGTTTGCTGGGAGGCCAAAAAGTGAATGAGGGAGCGCCCCGTAAATTTGCGGTGGGGACAAACCCAAAATCGCGGCTATCAGCGCTCATGGCATAATTATCTCCTAACGCAACAAGCCCGTTTTGGGGAACCTTCAATCCAAAAGCTCGGATGAAATCCACATCCAATTCACCATTTTCATTGAGCGGTGCACCGCGGTCGATAAAAGCGATATAGGGATTATCACGTGAAGATTCATTTTGCTTTTCCGTTTCACTTTGAATAAAGCGGATCAGGGTTGGATCTGTTTTTTTCAAAATTGGAGCTCCCATTACAAAAAGATCGCCCCCTCGATAATAAGCGAAACGCTGTGGGGTATAGGGCTGATACGCGGCGACAGGGTCAAAAATGGAGTTGAAAGACATCCCTAAATTAAAAAGCTTCATGATATTTTCAACTGAGGAGTCGTAAAGGGGATGGTTTTCAGGAAGCCGAGACAAGATCCCTGCGGTATGCACTTTATAGCCCACTCCGTAGTAAAATTCGTAGCATCCGTTTGGCACGTTTTGGAATTTAGGGTCATACTCGGGTCTTTGTGGGCGTCCGTTCCCTTCGTGGTAACGGTAGGCTCTTCCATTTTGGACATAAAACCGAGCTGTATAAAGGGAGTGTTGGATCGCATTCAGATGTGTTTGCTTTAAAGGGATGATCGCAGTGAACGGATTAAGCATGGGTTGAAAAAAGCCCATTTCACCTTGCCTGATTTCCGGTTTAGGATAGGTTAGGTTAGGAGTATGGTGAAGCTCCAGATAGGCTACAGCATCAGTTTCGGAAACTGTGCCATAGAAAGCTTGCACTTGCGCTCTTGTCAAAAGACGGGCCTGAGCATAATTGCCAATTCCCCACAGATCACTATAACTCACAGGTATTTCACGAGGTGCTTTGAGAGCTTCAAGCCGCTCTTGAACCCATTCCCGGCCATTAAAAAATTTGCCTTCAACCTGCCCTTTTCCTTTAATCTCTAACTGGGCAACTGGAATATTCATTTGCCTGATGGTGGTTGAAGTGTAAACATGAGGAGCCGCTGGCTGAGAAAGGAGCGGCTTCCCATTCATTGAGATGAAGGGGATATGGTCGATTTTTTCGATCCCATTTTCTTGTAAAAAATTGGGATCTGCTTGGTCCATGAGGGGATTTCCGTCTTGATCAATCCCGTAGATGAGTCCACCATAAAAATAAATGGTATCACCAGGTTTTGCAACACACCGTTTTATGTAGCGCTTTTTTCCGGGGATGAGACCGAAATATAACATATTCGAATCGGAAACATCCATCCCAGCTACAGTAAATACGATCGTGCTCGCTCTTTGGAGGAAATCATCTGAATAAAGAAGGGGTTTATTGCGGAAAGGGACAGTGATGCCAAATGTCGATTTTGAAACAACCATCCGATCCAATTCTTCGACAGTGGGACGCATCGAGCCAGTAGGGACTTCATAGAGCTCAAACCAGAATTGGCGGATTAAAAAAGCAACAATGATGGCAAAGCCCAAGGCATAAACTACCTCTCGCAGATGATCCAACAAGCTTTTAGGGAAGTGGTGATGAATGGTAGTTTCCACCTTTTTGGCCCATTCAGAGCTTTCGCTTTTATTTTTTGCCAGCGCGGCCTGATCTAGTCGTCTAAGATCTGATTCTAAAGTTTCCCGTTCAGGTTTTGAAAGAGTGTTTCCCTTCTTTTGAAAAATTCGATAGCCGTTTCTTAGAATACGGCGGCTTTTGCGTAGGGAATAGCTCATGTGTACCTTCAAAGAAAAGAAGCTCAACCATGACAGGTTTTCTTTTTTTAGGAAAGGCTTCTATCCACATCGATTTTTTTGCTGTTGAAAATTCCGTACGCAAAACGTTCGCCATTTTGTCCTAAAATCCGATCCATAGAGGGCTCTATGTTGTGGAAAGAGTGTTGACAAACTGTGCGTAAAAATTATCTTTCTCTAAAAATTGAATCATAAATATCAGTCAATGAATGAGTTGCAAAATTCTCTCTCGGGAAGAATTTTTGTTTACAAGAATTCACTTATCTTTCTTCGAGGGCAATGGACGAAACGGGATCGCAAGCAACAAGATGGATAAAAGGGAAATAGAATAAAAAATGGGCCTGTTTTGTTGTCTGCTATAAAAAAACCACAGAGAGCTAGAGACCGCTGAGGGGATATGAAGGGAATGGTGTGAGGGCTAATTAGATTACTAACCACGTAAATTTATAAAAAATTAATTTGAAATTTAATAATTAATTGTGTATAATTTTCTTTTTATGGAGGTTTTATATGACATCTTTTTTAGTTAAAGACTGTATTCGCCACTCTTCCGGTATTGAAAATGTGGATAACGACCCTAGGGTTACGATTGCTCAGGGAATAGATGTCATCATTGCAGGAATTGCTGTTTCAGTGCTTGCAGGATGCATTTTTTATTGTCTCACTGAATGTCCGGGTAGTGAATGGCAACCTATCGTCACTCCACATGTTGCGCTTTTCTCGGGCGGTGCTTTTTATGCCATAGGTGGGTACCTTATTGATAAGGGGCTCCAAGAACTCCCGAAAAACAATCAGCCTTTGAGCGTTTGGGAAGGAATTAGCGACAAAAATTTATAGGATGCGATTCTAAGACGATAGCAGGGTTTTCTGTGGGAGAGATCAGAAAGTGATATTGGGATTGGTCGAGCTCGTCTAGATCTTTTTGGGAGATAAAAAGAGAAACTATTTCCCCTTCTGCTGTAGTAGAGCAGGGGATTAGAGTCATATTTCCAAAAAAAGAGCCCTTCTTTTCAGCAAAGACTGTAAATTCCCGGTAATATAAAGGGGATTTGAGTTTAAATACGATCCCCTCTGGTTTTGTTTCATAATCACCGATGAGCTGAGGGGTACGTTTGGGTAAAGAAGGTTTGGGGGAGGTTGCGCCAAAGCCGGAATCAACGACCCGCGCTTTTGCGCTGCCTATTTTTCCATCGACCTCTAACCAGTAGGGAAAATAGCTGGGGAAATAGGTTGAGCCTGATGTGTCAACAGGCAGATAAATTTCGACAACTTTGCGCGCAAGTTCAGAACCATCGGAGGGCCATCTGGCCTTATACGCATAAAAAGATGTGTTCGGCACAATAGCACCGTTGACAATCAAGCGGGGATTCCAAAGAGGGCGTCCAGATGAGTTTCCTCCAACCCGGCGTCTATTCTCAGCAGGAATTTCTTGGAATGGAAGATTGAGGAGGGTAGTTAGGAAGGGGTTGGAAGAAGACATATTGATCCATCCCTGATGAGTAAATGAAAAAGTTTCCTCAAATAGGCCTGTGTTGATATTCACCTGAGAAATGATCCATGAAGTGTGTCCAGGGGCACCACTTTCAAACCAGACTTTCCAGTTCATGGGTTTACGGGTAAAGCTGGCTGCAGGAATAGAAACTTCTTCGATGACTACAGATTGATCAAACCTGTTATAGATGTGAAAGAAGGTAAATGTTTTATTTTGTTCGATGACAATGTAGCTTCCTGGCTGCGCTTCAGCCAGTTTAGCCTTCAGTTGAAGGGCTCCTGCAGATAGAGCGGAGCAAATCAATAAACATGCTGTTAATAAAAAAAATCTCATAGCTGTCAAGTATACTTTATATGTTGATTTTTTACTCATCCTAAAGTTAAAATACCTTCTGTTAAAAAATATTTGGAGCTGCTCTATGAAAAAGGATACCCATCCTCCTTATCAAGAAGTATTATTTGTCGATAATTCGACAGGATACAAATTTGTCTGCGGATCTACGCTGCAACCAAAAGGCAAAGAAACTTTTGAGGGTAAAGAATATCCCGTTTATTATGTTACAGTATCTTCTGCTTCTCATCCTTTTTTCACAGGTAGTAAACAGTTTGTGGATGCTGAAGGCCGTGTAGATAAATTCTTGAAGCGTTATGCGCAAAAAGCTCCCCAGCCCAAAAAGGATGAAGGGGATGCTGAGCAGCAACAGCAACAAAAGCAAAGCAAGAAAAAGAAAAAGTAACTTGAGTGGATGGTAAAGTTGAACAGTTGTTAGCTCGGCTTTCTGAGGTTGAAGAAGCATTGGCTCAACCCGGTGCTTTTGATGACCCCAAAAAATACCGTGAGCTAACCCAAGAGCACAATTTTCTATCTAAGCTTAAAGCGGCTTGGGATGACCTAGTCAAGAACCGCAAACACCTTGCTGAAGACAAAGCCTTGTTAGAAACAGAAAAAGACCCAGAACTGCGGGGTCTTTTGTCTGAAGAAATTCCTGTTTTAGAACAGCAACTTGCCGTTTTAGAAAATCAACTTGAGACACTCCTTGTTCCTCCTGATCCCAACGATAGCCGAAATGTCATCATGGAAATTCGTGCTGGCACTGGAGGGGATGAAGCAGCCCTTTTTGTGGGGGACTGTGTTCGGATGTATCAGCTTTTTGCAGATTCGATGGGATGGAAATGTGAAGGTTTAAGCTGCAGCCTCAGTGAGGTAGGTGGGTTTAAAGAATACATTATGGTCATTTCTGGACCGAATGTAAGGCGGTTTTTGCAGTATGAAGCTGGAACGCATCGTGTCCAGCGGGTGCCTGCAACAGAAACACAAGGAAGAGTTCACACTTCAGCGATTACAGTGGCCGTCCTTTTAGAACCCGATGAGGACGAAGAGATCGATCTAGACGAAAGGGATTTGAGAATTGACACCTACCGTTCTTCAGGGGCAGGTGGACAGCATGTGAATACAACAGATTCAGCTGTTCGTATCACTCACATTCCTACAGGTACTGTGACCTATTGCCAAGATGAGCGCAGTCAGCACAAGAATAAAGACAAAGCGATGCGTCTTCTAAAAGCTAAACTTGCTGAAGCGGCCAGGCAAAAAAAACATGATGAGGAAGCCAGCTTGCGCGCATCACAAGTAGGTTCAGGAGATCGTTCTGAGAGGATTCGTACTTATAATTTCCCCCAAAACCGCCTTACTGACCACCGGATTAATTTAACACTTTATAACCTTGATGACATCATGAATGGCGAACTCGAGCCTGTTACTTCTGCTCTCGTCAAATTCTATTATCAACAAAAACTCACAGCTGCATGATCACGCTGCTAGAAGTTATCAGACGTTCAACACATTATCTTGCAGAGCGTCAGATTGAAAATCCAAGACGAGCCTCCGAGGAAGTGATTGCAGATGCCTTAGGGGTGAGAAGGCTCGATCTTTATCTCCAATTTGACCGCCCTTTAACGGAAAAAGAGCTGCACCCGTTACGTGAAGTGATAGCCAGGCGCGCGGAGCATGAACCAACTGCCTATATCGCAGGAAAGGTCTCTTTTGGAGGGGTAGAGCTGCAAGTCGACTCCAGCGTATTAATTCCCAGACCTGAGACGGAAATTTTAGTGGAAACTATCGCTGAAACTTTGCAGGGTTTGCCCCTGGATGGCAAAGTTTTGTGGGATATGTGCTGTGGATCTGGTTGTATCGGTTTAGCGCTTAAGAACCGTTTTCCCCAGTTAACAGTTGCTTTATCTGATATCAGCTCTGAAGCCCTTTCTACGGCTCAGAAAAATAGTGCACCATATAACATCAGCTTCAAAAAGGGAGATCTTTTTACCCCTTTTTTGGGTGAGATGTGTGACTTTTTTGTCTGCAACCCTCCTTATGTCACAGAAAAAGAATTTTGCCAGCTCGATCCAGAAGTAAAAGATTGGGAGCCTCGATTAGCTCTTGTCGCGGGTCCTACGGGTCTAGAATTTTATGCACGGATTGCACGTGAGCTTCGTGATTATCTCCGTCCTGGTGGCAAAGCCTGGTTAGAGTTAGGCAGTGGGCAAGGTTCTGCAGTGAAAGACCTCTTTGCAGCACAAAACTGGCAAGGTGAGATTTTGCCTGACTGGGCAGGCCATGATCGTTTTTTGATCATATAGTTGATTATATGCGAAAATTGATCCCAAATCGGGCGAAGTCATGATTGATTTGATAGCGCCTGTCTTCAAAAAAACCAGGGAAAAATTCATTCGGTGTGCTCCTTGTCGTTAAGTGGCCTAGATTCACATGTAAATATTCAAACTTGAAAGTGACAAAAGGTCTGTAGGCAAATTCACCCCCTATTCCCACAGTCCAACCATTTAATACTTTGCAAGCCTCGGCTTTAGTTTCGAAACCAGTCGTAAATTCAACCAACCGGGCATAAACTCTTGCATCCCCCGAAGCAAAACCTCCTGTCACATATGTTAAAAATCTGTTATACACAAAACCTACACGAGGCCGTACAGTAACTAGCCATCTATGATGAATGCGGTCATGAAATTGATAGCTCAATAAACCAAATGCAACGGGAGCCGTTTGGCGATGATCAAAGAGGCAGAGGACATTAGCATCGGCTTCGATTCCGATCAGTGAACATCTTGAAAAATGGCAATTATATCCCACTTGACCCCCACCAATAAAGTTCCAACTGGTCAAGCGGGTATTGCCGCCTCTCGCGATCAAATTTCGCAGTTCTGGGTTAACATCATCCCATAATCCTTTTGGTGTGAAATCTACTTTGTCATAAAATCTAATGACTCCTGCGTTAAGTCCACCATAAAAACCATCCCATGTCCAGAAAGGGGCAGAAGCACTCAGAGATGCCGAGCCCATCAAAAACAAGACAATTAAATGTTTTAATATTGACATAAAGCTCTCCATAATCAAATTTTAAGAAGCAAACTTAAAGTGAAAATCCATTTTTTATCAATATTGAATTATTTAGACTCAAAAATATCCTATGTACCCCCTCTGTGTTCTCTTTGGTAAAAAATAAAAAAACCACAGAGCCCACAGAGAGCACAGAGATAAGGGATTCGATTTTTTGATTGAGTTTTTCTGAAATTCTCAGTTATCATTGATGTCTATATTATGTTTAGCGGTTTAACAGATAAACTCTCTGGGATCTTTAATTCTTTGGCCGGCCGTAAAAAGCTTTCTGAAGAAAATATTTCTGATGCTGTCAGAGAGGTCCGCTTGGCGCTTCTTGAAGCGGATGTCAACTTTGGCGTCACAAAAAATTTTATAAAAAGAGTCAAAGACAAAGCTTTAGGGGAGCAGGTGATCAAATCGGTTACCCCTGGGCAACAATTTATCAAAGTCATCCATGAGGAATTGGTGGCTTTAATGGGTGGCGGTGAGGCTGTTTTGCATTTGAGCGCCAAGCCTGCTATTGTCATGTTATGTGGGCTTCAGGGGGCTGGAAAAACAACCCATGCTGCGAAACTTGCGAAATATTTGGGTAAAAACGAGCACAAAAAAAAGGTTCTTTTGGCTGCTTGCGACCTCCAAAGGCCGGCAGCGATCGAGCAGTTGCAGACACTCGGCAGTCAAATTTCCGTTCAAGTGTTTACTTTAGCGGGGGAAAAGAACCCTGTAAAAGTCGCAAAGGCTGCTCAGAAAATGGCAAAAGAGGGTCATTTTGATGTTCTGATTCTCGATACGGCTGGACGCTTACATGTGGATGAAGCCTTGATGGAAGAGCTTCTTGAAATTAAAAATGGTGTGCAGCCACATGAAATCCTTTTTGTAGCGAATGCGGCTACAGGTCAAGATGCAGTTACCACAGCCGCTGCATTCAATGAACGTCTCGGTGTGACGGGAACGATTCTTACCATGTTAGACGGTGATACGCGCGCTGGCGCTGCTATTTCGATTCATGAAGTGACTGGTAAGCCCTTAAAATTTGAAGGTATTGGAGAAAAACTCGACGATTTGCAGCTGTTCAATCCACAATCCATGGCCGATCGGATTTTGGGGATGGGCGATACAATCAATTTAGTCAAAAAAGCCCAAGAGCATATCAGTGAAGAAGAGGCCCAAAAATTAGAAGAAAAAATCCGCAAAGCTACCTTTACCTACAATGACTACTTGAAGCAGATGCAAGCTGTACGGAAGATGGGGTCTTTAAAAGGGCTAATGAAAATGCTTCCAGGAGCTTCGATGCTGCCCGATCTAGATCAATCTGAAAAAGAATTCTATAAAATAGAAGCAATGATCTTATCGATGACCCCACGAGAGCGAAGTGAGAAAGATGACCTTTCGATGGGTCGGATGAAGCGGATCGCACGCGGCAGTGGGACGACTGTACAAGATGTCAATAAACTCAAAAAGAGCTTTAAGCAATCCAAGCAGTTTTTTAAAAACCCTCCAAGCAAAAAAATGATGGAAAAATTCATGGACAAGAGCCCTTTTGATTTTTAAGAAGCTGTTTGATGACTTTATAGTGTTTGATTTTTGATTGATTTTTTTGCCGTTTACACTAACCTTTCGAAGGGCATAGTTGGCTAACTAGGCCAAGAAAGGTTAGTGTAAACGGCAAAAAAAGGCACAAAAAGCAGCCGCTATAAAGTAAACAAATAGCTTCTAAGGAATATCATGGCATTGAAAATTCGTTTGAGACAACAAGGGCGTAAGAATCAACAAACCTATCGCTTAGTTTTGAGTGATTCACGCGCACCTCGTGGTGGAAAATATATCGAAAACCTGGGTTGGTATAACCCAGCAGAAGATGAAGCTGAAAAAAACCTCAGTATTCATGCAGACAGAATCGAGCATTGGCTGAATCAAGGAGCCATCTTGAGTGAAAGAGCAGAAATGCTTGTTAAACGGAATGCTCCTCAGGTGTTAGCCGCTTACAAACAAAAAATGGTTCAAGCGCGTTTGAGAGCGAATGTGAAACGAAAAGCTAAGAAAAAGGAGCTGACAACAGCTTAAGAGTGGTCTTGTCTTGTGGATATTGAGATCCTCTCACTTTTTCCCGAATATTTTGTGGGACCCTTTGATGAAAGTATCTTAAAAAGAGCTCGAGAAAAGGGTCTTCTCAATATTACGCATGTCCAGATCAGGGACTTTGCCACAGATAAGCATCGAAGAGTTGATGACCGTCCTTATGGAGGAGGTCCTGGGATGGTGCTCAAACCGGAACCTGTGGTACGTGCTATCCGACATGTCAGACGAGAAGATTCACATGTCGTTTATCTTTCACCACGCGGGAGTGTGCTAACAGCTGAAAAATGCCGTGAGCTGGGACAAAAAAAACATTTGATTCTTCTGTGTGGACACTATGAAGGGATCGATGAACGAGCGCTAGGGGAAGTGGATGAAGAAATCAGTATTGGAGATTATGTTTTGACCAACGGTGGGCTTGCAGCGATTGTTGTAGTTGATGCTTTGGCTCGACATGTTGAGGGTGTGTTAGGAAATCCTGAGGCCGCCAAAGAAGATTCATTTGAGAGTGGTTTACTCGAGTGCCCCCAATACACAAGACCTCCATTATTTGAGGGTATGGGAGTGCCCGAGGTACTGTTGAACGGGAATCATGAGCAGATTGCTCTTTGGAGACAAGCTCAAGCGCTTGAAAAAACTAAGCTGACGAGGCCTGATTTGTATTGCCTCTACAAAAATATTACAAATAATTAAGGAAACTAGCTATGGATGCTATCATTGATGATTATGATCAAGATCAAGTAAAAGAAAATGTACCCTCTTTTGATATCGGAGATACTGTTCGCATTTCTACCAAAATTGTCGAGGGGGAAAAAGAGCGTGTTCAAGTGTTTCAAGGAACAGTGATCGCCCGCAAAGGGAGAGGCCTTTCTGAAACTTTTTCTCTCCACCGAGTCTCTTACGGCGAAAGTATGGAAAGGGTTTTCTATTTGCATAGCCCCCGTATAGTGAACATCGAAGTTTTGAAAAAGGGTGCTGTACGGAGATCTAAGCTCTATTACCTGCGTGGACGCACGGGTAAGCAAGCCAAGATTCGAGAAAAAATTGGCGGTAAAAAAGCGCAAAAAATCAACAAAGAATCTGAAAAAACTGATAACGACATCGAAATGGCAACGAGCGCAAGTGGAAGTAACAACATGGAAAACTCTTTCCAAGAGTGAAAAAATCCGTTTAAAGCGATTAACTACCCTCGAAAAACAGGCTCGTGAAAAAGGATACAGTTGCGTAGCGGGTGTTGATGAAGCAGGTAGAGGGCCTCTCGCTGGCCCTGTTTTTGCAGCTGCATGCATCATCCCGGAAGGTATCTTTTTCCCTGGGATTAATGATAGTAAGCTGCTTTCTCCCATAAAGAGAAAAAACCTCTTCGAGCTCATCACTTCTCATCCTAAAGTCTCTTTTGGGGTCTGCTTTGTTGATCATGAAAGAATAGATCAAATTAATATTCATCAAGCCTCCTTAGAAGCGATGTCGGGGGCAATTTCTCAGCTGCCTTGTAAGCCCGATTATGTTTTAGTTGATGGTTTGAAGCTTACTTTAGCAGACATGATCACTGAAAAAGTGATTCATGGTGATCGCCTCTCACAAATGATTGCAGCTGCCTCTATAGTTGCTAAGCAGAGTCGTGATCAGGTCATGACCCGTTACCATGAGCAGTATCCCCAATATGGTTTTGACGAGCATAAAGGTTATGCCACACCTGAGCACCGTGCAGCCCTAGTAAAATATGGTCCTTGTCCCATTCACCGCCGTACCTTTGCCCCTGTTTCAGAATTGCTTCTATTGAATTAATCTGGTATCTTGACTCTGTGCGGCAAGATGTTTTCCAATTAAAAAGTATGACTGCCTTTGGGCGGGGTTTATGCGACTTTAAGTTCGGTCGTATCACTGTGGATATCCAAAGTGTCAATCGGAGATTTCTTGAAATCAACGTTTCACTTCCTCGTGTCTTTAATATGTTCGAAATAGAGGTGCGCAAACAGATTGCAGCACATGTGGGTAGAGGGATGGTGAATGTCTCAGTGGGTTTCAAAACAGATTCTCAAAGCCCTCTTTCAATTTCTCCTAATTTTGCTTTAGCTCGCGCCATCAAAGGTGCATGGGAAAAGCTTGCAGAAGAACTTTGGTTGCCTACTGAAATGCCACTCGTGCTTTTGACTCAAGAAAAAGATCTTTTTTTGCATGAAGAGACGATGGTCGATGAATCTGTTTATTTGGAAGCGCTGACTCAAGCAGTTCACTCAGCTTTAAATGCTTTACTTGAGATGAAAAGGCAAGAGGGGAACACACTCGCCAGAGATCTCAAAGAGCGCATTGACGTTTTACGTCAAGAAATAGATTGGATCGGATCAAATGGTGCGACTGCCACTGAAAAGTACCGTCAAAAGCTGTCAGCAAAACTGAAGGAGCTATTTTCAGGCAGTCAAGAGAATGAAGAAATGGTTCTCAGGGAAGTGGCTGTGCTTGCAGAAAGAGTTGATGTTACCGAAGAGATTATTCGCTTTAAAAGCCATCTCGAACAATTATTACTCACAATGGATAAACCAATTGAAAGCCCTTCTGATAGCCGAGGCAAAGTCCTTGATTTCTTGCTTCAAGAGTTACTAAGAGAGGGCAATACCATTGGTTCAAAAGCCACTGATAAAGACGTTGCCCATCATGTGATCAAAATCAAAAGCGAACTCGAAAAAATTCGGGAACAGGTACAAAATATCGAATAATGATGAGCTCACAAATTTTAGGCAAACACGCAAGAGGACTTTTATTTGTTGTCAGCGCTCCGGCAGGAACTGGCAAATCTACTCTTGTCAATATGCTTGTCTCTGAATTTCCAAGTTACATTGCCGAAAGCAGATCGTGTACGACGCGCAGCGCAAGACTTTGGGAAACCGATGAAAGAGATTATGATTTCATTTCTATCGAAAGTTTTGAAGAAAAGATAAATCAAGGGGAATTTCTCGAATACGCCAAAGTGTTTGGAAATTACTACGGTACGCGCAAAGAAACGGTAGAAAAATTGCTGGCTTCAGGTAAGCATGTCGTTTTAGTGATCGATACTCAGGGTGCCCTCAAATTGAAATCTCAAATGGAAGCCATCTTTATCTTTATCAGCCCACCCTCTTTTGAAGAATTACGGAGACGGTTGTACCAACGGCGTTCTGAATCGGAAGAAAAAATTCAAGAAAGATTACTATGGGCCAAACAAGAGATTGCGATGGTTCCCCATTATGATTACCATATTATCAACGATCAATTAGAGATCACATATGAAGTTTTCCGCAGCATCTTTATTGCTGAGGAGCACAAAAGGAGATAAAAAGTATGACACCAAAGTCAACACTCACCAGTGAGCAATTGAATCAACGGTTTGAAAACCCGTTTGCACTTGTTACGTATGCTATCAACCTTGCAAGAACGCGTGTTCAAAGAGGTGAAGGGCTAGATTCTAATCCTGCAACAGATGTATTAGTTTTGATTGCAAAAGGGGAAGATCTATTGCAAGATGACGAAGATGAAGATGATGAAGAATATGATGATGAAGCATTATGAGAAAAATTCTAATCACAGCAGCTTTACCCTACGCTAACGGCCAGCTCCATTTTGGACACATCGCAGGTGCTTATTTACCTGCTGATGCCTATGCTCGTTTTGAGCGGTTGAGGGGAAAAGATGTTTTTTTTGTCTGCGGTTCCGATGAATATGGGATGGCGATCACATTGAGTGCCCATCTTGCAGGACGGACACCGAAAGAGCATGTGGATCTATACCATGAAGTGATCAAAGAATTTTTTAACAACTTGAACATTCAATTTGATCATTATTCCCGCACATCAGAATGCCGCGAGCATGCGCCGTTGACGCAGCAATTTTTTAAAGATTTAGTCGCAAATGGATTGATTGAATCTAAAGAGACTGAGCAGCTCTATTCAGTTGCTGATCAGCGCTTTTTAGCAGATCGCTATGTCAAAGGGACGTGTCCAAGATGTCAGTGTGAGGAAGCAAGAGGGGATGAATGTCCGAAATGTGGGGCCACTTACGAAGCCACCGACCTTAAAAATCCCCATTCCAAGCTAAGTGGAGCACCTCTTGTTCTGAAAAAAACCACTCACTGGTTTTTACTAAGCGATCGGCTCAAACAGAAATTAGAAACCTTTCTAGGGTCCCGCCTTTGGAAATCTAATGTGATCCACTTTGCACGCTCTTTTATGGAAGAGCTGCGTCCTAGATCCATTACAAGAGATATCGAATGGGGTGTTCCAGTTCCCCTTCCTGAAGCTCATGGTAAAGTGTTCTATGTTTGGTTCGATGCGCCGATCGGCTACATTAGCGCTTCGCAAGAGTGGGCAAACCGTATCGGCAAGCCAGATGCCTGGAAAGACTATTGGTGCGATCCCCAAACAAAACTTGTGCAATTCATGGGTAAAGACAATATCCCTTTCCATGCCTTGTTTTTCCCTGGGATGATTATGGGACAAAATCAGCCTTTCAAGCTAGTCGATGACCTTGTAGCAAACGAATTTTACAATTTGGAAGGGAAAAAATTTAACAAGTCAGATGGGTGGACAATCGATCTGGAACACTTCTTCAAAAAATACCATGCTGACCAGATCCGCTACGCGATCGCCTCTAATGCCCCTGAAACAGGGGATTCTGAATTCACTTGGAAAGATTTTCAAACCCGATGCAACAGCGACCTTCTTGGAAAATTAGGCAACCTGGTTAACAGAGTGTTGGTCTTTGTACAGCATCATTCTGGAGGCCGCATACCGCCTCGGCATCCTCTGGAGGAGATCGACCACCGTTTTCTCAATGAAATGAACCGCTTGAGAATTGATATAGAAGAGGCCTACACCTCCTATCGTCTACGCAAGGCAAGCCAGCTGATTATGGAACTTGCTCAAGCAGGTAACGTCTATTTTGACGCTAAAACACCCTGGAAAGATGCTAAAGAACAAGCCACACGTCCAATCATGGAAAACACATTATCCCTCTGTTTGGAATGTATTAAAATGTTAGCCTTAACCTCATTCCCAATCATCCCCACGACAGCCCAAAGGATTTGGGAATTGCTGGGTCTTACTAACCTTTCAGAAACAACCTGGGATGAGGTTGTGAATCTCTCCTTGCCCGTGGGCGCTCAACTCCCTAAACCCTACATTCTATTTCAAAAAATTGAGGATGAAGTGATCGAACAAGAAATTGAAAAATTACAAACCCTCCATACACAAGCAACTGTGAAGCAGGAGCCTCCTTATCCACCTTTAAAAGAAACCATCACCATAGATGATTTTGCCAAGCTCGATTTACGTGTCGGCCTTATCCTACATGCAGAAAAGCTGCCAAAAAGCAAAAAACTGCTCAAACTTCAAGTTGACATTGGCCTTGAAAAAAGAACCGTTCTCTCCGGCATCAGCCTCCACTATTCCCCCGAGCAGCTCATCGGTAAAAAAGTGATCATAGTTGCCAACCTCAAACCTGCCACCATCATGGGCGTGGAAAGCCACGGCATGATCCTAGCTGGAAGCCTAGACACTTCCCTGGAACTCGTCACCCTACAGGAGCTCCCCGCCGGCGCCCTCATCTCATAAGGTATTGGGAAATCGAGTGTTATACTTCATATTTTTTAATTGTTGAATGAGCGGATGGTTTTCTCCTAGCTTTTCTGTGTATAAGCTAAGAACTTCTTGCTGTGCCTGCTCAAAAATTTGCACATCGGATTGCAAATTAAGTACTTCAATGAATACTTCGAAACACATTTCATTTTCATCAACTGGATACGTATCACTAAAAGCTCGGATAGTTAAACTTTTTTGTAGATATTTTAAAGCATCTTCATACTGTCCTAAGTTGGCAAAACACAATCCAGTAATATGGTAAGTACGCCCTAAGGTCGGATGATTAGGAGAAAGGATAGTTTCTAAAACACGCATCTCTTCCTCTTCAGCTTCTGTACGCTTTGCCAATGTAGCAGCGGCAATCGCGATAGCCAAAAAGACAAACCAAGGCTGGCTCACCTTAGAGGAGGGTTCCAACCTTTTAAACGTGTGGTTCAGAGGTCTTGGAGTTTGAATGGCTGAGAAAAAATGGAGTTGCTTTAGATGAGCAAAACCCATTTGGAAACGGTTGGCTTGGCAGAGTGTTGGGTACCCAGTGTAAACGCGAGATAACAAACGGCAGATTCCTTGTGACACGATTTCCTCCTCGTATGAGGAAAATATCCTTCACTAAAATGTTGTATATTATCAATATAATTTTTTCTTGATGGATTCCATCGGGCTATATTCCTTCCAAACTGAGAAAATCCTTTACCCTAAAAAGAGAGGAAGGCCGGTGTGCCGTTTTTTGATGCCGTCATTTGATACGGTGATGGCTTTACCTGTTCTTCGAGGATAACGAGTCGCTTATCTCGAGTGACGACAGTTTAGAGTCATGAAGTTAATAATACCTTAATTAAGGTAACCTGAGTTCTGTTTTGAACTAGCAAATCATCAGTGACCTAGACTCATGAATAGACAGATTTAAAGAGG
>Ga0153954_1000292_pt1 | contig 42960 bp, 31 predicted proteins | sample TSFL038MetaG_FD_102277 | JGI IMG/M metagenome (GOLD analysis project Ga0153954, IMG submission 102277) | Attine ant fungus gardens microbial communities from Florida, USA - TSFL038 MetaG | ecosystem: Host-associated > Fungi > Mycelium > Unclassified | place: USA: Florida, Wekiwa Springs State...
AAGCGTCAAGTGAGGATGGACTTCGATTTCGGATTCGTGCGTGGCCATGACTCGCTTCCTCGTCTTTGCTTAGGAGTGAAGCAGAGGCGCATCTGGTTCATGAGAGCCGCAGTGTCATTATGGGTTTATGACGTTCGAATATGTTGGCCAAGATCCTCCAGAAGTTTTCGAGCGGAAGGCCGAATCCTGTCAAGTGGAGGACGCAAAGGGAGTGAGATGCCATCCGAGCGAGTCACCGTCCCCCCCGACTCGATGCCGGGCGTGGCAGAATCGAGAGCGACGGTGGCAGCAAGGGCGGTGACAGGAGCCTTGGGGGCGATCACGATCGAGGGGATCGGTCGAGAACCGGACGCGAGCCATCGCGAGAGTGCGTCCTCGGGGGGATTCTCGCCCACGACCAAGACCGCGTCGGCACCGCCTCGGGCGAGAAGCGCGTCGGCCGATGTTGCGGCCGGGATCGATTGAGGAAAGCCTTGCGCGAGGCTGACATTCAAGGCGAAACCGGTTTGCCAGGCCTGCACTGCTGAGGCCCCTGCCGCATTGCCAGCGGATCCCAGTTCGAGGATCACGAAACGCGTGGAGTCGTTGAGGTCGCGAACCAAGGCCAAGGCCGCCTCGACGCCGGCGGTGCCCCCTCCGGTCTCGGCAAGACGACGGTCGAAAAACCAGGCACCGTAACGAGCTTGCTTGAGGCGTTCGGCGAGGTCGCGAAGGCGATTGAGATCGATGCTGGTTCTCGCTTCGACTGTCTTGGGATCGAGCGGGATGCCGCGAACCAGGCCTCGGAGCACCCAGAGGGTCTCGAACCAGGCGTCTGGGGGCACTTCGAGGAACTCGTCGGCCTGCTCGGCGGTCGCCGTACGCTGGGTGTCGATGACGAGGACATGGCGATCGGTACGCCCGTTGGGCACGAAGCGTCCTCGAGGGGCGACGGAGTAACGTTCCCAGTGGCGGGGATGAGTGACTACCGGGTCGACGCCACAGAAGACGACGACGTCGGCGCGATGCTTCACCTCGCCGAGGGTGGCGGAAACTCGTCCGACGCGTTGGATGGCTCGAAGAACCTGCTCGGGTCCCGGGCTCCAGGTGGAGTCCACCGTCGCGCCGATCTGATCGGCCAACGCTAATGCAGAGGCGACGTCCTCATTACTGAGCTTGCCCAATCCTAAGATGAGTGGTGCCTGGGATTGGCGGAGAATTTCCGCCGCTCGCCCAAGCGCGTCTTCAAGGGGAGCGGGTTGGCCGTCGATGGCCGCAGGGGGGACGCCCTCACGTGTGGGATCATCGGCAAGAAACCAACGCTGGCCGATTTCGCAGGCATTTTCCGTCTTGAGGATTCTGCCGGCGGAAACGGTGATCACAAGGTCGTCGCACAAGCAGCCGCACCCGAGGCAGGTCACGTCGGAAACGGTCGACATAGGATTCGTCCCGCTCGTGTTGGCAGGATGGGGACCGGGGGGCATGGACATCGCTCGATGTTGGCTCCGACGGATCGGCAAATAGCAGTGACCCCGACTTCGCCTGGATTCTCCCAGAGGCTCTTCGCGCTGTCAAACGGACCAGGGGAAGGCGCCTGCTCAACTTGAGCGGGGGCTCGGAAACCGCTACAACGAAGGGGGCGCAATCATCGGGAACGAATTGGATCAGAAAAGCGGCGGTACGAACTCGAATGACAGATTCATCGTTCTCTTCAGACAGTCTGCGAGGGCTTCGGGCGGCGGTGTTGGGATCGACGTCGGGGATCGGCCGTGCGGTCGCGCTGGCGTTGGCGGAGGCCGGGGCCGACGTCTTGGTCCATGGACGAGCCTCGCTCGAGGCTGCCGAGACCGTGGCGAGTCAGGTTCGTGGCCTGGGAGGCCGATCGCACGTACTCATGGCCGACCTGGCTGACGACTCGGCCGGAGTCCGTCTCGCCTCAGAGGCCTGGGATCTTTGGGGCGGTCTCGACGCCTGGCTCCAGATCGCCGGAGCCGACATGCTGACCGGAGCCGGAGCCAAGCTGAGTTTTGACGCCAAGCTCGATCATCTCTGGGCGGTTGACGTCCGTGCCACAATTCGCCTGTCGCGAATCATCGGTCAACGGATGAAGACGCAAGGACATGGGTCGATCGTCACCATGGGGTGGGATCAGGCTGAGACGGGGATGGAGGGAGATTCGGGTGAGCTCTTTACGGCCACCAAGGGGGCGATCATGGCCTTTACCCGAAGCCTGGCGTTGAGTCTCGCTCCGCATGTCCGGGTCAACGCTCTGGCCCCGGGTTGGATCAAGACGGCCTGGGGCGAGTCCGCCTCGTCCGAGTGGCAGAAACGCGTGCTTCGAGAAACCCCGATGGCCCGCTGGGGATCGCCGGAGGAAGTCGCTCGAGTCGCGCGGTTCCTGGTCAGTCCCGAGTCGAGCTTCCTGACGGGGCAGGTTATCCGCATCAACGGTGGTGCCATTCGAGGATAGTTGACGTCCGCGGAAGCCTTCGAGGAGATCAGTTTGGGAGAAGACGTCGAGACCGATCGACCTCGCCTACTCTTTGTGACGGGTCGCCTCGCCGAGTTCGCATTGCGGCAGGTGCTCGAGGATCTTGCTCCGCGCGCCGGGTTTCAGGCGGAAGTGGCCGTCTTGCCGATCTCGGTGGCCGCATTGATGCCGCCTCGCTGGGTCGCGAGGCACCTGGAGGTGCCCGCCGGAATCGATCGCGTGATCCTGCCGGGGCATTGTCGAGGTGACCTCTCGGCGGTTATCGAGAAGGCAGGAACCCCGGTCGAGCGGGGTCCCGAGGACCTGCGCGACCTGCCCCGCTATTTCGGGCATGCCGACGCGAGGATGGAAGGGTACGGCGCGTTCGACATCGAGATCCTGGCCGAGATCAACCACGTACCTCGCCTGACCCGAGAGGAGCTCAACACCGCCGCTCGTCGGTTTGTCGAAGAGGGGGCGGATCGGATCGACCTGGGATGCGATCCGGGTGGGCCCTGGGAAGGGGTCGGTACGGCGGTCGCGAGCCTGGTCGATCAGGGCTACCGGGTTTCCATCGACAGTTTCGACCCCGTCGAAATTGCCCAAGGGGTTGCCGCGGGGGCCGACCTGGTCTTGAGCGTCAACGCCACGAACCGCGAACAGGCGGCCGATTGGGGGGTCGAGGTCGTCGTCATTCCCGATCAGCCCGGGTCGCTCGACGGCCTTGAAGAGACCATGAATCTCCTGGAGCGTCGCGGAGTTCCGTTTCGGGTCGATCCGATCTTGGAGCCGATCGGTTTCGGTTTTGCCGCGTCGTTGGGCCGTTACCTCGAGGTTCGCAAGCGCTATCCCGAGACCCCGCTCATGATGGGGATCGGGAACCTTTCGGAACTGACCGACGTCGACTCGGCCGGGATCAATACGTTACTGATCGGGTTCTGTCAGGAGTTGGCCATCGGCAGCGTTCTGACGACCGCCGTGATTAATTGGGCACGCTCGTCGGTACGCGAGATCGACCTGGCGCGTCGGCTCACCTATCATTCGGTGAAACGGCGCATGCTTCCCAAGCACCTCGAGCCGCGCTTAGTTATGCTGCGTGATCCGAAGGTTTCTCGCTTTGGCCCCGAGGTGTTGGATGAGATGTCGCGCCGGATCAAGGATCCGAACTGGCGAATCTTCGCCGAGGATGGGATGATCCACGCAATGAACGGAACGGCCTACTATCGCGAAGCCGATCCCTTCGTGCTGTTCGACCAAATGCAAGTCACTGATCCCTCGCATGCGTTTTACCTTGGGATCGAGCTGATGAAGGCGAAGACGGCGCTCACGCTGAGCAAGGCCTACCGCCAGGACCAGGCGCTGGACTGGGGCTTTCTGACGGAAGCCGAGGTGAGCCATCACGATCGTAAAAAGGGGCGGGAAGGCGAGGCTGGCTCGTGATCCTCGAAGGAATTGTCACCACGCTGAACCGCACTGGGAGGCTCAACGTCGCGCCGATGGGCCCGGTCGTCGACACCGAAATGCGTCGGTTTCTGCTTCGTCCGTTCCGAACCTCGACGACTTACGCGAATCTCAAAGAAACCGGCGTCGGCGTGCTGCACGTCACGGATGACGTCCTCCTGCTCGCTCGAGCCGCGATCGGACAGCCCGTCTCCCCCGCAACCCGCCCCGCGAAGGTCGTTGAGGGGAAAATCCTCGAGGACGCTTGCCGCTATTTTGAGTTTCGAGTCGTAGAGACTGACGATCGATCGGAACGCGCGACCTTCGTCGCCGAGACGGTCGCCGAGGGCCGACTGCGGGACTTCTTCGGACTCAATCGTGGCAAGCACGCCGTCGTCGAGGCCGCCATCCTGGCCACCCGTGTCGGAATCCTCCCGATCCAGGATATCCTCGAGGATTACCGGAGACTCGCTCCCCTTGTGGAAAAGACCGGGGGCGACGCGGAACACGAGGCTTTCCGACTCTTGACCCGTTACGTCGAAAACGCGGTGCAAGTAGGCGAGAGCGGCGGCTCAGGCATCGAATCAAAATCACGTGAATAGCCCCAAGGCGTTCTCCCCTCGCGAGGCCGAAGGCCCGACCCTCGGCAGACACGTGGACTCTCTTCGCTAATGACTCGACTTCGAATCCAGACTCCCAGCCGTCTCCACTTTGGCCTGTTGAGCTGGGGTCCGCACTCGACGCGACAATTCGGCGGGGTGGGCCTGATGGTCGACGAACCCGGACTCGAGCTGATCGCCGAAACCGCGCCGAGCTGGCAGGCGGAAGGGCCGCTTGCGGCCAGGGCGCTTGAGGTGGCGGAACGGCTTGCGACCCGCCTCTCTGAAGCTGGTACGCCGCTCTCCCCGACGCGGCTTACCATTCGGCACGCTCCCGCCGAACATATCGGTCTCGGAGTGGGAACCCAGTTGAGCCTGGCTGTGTCCCGAATACTCCTGGCACTCGCCGGAAATCGAGAGCCGCCCATTCTCACGCTGGCCGAACTCTGTGGCCGAGGGCTTCGATCGGGCATCGGCCTCCACGGGTTTACCCGGGGGGGCCTGATCGTGGATGGGGGGCGCGGCCCCTTGAGAACTCCCCCCCCTCTCCTCGCCCGCTACGACTTCCCTGCCGAGTGGGCGGTCCTGGTCCTCATCCCTAGCCCGATGACCGGACTCCACGGCAGCGAGGAAGTTCATGCCTTTTCGATGCTCCCGCCGATCCCCGAGGCGATGACTGATCGGCTTTGCGGACTGCTTCTGCTCGGTCTTTTGCCGGCGTTAATCGAACGTGATCTCCCGAGCTTCGGCGCGGCGCTGGCCGAAATCCAACGACGCGTGGGGGAATGCTTTGCCCCGGCTCAAGGAGGCGTGTTCGCCCTTCCCGGTCTCGATGCGATCGTCGCCGAACTGCAAGCCCAAGGGCTTCACGGCGTCGGCCAGAGCTCCTGGGGACCCACCCTCTATGGCTTCAGTGATGAACCAGCCGAACGCCGCGCCGAGATTCTCGCTCATCTCCGGCAACGTTTCGGCTTAAAGCCTGACGCTCTGTTCTGGACGAGGGCCAGCGAGGCGGGCGCAACTCTCGAGACGTTGGAATCCTAGTATCTTCTTGCTTTTATGGGTGTACGCAGAAACTGCGACAGCCACGTACCGTGGGTCGCCTCTTTCCGCTCGGCGATCCGCTGGGACGGCCTGCTCATCTTCGGAAGATGTGGGAGTGACCTCCCCGGCGAGTCCCGAAGCTGGATCACGCGTTGCTTTCGGGTGTCGGGGAGGCAAAGGGGGTGGATCGAGATTGAAGGGAATTCGTCCCGGACTTCCGTGGGGCCTTCTCCGAGTCTTGTTTTCGTCGCGTCGGTCTCGCCTGCCTTCCGCGGAGCCGGACGGGAAAGATCGGGTATCCACGCCGCGCCGGTGAAGGTTTGACAGGCCTACACTGCGTGGCCAAACTGGGCCGGTCGTGACCTATCCCAACGGCTCAACGTGAGGCGACTTCATGCGCATGGTTCTTGGTACGCTCTTGGCTTTGATTCTCGCCAGCTCGGCTGGCTCCGCGGCGGAAGAATCTGTGAAAACGTATCCCTTGTGGCCTGATGGCGTCCCTGGATCTCTCGGTAAGGAGACAGGCGATGAATTCCATTCCGGCGATGTTCCCACCCTCACGGTCTACCGTCCCGATGCCCAAAAGGCGACGGGAGCGGCAGTGGTGATCTGTCCCGGTGGGGGATACGGTTTCCTGGCGACGGAGCATGAAGGCAAGGATGTCGCGGTGTGGCTGAATTCGCTCGGGATCACCGGCGTGGTCCTCAAGTATCGCCTTGGACCCAAATATCACCACCCTGTGATGATCCAGGATGCCCATCGCGCCATCCGTACGGTCCGGGCGCGTGCCAAAGAGTGGGGGTTGGATCCGAAACGGGTCGGGATCATCGGCTTCTCGGCGGGGGGGCATCTGGCTTCGACGGCCGCGACCCACTTCGATGCGGGCCAGACGAGTGCGACGGATCCGATTGAACGAGAAAGTTCCCGGCCGGACCTGGCCATCCTCGTCTATCCTGTCATTGCCCTGGCGACTCCTTACGCTCATACCGGTTCGATCAAGAATCTCTTGGGGGATGCTCCCTCCAAGGAATTGCTCGAGAGCCTTTCCAACGAGCGGATGGTTACCCAGGAGACCCCACCGACCTTCTTGGCTCATACCAATGAGGACAAAGCGGTGCCGGCTGAGAACAGTCTGCTCTTCGCTCTCGCCATGCGCAAGGCGGGAGTCCCCGTTGAGCTGCATCTGTTTGAGAAAGGGCCGCACGGGCTAGGCCTTGGGACTGGCTGGCCCGGTCACAAGATCGAGCCTGATGAGGCCTTCCAGGCCTGGCCTCGTCTCTGCGCGACCTGGCTCAAGACCAGGGGGTTCCTCGCGCACTGAGATTTCGAAGGGGAGTCGTCCTTGTATTTTTGAATGCCGTACCCGGGGATGTTCCGTCCAGGGTACGGCCGGACTGCGCTGAGTCACTTCTCATCATGTCGAACAAGTCGGGGCGCTCGCTGCTCGCCTTTGGTTATGCCATGCTCAACCGAAGCGCAGTGGCTCGGAGGTCTGTCCCGTCTTGAGATTGAGACCACGAAACGATTATTCTTGGAACTTCGGTTCTCGATGCTTTTGTCGGAAACGTCTCGGTCCTCTGAACATACTTGGAGGCGGATTTGAGGCGTTCCGTAGCAATCACTCTGTCGTGCCATTCTGGCCTGAAATCAGTCGGACTGCCCTTCGTTACGAATCCCTTTCGGGATGGGTTTCCAGGTTTGCCAAGGATCGAGAAGTACGTTCGTGGTCGCTGGCCGTCCTTTGAGCGGGTTGCAGTCTTTGGCGCGTGAATTGCTAGCGTATCCTTTCCAAGTTGGAATGCGTCTGAAGGACCCGGGCGAAGTTGGGGCTGCCTCGCTTGTGAGTATTCCCGCCAACGGCCTTGTCTTGTGAACTCACTCCGATTTTCGGGATGTGAACAAACTCGAGTTGGAACGAGCGTGTGAACTTGGCCTGAGAGCGCGCCCCCACTGCTCGGAAAGCACAGAACAGACGACGTGTCGGGTCGGTCAGGAACGAGCGCGCGTTCGGCCTGGGAGAATCAGAACAGGATGAGTATTTCCATTGCCGCGCAGGCTCCTGCCAGTCCGTCGGCGGGGGGGACGTTGGCTACTCTGCTGGTGGATCCGCTAGGGCAGGCACCGATCCGGGCAGAGCTTCTTGGTCAGGAGGGACTCGACGCGCAGGCGAAGCAGCTTGCCTTGGCTTGCGAACTCGAAGAGCCGAGGCGCGTGAATAGCCCGCTCTTACGGCGGTTCGAAGAGAACGCACGCTTACTTCATCTCGCCCTGGCGCGGGTCACGACGGCGGATGATCGCGCCGAGAGGCGGAGCCTGGACGCGGAATGGCTGGCCGACAATTTTTATATCGTGGAGGATGTCCTCCGCGAGGTGCGCCGAGATTTCCCGCAAGGATATGATCGCGAGCTGCCGAAACTCGACGACGATCCGGTTCTTGGATATCCACGTGTTTATGCAATAGCATTGTCGCTTGTTGCTCATACCGATGCCGAGCTCGATGAGACGCGAATCACGCGTTATATCCAGTTGTTTCAAGAGGTCAAACCGCTGACGATCGGCGAGCTGTGGGCGCTTCCCACCATGTTTCGTCTCGTCCTGATCGAAAACCTGCGGCGGCTCTCGGAACAGATGATTTGGGAATGGGACGAGCGGAGCCGCGCCGAGGCCGTTTCCGCGAACGTCATGGCGGGGAAGACTGTATCCACCGAATTCGACGATCCGTCCGATCCCTTCTCCGTACGTCTGCTTGAGTTGTTGCGCGATCGCGGCGTGACTGCGGGTGTTGCGCTCCAGCGCCTTGAGCTGCGTCTCGCCGCGAGGGGGGGCGACCCGAATGAGGTGGTTCGCCGCGAGCATGGAAGGCAGGCCGCAAACCAGCTTTCGATTGGTAACAGCGTCATCAGTTTGCGGCTGCTCTCGGCCATGGACTGGAACGCCGCTTTCGAGCGGATCAGTGTCGTCGAGAAGATTCTTCGCGATGACCCGGCCGAGGTCTATTCCCTTCAGGATTTTGCGACCAGGGATCGCTATCGACGTGCGGTCGAGCGAATTTCTCGAGCCTCGGGCATCGATGAACGCGACGTCGCCCGGCGTGCCGAGTCGCTCGCGCGCGAGGAGAACGGCCAGGAAATCGCCCGGCGACACGTGGGCTACTTCCTGATCGATCGCGGCCTGGCCAAGCTCAAGCAATCCTTCCCCACCTACCGCGAGCCTTGGCCCGATCGCCTGCTCCGGACGGTTCTCGAACATCCCCGGTCCGTCTACTTCGGATCGATCGTCTTGGTGTTCCTGCTCCTCTACTCCTTATTTCTGGGGGTGGGGGTTGGTGCGCTCGGTTCTCTGTCGGCGTGGGCGCTGGTACTCCTTGTGCTGGCACTCGCGTTGCCCACGAGCGAATTGGCCGTTGGGATCGTGAATCATGTCCTCACGCTGGCCATGCCCCCGCGCACGCTCCCCAAACTGGAGTTCAAGGAGGGCATTCCCACCGACTGTCTCACGTTTGTGGTGATGCCAAGCATGCTCATTCGTCCCTCGAGCGCGGAATCGCTGCTCGAGCGACTCGAGATCCATTACCTTGCCAACCCGGACGCGCAGCTCCGGTTCGCACTCCTCACCGACTTCGCCGATTCTCCTGAGGAGTTTGCTTCCGAGGACGAAGGCTACATCCAGGACGCTCTGACACGGGTGCGCGAGCTGAACGCGCGCTATGCCCCTCAGGGACCCGACCTGTTCTTCATTTTTCATCGCAAACGGCTTTGGAATGCTGCCCAAGGTTGCTGGATGGGGTGGGAGCGGAAGCGCGGCAAGCTGCTTGAATTCAACCGGCTCTTACGTGGTGATCGAAACACGAGTTTCTCGTTCGTGAGCTGCGACCCGGCGGACCTGCCTCGGATCCGGTTCGTGATCACGCTCGATGCCGACACCCAGATGCCTCGCGACACCGCCCGGCGCTTGGTGGGGACGATGGCGCATCCCTTGAACAGTCCTCGCTTCGACCCGGCTCAGGGCCGTGTCGTCGAGGGGCATGGAGTGTTGCAGCCGAGGGTGAGCTTCCACCTGACGGCCGCGACCCACTCTCGGTTCGCCGCGGTGCTCGCAGCCTCCGGAGGGATCGACCCGTATTCGTCGGCAGCCTCCGACAGCTACATGGATCTGTTCGGCGTCGGCAGCTTCACGGGCAAGGGAATCTATGACGTCGATGCTTTCGAGGCGGCTACGGGAGAGATTTTTCCTGAAAATCACATCTTGAGCCACGATCTTATCGAGGGGAATTTCGCTCGCTGCGGCCTGACGACCGACACCGAGTTCTTTGACGACTTCCCGGCTCGGTATCATGCCTACGCGCGTCGCGAGCATCGTTGGATCCGAGGTGACTGGCAACTGCTCCCCTGGCTGGGCCCGACGGTGCCCACGCCGGCAGGATCACGTCCCAACCCGCTCCCGCTTCTGGAACGCTGGAAGCTTTTCGATAACCTTCGCAGGAGCTTGGTTCCCCCGGCTCTGGTGATCTTTCTGGCGCTGGGCTGGACCGTGCTGCCGGGGTCTGCCTGGTTCTGGACGATCATCGCGCTCTGCGTTCCGGCTCTTCCTTTGGTCCAGGTCTTGGCGGCGACCTTGGTCGGTTGTGCGCGGAGCGGTTCCTTGGGGGGGCTGCTCCGGTTGCGGGATAGCGTCCCCGCCATGATGGCTCAGGTTCTTCTCGCCATCACGTTTCTGGCCAACCAGGCCAGGATCTCGTTGGATGCGATGGCGCGAACCCTGGTGCGACTGTTCGTGACCCGGCGCAACCTCCTCGAGTGGGAGACGTCCGCTTCCACGGATCGGCGATTGGGGTCGGGAATTGTCCACTTCGCCCTCACGATGTGGTCTGCGCCCGCCTTGGCGCTGGTGATCACGGTCTTGATCGCTCGGATCCATCCCGGAGCGCTTTGGGCGGCCACACCCCTCTTGCTCGCATGGTTCGTTTCACCGCTGGTGGCGTACTGGGTGAGTCGTCCCAAGCCCGTTGTCGAATCGCCGCTCTCACTTGAGGAACGCCGCGAGTTGCGCAAAGTCGCGCGTCGTACCTGGCATTTCTTCGAACGCTTTGTCGGCGATGAGGATCATTGGCTTCCTCCCGACAACTTCCAAGAGGTTCCGGATAGCCGGGTCGCGCACCGGACGTCACCGACCAATCAAGGATTGCTTCTGCTTTCCACTCTTTCGGCCCACGACCTGGGTTACCTTGGTATCCGTTCACTTGTCGAAAGATTGGAGAAGACTTTCGACACTTTCGAGCGGATGGACAAGCATTGGGGGCACTTTTACAACTGGTATAACACAAAGACCCTCGAACCCTTGGCCCCCCTCTATGTCTCGACCGTGGACAGTGGCAACCTGCTCGGTTGTCTGATCGCACTTCGCCAAGGCTTGCGCGAGAAAGCCAACGGACCCATCCTGGGCAGCGAAGTGGCGGACGGATTTCGGGACACCCTCGGGCTGGCACTCGAGGCATTCCACAGCGTTCGCTCTCCCTTCGGCTCGGAAGCGATCACGACCTACAGAACGCTGGAGGAAGATTTTCGTCGTCTCGAGCATCACCTCGACACCACTCCATCGGACCTGCTGGGTTGGGATGAGTGGCTAGGGAGACTCGACGGTGACCTTACCAGCATCATTGGCGAACTACGGACTCTTGCCGCCGAGTCGGGGATCCCTTCGGGGCTGGTCGCGACCGGTAACGATGAGGACGGCAAGCGCTGGCTTGCGCCCGAGGATACCGAGGAGCTCGAACGCGATCACTCCGATAGCCTGGTGAGGGGTCTGGAACGGGTCGAGTACTGGTTGCGAAAGGTGCTCGCCTTGGTGCACGAGCGCCGCGCGGAGTTGGATGCCCTGGCCCCCTGGATCTCCTCCTTGCGCGATTGGCTCGAAAAGACACAGGAGGGTCAAGGCGCACCCGAAACGGCCGCTCGGTGTCGAGCGCTGGAAGAGATGCTCGCGGGGGCCAATTCCCTGGGAGCTTTAGCGGCGCCTCCCGATGCGCTCTTGGAGGAGCTCGAGGAACTCATGCGTCGAGGGCAGGCCGACCCGACCTTGGTGCAAGTCACGTACGAGTTGCGTGAGTCGAACGCCTCCGACATCCTCGCGCGACTCCAGTCGCTGGCCGACCGGGCCACGGCTCTCGCTGCCGGGATGGATTTCCGCCCGCTCTACAAACCGGAACGCCACCTCTTCGCGATCGGTTGCAACCTGGTTCAAGGCCGGCTCGATGGCGCCTGCTATGACCTCCTCGCTTCGGAGTCTTGCCTTACCAGCTTCCTGACCGTCGCTCGCGGTGAGGCCCCGCGCCGGCACTGGTTCCAGCTCGGTCGTCCCTATATTCGCGCGGCAGCCAGGCTCGGACTCGTCTCGTGGGGCGGTACGATGTTCGAGTATCTCATGCCTCGATTGATGCTCAGGAGCCTCCCCGGCACTCTGCTCTCCGAGGCCTGCGAGACCGCCGTTGATCGTCAGATCGAATATGGAAAAGAATGCGGCATCCCTTGGGGGAATTCGGAGTCGGCGTACAACGCCCAATCGTCCGATGGGGACTACCATTACCAATCGTTCGGAACACCGGGCCTGGGGCTGAAACGAGGTCTCGACAAGGATCTGGTGGTCGCTCCCTATGCTGCGGCCCTCGCCACGATGATCGTGCCTCGGGAAGCCCTCGAGAATCTGCGCCGTTTGAGTGTGGACGGGGCGCTGGGACCATTCGGTTATTACGAAGCGATCGACTTTACGCGAGAGCGAGTCTCTCGCGGAAAACGATCGTCGGTGGTTCGATCCTACATGGCGCATCACCAGGGGATGAGCCTGGTCGCCTTGACGAACACGGTCCTCGACGAGCCCATGCCACGCCGATTCCATTCCGATCCGATGGTCCGGGCGGTCGACTTGCTGCTCCAAGAACGACTGCCACGCGACGCGCCGGTGATCGAGACCGAGGAACCGGACAATCCGCTGGCGGCGACGGATCGGGTGGAACAGGCCCCGTTACTCAGTCGTCGTCTGACCACTCCGATGACGCCGGCCCCGCGTACGCACTTGCTGTCGAACGCGCACTACCATGTGATGGTGACCAATGCTGGGTCGGGCTACAGCACTTGCCGTGGTTTCGACGTGACGCGTTGGCGTGAAGATGCGACGCGAGATGCTTACGGCCAGTTCCTCTACATCTACGATGTCACGGGAGGCTCCGTCTGGTCGGCCGGCTACCAGCCGACCACGAAGCCAGCCGACGATTACGAAGTGACTTATTCCTCGGATAAGGCACTCTTCCGCCGCCGTGACGGCAAGATCGAGACTGCGATGGAGGTCGCCGTTTCGCCCGAGCGCTGCGCTGAAGTTCGGCGGGTCCTCCTCGTCAACCACGACTCACAACCACATGAGATCGAGTTGACGAGTTACGTGGAGATCGCTGCAGGACCGCGTGGGGCGGATCGCGCTCACCCGGCGTTCAGCAAGCTCTTCCTGGAGACCGAGTGGATCCCCGGCTCTGAGGCCTTATTCTGCCACCGTCGTCCTCGTTCCGCTGAAGAACGCCCGGTCTGGCTGGTCCATGTCGCTGCCGCCGAGTCCGAAACGCTGGGAACCCCTCAGTTCGAAACCGATCGGGCACGCTTCGTGGGACGAGGACGTACGACCGCTGATCCCGAAGCGCTCAACCGGGGGCAAGCGCTCTCGGGTACGACGGGACCGGTCCTCGACCCGATCTTCAGCCTCCGGTATCGCCTGAAGATCGCGGCCGGGGAGTCGGCGGCGATTGCCTTCACAACCGCCATGGTCGATTCGCGTGAAGAAGCCGTGGCGCTGGCCGATCATTATCACCATGCCAGCGCCGTGGCACGCGCCTTCGAACTTTGCTGGGCCCATAGCCAGGTCGAGCACCGTCATCGCGGTTGGTCGCCCGATGACGAGCACCTCTTCCAGCGCCTCGCCGCACACATCCTCTTCGTGGCGCAGACGCTCCGCGCCAATCCGTCCGCTGTCGCGGCGAACCGGCAGGGTCAGACGGAGCTTTGGCGTTATGGGATCTCGGGCGACCTCCCGATCGTCCTCGTTCGGATTGCCAGCAACGCCGAACTCTCGTTGGCCCGGAGCGTCTTGGTCGCTCACGCGTTTCTGAAGCTCAAGGGACTCGATTTCGATCTCGTCTTGCTCAACGAAGAGTCATCAGTCTATTTGAACGAACGTCGTCAGCAACTGCTGGATCTGGTTCGCTCGAGCGATGCGCGCGACCTGTTGGACAAGCCGGGTGGGGTCTTCGTGCGTGATGAGTCGCATTTGACGAGTGAGGGGCGGACTCTCCTCGAGGCTGCTGCGCGGGTCGTCCTCGTGGGCGAGCGAGGTTCGCTCGCCACCCAACTCGAGCGAATCGAGCGCATGCCGGCATCACCGAGCTTGCTCAATCCCACGCAAGAACCGAGGGGGGATACCGATCTCGAACTCCCGCTGCCCTCGGATCTCCAGTTCGCGAATGGGTTAGGTGGGTTCAGTGCCGACGGCCGTGAATACGTGCTATACGTGCGAGGTTCGGGGCAGACCAGTGTGCGGCGCAATGGCAAACCGCGTCCCGAACCCGTGCCCTATCCGGTGCTGCCACCCGCTCCGTGGGTCAATGTCGTCTCGAACCAGGGATTCGGATTTATTGTGTCCGAAAGTGGCGCTGGTTTTACCTGGGCGGGTAACAGCCAGTTGAATCGGCTCACGCCCTGGAGCAACGACCCGGTCATCGACCCCGCTGGTGAAGTCGTCTACCTCCGCGATCTGGCGAGCGGTGAGGTTTGGACGCCAACCCCCCTGCCCATCCCCTCGTCCTCAAATACGCTCGTTCGCCACGGACAGGGCTACACGACCTTCGAGCGCAGTTGTTGCGGCATTCATTCCGAACTCACCCTCTTCGTCGCCCACGACGATCCGGTCAAGCTTGTCCTGCTCAAGGTCCACAACACGAGCCTTGAAGAACGACAGCTCGAGGCGACTTATTATGTGGAATGGGTTTTGGGGACGACGCGCGATACGACAGCTTCACAGATCGTCACCGAGATCGACCACGAGACCGGCGCCCTTTTCGCCCGGAACGCGTTCCGTACCGACTTTGCCGACCATGTTGCCTTCGCGGGCGTCAATCTCTCCCCTTGCACGGTGACCGGCGACCGCGCCGAGTTCCTGGGCCGCTATGGTTCCCTGGCCGCGCCGGCCGCCTTGCGTCGCGTGGAACTCTCCGACCGAGTGGGAGCCGCACTCGACCCGTGTGGGGCGATCCAAACGAAATTCTCACTCGGATCCGGCGAAGAGAAAACCCTCGTCTTTTTCCTCGGTGAGGCCGGCCACAGGGATGCGGCCCACGCGATCATTCACCGCTACCGCGACACGCAACGCTCGCTTGATGAATTGATGCGAGTTCAGGATCGTTGGAATGCGTTCCTCGGCGCAATTCAGGTGCAGACCCCCGATCCGGCGATGAACCTGCTCCTCAATCGCTGGCTACCGTACCAGGTCCTCAGTTGCCGCGTTTGGGGGCGATCGGCGTTCTATCAATCCGGGGGCGCCTACGGTTATCGCGACCAGCTTCAGGACATCATGGCGCTTGTCTACGGTGCCCGTGACGAAGCCCGGGCCCAGATCCATCGTGCGGCCTCGCGGCAGTTCCTCGAAGGGGATGTTCAGCACTGGTGGCATCCTCCGGCGGGACGAGGCGTCCGGACGCGCATCTCCGACGATTATCTCTGGCTCCCTTACGTCGTCACCCACTATGTCGCGACGACCGGGGACGCGGCCCTCCTGGATGAGTCCGAGCCTTACCTCCGAGCGCCTCTACTGGCGGAGGGACAGGAGGAAACCTACGAACTACCCGAGGTCTCCGGAGTGTCGGAGACCATCTACGCACACTGCGTCCGTGCCTTGAAGCATGGCATGAAAACTGGCCCGCGCGGGCTGCCGCTCATCGGGACCGGTGACTGGAACGACGGGATGAACCGGGTCGGTCACAAGGGCCAGGGGGAGAGCGTTTGGAACGCCTGGTTCCAGATCGCTGTTCTTTCTCGGTTCGAGGGGCTGGCGCGACGCCGTGGCGACACGGCAACCGCCCGGCTTTGCCAGGACCATGCCGAAGCGCTTCGTTCAGCCGTCGAAAAAGAGGCATGGGACGGTTCCTGGTATCGCCGCGCCTATTTTGATGACGGCACCCCGTTGGGTTCGGCGAAAAACGATGAGTGCGAGATCGACGCGATTGCCCAGGCGTGGGCCGTTATCTCGGGCGCCGCGGATCCCCAACGTGCCTCCCAGGCGCTCGCGGCTGTCGAAGAATTGCTTGTATGTCAAGAGGATGGCCTGATCTTGCTGCTCACGCCACCGTTTGATACGGGAACCCTCAAACCCGGCTATATCAAAGGTTATGTGCCTGGGATTCGCGAAAACGGCGGACAATATACTCACGCGGCCACCTGGGTGGTGCTCGCGACCGCCCTTCAAGGCAAAGGCCAGCGCGCGGTCGAACTCTTCCAAATGCTCAGTCCCATCACTCATTCGAGTGACCTGGCGTCGGTGGCTCGTTACAAGGTGGAGCCTTACGTCGTCGCGGCCGACGTCTATGGCCGTCCTCCGCATACAGGACGAGGAGGCTGGACCTGGTACACCGGCTCCGCCGCCTGGTTCTACCGCGTGGGGCTCGAAGCGATTCTCGGCTTCCAACTTCGAGGAGAGACGCTGAAGCTCGACCCTCAGATCCCAAGTACCTGGCCGAGCTTCGCTCTCCACTACCAACACGGAATGACCCGCTACCGGATCCTCGTCGAGAATCCGAGCGGCGCGGGCCATGGAATTCAGAAGATTGTGCTCGATGGCGAGACCATGGTCACCGAGACCATTCCACTCGTCAACGATGGCCACGAGCACACCGTGCAGATCTGGCTGGGAGAAAGCCAGCCCGAGAATTAGAAGGACCGTGGGAGATGTCGGGGGGCGTGGTGAATCCGGAGTTCGCACCAGCCCCCGACACGTCCCATGGAAGAATTCTCAAAGCATGGCCGAGGATTGTGGCTTTGGTCTTAGAAGTGAACGTGTCGATGCGCCACGCTACGAAAATGAAGCCATCGACCCCCTCCAGAATGCTCTCGGCTTGAGGAAGGAGGGGGGGATTTCGGCGTGGAAAATGGAAGGGGGGTTCCGGAATCGAGCTGGTTCCCGAAACGATGAGAAGCCCGCTTCCTATCGATTTCGCAACATTCCGCGCATTTGAAGATGACTTACGGGTAAGGACGCTTCCTTAAGCCGCGTAGACAGCTTGTTTTCCACAGTTTGCGCGGGCCGAACCCCCACCCGATCGTCCACGACAAGGGTTTCCTCGAACGCTAATGAGGAGCTGAGCGTAGCGAAAGAAAGTCGATCCCCCGCTTTGCTAGCTTCGCCAACTCCCGTGGACGATGAAGAAACGGCCGCTGAGGAGGTCATCAAGGACGATTTGAGAAGTTCACTGTTCATCATCAGTTTTCCCTCCTTACCAGGCAGGCGGAGTATCACGCTTTGCGTGGCTTTCAAGGAGCAAACGCCGTGCCTCGATTCCATTGACGTCTGTTTGCAGGTCACCTTGAGCGAACATTTAACAATAATTGCAAGCCGGTTTGAATGACCGGTCGTGGTTGTCAGGTATCTGCTGACACTTTGCGAGTGGGACCATGCGATCGAGAGGGGTTGGCGGTAATTCGTAGGCTGTTGCGAGGGGGGATGATCCACAAGATTTGTGAGTGCTCGAGAAGGCAATTGAAGATTTCCGAACGCTCCTATATACGCAACGGAATCCCAAGGCCGCTAAGTCGAAATTGGGGCTTTCTTCGAAGTTGCCCCAGATCTACGTTCGACTCACGATCTTGTGTATGCATGGATGACTTGGTCGTTCTCGGTGCAAAAGCCAGGGAACCGGGATCGAAGGAGCCTTAGCGACGGCAGAGATTCCCTCGAGGCTATCGGGAAGCCCTTCCTGGATCCCTCCACTTCACCATGACTTCACCATGACGAGCGAGGAACGAGGGGGAGCGGAGCGTTGTCCTTGCTCTGCTCCCGGTTCATACACGTCGAAGATGCCACATCCTTGATAAGACCAGATGAAGGGTCGTGGAAAATTCCGTAGAAATCTCAATTCGGGTTCACTGCTTGCGACATCTTCTACGTAGTTTTACGAAGAGCATTGTCGGCCGCGCGAGTGAAGTTAGGGTAACAGCGGCGTTGGGTGTCCTAAAACGACGGGCGTTGTTCTCCTTTTTTGTAGCCTATTGAATCGGAATATGATTTTTTCATGGCCCTTGGCCGGAGCCGAGTTGTACCTAAAAAATGAGCAAGACGTCGCGGAAACAGTCTTGTCGAAATTCCAGACCTCGTTAGCATTTCGAAACGCGCGAATTTTTGAACACTCCGAATGTGCGGCGAGGGGAACCGAGTTTGCGGCAGAGGGAAGACTTCGCCATTCTTGAAGGAGTACCGTTAAAGGTGAACCTTGGTGAAGAATTGTTTAGATATAGCAGCCGGCATGGGCGTTGCTATCCAAATCCTGGCTAAGGTGGCCTAGCCAGGACTCCGATCGATAACCTTTTTTGGATACGCCAGCGGACTACCTAAAGCGAGCCCGCCCGAGCTCTCCATTCTCCCCTTTGATCTTGCCTTCGTTTGATCCAACGTGAACACATCCGCAGCCTAATCCCGACTCGACCAGGTGATATGACGATGGCTCAGCGACAGCAAATGCCGCCGAATGGACTTTGGCGCGAACTCCGGACCATCGCCCAGCGGGGGCGTGAGGTTTGGCGCTTGGTCGCCTGGCCGCAACGGCTCGCATTGGCTGCGGCCGTAATGGTGATGAGCGGGACGAGTGCGGCCTGGACGGCCATTCCGTTATTCCTCGGGAAGCTACTTGACGCGGTGAACCCCCAGGCGAGCCAAGCGCTGGGGGCATCGTCCGTCCGGAGCGTCACAGCGTATTATCTTATGCTGATTGGCTTGGCCTACATCGTGCGTGAGGGTCTCAACGTTCTCCGCCGCTACCTGGTCGAGAACACCTGTACCCGCATCGACCGTGATATTTGTGTTCGCCTGGTCGCGCACCTGATGACCGTCGATTTGTCCTCGCTTTCGCGCGATCAGGTCGGTGCGCTTCACGGCAGGATCACCCGGAGCGTCGAAGGGTTCGTCCGCTTCCTTCGAATCAGTTTCCTCGACTTCTTCCCCGCCATTTTGACGGGAAGCTTTGCCTTGGCCGCCGCAGTCTCCAAGCAGCCGAAGATCGCGCTGGCGATGGCCGGCGTGATCCCCATTTCCGTGGCACTGACGGTTTGGCAACTTCTCACGCAAAAAGGGGTGAGGCTTGGCCTGCTCCGGAGCCGCGAAGAGATGGACGGCACCGTGGTCGAGCAACTTACGGGCATCGACTATGTGCGGGCCGCCCATACTCACGTTCAGGAGGTGGCGCGGGTGGAGCGGGCTGCGGAACGGCGACGAGCCAAGGAGCTCCGGCACCACTTCGAGATGTCCCTCTTCGGTTGTGGCAAGGCGCTGAACGAAGGCTTCTTTCACCTCTTGGTGATCGCGTTCGCCGTGACACTCTTCGTGCACGGCGGAATCCGCTATGGGGATATTCTTACATTCTCGGTTCTCTTCCTGAATGTGATGGCTCCACTGAACGAGATTCACCGGTTCATCGACGAGGCCCATGAGAGCAGCCTCAGGGTGGGCGACCTGGTCGACATCTTGTCTCAGCCCTCGGATCGCTCCTTCCATCCGATTCAACCGCTCGAGCCTGTGCTCGAGGTGGGCGCGCCTTCGTTCGTCTGTCATGACCTGACCGTTGACTATCGCATGACCGACGGAGCGTTGCGACGCGCCTTGCACGGTGTTTCGCTGGACGTACGACATGGCGAGACGATCGGCGTGGTGGGGCGTTCCGGGTGTGGGAAGTCGACATGGCTTCGCGTCATGATGCGCCTGACGCATCCGAGCAGTGGCATCGCCGCCATCGGTGGGGTGCCGTTGGATTCGGTGTCGCGCGAAGCGATCGGCCGGCTCATCGGTTATGTGGGGCAGAACCCGTTCGTCTTTTCGGGGACCGTGTCCGAGAACATTGCCTACGGCTACGAAGGGGCAACCCTCGACCAGATCCGACGCGCGGCACGCTTGGCCTGCATTCATGACGAGATCATGGCCATGCCGGGAGGGTACAATGCCTGCCTCACCGAACGGGGACAGAATCTCTCGGGCGGACAGCGCCAGCGGATTGCACTCGCGCGGGTCTTCCTCAAGAATCCGCCGATCCTCATCCTCGACGAGGGGACGTCAGCCCTCGATAACATCAGCGAACGTCGCGTTCAGCAAGCGATTATCCGAGCGCGCCAGGATCGCACGGTGATCCTGGTCGCTCACCGGCTGACGACGCTTCTCGACGCCGATCGGATCTTCGTCTTCGAAGACGGTCAGATCGCCGAGACGGGGACCTACGAAGAGTTGGTCTGTCGGGGTGGAGTCTTTACCGATCTCGTCCGCTCGGCGGCCGAGGGGGTTCAAGTCGACGAGCCCGCGGCGTCTCTGGATATCGTACTTCCGGAAGAACTGAAGATGATCGCCTAAGCTTCGTGGCGCTCCGTGTGGCTGTGGCTCGCCAGTTCCATTTCCACCGTCCGAGAACCTGCCCACGAAGACGCGATCAGGATCGATCGAGAAGTGATCCAGGGCGTCGAGTCGCACTCGCTCGGCGGAGGGGCGCCGGGCCCAGGAAAGAGCTTGAGATTACCCCCGTTGCCGTGAAGGAAGACGAGTGTACCGAGAGACTACCCGGGAAGTGGATGTTGATGCGAAGATACGTTGTTTGGGTGCCCGGGGACGAGTCTTCGAGGACCCGGGGATCGGCCGAAGCTGGTCCCGGGGCGTCGCTGCGTTCCTCTCCGGCCACCCGCCTTTCCTGATTTCACAGGGCTGACCCTGACCCGGATAGCCTCTGAATTGTTCGCCTGGCTGTGGTCTTGGGATGTTCGTGGAGAGCGAGCGGGATGCGGAGAGGTTTCGTCTCTATCAGGAACAAACGATTGCTCTGAGGACTGCCTCTGGGATCGGCTGGGATTCAGCGTGGTGATTTCACGGTCTGCGTATCGAGTGAGACGGCTTCTTCGATCACCTGGCAGGATTGAGCGAGCGAGTCTTGGTTGCGGAGTAGCTCGGCGGCGTATTGTCTCGCCTGTTGCCGGAACTTGGGCGATCCAATCAATTCACGGAGCCGATCCGCCACGACAGATCCCTGAAACCGTCGGACCGGCAGCGAGCGTGCCACGCCAAGTCGCTCGAGGCGGGCGGCATTGTCATGCTGATCGTGGGCCAGTGGCATGATCAACTGGGGAACCCCCGCGGCCAGGCCTTGCGCCGAGGTGCCAATTCCGCCGTGGTGCACCACGGCGGCGGCTCGCGGAAAGATCTGACTGAAGGGGACAAAATCGAATGCGCGAATTTCGGGTGGCAAGTCGTAGGGAATCTGCTCGCGGAACCGAGATATGAGAACGGCTCGGTGTCCCATCCTCCGACAGGCGTCGACCGCTTGAGTGAAGAACGCGTGTCCATGCCGCATCGCCGACCCAGGGGTGAAGACGATTGGAGGCGCTCCCGCCGCTAAGAAATCTTCGACCTCCGCGGCAAGTTCGACTCGATCGCTTTCGTCGTAGAGCGGAAAACCGGTCAGCCGAAGTTGTGCGGGCCAGTCGGCGGGGCGCCCAGCGAGCCATTCGGGAAAGAGCCCAAGGATTCGTGCGGGTGAGAGCATCCACTCGCTAAAAAATCGTCGCGTCGGCGGCAGCCCGAACTCTGCGCGGAATGCATTCGTCTCCGGAGCGACCAGCCGGTCGACGAAGGCGACATCAGCGAGCCAATACATCCATCGGTTCCAGATCTGAGGCATCGATCGCGACGCTGGGAAGCCGGCCAATATGGGGGGATGGGTAAGGCTTCGCAAGATCGCCGGTTGCAGCAAGACGGAAACCAACGGGATGCCGAGCGCCTCTTGAGCAATCCTGGCGCCAAAGGCCGTGACCGGAGCCGCGACCACCGTCTCGCCGGGGACGTTCAATTCCTGGAGGATTTCGACTGTGGGCCGCATGGGCTTCAACGTGGCCCATTCCAGGACGAGCCTGGGAGCTTTGGCCGGGTCCCAGACTTCGGGGCGACTGATGACTTCTTCGTAATCCTCGACCGTTCCTAATTCGACCAGGTCCAGTCCCACGCGCTCGGCCAGGGGACGGAAGTGGCCGTTTGTGATCAACGTAATCCGATGGCCTCTCGCACGGAGACCCAGGCCAAGCGACACCATGGGGTGTACATCCCCTGCGCTGCCGATGGCGATGAGAATGATGTTCAAGTCCGATTCCCTGTATCAAGCGAGCGAGTCGGCATCGGCGACTCAGCGTTCCGGTAGGACGCGGGTCTTAATCCTCGACTCAGACTCGAGTCGCTGTCTTGGCTCGGATTGAAAAAACGGATTCTCCGCCCGCAGCTTTCGCATCGAGGACCAAAGTGTGTACCATGTCCTCTTGTCATCAACGCTCGCATACCGGGATCAGAGTGGAGAGGTGACTGATTTCTTCGCTTATTACGCATATGAAAGTTATGACCGAACGACGCTGTTCGCGCTTTGAACCACGCTGTCGGCAATAAGCCTTCGGTGCGTTTCGAGGCGGACACGCAATGCTGTCCGCATCGCTGTGCCATTGCACCCTACGCCTGTTCTGATTATACACGGACGTAGGGGTGTTCGCGTCGTCTTTTCCCGGACGAGCCTGTGAGCCTGTCTTTGGGTTGATTCTGTATCGTTTTCATGTGTTGTTGAAGCAAACGGGTCGCCCGCCGTAGGAGTCGGTCGGCCTCGAGGGAGTTCTCCCATGGCGACGGTACAACCCGGGGAGGAGCCAGTAAGGACACCTGCGCCCCTGGAGTGGCGTGGTGGCGCAATCGATGCCTTGCTGGCGGGCACGCCCGACCTGGTCTATGCTTGCGATCGGGCGGGCATGATTTTTTATGCCAACCCCGCGGGAAGTCGGCATTGGGGTAAGGAGCGGTCGGAGATCGTTGGGTTAGGCTGGAGCGAGTTGGGGCTCTCTTCCGAGCAGACAGCCAGACTGACAAGTCAGGTCGAAGAGGTGTTCGAGACGGGCAGGTCGCTGCTCGCGGAACTCTCGCTGCCATCCGCTTCGGGCTTTGATACCTGGGAAACCCTGCTCACACCCATCCAGAGCGAGCAAGGGCAAGTTGAGATCGTCGTCGTCGCCTTGCGTGATAACACACGACGGCGACGAGCGGAACAGGCTCTCCGGGAGAGTGAGGAGAAATACCGTCTCCTCGCGGAAAACTCCACCGACATGATCTCGCGGCACGACCCGGATGGGCGCTACCTGTATGTCTCGCCGGCCTGTCGAACCATGACCGGCCACGAGCCCGAGGATCTTCTCGGACGTCTGCCCTGGGATCTCATCCATCCCGACGACCTTCCGATGGTCATGGCAGCCCATGAAGCGATCGTCCGATCCCTGGAGACATCCACGGTCACCTGTCGTCTTCGCCACAAGAGCGGCAAATATATTTGGGTCGAAACCAGGACGCGAACATTACGAGATCCGGTGACCCGGAAGGTTTTGGAGATCCAGGCTAACGCGCGGGACGTGACAGCGCGGAGAGAAGCCGAAGATCAACTCCGGAAGCAAAACGCCCTGCTGCATGAGACCATCTGCTCGGAACGAGAAGCCCACCAGGCGCTCAAGCGAGCCGAGGCCCAGCTTGTCCAGGCCGAAAAGCTGAGCGCTCTGGGGCAAATGGTGGCCGGCGTGGCCCATGAGATCAACAATCCGCTGGCGGTTGTCACCAGCGACGTCACGGTGCTCCGACGCGAAGTCGCGAGCCTCCGCGACCTGCTTCAGACCTGGTTCGAGGCCGAAGACCTGCTCGTTTCGCAACGTCCCGAGCTCCTCGCCCGGATCCGCCGGCGGTCGGAGCAGATCGATCTCCCCTTCCTCCTCGAAAATCTCGACCGCCTGATGGCGCGCTCGACGGAAGGTTTGCGTCGGATTCGTCAAATCGTCAAGGACCTTCGCGATTTCGCGCGTCTGGACGAAGGAGATCTCAAGGAAACGGACATCAACGAGGGAATCGCCTCCACCGTCAACCTGATCCAAGGGCGGGCCAAGACCCAAGACGTGGAGCTCGATACCGACCTGAAACCTTTGCCGAGGATTTCCTGCTACCCTGGTAAAATCAACCAGGTGGTCCTGAACCTTCTCTCCAACGCGCTCGACGCTTGCCTTTCCGGAGGGAAGGTGACAGTCCGCTCGAATGCTTTCCCCGATGGGATCGAGATCCGGATTCACGATACCGGCCAAGGAATCGACCCGGCGATCATCGACAAGATCTTTGACCCTTTCTACACAACCAAACCCGTGGGGCAAGGGACAGGCCTGGGACTCTCGATCAGCTATGGGATCGTTCAGGCCCACGGTGGTACCATTTCCGTCGAGTCTCAACCTGGACGCGGGAGTGAATTCATCATCAGGCTGCCACTCGGAGTTCCGAGACCGAGCGCGACTTCGTGATAGCTCCCCGGTCGTCCCGAACGCTGCCCCCGCGTCCCATCCGATGCTTTTGCGAGCTCAGGAGGGCCCATGTCCCGGCTGACTGATTTTTATCGAGGAAATGCGACCGATCATGAAGGCCGGACCCTCGCGGATCTGTGGGCTTACTCGGACGACGAGATGGAGATGTATCACGACTTCATCCAATGGATGTTCCCACTTCGAGAACTCAGTCGGTTCAATCCCGAAGCGCCTCTGGTGGAGAACGCCGATGTCGCTGAGTTCAAGAACGAACCACAGCTTCGGATGAATCTGATCAAATCCCTCGACCGGTTTCTCGCCTTCCTTGGATTAGCAAGGGAGAACGGCAAGGTCGTCCCAGGCCCAGATTATCAGACCAAGAAGATCGTCTGGGCCGGTCCCGACCATAACTGGCTGCGCGTCACGCGGGTCCTCCATTGCCTTCGCATCTTCGGGTTCGACGCGGAGGCGCTCGCCCTTTTCGAGCGTCTCCAGGAGATCAACTCGGAGGAGGGTTCCGGGATCACCGCGGAAACCTATCGCTACTGGCAAGCCGCCGCGCACGGCAACCCCTCTGAATGATCCGTTGCCTCCACTAAGAGACTATCCGGATTCGATTTGGGAATGTGAATCAGCACAAAATGGGTGGCCGGGGAGGAGCGCAGCGACGCCCCGGGGCCTTGCCTAGGCGAAGTCCGGGGCCTCGAAGACTCGTCCCCGGCCACCCAATCGTTCCATTTTCCCTTCGAGATCCCGTTTCCGGCTAGCGTCTAAGAGGCGTTCCGGATGAGGGTTAGCCTGGTGAAGTCAGGAAAGGCGGCGGGTGGCCGAGGAGGAACGCAACGACGCCCCGAGACGAGCCTGGGCCGATCCCCGGGGCCTCTCAGACTCGTCCGCGGCCACCCAAACAACGCATCTTCACGGCAGTGTTCGCTGTCCGGATAGTCTCTAAGGGTTAACTTGGGGCACCGATTTCGTGCCGCGCACGGCAGACCAATGGTCCCGTCAGATCACGGCAAAACCCTTGGTCGGCGGTGTCCAGCCTACAATCTCTTATCCGGATCGCACCCCTAACGCGGACGGTAAGGGTAGATGGCTGCGCCTCCTGGCACGGGGTTGCTGGGAAGGGCGCGATGGGGACTTCGTTGCGCTCCAGCCGAGCCTCGAATCAGGGCGTTTTCGGAGAGGGCGCTTTGAATACCCAAGGGAGTAAGCCCTTGGCCGTAGAGCGGGTTGGAATAAGCCGAACCATAGGTAAACTGCTGGATACCATAGTAGCCCAGCCCATAACCGGGAGCCACACCGCCACCGTAACCGGTGGTTGGATAGGCGCCCCATGGGTAGCCGAACCCATACCCGATCGGCCCGGGATAGCCAAAGCCGTATCCATAGGCGGGGTAACCGTAACCGTAGCCCATGCCGCCGTAGCCATAGCCGTACATGGGATAACCGAGGGCAGCAGGTGCTGGACCGATCTGCGCTCGAGCGAACGACGCCGGTACGAAGAAGAAGACGCTGACAACCAGCAAGGTTCGGAGCAGTTGTGGAACGTGTCTTCGGGGCGGATTCATCGCAAGACTCCTCTCAAGGCTCTGGCCGACCGAGCTGGAAGTCTGTCGCTCGTTCCTCACCTCGGATCATTCGCGGAAGCACCTGGGGATCCGTCCAGATCGCGTCTGATGATGTCATTGATCGTAAACCACTCGACCCTGGAGGTCGGCCTACTTCGTGGCGGGGGTCTTCGCGGGCACTTGCGACTTGACGACGGGTCGCGGAGCGCCTCCCAGCGAGCTGCGAACGGGCTTCGTGGGAGCTACATAACGCCCTGCCGGGGCGGCCAGCTTCGGGGCCGTGATGCTGTCGACCCCCATCGTCGCTAATCCGGGGACGATCAACATCGTCAGAATCCCGAGCGCAGCCGCGTGGGGCGGATGGAATTGAAAGATCAAGGTGAAGACCCCGAACCAGACTATCGCCTGGAGGGCCGTCCAGGCGAAGTCGGACGTGTACATCGTGTCAAATGACGGGCGGAGCCATGTCAACAGGGCTGCGAGTAGAAGTGAACCCGAGGCCACTTTGAGCCCGACATGGGGCGTGACTTCATCATAGAGTTGGTCTTGTGCGACCTCGACCACGGTATAACAGGCGACAAAGAGGACCAGCCAATAGATCAACAATGGCCAAACGATAGCGCCCATAAGTGATCATCCTTACAAGGAGTGGGGGCTGGTTTCCCTCAGGGGGGCTAACAGACAAACGAACAGACTCAAAGACCATGAGGTGCCTGTCCCTTTTCTTCGGTTAGCCCTACCTCTCAATTCGGTTCGTGTTGGATTCGTGGCCAAAAATTTCGATGGCCGGTGGCTCATGAGCTCAGGACGGCTCGGCAGCAATTGGGACAGGCTTCGGCTCCACGAGGCGGTCGCCCCTCCTTCCTTCAGTTGATCTTCACTGACGACGTGAGGATCGATGCATGGGGACGGATCGGGAACTACCGCCTGGTCGTCCGCTCAAGCCGGCTATCGTGATTTTGCTGCGCTCGCCCGGCGAGTTGCGACGCCACCTTCTGTTCATCCTAACGAGCGGGCCGCTCCTTGGCCACACCGCGAGGTGGCGGTTTCAATGGCGAGCGTCTACCATGGGGACGCCTTGGAACGGACCCTGTCGCATCAGTTTTCGGGAACGCTCCTCATGATTCGTCTCAGTGCTTTCGCGGACGAGATTTCCAAAGACCCGATCGAACAACTCGACGTCCTGGAGCGCCATGGGATTCGCCACATCGAGTTCCGTTCGATTCATGGCATCAACGTTCTCGACTTGAGCGAAGGTCAGCACCACGAATTCCGCGAGCTTCTACGGACTCGAGGATTTGCGCTGAGCGCGATCGGCTCTCCGGTAGGCAAGATCAAGATCACCGAGGCCTTCGAGCCCCACATCGAGCGGATCGAACTGGCCTTGGATCTCGCCGAGTTCTATGAGGTGCCTCGGATCCGGATCTTCAGCTACTACATGCCTCCTGGCGAAGATCCCGGCCTCTATCGCGACGAGACCCTCAGGCGGATGTCCTTCATCGCCGAGCTCGCTTCGGCGCGAGGGATCCAGCTTCTGCTCGAGAACGAAAAAGGGATCTATGGCGACACCGCCGCACGTGTTCTCGACGTGTTGGAATCGATCGATTCTCCCAGCCTGTCACATGCCTTCGACCCGGCCAACTATGTGGAGGTCGGCCAGTCCATCGACGACGCCTGGGCTTTGCTGCGACCTCGGGTCACCCATTTCCACGTCAAGGACTATGATTCCAAGACCCATCGCAACGTTCCGGCCGGCTCCGGCGAAGGGCAGATTCCCCGCCTGATCGCCGACGCCGTCGCCCTCGGTTACGACGGTTTCTGCGTGCTGGAACCCCACCTGGTGATCGCCGAACTCTCCTATGGTTTCACCGGTCCCGAACGATTCGGAGACGCGGCGCGAGCCCTGCAAGGGATTCTCGACGAAAAGGGGATCCCTTACGCCTGAAGCGTTCCACGGCCCGACCTGGCTCGATTGGCCGTGAATGGTTGAGGGGCCAGGTTTCCCGAGAGGTGCATCCGAGGGAACGGAGCCCATTCTCGGGAACCCCGGATCGAGCACCGGCTGGGTCTGGTCCTTGGAGGTGCCCGTTCCGTCTCTACCTCGACCTCGGAGTGATCTGTCGTCGTTTGGCGTCGCTCAGTTGGAAGCGGAGACCGACAGCCAGGCCGGATTCTCGAATTTCGAGGCGGGGCTGAGCGGCCAATTCAGCATGATGCTCACCCCCTCCTCGGGGGCAATCCCTGGAGGCGCGGAGAATCCCGTCTCCTTCAGAATCTCGAGCATCTGCTGATTTCGAGGGCCCGGCATGAATTGGATGAACAGCGAAGTCGCCCCCTCGTTCAGAGCGACCTCCGCGATGTGATTAACGAGCGACTGTTCCACGCCTCGCCCGGCGGAACGGCAACTGAACGCGAAGTCGAGGATTTGCCAGGTCTCCTTGCCCTTTCTCACGCTTGCAAAGCCGATCAGGCCATAATCGCCGAAACGATCCTGGAGCCGAGCGGTTCGCATCAGGTATTGCTCGGGATTCTCGAACTGAGTTTTGAGTTGCTCGGCGGAGGTCCGCGCCAGGGTCGCGTTGAGTTGGTTCGTGCGTTGGAGGAGTTCGAAGAGGCGCGAAATTTCGCCCGCTCGGGGAGGGTGCAGCTCGAGTTGAAAATCGCAACTCGTGAGGAATTCCTTGAGATCCACGCCTGAGGTACGCTCGGCGTCTTTGCGCAGGGCCTGCTGTTGATACTTGACCGTACGGGAGAGTGATTCGGAGGAGATCCGGCCTTGTTGCTGGAATTCCGGCCGGTTCATGCACGCAAAAATGTCCTCGGGGGTGAAAACGAGCACCTCGGGGGCATTGGCGCTGACCTCCGCACGTTCGAACGGTGAGTCATCGAAAAACGCGAGGCTATCGAGCCCGATGTTCAATTCCTCGGCAATCGTCCTGAGCGCCTGTGACTTCGGTCCCCAGCCCAGTTGCCGGCTCACGACCTTGGCGTGAAGCTCGTTACCCAAGAGTCCGGGAAGTAAGTCCGCCTCGATCGGGTCATTCTTGGAGCAGACCGCGAGCAAGATGCCGCGCGCGGCCAGCTTCTCCATGACATTAAGATGGTATTCTTGCACCGCCACTCCCGAGGCCCCATCCTCTCGGAGAATTCCGGTCCAGAGGGTTCCGTCGAGGTCGAATACCGCGCACTTCACCCGCCGACGGTTGGGTTCAAGAATCATCAGATGGTGAACCAGATGGTCACCGAGGAGTTTCGCTCCCTCTCGCGTCGGATGGTCGTAAATGCCGTTCGACTGCGCCGGGTCGATGATCGGGCGCTTTCCCGTGGCCTCAAGGGCGAGATCGGCATCCAGTACGTAAACCCCCTCAAATTCACGGGCGAGCTCGTAGAGCTTTAATTGGTATGTATGCCAAAACTCGATAAGGCTCCATCCGTTTGTCATCGATAAGTATTCATGATGTCCGTAAGTCGGAATGTAGGTGATCAAATAGGAAAAGAGGAAGATCGGCGCGGCGCTCGTCTGGCGAATTCTCGAAATGGAGGTTCGGTAATTATCGAGAACGACCGCCAGGTCAGTCTCTTGAGCCTCCCGCGCATAGTCGATCCCATTGACCTGCATCCGCCGGATCAGGCCGCGCAGAATTTGAGAGACCGAGAGTAGGTAATAGTCCCACGGCTCGGATATTGCCTGGTTCCCGGGCATGCTTAACTCCGTGAGTGGATCGGATCCACGCCCGGCAGCGAAAGTATGTAGGGTCTTCATGCCTAGAGTGCTTAGGTACTCCGCTACGAAATTCAGCTCACAACCACCGGCCATGAAAATCGCCTTGTCTTTCAAGAATCGCAATGTCGACAGGGCTTCCTCCGAGGGTCTCCAGGCAGAATGTTCAGCCCCTTGAACCTGACGTTTAATTACGGCAAGCACATGGTTGCGATATCGTTTGTTGAATGCAAAGCGAGACCCGTAACGAAAGAGGCGCGTCATCTGGTGCATGCGACGACTCCTCGGGAGTTCGACGATAAGGTCTCGGATTGCGGAAACTATGACGGAATATTAGATCATTGTCTCTTCTGCTTGGTCAATATATTGTGGATTCAAATCTATAGACGGAACAATTGTTTGTGGTTGATATGAGGTGGACCCGGCCATTCGCGAATCGACCGCGGTACCTGATGACCGGGTCGGTAGAGCTGGCTCATTGAGCGTGGCTCTAAGGAGACAGTCGAGCCTTTCGCCGTGCCCGGGGCGACCTCGGCGGGAAGTAAGACCGACGTTCAGCATTTGGCGCGGACCCTGCCGTACCGAGGTCCGTTCGGCTCGGCTGAGCCAGTCGCAGAGTGGGCGGTTCTCATCGCGCGCCGTCGCAATCTGCGACTGGATCTCAGCGTTCTTACGCCGCAAGTCGCTGCGGATCACCTCGGGGTTGTTCCCATTCAAACCCATCACCATGTATAGGCTCCCTAGGGGATTCCTACAAACGAATCCCGAGGAAGTCAACAGGGCGCGAAAGTGAAACGTTCACTTGTCCGTGCCATCCTCGAAGACCGAGTGGGACGCTTCCCCCCAGAACGGGAAGCGACTTCGACTCTGATTGGAATTCGACCCGAATATGAGCTAATCATGTTGTCGAGATAACTAGATATTTCAAAAAAAATGGGTGCCTAGGTAGGGAGACGTGGAATGCGCAGTCTACGGGATCTCTTGGGATTGCGGGGCTTGAATGGATTTTGCTGTTCTCGTTCGCGAGGTTCCTAGGTTATCCATGGAAAAAGTCATTCGCTTTGCTCTCTCCGGCATAAGCCCGTTCCCTGGAAAGCATGAATTCAAAAAGACTTAGGAGCGCCCCGACGAGGTCGGGCCGGAGCGGCGGAGCCTGATTTTCGGTCCCATTTCAAGGGATCGCGAGAGGTTGCGAAGGCTGTCGAGCCGGTTGACCCGCGGTAGGGGCCTCTATAGACTGCGTGTCGGCCTGCGCCAGAGGAAGGCCGAATTCCCTCGCTTTGGGAGATGCCTTGCGATGACCGAATCCTCCATGTCGCGTCGAATGTTCGTTCGGGGCGCTCTTGTCGGCGGCGCCGCTTTCGGTCTGGGGTTGAGGCCGACTTGGGCCGCGGAAGCCACCGGGCAGCCCGCCGCGGGCAAGATTGGCGACTTCAAGATCTCACTCGCCGAGTGGTCGCTGCACAACGCCCTCTTCAAGAAGGAAATCGACAACCTCGACTTTCCCAAGATCGCTCGCGAGAAGTTTGACATCGACGGGGTCGAGTTCGTCAATCAGTTCTTCAAGAACAAGGCACATGACTCGGCCTACTTGAAGGATCTCAAGACGCGCGCCAAGGATCATGGCGTTACGTGTGTCTTGATCATGATCGATGGTGAAGGGGATCTTAGCTCGGCTTCCAAGGCCGAGCGCGACAAGGCGGTCGAGAACCACAAGCAGTGGGTCGACGCCGCCGCAGAGCTGGGCTGCCACGCGATCCGCATCAACACGGGAGGTCACTACAGCCCGTCGGATGTGGGGGCTGTGGCCGAGGCCTGCTCCGCCCTCACCGACTACGGCGATCAGCATAAGATCCACATCATTTGCGAAAACCACGGCGGCCCTTCCAGCAACCCCGACGCACTCGTCGCGCTGATGAAAGCCGTGAACAAGCCCGGTTTCGGGACGCTACCCGACTTCGGCAACTTCCCCAAGGATCGCCGCGGCAAGTACCAGATCGACATCTACGACGCCATCGCGCGGATGATGCCGTACGCCAAGGGAGTCTCGGCCAAGAGCTACGACTTCCGCGATGGACAGGAAATCTCGCTCGACTACGCACGCATCCTCAAAATCGTCACCGACAGCGGCTACAAAGGCTACGTCGGCATCGAATACGAGGGGAGTCGCTTGCCGGAGCACGAAGGGATCAAAGCCACCAAGACCCTGCTCGATTCGCTCCGAGGCGCCACTTACACTCCGGCAGTCTGAGTGAGCGGCTGCTCCTTGATCGTTTCCCAAGGGTTCGAAGTTGGCCCCGGTTCTTCGTGACCGGGGCTATCTTTTTCGAATCCAGCCGCGCTCTCCCGTCACAAGCCGTGGAGAGTTGCTCATGAGTCCGTTTGCTGGGGGATGAGCGAGACATGCGAATGCGGACGAGGGGACTTTCGAATCAGCGGCGCCCTTAGGAGATTTGGACCGTCGCTCCGATATTTCCTCTTGCGGGAATTGTCCGAGGCAAATAAGATCTCTTCATTCCACTGTTAATTAGTCGGAAAGCCTAATTAGCCGCGAAGCACTTAACGGTACGGTTGCGGGTTAGTAATATGCCGCTCTCTCTGTGCTTTTTGCAGACCGCCAGAATACACCCGCCTCTCAAATTCTCTAGCCAGCCCTTGCCGTAAACCCCCTTCATCCTTTCTCGCGACATCACAATACCTTGACGCAGCGTTCTTGCTTCGGAGAACAGGAGCATCGTCATGCGCGTACGTTCGCCACGGCATGGGTTCACGATCATCGAACTCCTGGTGGTTATCTCCATCATTGGCTTACTTTGTCTCCTCCTGCTTTCGGCTGTCCAGGGCTCCAGGGAAGCCGCTCGCCGTATGCAGTGCACGAGCCAGCTCCACCAAGTCGGGGTTGCCTTGCACAATCACCTGACCACTCACAATCATTTCCCAGCAGGTTATGGGAGGGTGGGAGAATCCTATATCGTACGCCTTCTGCCTTTCATGGAGCAGACTCAGCTCTTCAACGCCCTCAACCTGACGGGCATCCCGCTGAACGTAGTGCTATGTCCTGACAATACCACCGCCTTGAACAACCAAATCGCCGGGATGCTGTGCCCTTCGGACGGTAGTCGCAGTAACCCTATCTCGAACACTTCATCGAACTATGCTGCTAATGAAGGATTGAGCGTATTAAAGGGTGATGGTGTGTTCATTGACAGAGGACTTTCCTCCAGCGAGATCACTGACGGACTCAGCCAAACCGTCGGCCTGAGCGAATGGGTCATCGGCGCAGGCGACGCCTCACGCGGGACGCGACTCGGTTCTGTGTACCGGCTCCCCGACTCGATCACCTCATTCGCAGACTTTTCGATCGCTTGCAACAAACTGGACGAGAACGTCGCCAAGTCTCAGCCGCCCGGTTACAAGGGCCTGTTTTGGATCCAAGGCGGGCACGGGAGCACTCAGTACAATCACATCCTGCGCCCCGGGTTTCCCTCATGTGTCAACACTAACTATACCGCAATAACATCGGCGAGCTACCATCCGGGGGGTGCCAATGCCCTGTCAATGGACGGTAGCGTGCATTTCGTGAGTACGTCGATTAATCCGAAAGTCTGGGTGGCCTTGAGCACCCGTGCCGGAGAGGAGGTGGTCCCGGAAGATTCCCTTAGATGATAATGTGATTGCACCACGGACCTTCGAACCAGAGCATCGACCTCTACATACCAGGAATTGCCTATATGTTTCGTGGAACCAGTCCACTCCGCCGCATTACGAGCTTCGCGATTGTCTGCATAGCAATGTACGCCCTCTCCAACGTGGCGAAGGCGGACGAGATAACTCCGGAATTACCTTCCCCCTCCGAAACGACTGTCGTTGCTGATGCTCAAAACCAAATCCCGGTAAAATTTCACCTCGACCCCGGCTGGAGTCCAAGCGAGGTCATGCTCACATCGGCGAATGGCGGCACGACCTTCGGCAAGCTGAAACCGCCGGACCTCAAGGTCACGTTCGTGGCCGGGGGGGCGGGGGGAAGCGAGGTTGAATGCAAACTCCCGACCGGCTCGGGCACGAACAGCTTGACGAATTGCACGCTGACCATCACGGCCTTCCGGCTCACGGGCGACCCCAGTAATCCGGTAGAGACGTCGACTAGGAACGTGACTGGGATCAATGTCACTCGCTAACAACTCGAACGCTGGGACGGCATTGCATGGCGCAAACATCTGGTCATGCCATGCATAGGGCTCGTCCTCATGCCTGGCCTCGCCCCCACACCGAGGCCGGGCTCTCGTCATTTATTGAGAGTTAGAAAAAGAAAGTCCATTCTCCGCTCAGAATTACGCATAAGGAATCGTTCTTGTAGGGCAGGCCTTGGCCTGCCGAGACGTTGGCGAATGGCGGGTGAGCTGGCATTCGCGTCGGCTTGCGGCCTCGACATACTCCTGGCCGTCTTCGAAGGGATTGGTCAGGCGTCGTCGCGCAGCGGTGAACCCCGGCTTGACCCAATTCGGGATGCGACGTATCGTACCCAGCGATTTTATCTTGGCTTGCGCAGGATCGCGCTCTACGAGCCCAAAGGGATGGATCCCGTGGTCGTCGACCGAACCCACATCTTGGTGCTCAACTACAATGGCCGGGAGCTTCTGGCCGAGTGCTTGCCTTCGATTGTGGCGGCCGCCGCACGCGCCTCGGTCCCCTGCCCCGTTACTGTTATCGACAACAGCTCGACGGATGATTCACGCGAATTCCTCCGGAAATCGTGGCCGACTGTCGGCTTGATCTCGGAGCCCAACCTGGGGCTGGCCTCGTTCAATCGTGTTTTGGCTCGACTCGATGAACCCGTCGTGTTCCTGCTCAACAACGACGTTAAGCTCGACCCAGATGCCATTGACCCTCTCGTGGCGGTTTTCGCCGAGCATGACGACGCCCTCTTCTCGGCTCCCCAGTGCTGGAGCTTCGACGGCCGCGAATACGAGGGAATGCGGACTCGGGTGCGGAGCCGCTTCGGCATTGTCCAGGGGATGTGCCGGGTTCCAGGGCACGAAACGATGGTCGGCCTTCCTGACTTGACGGCCTCCGCGGGTCCCATTCTCGCCGTGGATCGTCGGCGCTTCCTGGAGTTGGGTGGATATGACCCCATCTTCTTTCCGGGGCGGATCGAGGATCTCGACCTGGGCTTCCGAGGATGGATGGCTGGTTGGAAGGGATACTATGTCCCCGGCTCGCTGTCGTATCACCGGGGATTCGGGTCGTTCGGACCGGTCCACGGTCGAGCTGGCTGTGATCGACTCGCGGCGCGTAACAGCCTGATTTTCGCCTGGAAAAACCTGAGCGGCCTGCGGCTGGCTCGCCATCTGGCTTGGCTGCCGATTCGCCTGGTCCATGCGCTCGGAACCTTCCGCCCAACGTTCGCCCTGGCGTTTGCCGAAGCCTTGGCTCGGCGGCGAGAGGTCTTGTCCGCGCGTCGAGCGCTGGCGGTTGGGGAGGAAGGTTGGGTGACACGCCAGGAAGCCTACTTCCGACAATTCCGCTGGTGATTGGCAGTCTCATTTGCTGCACGTCGCAAGGAGGCGACCGATGTCCCGTCCGTCCGTCCAACTCGTGATCGACGCGCGCCCGAGGGGGCCGTTGGGACCGCTCGCGGGCGAACTGATCCAGGGACGGTCCGTATTGGCGCATCACATCGAACTTGCGTTGGCGGTCGACACCGAGTCGGTCCTGATCCACGCAAGGCTGGAAGATCATCACCGGCTTGAGGGACTGCTTGCGGATCGGCAACCGGGTCGCTTCGCGTTCTCAACGGGGCCTCCGTCCGAGAGCGCGGTGGTCCTCAGAACCGATCGGCTTTACGATCTCGCGCGACTTCGCCGTGCGGTTCGTCGCGGTACGGACCCCGAGTCGGCGGTGCTCTGGCGGCTCGATCAGCCGCATGGTCTCAGCGGTGCCGATGCGGAGCTAACGCGCCGCCAATCGTATCAACCGCTGGGACGCTACTGGGCCCTGCAACCGGCGAGGCGATTGGCGAACGCGCTCTGCCCGACCCGGGTGCGCCCCAACGGCCTGACGCTTGCCTCCGCATTTCTCGTTCTGAGCGCCGCCGCCGTGTCCGCCTTCCTTGCACCGAGCATCCTCGTCGCGCTGGCGACGGCGACGGTCTTGGCCTTGGCCTTGGTGCTCGACACCGCGGACGGCCACCTGGCTCGGCTCCAGGGGACGGCGTCCGAGTTCGGGCGCTGGCTCGATGCCAGCCTCGACGAACTCGGCGACATGGCTTTACATGCGGGGATTGCCTGGGGGACCTACACACAGACGGGGGATGTCCGTTGGCTGGTGCTGGGCATGCTCTATGGCATGGGTAAGTATCTCTTCTTTACCTTCACGCTGCCAACCCCCGAGGAAACGAAGTCGAGCTCACTGGGGCAAGCGCCTCACGTCTCGTCGGGAGCTTCCCTGACGCCCCAGGTCGCGCCGACTTCCAAGGTCACGAATGCGGTTCGACTGATTGGGCATGCCGACGTACGTTGGCATCTCTGGATCATATTGGCATTGCTCGGTCGCCTCGACCTGGCGTTGGTTGGTTACACGGCCTATTTCCCGCTCCGTGCTTTGGCGAGCGCGGTCAGGAAGGCGGTCCGCTATGCCTGACGCGCGCATCTCCGCTCTCATCCTCGCCAGGAACGAGGCCGAGAATCTTCCCGAGTGCATCGCTTCGGTGGCGTGGGCCGACGAAGTGATCGTGGTTGTCGACCGCGCCAGCCAGGACGAGACCGAGGCGATCGCGACTCGTCTGGCCACTCGCGCGATCGTGCGGGATTTCGACGACTTCGCCAGCCAACGGAACGCGGCCCTGGCTCTCGCGAGTGGGGACTGGGTCTTCGCCATCGACGCCGATGAGCGGGCCACTCCGGAGCTTGCCAACGAAATCCGAGGGCGGACGGCTGACCCCTCGGTACGTCACGCCGGTTTTCGAGTGCCGATCAGGAGCGTGATCCTGGGACGTCCCTTCTCCTATTCGGGGACGCAACACGATCTCCCGCTCCGGCTCTTTCGCCGCGAGCTGGGTCGTTGGGTCGGGGCCGTGCACGAAACGGTCGAGCTCCAGGGGAGTGCCGGTCAGCTCCGGCATGCCCTGCAACATCGAACAATTCCCGACATGCAGACATTCCTGAGGAAAATCAACGAGTATACGACTTTGGAGGCGATCAAATTCGAACGTGAAGGACGTCGGCCACACCCTGTCGACTTGACGCTCCGCCCGGCCTGGACGTTCGCCAAGCTCTACCTGGGCAAGCAAGGATTTCGCGATGGGGTGGAGGGGCTGGCCTTCTGCGCGCTTTCCGGGTTCTCGGTCGCGGTGCGGCATTGGAAACATCGTGAGCGCCTGCGCGTCGGGAGAGCGTCATGATGTCCGACTATGAGGCCGAGGTGGCCGCGTGTTTCGACTTGCTCCAGGCTCGATTCAAACGGGTGGTGGCCGACGATGACGCGCGGCTGCAAGCGCTCTTGTCGACGCTCGAACCGCTTCGAGGCAAACGGATCCTCGACCTGGGATGTGGCAAGGGGCGGTTCGCCTGCCGACTGGCTGAAGCCGGCGCGGACGTGGTCGGGATCGACCTCTCGGCGAAGATGCTCGAGGAGGCAGGCGGGCTTGATCGCGTTCGCTGCTCGGCGCGTCGACTTCCGTTCGCCTCCGGGGCCTTCGATGCCGTGATTGCGATCGAAGTGTTCGAGCACCTCGAAAGCGTTGACGACGCACTGTGCGAGGCCCGTCGCGTCCTTCGTGTGGGAGGGTCTCTGGCGATCATCGACAAGAACGCCGCTTCGCTCAACGCACTTCGGCCTTGGTTGCCGAGCCTGGCCGTGAAGTGGATCGACCAACGCCGAGGACGATGGATGTACCGCCACGATGGTCCGGTGCGCGAACGCTGGTTTTGGCCTTGGCGGTTGCGTGAACGACTCCGCAAAGATTTCGATGACGTTTGTGTTCATTATCTGCTCTCGCCTCCTGAAGCCGGTCGGTGGATCTTCGAACGGATCCCTTGCGCCCGGCTGATGACGGTCTGGACGGCGAAGGTTGCCGGGAGGGCCGCATGAATCCGCTTTCAGCATCGAAGCTTCCTCCGCTACCGTTCTTGCTCTGGGAGACCCCTCCTGGTCTGGACCTGATCCTCGAGCAGGAAGGGATCGCCTGCACGCGGGCTCGCGACGCACATCCGCTGGCGTTTCGAGGGGGCCGATTCGTCTTTTACGATAGTCGCCGCGTTTCTCCCTCGATCGTGCGTGCCACCCTGAGTCCGGAGCACGTTGCGCTTGACATCGACTTGCTTCGCCGGGAGGAGGGCCACGACCCGTTCGAGGCGCTCATCGACACGAAGGGCTCGCGTGTTTCGTGGCGAGTGAACCAGGGGGTCGTCACGGAGCGTGTCTCTCGCGTTCCCAAGGCGTCGATCCGCCGTCGCTTGATCCCGAGGCTGAGGTATGCGGTCGAAAAGGCCGGAGGGGTCTGGGCCCGGCTGGCCCCCTTCCCCTTCCCTTATCGCTCGGCCTTCAACTTCCGCGTGGATCTCGACGAGCCGGTGGTCGAGGACTATGCAAGGTTTGCCCGAGCGCGGCGGCCCATCGAGGACTGTTGTACGCATTTCGTGAGCACTCATGCGTATGGTTATGAGTCGGAAGTCCTCAACGACCTCCTCCACTTTGACACGCAATCGCACGGGCACTACCACGTCATCTATCGAGATCCCGAGGCGAATCGCCGAAACCTGCGACGGGCCCGGCGTATCCTCGAGGACGCGGGCTTCGCCTCCATCGGATTCGCGGCGCCTCACGGGCGCTGGAATCCAGGCTTGGACTCGGTGCTCGAGGACTTCGGCTATCGTTACTCGTCAGATTTCCAACTCGGCTACGACGACCTGCCCTTTTTCCCTTGGCGAGGCGATCGGTTTTCCAGGGTTCTCCAGGTCCCGATCCATCCGATCTGCGAGGGGATTTTCAACGAGGCGGGGATCGACGACGGCCAGGTGATCGCCGAGCACTTGGCCCAGGCGGTCCTTGCCAAGGTCGAGGCGGGGGAGCCTGCGTTCGTGTACGGCCATCCGGAACATCGGCTTGCACGGTACCCTGAAGTCCTCGCGGCTCTCGCCGCGGTCATCGCGCAAGAACCCTTTCTCTGGAGAGTTACCCTCAGCGATTTCGCTCGCTGGTGGCACTGGCGGCACACGCGACGCTGGTCGCTCGTCCCCCGGGGTCAGGAGAGGCTCGAACTCCAGTTCGACGAATGGAGTTCTGAATATCCTCTTGCCCTTGAGGTTGTGCGCGGTCAGCACGTGGCCTTGGTCCCGATTACCGGGCCTCGCATGCTCGTGAGCCTTGAGGATCTCGCCTACGAGCGAAGCGGAACCCCCTTTGAGTTACCCACGATCGTATCGTCGCCGCGGTCGCCGAGCTGGCGAGCCGCGGTTCGCGAGGCGCTCGATTGGGAAACCGTCACACCCCTTGATGATCTGCCCACCAATCTCTTCACCGATCGCGTCAAGAAGCGGTTGAGGAAATGGCGGCAGTCCCAGCACGTGGAGGCCGCACGATGAAGACTGCTCCGATCTTTGCCTGGACCGCAGCCAGGTCGCAAGGCGCGATGGTCCCGGGCTCGATCCTCTATCATGCGCCGTCGGTCGTCTTTCAGGCTCCCGGGGGTGGTGAGAACCAACTCGTCCAGACCGGGCGTCATCTCGATGATATGGGTCTGAATATCCGCCTCTTCTCCCCTTGGCTCGACCGCCTCGAGGATGCCAGGCTGCTCCACCTCTTCGGCATGTCGCGCGAAGGACTCGAACTGGCCCGCGTGGCCCGGGCGCGACAAGTTCCGATCGCGCTGTCGCCGATCTGTTGGTTTGAGCCCAGGGCCATCGCCGCTCTCGCGCCCGATCCGGTCCGCCGAGCTTGGGACCTCGCCAAGTGGGGCGTGAAGCGGGTGGCCCCCCGTGTGCCTGGTTGGCGGCGTACGCTCCTGAAGCTCGCCGATGTCGTGTTGCCCAACTCGGAAGCCGAAGCGACGCAGTTGACCCGGATCTTTAGCCTTGATGCCTCGCGGATCCGGGTTGTGCCGAACGGAGTGTCGTCGACCTTCGCTTATGCGTCGCCGGACACGTTCCGTGAAGAGTACGGAGCAGGCGACTTCGTCCTCTACGCTGGGCGAATCGAGCCACGCAAGAACGTCTTGGGATTGGTCGAAGCGATCGCCGCTCTGGGATTGAAGCTGGTCGTCATTGGGTCCGTACCCCCCGGCCAGGAGGGGTACGCCGACGCCTGCCGTCGCGCAGGCGACGGTTTGGTCCGCTGGATGGGGAGGATGGATCACGACGACCCGCGCCTGGTCTCGGCGTTCGCGGCCGCGCGCGTGTTCGCACTCCCCAGTTGGTTCGAGACTCCCGGACTGGCCGCGCTCGAAGCCGCCTTGGCGGGGTGCGCGGTGGTTGTCACGCCTTACGGTTGCACGCGTGAATACTTTGGAGACCGGGTCGAGTACGCTCGGCCTGATCGTCCCACCGAAATTGCCCGAGCCTTGATCCGGGCTTGGGAACAGGGGGCCGACCCCCGCCTCGCGGCCCATGTGGGCTCGCGCTTTCTCTGGTCGGAAGTCGCTCAGCGAACGGCGGAGGTTTATGACCAAATCGCAGGCTGAACCCAGGCCCGTTCCCATCCGACGCTATCGCTACAGCAAGTTGCGGTGGAGGATCATCGTCCGCGCGCTCGATGTTGGGGGAGCGGCGGGGATGTGGCTCTGGCGGCGGGTCCGTGCCGTCACGCCCGCCGGTACGCCCAAGCGGATCCTGATCGTCCAGCTCGATCATCTGGGCGACGCCGTGCTGACGAGTCCCATGCTGGCCCGCTTGCGGAGTGCCTACCCCGATGCCACGATCGATGTGCTCGCCTCGCCGAGCAACTTCGAGGTGTTCGAGGCGGACCCCAACGTCGATCAGGTCCGCCTGGCGGCGCGCAACTGGTTCGAGCGACAAGCGGGACGCTGGGCCCTGGGAACCGCCGTCTGGGAGTTGGGCCGTCGGCTCCGAGGCCTGGGCTACGACCTGGGAATCGACGTTCGCGGCGATATCCTCTCGGTCTTCGTCCTGACGCTCGCGGGGATTCCCAGGCGCGTCGGCTGGGCGATGGGGGGCGGTGGATTCCTGCTCACCGAGGTGGCCGAGTGGATCCCCGGCCGTCATGAAGTGGAGTCGCGACTGGCGCTGCTCGATCGGCTCGGACTTCCGGCCGAGGCGCACCCACGTGTCGTCGTACACGCGAGTGACCACGATCGCATCGAAGTTGGCCAGTGGCTGCGCGAGGCCTGGCCCGACCGTGACTCGCGTTCAGCAACCCTTCCCGTTCGCGCCCGGCGCGAGGCAGGCGTGGCTTCGCGCCTGAAGACACGCGTCATACCTGCGGGACCGTCTCTCGAAAACGATGAGGCCGACTGGCTGCATGCCGGGCGGTTCGGAGCCGAAGCCCCGATGCTCGCGGTCCATCTCGGGGCGGGGACCGCCGCGAAGCGCTGGCCTCCCAAATATTGGCAAACGGTGATTAACCGGTTCCTGCACGACGGCTGGCGAGTGGTGGTCGTGGGCGGTCCGGACGACGTTGATGCCGCGGCGTCGCTCGTTCCACACTCCAACCTCAGGAACTGGACCGGGCGGTTGACGGTTACCCAGACCACGGCCTTTCTGGAGCGCGCTGACCTGTTCATTGGTGCCGACTCGGGCCCAGCCCACCTGGCGGCATCCGCCGGCATCACTTCGGTCGTGCTCTTCAGCGGTACGAACCGATCCGGACAATGGCGCCCCTGGTCCCGGCGCTCGTTGGTCCTGCGGCATGAGGTTCCCTGCCGCCCCTGCCATCACAAAGTCTGCCCGCTCGCCGACCACCCGTGCATGACCGGCTTGAAACCCGACCACGTCTACCGAGCCGCCCGAAGGTGGTGGGCCCGGATGCACCGTGAGGAATCACCTCATGTGCCCCTCTGAACTCTCAGCCCAACCCCGCCGAAGCGTCGATTGGCGGGGCTGGCTGATCCTTGCTTGGGCCCTCTGGTTCGCTACACTCTATGCGAAAATGGTGGTCGAGCGACGCGGTTCAAAACTCCGAACGATCGTCGGCACGTCCACTCGGTCCCTGGGCGAAAGCCCAAGCGTTCCGGTCGGCAGTGCGAGTCGAGATTAGCCCGGATATTTCAGACGCTGACGCGATTTGAGATGACGCAGTGGCTTATTTCCCTTCTAGAACATCAGACCAAGCACATCGAGTTCGCCTCGAGGCTCGCGCCACACCGCTCGATTCCCCGTAGGGCCGGCCTCGAATCGCCGAGGCGACCGGGCCACCGCTGACTCGTCCGCCTCAAATCGCTTCGATAGGGTGAGCTCCATTCTCGGATTTTTTTGTACCCCCAAGTACAATGAATTGGGCAGCTTCCGGCAAGTGCCGACAAAATGATCCTCCGAGAAAGGGGTCACCATGCCCTCTGGTCGGACGCGACAATTCGACGCAGATCAGGCGCTTGAGAGGGCCTTGGATGTCTTCTGGACGCGAGGATATGAAGGGGCCACGCTCCCGGAACTGACCGAGGCGATGGGCATCAACCGGCCCAGTCTCTACGCCGCCTTTGGTAACAAGGAGAAACTCTTCCGCACGGCCCTTGAGTACTACCAGACGGGCCCCCAATCGTTCCTGGCCGAGGCTCTGAAGAAGTTGACCGCCCGAGGCGTCGTGGAGTCGATATTCGCGGGATTTCTCAGGCTGCAGCGAGGCTCGGGCCGATCACGCGGGTGCATGATCGTCTCCGGAGCGCTCGCCTGCGGCGAGGAGGCGGAGCCGATCCGCCGAGAGCTGATCCGATTGAGGCAGGCTGTGGTGAGGATGCTCCGAGAGCGGTTCGAACAGGCCGTTCAGGAGGGCGATTTACCCAAGGGGGCGGATAGTGCCACGCTCGCACGATACATCGCCACCGTCCTGTTCGGCCTGGCGGTCCAGGCCGCGAGCGGAGCGACCGAGAAGGAGTTGCGGCTCGTCGCGGCAATGGCACTGCGAGCTTGGCCATCTTGAACCCGGAATCGGCCCGTCAGACAAGGGCCCTGAGGCGCTTCTTCACGAACTCGTCGAGGTCGTTCGAGCCTGCGATGGTGCGGACCGGAGGATCGATCGAGATCTTGCGAGGATGCTGGATCAAGTCGTGGAGCATCCGGCAAGTCGCCTTCCGTTGCGTGAGGACCCCCATCCAAAGATATCTTGTCGTAGGGCAGGCCTTGGCCTGCCAAGGTCGTTCGCGAGAGCCTCGGCAAGGCCAAGGCCTACCCTATGGGTTGGCTGAGGCGGTTCCCATTGGGGGATGTTGCATTGGGGCCGCTCCTAGTGCTTTGTCAACCCTAAGAAAACGGGTGCAGACGGCCTGCCGTAGGGTGGGCATTGCCCACCGATCTTCGCTGAGGCCAACAGTTTGGTGGGCAATGCCCACCCTACCAAAAGGAAT